>Ga0180215_1001057_pt1 | contig 31389 bp, 28 predicted proteins | sample eDN3rd37CBELigBY_FD_128871 | JGI IMG/M metagenome (GOLD analysis project Ga0180215, IMG submission 128871) | Enriched backyard soil microbial communities from Emeryville, California, USA - eDNA 3rd pass 37_C BE-Lig BY (version 2) (version 2) | ecosystem: Environmental > Terrestrial > Soil >...
CCACCGCAGGGGAACGCTCCTCGCCGCAGCGGCGGAGCCGACGATCGTGCTGCCGCCCGAGCCCGGCGCCGGCGGCCGATCGCAGCACCTCGCCCTGCGCCTCGCCACCGCCATCGCCGGCAGCGACGCCGCCTTCCTCGCCGCGGGGAGCGACGGCCACGACGGCGCCAGCGATCACGCGGGGGCGGCGGTGGACGGCCAGACCGCCGCGTCGCAGGTGGAGATCGACGAAGCGCTCTCCCACGCGGCGAGCGCCGCGGCGGCGACGCGGCTGGGCGTCGCCCTCCCCGCGTGGGAGACGGGGACCAACCTCGCCGACCTGCACCTGCTGGCGATCGGCCGCTGACGCTGCTATCTCGCCTGCGCCATGAGCAAACCACGCAGCGTCTTCTTCGGCACCCCGGACTTCGCGGTGCCGATCGTCGAGGCCACCGCCGAAGTCACCGACCTCGTGGCGGTGGTGACCCAGCCGGACAAGCCGAAGGGGCGCGGCCGCGAGCTCACCCCGCCGCCGGTGAAGGTGTGGGCGCAGGCGCACGGCCTGCCGGTCTTCCAGCCGGAGAAGCTGCGCGACGGCGTCCTCGCCGCCCAGCTGCGCAAGCTCGATCCCGACGTGGCGGTGGTGGCCGCCTACGGCCGCATCCTCCCCACCGAGCTCCTCGAGCTGCCGCGTCGCGGCTGCGTCAACGTCCACGCCTCGCTGCTGCCGAAGTACCGCGGCGCCGCGCCGATCCAGTGGGCGATCGCCGAGGGCGAGACCGAGACCGGCGTCTCGCTGATGCGCATGGACGAGGGGCTCGATACCGGCGACGTGATCAGCATGATGCGCCTGCCGATCGAGCCGGAAGACACCTGCGCCACCCTCCACGAGAAGCTGGCTGCCCTGGGCGCGGCGATCATCCGCCGCGACCTCGTCCCCTGGGTGGAGGGAAAGCTCGATCCGGTGCCGCAGGATCACGGGAAGGCGACGCTGGCGAAGATCCTCGACAAGGAGGAGGGGCGGATCGACTTCCGCATGCCGGCGAAGCGGATCGTCGATCGCCTGCGCGCCTTCACCCCGTGGCCCGGCGCCTTCACCTATCTCGGCAGGGAGCTGCTCAAGGTCCACGCCGCCGCGCCCGCGCAGCGCCCGCCCGGCACGGAGGACGCGCCGCCCGGCGAGGTGATCTCGGTGAAGCCGGTGCTGGTCGCCGCAGGGGAGGGGACGGCGCTGGAGCTGATCGAGATCCAGCCGGAGGGCAAGCGTCGCATGGCGGCGAGCGAGTGTGTCGCCGGCAGGAAGATCGCCGTGGGCATGCGCCTCGATCCCGAGAGGCACGGCGCGCCGTGAGCGTGGAGGCGATCGTCGAGCGGGCGGCGAACCTGCGCGGCGAGGCGGCGGTGCCGGGGGACAAGTCGATCTCCCACCGCGCGCTGATCCTCGCGGCGATCGCGGAGGGCGCCTGCAGGATCGAGGGGCTCGCCACCGGCGCCGACGTCCGCTCCACCGCGTCCTGCCTGCGGGCGCTGGGCGTGCGCATCGAGAGCGACGGCGACGCCACGGTGGTCCACGGCGCCGGTCTCCACGGCCTGCGCCCGCCCGCCGGGACCCTCGACTGCGGCAACAGCGGCACCACCATGCGCCTCCTCGCCGGCGTGCTCGCCGGCAGCGGCGTGGGCGGCGTCCTCGACGGCGACGCGAGCCTGCGGCGCAGGCCGATGGGCCGCGTGCTCGATCCCCTGCGCGCCATGGGGGCGGAGGCCGCCGCCGTGGACGGCAGGGCGCCGCTCCGGATCGCGCCGGGCGCGCGCCTGCGCGGGATGCACCACGATCTCCCCGTCGCCAGCGCGCAGGTGAAGAGCGCGCTCCTCCTCGCCGGCCTGTGGGCGGAGGGCGGGACGAGCGTGCGCGAGCCGGCGCGCTCCCGCGATCACACCGAGCGGATGCTCCGCGCCTTCGGCGCGCCGATCGCCGTCGGCGAGGCGATCGCCATCGCGCCGCCGGGCGCGCCCCTGCGCGCCCCCGCCACCCTGCGCATCCCCGGCGATCCCTCCTCCGCCGCCTTCCTCCTCGGCGCGGCCCTCCTCGTCCCCGGCGGCGACGTCACCGTCGTCCACGTGGACGCCAACCCCACCCGCACCGGCTTCCTCGACGTCCTCGAGCGGATGGGCGCGGCGATCGCGCGCACGCCCGCCGGAGAAGCTGCGGGCGATCCCGTGGCGACGCTGCGCGCCCGCCACGCGCCGCTCCGGGCCACCACCGTCGGGCCCGGCGAGATCCCCGCGCTGGTGGACGAGGTCCCCCTCCTCGCCCTCCTCGCCACCCAGGCGATCGGCACCACCGAGATCCGCGGCGCGGGCGAGCTGCGGGTGAAGGAGTCCGACCGGATCGCCACCACCGCCGCGGGCCTCTCCGCCCTGGGGGCGCGGGTGGAGGAGCTCCCCGACGGGCTGCGGATCCACGGGCCGACGCCACTCGTGGGCAGGGAGGTGGAGAGCCACGGCGATCACCGGATCGCCATGACCCTCGCCCTCGCCGGCCTGGCGGCGCAGGGGCAGACCACCGTCCGCGGCGCGGCGTGCGTGGACGTCTCCTTCCCCGGCTTCTTCGAGCGGCTCGCCGGCCTCGCCGGCGGCGCGGCGCGACTTCGCCGGTGACCTGTTGCCCGCCGTGGTAAGTTGGCCCGCCATGTCGACAGGCCGGCCTACGTACGCCGTCATCGGCGATCCGGTGGAGCACTCGCTCTCGCCCCGCATCTTCGCGCGCCTCTTCGCGGAGCTGGGGCTCGACGCGCACTACACCGCCCTGCGCGTCACCCCCGACGAGCTGCAGGAGGCGATCGCGCGGGTGCGCCGCGGCGCGCTGCAGGGCCTGTCGATCACGCTGCCCCACAAGGAGGCGGTGCTGCCCCTCCTCGACGACGTCCACCCGCTCGCCGCGCGGATCGGCGCGGTCAACTGCGTCTTCCGCAGCGCGGCGGGTGGCGTGCAGGGCTACAACACCGATCTCGGCGGCTTCCGCCAGGCGCTGGAGGAGGGCGGGGAGCGCCTCGCCGCCTCCCGCGTGGTGCTGCTCGGCGCGGGGGGTGCCGCCCGGGCCGCCGCCTTCGCCGCGGTCTCCGCCGGGGCCAAGAGCCTCACCATCGCCAACCGCAGCGCCGACCGCGCCCTGCGCCTCGGCCTCGAGCTGGTGGAGACCGGCCTCGCCTGGCCGGAGGGGGAGCTGCGCCGCGCCTGGGAGAGCGGCGTCCGTCCGCCGCAGCGGCGCGGCGCCCTGCGCCTGGGGGAGATGCCCGGCTCCGCCGGCCCCTCGGGCAAGTGCTTCGTCTCCGTGCTGCCGCTGGAGGCGCAGCCGCTCCAGCAGGCGATCGGCCACGCGGAGATCCTGGTCAACGCCACCTCGGTGGGGCTGCGCGATCGCGCGGCGGATCCGCTCCCCGCAGGCTGCCAGCTCCACGCCGGGCTCACCGTGCTCGACATGGTCTACCGCCCGCTGGAGACGGCGCTCCTGCGGCGCGCGGCGGCGGCGGGCGCCACCACGGTGGACGGGCTGTGGATGCTGGTCCACCAGGCGCTGGAGCAGCTCCGCCTCTGGATCGGCAGGAATCCGCCCGCCGCGATCGCCAACCGCCTGCACGAGTCGCTCGTCGGAGAGATGTCGTGAAGCGTCTCCGTTTTCTCACCGCCGGCGAGAGCCACGGCCCCGCGCTGGTGGGGATCCTCGAGGGCCTGCCCGCGGGCCTTCCCCTCGAGGCGGCGCAGATCGAGCGGGATCTCCGCCGCCGCCAGGCGGGCTACGGCCGCGGCGGCAGGATGAAGATCGAGCAGGACACCGCGGAGATCCTCGGCGGCGTCCGCTTCGGCAGGACCCTCGGCTCGCCGCTGGCGCTCCTGATCCGCAACCGCGACTTCGCCAACTGGACCGAGCGGATGCAGATCGAGCCGGCGGGGCCCGACCCCGCGGCGGTGACGGTGCCGCGCCCGGGCCACGCCGATCTCGCCGGCGCGATCAAGTACGGCCACACCGCCGACCTGCGCAACGTGCTGGAGCGCGCCTCCGCTCGCGAGACGGCGATGCGCGTGGCGCTGGGCGCGGCGGCGCGCGCGATGCTCCGCAACCTCGGCATCTCGGTGGGCTCCTACGTCCGCTCCATCGGCGGCATCGAGGCGGTGCGCGCCTCGCAGGCGGCGCCGGATCTCTACCGGGAGGACGGCGAGGAGCTGGGGCTGCTCGCCGATCGCTCCGAGGTGCGCGCCCTCGACGCCACCTCGACGCAGCAGCTCATCGAGCGGATCCAGGAGGCGCAGCGCGCCCGTGACACGCTGGGCGGCGCCATCGAGGTGGTGGCCACCGGCGTCCCCGCGGGGCTGGGCTCGCACGTGCAGTGGGACCGCAAGCTCGACGGGCGCCTCGCCCGGGCGCTCATGTCCATACCGGCGATCAAGGCGGTGGAGGTGGGCGACGGTTGGGCCTCGGGCGCGATGGTGGGCTCGCAGGTCCACGACCCGATCCACCTGATCGGCGAGCGGCTGCGCCGCACCTCCAACCACGCGGGCGGCGTGGAGGGCGGGATCACCAACGGCGAGCCGCTGGTCGTGCGGGCGATCATGAAGCCGATCGCCACCGTCTCCAACGCGCTCGCCTCGGTGGATCTGCGCACCCTCCACGAGAAGAAGGGCCACGTGGAGCGGAGCGACACCTGCGCGGTTCCCGCCGCGGGGATCGTGGCGGAGGCGATGGTCTGCCTCGCGCTGGCGGACGCGCTCCTCGAGGTGCTGGGCGGCGACACCATGGAGAGCCTGCGCCTCCCCTTCGCGCGGCTGCGGATCAGCCAGCGGGCGCGGCTCGGCCACGTCTTCCTCCTCGGCCCCTCCGGCGCGGGCAAGACCTCCGCCGGCCTCATCCTCTCCCACCGGCTCGGGCGCCCCTTCTTCGATCTCGACGCGCGGATCGAGGCGCGCGCCGGCATGTCGGTGAAGGAGATCTTCCGCCGCGCCGGCGAGGAGGAGTTCCGGCGCCTGGAGGCGCTGGCGCTGGAGGAGGCCTGCGATCGCGCCCCGGCGGTGGTCGCGCTGGGCGGCGGCGCCGTGCTGCGGGAGCGGGCGTGGCGCCGGATGCGCGAGGCGGGCGTCACCGTGCGCCTCCACGCGCCGCCCTTCGAGCTGGTGCGCCGCCTCGCCGCCAACGAGCAGGCGGTGGAGGCGCGTCCGCTCCTCGCGGGCGGCGATCCCGCGGAGCGGCTGAGCCAGCTCGTCCAGCGCCGCGAGCACTGGTACGCCCGCGCCGATCTCCACCTCGACACCACCGCCCTCACCGCGGAGGAGGTGGCGGGCGCCATCGTCGGCCTGCTGCGCGCGATCGAGGGGCCGCTGGTCCCCCTCGCCGGCGGCGCCGGCCGGGGCAGCCCCATGCCCACCGAGCCATGATCCGCCTGCCCGTCCGGACGAGCGCCGGCAGCTACGAGGTGCTGGTGGGCGAGGGGCTCCTCGCCGAGCTCGGCGGCGCCCTGCGCGCCGCGGGAGTCGCCGTGCGCACGGTGATCGCCGACGCCAACGCGCTGCGCCTCCACGGGGAGCGCGCGCTGCGCACGATCGCCGGTGCGGCGGTGATCGAGGTCCCACCCGGCGAGGGGAGCAAGTCGCTCGCGGAGGCGGAGCGGCTCTGGACCGCGCTCCTCGAGCGCGGCCACGGCAGGAGCGACGCCCTCCTCGCCCTCGGCGGCGGGGTGACCGGCGACCTCGCCGGCTTCGTAGCGGCGACCCTCCACCGCGGCGTCCCCTTCGTCCAGGCGCCCACCACGCTGCTCGCCCAGGTGGACAGCTCGGTGGGCGGCAAGGTGGCGATCGATCACCCGCTGGGAAAGAATCTGATCGGCGCCTTCCACCAGCCGCGCCTCGTCGTCGCCGACGTGGCCGCGCTGGCGACGCTGCCCGGCAGGGAGCGGTGGAGCGGCCTCGCCGAGATCGTGAAGGCGGCGCTCCTCGGCGACGAGGCGCTCTTCCGCACCCTCGAAGAGGATCTCGAGGCGATCGCCGCGGCGCCGCCCGCGGCGGTGGTCGCCCGGGCGATCGCCATCAAGGCGAAGGTGGTGGAGGCGGACGAGCGCGAGGGCGGCCTGCGCCGCATCCTCAACCTCGGCCACACGGTGGGCCACGCCCTCGAGCTCCTCGCCAACCCGCCGGGTTTCACCGCGCCCGTGCTGACGCACGGCGAGGCGGTGGCGTACGGGATGCGGGCGGCGGTGCGCCTCTCCCGCCGCCACGCGGGCCTGCCCGAGGCGAGGGAGCGCCGCGCCCTGGAGCTGCTCGCCCGCTTCCCCCTCCCGCCGCTTCCCCCGCTGGATCGCGAGGCGCTCCTCGCCGCCATGCTCCGCGACAAGAAGCGCGAGGGCGCCGCCATCCACTACGTGGTCGTGCCCGCGATCGGCAGCGCCACCACGCTCCGTGCGGGCGCCGACCTGCTCCGCGAGGCGATCGACCTCGCCCTGGACGTCCCATGAACGTGCTCGTGCTCCACGGCCCCAACCTCAACCTGCTGGGCGAGCGCCAGCCGGAGATCTACGGCAGGCTCACCCTGGCCGAGCTGGACGAACGGATCCGGGAGAAGGCGCGCAGCCTCGGCCTCGAGGTGCGGATCTTCCAGAGCAACCACGAGGGCGCGCTGATCGACCGCATCCACGAGGAGCGGCGGTGGATGGATGCGCTCGTCATCAACGCGGGCGCCTACACCCACACCTCCTGGGCGATCCGCGACGCCATCGCCGCGGTGGCCGTTCGCGCGATCGAGGTCCATCTCTCCGATATCCACGCCCGGGAGGCGTGGCGGAGGGAGAGCCGCATCGCCGACGTCTGCGAGGCGCAGATCGTCGGCAAGGGAGCCGGGTCGTATCTCGAGGCGCTCGAGCGCCTGGCCGCCGGTTTCGGAAACTCGTTGTAGCGCCAACGCCGCGCATGGATTAGGTCAGCTGCGCATGCCGCTCCACCCACCCCTCCTCGTTCTGCTCAACGCCGCCACACCGATGATGTGGGCGGGCTTCATCCTGCTCGTCCTGGTCCTGCTCGCGCTCGATCTCGGCGTCTTCCACCGGAAGGCGCACGTGGTCTCGAGCAAGGAGGCGCTGGGCTGGACGGTGGTCTGGATCACGGTCGCCCTCGCCTTCAACGCCTGGATCTACCTGGAGGAGGGGCACGTCAAGGCGCTGGAGTTCTTCACGGGATACGTGATCGAGAAGAGCCTCTCGGTCGACAACCTCTTCGTGATGGTGCTGGTCTTCACCAGCTTCGGCGTCCCGAAGATCTACCAGCACCGCGTGCTCTTCTGGGGCATCTTCGGCGCGCTGGTGATGCGCGGCACGCTCATCCTCGTGGGCACGACGCTCATCTCGCGCTTCCACTTCATCATCTACGTCTTCGGCGCCTTCCTCATCTACACCGGCCTCCACATGCTCTTCGCCGGTGAGCAGGATCCCGATCCCCAGAAGAACAAGGCGCTGCGCCTCTTCCGCCGCCTCGTTCCCACCACCGATCGCTACGACGGCCAGCACTTCCTCACCCGGGTCGACGGCAGGGTGATGGCCACCCCGCTCCTCGCGGCGCTGGTGGTGATCGAGGCGATGGATCTGGTCTTCGCGGTCGATTCGATCCCCGCCGTCTTCGCGGTGACCCTCGACCCCTTCATCGTCTTCACCTCGAACGTCTTCGCCATCCTCGGCCTGCGGTCGCTCTACTTCCTCCTCGCCAACGTGGTGGAGAAGTTCGTGCACCTGAAGGTGGGGCTGGCGGTGATCCTGACGTACGTCGGCGTGAAGATGCTGATCACCTTCTGGGACATCCACATCCCCGTCCTCGTCTCCCTCGGCGTCATCCTCGCCGTGCTCCTCACCTCGGTCCTCACCAGCATCGTCGCGGGCCGCAGGGCGGAGCTCCTGGAGAACGCGGCGGAGCGCAAGCACTCCGGCGAATAGATGGACGCGCGCACCATCGCCTTTGCGGTCCTCCGCCGGGTCGAGGAGCAGGAGGCCTTCGCCAACCTCGCCCTCGACGCGGAGCTCTCCCAGGCGGGGATCCTCGACCCCCGCGACGCCGCCCTCGCCACCGAGCTCGCCTACGGCGTGCTGCGCAGGCGGGTGGCCCTCGATCGCGCCCTGGCGCCGCTGGTGCGGGGCGGGCTCGAGGCGCTGGAGCCGAAGGTGGTGGACCTGCTCCGCCTCGGCGCCTACCAGCTCCTCTTCACCCGCGTGCCGCCCCACGCCGCGGTGGGCGAGACGGTCGCCACCGCGCGCCGGGTGGGGCTCGCCCGCGCCGCCGGCCTGATCAACGCGGTGCTGCGCCGGCTGGGACGCGAGGGCGCGCCGCCGCCCCCCGATCCCGCGCGGGATCCGGTGGGCGCCCTCGAGGTGCAGGGCTCGCTGCCCCGCTGGCTGGCGGAGCGGCTGCTGGAGCGGCTCGGGCCCGACGAGGCGCTGCGCTTCGCCGCGGCGATCGATCAGCCGGCGCCGCCCACCGCCCGCGCCAACCGGCTGCGCATCGGCCGCGAGGAGCTGGGGGCGCGCATCGCCGCGGAGGCGGCGGGCGCGCGGATCCGGCCCACGCCGCTGGCGCCCGACGGGCTCACGGTGGAGGGGGGCGGATCCCTCACGCGCCTTCCCTCCTTCGCCGAGGGACTCTTCTCCCAGCAGGACGAGGCGGCCCAGCTCGTGGGCCACCTCTGCGCCCCGGCGCCGGGCGCAACGGTGCTCGACGCCTGCGCCGCGCCCGGCGGCAAGAGCTGCCACCTCGCCGAGCTGGGGGCAGGCAGCGTGATCTCGATGGACGTCCACGAGCGCAAGGCGCGCCGCATCGGCGACGAGGCGAGGCGGCTGGGGCTCGAGGAAGTGGTCCATCCCCTCGCCGGCGACGCGACGCGCCCGCTCCCCGAGGCGGCGCGGGGCCCCTTCGATCTGGTCCTCGTCGACGCGCCGTGCAGCGCGCTGGGGACGCTGCGCCGCCACCCGGAGCTGCGCTACCGCCGCACCGCCGCGGACGTGGCGCGGATGGCGGAGACGCAGGCGCGGATCCTCGACAACGTGGCGGGCGTGGTTCGGCCCGGCGGCACCCTCGTCTACGCGGTCTGCTCCGTCCTTCCCGAGGAGGGGCCCGAGCAGGTGCGCGCCTTCCTCGAGCGCCATCCCGACTTCGCGCCGGCGCCCCTCGATCCCGCTCCCGCCTGGTCGGAGGCGGGCTGGATCCTCGACGCGTGGCCCCACAGGCAGGGGATCGACGGCTTCTACGCGGCGCGCCTGCGCCGGTGCTGAGATACCCGCGCAGCGCGCCCTCGCCGGGGTCTGGCGGTTTCTGGTGGCCGCGTCGCCCCGAAAGTGGGGTAGGCTCGCTCTCCATCGGTCACGGCACGGAGGAGCGATGTCGATCACCCTGCAGGGAGTGCGCGTGCTCGTGGTCGAGGATGACCCGGAGCTGCGGAGCCTCACCGAATTGATCCTCGAGGAAGAGGGCGTGATCGTCCGCTCCGCCTCCCTGGGCAGCGACGCCCTCCTCCAGCTCGACGGATTCGATCCCCACGTCGCCCTCCTCGACGCGCGGCTTCCGGACGTGACCGGGCCGGAGCTCGGCGAGCGGATCGCCGCGCGCTATCCCGGTTGCAGCCAGGTGCTGGTGAGCGGCGACGCGGAAGGGGTGCAGGATTGGCGGCGGAGCGGCAGGCTGGCGCTGCCCAAGCCGTTCGAGATCGACGAGCTGCTCGACCTGGTGCGGCGCGCCGCCGCCCGCCCGGCAGCCTGAGCGCTCCGGCGAGCGAGCGCCCGGCGGGCGCTGCCCCGCCGGTTTTCTGCTACATAGCGCGGCGTCCCCACCCAGGAGGAGTCGCCCGTGCCCCGTACCCCGCTCATCGCCCCGTCGATCCTCTCCGCCGACTTCGGCCGCCTCGCAGACGAGGTGCGCGCCATCGAGGAGGGGGGCTGCGACCTGGTCCACGTGGACGTGATGGACGGTCGCTTCGTCCCGAACATCACCATCGGACCGCTCGTGGTGGAGGCGGTGAAGAAGCGCGCCACCCGCCCGCTGGACGTGCACCTGATGATCGTCGAGCCGGAGAGGTACGTAGACGCCTTCGTCGCGGCGGGGGCCGACATCCTCACCGTCCACGTGGAGGCGAGCCCGCACCTCCACCGGACGCTGCAGCAGATCCGCAAGGCGGGTGCGCGGCCCGCGGTGGCGCTCAATCCCTCCACCCCGCTCTCCACGATCGAGTACGTCCTCGAGGATCTCGACATGGTGCTGGTGATGAGCGTCAACCCGGGCTTCGGCGGGCAGAGCTTCATCCCCGCGGCGCTGCGCAAGATCCGCGCGCTCCGCGAGATGGCCGACGCGCGCGGGCTCCACGACCTGTGGATCGAGGTGGACGGCGGCATCGGCCCGAAGAACGTGGGCGAGGTGGCGGCGGCGGGCGCCAACGTCTTCGTGGCGGGGAGCGCCGTCTTCGGCCAGCCGGACTACGGCGCGGTGATCGCCGCCATGAAGGCCAACGCGGCGCAGGGCTGAAGCGGCACAGCTCCCGTGCGGGATCGGCACCGATCTGCCCGGGGTCGCGGCGGGGCGCGGACAGGCGGGCCGGCCGTGCTTACCCTCCCTGCGGAGGAGAGGACATGCACCGCCACCGCATCCTGCTGATCGAAGACGAGGCGGAGCTCGCCGAGCTGCTGGGCGATCTCCTGCGCGACTTCGGGCACGAGGTGCGGGTCGCGGGCTCGGTGGGCGAGGCGGAGGAGCACCTGCGCGGCTGGCCGCCGTGCGCGGTGGTGACCGACGTGACCCTCCCGGACGTCGCCCGTGAGGAGCTGGTGCAGCGGCTGCGCGTCAACGTGGGCAGCGCGCCGATCCTGCTCATGAGCGCGATCGCCCCCTCGGATCTGCGGAAGCTGGCGGAGGAGCAGGGAGCGCAGGGGACGATCCCCAAACCGTTCGACCTGGACGAGTTCGAGCAGGCGGTCCGCTTCGAGTGTCCGGAGTCGGCGGAGGAGCCGGCGGCGCATCCCTGAGCGCGCGCCGCCCGGCCAATCGGCTTCTTCCGCACCGGCCCTGCGCGATCCAGCGGGAAATGACAACGCCGCCGTCGCGTGCTCTCCTCGCGTCCGTGGGCGCGCGCTGGCTCGCCTGCTCGCCTCCGGTGGCGCAGCAACGACGTCGCCTCCCGCGCGCCCGGCCCTCGCCTCCCGCGCGCCGCCGCGCGATGATGCGGAGCAATCGCGCGCTCCTCCGCGTTGATGGCTGGCGGCCCGCGCCCCGACCAGCGATCGCGGATCGCGCGCCGCTGCCTCCGCATGGCGACCGCTTCCACCAGCCCCTTCTCCCGCCTCGCGGGACTCGCCCCCGCCCTCGCCGGCAGGCTCGACGCGCGCTTCCGCCGCGGCATGACCGAGGCGCAGGCCCGCGCCCTGCCCGCGGCGCTGGCGGGAGAGAACGTGCTGGTGCTCGCTCCCACGGGGAGCGGCAAGACGCTCTGCGGCTTCCTCGCCGGGATCTCGCGCCTGGTGGAGGCGGCGGAGGAGGGGCGGCGCCCCCTGGGGAGCAGCGTCCTCTACCTCTCGCCGCTCCGCGCCCTCACCCACGACGTGGCCCGGAACCTCGAGCCGCTGCTGGCGATGGCACCGGCCGATCTCCCCGGCGGCCCGCTCCGCGCCGCCACCTGGACCGGCGACACCACCGCCGCGGCCCGCAAGCGGATCCAGGTGGCGCCCCCCGACGTCCTCCTCACCACCCCCGAGTCGCTGGCGCTCCTCTGCGCCCATCCCGCCGCCGACCGCCTCCTCGGCGCGATCGATCTGGTGGTCGTGGACGAGCTCCACGCCATGGCGGAGAGCAAGCGCGGCTCGCAGCTCGCCCTGGCGCTGGAGCGGCTGGAGCTGGTGCGCCGCGACGGCGGCGCCACGCGCCCCGCGCAGCGGATCGGCCTCTCCGCCACCGCCCATCCGCCGGAGGCGATGGCCCGCTTCCTCGTGGGCGAGGGGCGCGACTGCACCATCGCCCGGGTCGATCTGCGCCGCACCCACCGGCTCCGCATCGTCGGGCCGCCGCAGGGACGGCGCCTGCCGCCGGCAGGCCACGGCCCCGCCCGCGCCGCCCACGCGGTGGCGCGGGAGGTGGAGCGGGCGCGCTGCACGCTCGTCTTCACCGGCACCCGCTCCGCGGCGGAGCGGCTCGGCCTCGCCCTCTCGGTGCTGCTGCCGGAGGAGGCGGATCGGATCGGCGTCCACCACTCCTCCCTCGGCCGCGAGGAGCGCGCGCTCATCGAGGATCGCCTCGCCGCCGGCGCGATGCGCGCGGTGGTCGCCTCGTCGTCGCTGGAGCTGGGGCTCGATCTCGACGCGGTGGATCAGGTGCTGCTGGTGGGCGCGCCCAAGGGCGTCGCCCGCACGCTGCAGCGGATCGGGCGCGCGGGCCATCGCCCCGGTGGCGTGGCGGAGGGAGCGCTGGTGCCCGTCTCGCTGCCCGACGCCCTGGAGTGCGCCGCGATCCGCAAGGGCGCGGCGGAGGCGCGCCTCGAGCCGGTCCACGCGCCGCGGGCGCCGCTCGACGTCCTCGCCCAGGAGCTGGTGGGGATGGCGCTGCGGCGCGTGCCGGTGGAGGAGGCGTGGGCGGCGGTGCGGCGGGCGGCGCCGTGGCGCGATCTCCCCCGCGAACGGTTCGACGCGGTGATCCGCTTCCTCGCCGGCGGGGCGCCGCTCTCCACCGGCGCGGAGGCGCCGGGCGCGGCGCGGATCGTGGTGCGCGACGGGATCCTCGCCCCCGCCTCGCCGCGGGTGTGGCGCCTGTGGGCCCAGGCGATCGGGACCATCTTCGAGGAGGCGCGCATCCAGGTCTTCAGCGGGAGGAAATGGCTCGGCGAGGTGGAGGAATCCTTCCTCGCCGACATGAAGCCGGGGGATCGCTTCGTCCTCGGCGGCAAGGTGCTCCAGCTCGTCTCGATGAGCGGCGGCGAGGCGCTGGCCAGCCCCGCCAGCGGCGGCACCGTCAAGCTGCCCCGCTGGCACGGCAGCCGCTTCCCCCTCACCCCCGGCCTCGCCGCGGTCCTCTCCGATCTGGTGGCGGCGGTGGATCGCGGGCTGGCGGCGTCGGGACGCGCCGGCGCCACCGCCGCCCTGCGCGAGGCGGGCATGCCGCCGCGCCTCGCCGACGCGGTGGCCCGCTTCTGCATGCTGCAGCGCCGCGCCTCCGCGCTCCCCTCGCGGGATCGCCCGCACGTGGAGCGGCTCGTCTCCCGGCGCACGGCGCAGCTCGTGTTCCACCTCCACGAAGGGCGCGCGATCAACGCGGTGCTGGCGCAGGTGGCGGCGCGCCGCCTCGCCGGCGACGGGAGCGCGGTGGGGAACGTGGACGACCTGGGCTTCCTCCTCCAGCTCGAGCGGAGCGTCGCCGAGGACGACGAGGCGCTGCGCCGCGCCCTCGATCCCCGCGGCCTCGAGGAGGAGATCGATCGCGCGCTGGAGGACGGCGAATCCCTCGCGCGCCGCTTCCGCGCGGTGGCGGAGGTGGGCCAGCTCCTGCCCCGGGTGATGCGCCGCCCCGGCCGCTCCCAGCTCTGGTCGGGACGCGCGCTCTTCCGGGCGCTGCGCGAGCACGCGCCCGATCACCCGCTCCTCTTCGAGGTGCGCCGCGCCTACCTGGAGGACGAGCTCGATCTCCCCGGCGCGATCGAGGCGGCGGCGCGGCTCCACGCGGGGGCGCTGCCGGTGATCGATCTGCCGCGCCCCTCGCCCTTCGCCATCCCGATCGTCTTCTCGATCAGCCGCGAGGTGCTCCGGGCGCAGGATCCCTCTCGCGCCCTGGCGGAGCTGGCGGAGGCGGCGCTCGCGGGCTGGGAGGTGGCGGATGCGTGAGATCCGCCCGGGCCTCTGGCTCCTGCCCGGCGCCTGCGCCGCGCTGCTGGAGCGGAGCCGCGCGCTCCTCGTGGCGGACGCCCACCTGGGCTTCGCCCACACGCTGCGCCGGCGCGGCGCCCTGCTCCCGCCGCTCGACCTCGGCCTGCCCGCGCGCCTCGCGGAGGCGGCGCGGCGCGCGGAGGCGCGGCGGGTGATCTTCCTGGGCGACGTGGTGGAGGCGCCGCGCCCCTCGGCGGAGGAGCGCGCCCACGTGGAGGAGGTCTTCGCGCGGATCGGCCTGCCGATCACCGTGGTCCTCGGCAACCACGATCGCGGCTTCCTCCGCGATTTTCCGGGTGTGCAGGCGGTCCCCTCGCTGGAGCTCGACGGCTGGTCGCTCCACCACGGCGATCGGGCGCCGCCTCCCGGCGACGGGCCCTTCGTCATCGGCCACTTCCACCCGGCGATCCGCGTCACCGACGGCGCGGGGGTGAGCCACCGCATCCCCGCCGCGGTGGCGGGCGATCGGGGCGTCTGCCTCCCCGCCGCCTCCCCCTTCAGCGGCGGGCTCGTCCTCACGCCCGGCAGGGCGCCGAAGGAGCTGCTCGCCTGGACGGGGCGGCTGCGGCGCGCCGTGCCCGCCGCCTAGGGATCCCTGCCGGGCATCCGGGACCTACCTTCCCGGGAAGACACCCGGAGGTCTTCGATGCGCGCTCTGCTCTCGACGCGGCTCTTCGCGGTCCGTCCCCTCGACGCGGCGCCGCTGCGCCTCGCGCGGCGGCACGGCTTCCCCGAGCTCGAGCTCCACGGCGATTTGCGCCACTTCGACTTCTTCGACCTCGGCGAGGTGCAGCGCGTCGGCGCGCTCCTCGCGCGGGAGGGGCTCCGGGCGCCCTGGCTCCGGGTGGGCGCCCCGGTTCTCAACCAGCTCTCCGACGAGCGCCGGATGCTCGGCCTCGTGGAAGCGGTGCGCGCGCTTCGCCTCGAGGCGGTGGTGGCGGACATGCACACGTGGGGCGTGCGCCAGGACGGCGCCTTCCAGCAGGTGGACGAGCTCCGGACCCGGCTGATCACCAACGGCGCGCGGCTGGTGCTCGACCTGCCGCGCGTGGACGAGCGGCTGCTGCGCCGCCTCCCCTCCGACGTGGCGCTCTGCTGGGATCTCGCCGGCGCGATCACCGAGGACCATCCGGACGCCACCCGCCTCGTCGACGACATGCTGAGCGGCCTGGCCCGCGGGCGGCTCCTCGGCGTGCGCGTCGCCCACCTGGGCGACGGCATCCGCGAGCCGCCCGATACCCATGAGGCCGCCATCCTCGAGGAGGCGTGGAGGCTCCAGGCGCCGGGCACGCTGATCTACGACGTGGACGACCCCACCGGCTTCGGCGTGGAGCGGGAGATCGTCGAGGTGCTGGAGGAGCTCCGCGCCTTCCACGCCGGGGAAAAGCGCCCCCACCCCGCGGAGGGTGGGGGGCTCTTCTGGTCGGCGCTGGCGCCGGGCTGAGCCGATCGGCTCAGTGGCAGGACGAGTTGCCGAAGATGTCCAGCAGGCAGGTCTGCCCCGGCCTGCAGCCGTCCGGCGTGGCGTCCTCGCCGGTGCAGCTGCAGTCCATCGTGCACGCGTCCTCGGGGATCGGCTGGCAGAGGCGCACGAAGCCGTCGGTGCAGGCGTAGCCCGGGGCGCAGTCCTCGTCCACGCTGCAACGGCAGCCGGTGACGCCGCCGCACGGCGGGGTCTCGCAGGTGTGGCCGCCGCTCCCGTCGTCGGTGCAGACGAGGTTGCCGGCGCACGGATCGTACGCCTCCGGATCGCAGGCGCAGCCGGCGCCGCCGGGCAGATCGAGGCACGGATCGTACGCGGTGCAGGCGCACTCCCACGCCGGGCCGTCGCAGAGGCAGAGGCTGCCCGGGGCGCACTGGTTGTCCACCACGCAGGCGCAGCCGGCGCTGCCGTCGCACGCGGCGCCGGCCAGCGGGAAGGGCCAGAGGTTCCTGCCGGGATCCGAGAGCGCGGGAAGCGCCTTCTCTCCGAGCGCCACGCGCACCAGGCCGTGATCGGTGCCCGCGTAGACCACGCCCGGCTCCACGAAATAGACCGCCCAGACGTAGCCCAGCGCCGCCTCCTCCACCGCCTCGGTCACGCCCTGGTCGGCGCCGAAGAGGTGGAGCGCCCGGGTGGTGCCCACCGCCACGTGGCCCTCTCCGTCGGTGGCGAGGGAGAGCGCGCGCTCGGGGGCGGTCCAGGAGGCGGGCGTCCAGAGCGCCGCCGCCCTCGCCTCGACGTCGACGGTGAAGATCCCCTCCTCCGCGTCGAGGGCGTAGATGGTGCCGTCCGGCGCGCGGGCGAGGGCGACGATCTCGTCCATCTCCGTGCCGGCGGGGGCGGCGATCGCCTCCACCGTGTCGCGGTCGACCAGCGCGAGGCCGCCGCGGGCCTCGTCGTTCGCCACCTCGGGGCGCACGTGGTCGTAGACCCAGTCCGCCCGCTCCGCGCCCATGGCCACCAGCGCGCTGCCCGCGCGATCGAGCGGCAGCACGTCGAAGACCATGTTGGAGGAGAGGCCGCCCACGTCCACGTCGGGCTGCAGGTCGGACTCGGTGCGGACGTAGCGCTTCATCGTCGCCGGCTGCGGCTTGCCGTCCTGGATGGTGAAGAAGCCGAGGCCGTGGGGCCCGCGGTCGTTGACCGCGTCGTCCCAGAAGGCGTCGTAGAACATCTGCGAGCCGACCCAGAGCGTGTCCTCCGGACCCCAGGCGGCGCTGGTCATCCGCAGGCTCAGGCCGGGATCGATCTGCGTGGCCACTGCGCCGGTCTTCTCGCCGGTCTGGAGGAAGAGCGCGTCGCGCAGGGTGGCGAGCGCCACCTGGTTCTTCTCCGGATCGCCGAAGGCGACCTCCACCACACCGGGAAGCGGCGAGAAGAAGTCGGAGGCCTCGTTCACCTGCGGGATGGTGATCTGGCAGGAGCCGTCGGCGCGCAGGCGGCAGAGCGACTGGTGCACCGCAACCCCCTCGCAGGCGAGGCTGGGCGTGCCGCTGCGCAAGCCGAGCCAGGTCTCGCCGTTCTTCGGATCAATGGCGATGCTGCGCACGCCGTCGATCCACGGGCGGACGAGGAGCTGCGGGCCGCCCTCGTTGCGCTCGATGGCGAGGACGGGGAGCTGCCGCGTCCGGTGCTCGCTGCAGAGCTGCCGCCCCGCCACGTAGATGGTCCCGTCGCGCCCCAGCGCCAGCGCGTCCACCCACCACGGCAGCGCCTCCACGCTGAAGTTGCTGCGGACGACGATGTCCCGCGCCCGTTCGAGGAAGCCGCTGCCCGTGGAGTAGGGCACCTCGACGAGGCCGCCGCCGGGGCCGTCCGGCTCGCCCGCCGCGATCCTGCCGCCGACGATCACCACGCCCCGCGCGCGATCCTCGACGAGGCGGTTGGGCACCACCGGCCACCTGCGCTCCGTGGTGATCAGCTCGAGGGGCCCGAGGCTCTCCCGCAGCGACCAGGTGTCGTCGACGAGGCTCTGCTCCCAGAGGTAGAGCGCGCCGGCGCGGTCCGGCGTCTGGAAGCCGAAGGCGACGCGCGTCTCCAGCACCAGCGTGGCGGTGGGGACGAGCCCCTGGGGAACCGGGATCGGCTCGAAGCTCCCGTCCGCGTGGACGAGGCCGATGGCGTTGGGCGAGCCGGCGTCGGTGTCGCCGTAGAGGACCGAAACCACCTCCTCGCCGCGGAGGAGGCCGGCGGAGAGCTGGTGGATGGTACGGTCCGGCGCGCCGAAGTCGACCCAGCCCTGCACCGCCAGGTTCTCCGCGGAGACGATGGCGAGGCCCTGATCGCCGCCGGCGTAGATCGAGTCGCCGATCACCTCCACGTGGAAGACCACCGCGTCCTGCGCCTTGCCCGCCGCGCGGAGCCGCACGCTGGCGAAGGACCAGGTGCCGTCCGGCTCGAGCGTCCCCTTGATCAGGTGGTTCCAGCCCGCGGCGGCGAAGCTGCGGTCGGCCTCGATCCAGGCGAGGTCGACGATCGAGGCGGTCTCCTCGCCCCAGTTCCCGGACTCGTCCTGGTAGGGCATGGTCGGCAGGCCATCGCTGCTGTCGAGGCGCTCCACCCTGCCGGTGGAGGTGTCGACCGCGAGCAGGCCGACGGTGATCACCCCGTTCTCCACCGGCTCCCCGCCGAAGTGCTCGGGGTGGACGACGGTGCCACGGGTGCCGACCAGGAGGAGCGGCGACTCCACGCCGGCGAGGATCGCCTGCGGCGGTGCGGCGAGGAAGCCGCCGATCGTCTCCATCGCGGCGATGGCGGGACCCTCGGGCCGCTCGGCTCCGCCGCTGCCGCCCGCGCCGCCCTCGCCACCGCTCCCGCCGCCGCCCGCGCCGGCGTCGCCGCCACCGGAGCCGCCGGTGCCGCCGGCGCCCCCCGAGCCGGCGCTGCCGCCGCTCCCGCCCTCGCCCGCCGGGCGCGTCTTCTCGTCGTCCCCGCACGCGCTACCGACCACGGCCAGCGCAGCGAGCAGGGCAAGGATCCTGCGATTCCACTTCATGTATGCGTGCTCCCCCCGCGGCGCATCGCCGCCACGGGTGGGGCGCACGGGCGCAATCCGCGTGCCGCCCGCGGCAACCGCCTCCGCGGGCGTTGACTCCACCGCTCAGGTGCGGCGCCGCGCGGGCGCGCCGTGGCGCAATTCCCCACCTTCCCCACCACCCCTCGATTTTCCAGCGCCGCGCCGCGCCGCCGGGCGCGGTAGGCTGCCGCCGATGCAGATCGCCGACGACGCCCGGCACCTCGCCGGCATCACGCGCCTCTCGCTGGCGGGAGGCAGCGGCCCCTCCACCGCCTGGGTCTTCGATCCCCACCGCCTCGCCCTGCCTGCGTGGGCGGCGTCGATCGGGGACGGCCCGCCCGCCCTCCTCGTCACCCTCGACCGCCACTTCGACCTGGTGCCTCCCGCCGATCCCGGCGCTGTCCCCGATCGCGCCGCGGGCCTGCGCGCCCTCGACGAGCACGCGCGCTGGTCGCTCTCGGTGCGCAACACCGATCACGTGGTGGCGGCGATGGAGGCGGGGATCGTCGGCGACGTGCTCGCCATCGCCCGCGCGTCGCCGCAGGGGGCGATCCCGGACGACCGCTGGATCGATCGGCGCGGCGGCGTTCACCGGATCCTCCGGGCGCGCTCCGTGGATCGGCTCGCCGCCGACTGGGGCTCGTCCGCCGCCACCCCGGAGGCCGTCGCGCTGGAGGCGATCCTCGCCGCGGGAACGCCCGTCCTCCTCGACGTGGACCTCGACTGCTTCACCTCGCCCAGCGACGCCGATCCCACCGAGGTGCTCCCCTGGCCCCGGGCGCTGATCCGCTCCTTCCTCCTGCCGCCCGGCTCGGAGGCGTTCTGGAGCGCGGTGCTGGAGAATTGCCTGGCGCTCACCCTCGCCCGCGAGCCCTTCCACTGCGGCGGGCTGGGCGGCGCGGCGCGCCTCTTCCTCGACGCGAGCGAGGTGCTCTTCCGCGAGCTGCTCCGCGTCGATCCGCCCTGACGCCTTCAGGCGGCGGCGTCGCGCCTGCGCGTCGCCTCGAAGAGCCGCTCCAGCGTCTCGCGCCCCGGCCGCGCCTCGCGCCGGGCGATGGCGTGGATCGTCTCCACGATCGCCTCGTTGACCGGCACGGCGATCCCGTGGCGGCGCGCCCGCGCCACCAGCTCGCCGTTGAGGAAGTCGACCGGCGGCACCCGCCCCCGCTCCAGCGCCGCCAGCATCGACGAGCGGAGCCTGCGGTAGCGCGCCCCCACCGCGAGGAGGACGCCGTGCTTGGCGAGGAGCGAGGGGGTGCCCGCCGCGGCGGCGCGCTCCTCGCGCGTCAGGGCGATCCACTGGAGATCGATCGTCCCCGCGAGCCGCTCCAGCCGCACCCCTTCCGCCTCGGCCACCGCCACCGCCTCGCTCATCACCTCCAGGGCGAGGCGCCGCACGAAGCGCAGGCGCAGCAGCGCGCCGAGGCGATCGCCGCCGATCACCCCCAGCGACGAGACGGCGCAGTTGATCGCCAGCTTGCTCCAGCGCGCGCCGCGCAGGTTGGCGGAGTGGCGCACCGGGCCGACGTGCTCGAGGACCTCCGCGAGGCGCTCGAGGCGGGGATCGCTGCCGCCGTCGAGGCGGCCCACGGTGAAGCCGCCGGCGGAGGTGCGCTCGTAGACGCCCGGCTCCGGCGCCGACGCGCCCCAGGCGATCACCGCGCCGAGGACCCGGTCCGCGCCCGCGAGCGGGAGGAGCCGCTCCTCGGCGAGGCCGTTCTGCAGGCAGACCAGGGCGCCGTCCGGGGCGAGGGTGGGGAGCGCCGGCAACGCCGCCTCCTCGAGGCGATCGGGCGGCACCGCGAGGAGGACGAAGTCCCAGGGGCCGGGCGGCTGCGCCTCGTGGATCTCCACCGGGCCGCGGACGAAGCGACGCCCCGCCTCGTCCCGCAGGTCGAAGCCGCGCATCCGGATCGCCTCGGCGATCGGCCCGCGGGCGACGCAGGCCACCGGCACGCCGCGCTCCGCCAGCGTCGCCGCGATCACCCCGCCGATCCCGCCGCAGCCCACCACGAGCAGGCGCGTCATCCCGTCCTCCCTCGAGTGGTCGAGCGGGCGCACTCTACCCGCACCCTGACACGGATGGCAGGGCCTTCCCGCCGGTCATCCCGCGCGCCGGCAGGCGGCGGCACGCCAAATCGGCGGAATCTCGACATCTCCCCCGGGGGCATGAGAGATGCTTCCATCGGTCGGTCAACCGATTGCACCCGAGGATCGTTCATGCACCGCGCCGCAGCAGCCGCTTTCGCCACCCTCCTCGCCCTTCCCGCGGGCGCGGCGGCCCAGGCCGCCTGCCTCATCGGCCCCCACGGCGGCATCGCCCCGGAGGACGCCGAGACCGTGACGAGCATCGTGTGCAGCCAGCTCCGCAAGAACGGCGAGCAGGTGGGTGATCCGGTGGTCGACGCGGGCGGCACGGAGGCGTGGCGGGTGAGCCTCCGCCCCCTGGGCGAGAAGGTCTTCCTCTCCCTCCAGCGGATCGACGAGGACGGCGCGGTGGGGGCGGAGAGCGAGCTCCTGCTCCAGCGGATCGAGGAGGTGCCCACCGCCGCGCCGCGGCTGGTGCAGAGCGCGCTCACCGGCAGGCCGATCGAGGAGACGGCGACGGTGAACACGCTGGTGGGCGAGGAGACCCGCCGGTACCGCAAGCGCGACGGCGAGTCGTTCTTCGGCCTCGGCTTCATGGCGATGGGCGTGCCGGGCACCGACGTGATCGGCGCTGGCGGCTTCCTCGCCCGCTGGGCCTTCGAGACCGAGGATTTCGGCGTCCTCACCGATCTCCGCGTCGGCGGCGGCGGCGCTGGCGACGACAGCGCCACCTTCTTCTCCCTGGGCGTGGGCGGGCGCTGGTTCCTCACCGACGGCAACGTGAGCCCGTTCCTCGGCGTGGGGCTCGGGTGGACGGCGCTCGGCGTGGAGGAGCACGCAGGGTTCGACGGTGACGAGGGCGGCGCCGGCGCCTGGGTGGAGCTGGGCTTCGAAGCGCTGCGCTTCTACGAGACCCGCCTCTCGGTCGATCTCCGCGCCGAGCTCCCCTTCTTCGAGCTCGACGACGACAGCTTCTGGTCGAAGGATCCGGGGCGCCGGTCCTACTACGTGCCGATCACCCTCGGCGTTTCGTACCTCTTCTGAGACCGGGGCAGCCCGGCTCCACAGGTGGATCGCGTCCCCGGCGGAGGCCGTGGCGAAAGGGAAAGGGCCGGGATCTGCCGGCCCTTCACACGTTCGGAACGCCGCCCGGCCGCGCACATGCGGCGCCGGGCCCGCGATCAGCCCTGCGGCTTCCGCCCGCCGCCGGCGCCGCCACCCGGCCCGCGACCGCCACGGCGCCCGCCGCCCTTCGGACCGCCCGCCGCCGGCTTGCGCGCGGCCTTCGGCTTCTCGGGGGGCTCGAGGGCGCGGAGCCGCTCCGCCTCGGCGGTGTTGCCCGCCCGCTCGAACATCTCCGCGGCGCGGCGGGTCTTCCCCGCCAGCTCCCAGCAGCGCGCGGCGATCTCCCACTCCTGCAGCTCCTCGAAGAGCGCCCCCGCGTCCTCGGGCCTGCGGTGCTCGTCGTAGATCCGCAGCGCGTTGGCGGTATCGCCGGCGCGGGCGAGCCAGGGCGCCTGCTCGAGGGGACCGCGGCTCGCCTCCTGCACCTTGCCCAGCTCCTCCCGGGCGAGGGCCTGCGCCTCCTCGATCTTCCCCGCCTCGCGGAGCCAGCGGTAGCGCTCGACGGGGATCACCGCGAGCTCCGCCGCCTTCTCCGGCCTGCCGAAGCGGGCCCAGAGCCGGGCCGCGCCCTGCCTGTCGCCGGCGTCGAGCTTCTCCTTCGCCTCCGCCTCGATCAGGCGCTCCGCCTCGGCCTTCTCGCCCGCCTGGTCCCAGGCGCGGATCGCCTTGTGGGTGCGGCCCGCCTTCTCGTAGGCGCGGGCCGCGTCGGCGTACTGCTCCGCCCGCTCGTAGAGGCGGCCCACGTCCTCCCAGCGATCCTGCTGGACGAGGAGATCCATCAGCACGTCGCCCAGCCCCGCGCCGAGGAGCGCCTGCTCCTGCTGCTCGGGCTTGAGCTCCTTCGCCGCCTCGACGATCTCGTCGCGCTTGCCCTGCTTCGCGTAGATCTCGATGGCGCGCATCACGTCGCCACCCTTGCGGTAGAGCCGCGCCGCCTCGTCGAGCCGGTCGTGCTCCTCGTACGCCCTGGCCGCGTCGCGGAAGCGCCCCTCGTGCTCGGCGAGCGCCGCCACCTTGTCCCATTCGCCGGTCCAGGCGAGGAGCCACGGCGCGATCTCCGCGTCGCCCGCCTCCGCCTTCGCCATCTCGGCGCGCCGCTCGTCGGAGAGCGCCGCCCAGACGGCGGCCAGCGTGGCGAAGACCTGCTTGCGCGCCTTCTCCTTCTCGGCGTCGTCCTCGACGGGCCTGGTCTGCCGCATCACGCGCAGGAGCGCGGTGAGCAGCTTGCCCCGCGACTCGTGGGGCAGCTCGTCCATGGTGCGGGCCTTGCCGCCCTTGCGCGCCTGGCCGGCGAGCTTCTCGAGGGGCGCGAGCTGGGCCTGGTAGTCGCCGGCGAGGAGCGGCTTGTCGATCGCGCGGGCGAACTCGAGGGCCGCGCCCTCGAAGCCCACCGGTCCGCGATCCTCGCCGCGCCTGCCGCGCCCGCCGCGATCGCCGTCCCTACCCCCGCGGCCGCCGAAGCCGCCGCGTCCACCGAATCCGCCGGGACCCCCACGACCGCCGAAGCCCCCCGGGCCACCCGGGCCCCGCCCGCCGCCCGCACCGGGGCCGCGACCCTGCGATCCTGCCTCTCCATCCCTGCGTTCATTGGCCATTGCCAGGCATCCTCTCGCGGCAGCCGTGCCGCTTTGCAGCGCGATCGGTGGACCGCGGCGACGATTCTGTCAACGGTTTCGCGCCTCCCGGCGCGGCAAAGGCCGCTGGCGGGGGCACGTGCGGCGTGCGAAGGTAATCCCATGGAGCGGATCTGGCTCGCACTCGGCGCAGCGAACGCCTTTCTCGCCGTGGCTGCTGGCGCCTTCGGCGCCCACGGCCTCAAGGCGCGGCTCACCCCCGACCTCCTCGCGATCTTCGAGACCGGCGCGCGGTACCACATGTACCACGCGCTCGGGCTCCTCGCGGTGGGCCTGCTCGGGCTCCACAAACCGGGCGGCCTGGTGGACGCATCCGGCTGGGCGATGCTCGCCGGCATCGTGATCTTCAGCGGCAGCCTCTACGCCCTCGCGCTGAGCGGCGTTCGGGCCCTGGGGGCGATCACGCCGATCGGCGGCGTCGCCTTCCTCGCCGCCTGGATCCTCTTCGCCCTCGCCGCGCTGCGGAGCTGATCAGGCTGCAGGCCGCTGCTCCCCCGGCGGCGCCTCCGCCTCGCTGCCCAGGCTCGCGCCATAGCGGAGCAGCACCACGCCGCCCATCGCCACCCCGAGCCAGAGGGTGGCGAGCCTGCAGAGGAGCGCCGCGCCCAGCGCCTGCGGCCGGGTGATCCCCGCGATGAGCTGCATCGCCCCCTCCTGCATCGCCGCGTCGGCGACGCCGAGGCCGCCGGGCGAGGGCGCGCCGGCGATCGACGAGAAGGCGTAGATGAAGGTGGCCACGGAGAGGTTGGCGTTCTCCACCGCGAAGCCCTCCAGGATGATCAGGTAGCCCACCGCCTCCGCGCCCCAGGCGACCATGGAGAGGGCGACGATCACCACCAGCGGTCCCGGCGCGAGGCAGATCCGCATCGCGCGGTACATCTCCTCGAGCCTGCCCCGCAGCTTCGACACCAGCGGCACGTGGGCGGTGAGGCCGATGAGCCACAGGGAGAGGCGTTCCGAGGCGAGCACCGCCAGCCCCGCACCGCCCACCGCCGCCACGCCGAGCAGCGCCTCCACCCCCTCGGCGAAGTACTGGCTCACCCCGAGGGCGGCGAGGCCCAGCACCGCCAGCGCGTCGGTGCCGCGCTCCGCCACCAGCGCCGGCACGGTGCGGGTGAGCGGCGCCCCCGCCGCGGAGCGGACGAGGAGCGGCTTGAGGAGCTCGCCCGCCTTGCCCGGCGTGATGGTCATCGCCAGGCCCGCCAGGAAGATCTGCGCGTCCTCCGCCCAGCCGATCCGCACCCCGAGGCGCCGCAGCAGGTAGTGCCACTTGGCGAAGCGGAGCACGTAGTTGAAGAGCGAGAGGGCGACGATGGGCAGCGCCCAGATCCAGGCGAAGCGCGCCAGCTCGCCCGCCACCGCGGGCAGCCCCGCGTAGAGCGAGAGCCCCAGGTAGAGGAGCGCGCCGAGCGCGACGCCGATCAGGGCCCAGCGGCGGAAGCGAGCGAACAACGATCAGCCCCAGCGGTGGTAGGCGGGATGGCCGGGCTTCACCGCGACGAAGAGGCCGCGGCAGGTGGCGCAGACCTTGCCGCCGGAGACGAGGCTCGCCTCGATCCAGGCGCGATCCTCCTTCGACTCCACCACCCGCGCCTCGAGGCGCACCGGCTGGTCGGAGGGGATGGGACGGCGGAGCTGCACCGCGTACTCGGCGGTGACGGTGCACGGCGGCGCGTCGAGCCCCGCCTGCTGCATCAGGTGCCAGGCGGCGGTCCAGTTGCTGTGGCAGTCGAGGAGCGTCCCGGTGATCCCGCCGCTCAGCATGCCGGGGAAGGCTTCGTGGTGCTTCTCCGGCGTCCACTCCGCCACCACCACCTCGCCCTCCGGCAGGCTGCGGATCCGCAGCCCCCGCTCGTTGGCGGGGCCGCAGCCGAAGCAGATGGAGCTCGGGGCGTAGCGTTCCTGCAGGCTCTTCTCTTCCATGGCCGTGCAGACTACCCCAGCATCGCCCGATCCCGGTGGACCGATCGCCCGGCGGGCGCGCGTTCCTGCGCCTGGCCGCCTGCCCGCGCAGAGAAGGAGCGACGACGCGCCCGGCGTTTGGCTATGTTGCGGGGTCGATCCGTCTTCCAACCAGGAGCCCTGGCCATGAACCGTATCCTGCTCCTCGCCGCCGCCTCGCTGCTGCTCGCCCTCACCGGCTGCAAGAGCGAGGGAACCAACGCCAACCAGGCGCAGCCGCCCGCCGCGCAGCAGCAGCAGCAGCCTGCCCAGCAGCAGGCGCAGCCCGCCGCGAAGTCGCAGCAGCCCGCCACCGCGGTGCCCGCGGATTCGCCGCTCCTCGCGCCGGAGAAGCTCACCGAGAAGGCGCCCGACAAGTTCCGCGTCCGGCTCGAGACCACCAAGGGGCCGGTGGTGCTGGAGGTCGATCGCTCGTGGGCGCCCAACGGTGCCGACCGCTTCTACAACCTGGTGAAGAACGGCTACTACACCGACATCGCCTTCTTCCGCGCCATCGACAATTTCATGGTGCAGTTCGGCATCCACGGCGATCCGAAGGTGGCGGCGAAGTGGCGCGACGCGACCATCCCCGACGATCCGCCGCAGCAGTCGAACACCCGCGGCATGGTGAGCTTCGCCACCTCGGGTCCCAACTCGCGCACCACCCAGGTCTTCATCAACTACAAGGACAACTCCTTCCTCGACAGGATGGGCTTCGCCCCCTTCGCCCGGGTGGTCGAGGGGATGGAGGTGGTCGACTCCCTCTACAAGGGCTACGGCGAGGGCGCGCCCCGCGGCCGCGGCCCGAACCAGGGCAGGATCCAGACCGAGGGCAACGCCTACCTGCGGGCCGAGTTCCCCGAGCTCGACTACCTGAAGAAGGCGGAGATCGTCGCCGACTGACCGCGCCCCGGGGAAGGGGCCTCGTGCGCGAGGCCCTTTCGCTATTTCAGCGGCCGTAGTAGCCGGTGAGGGTCGTCTCCGCGATCACGTGCCCCTCGATCGCCTGGTCGAAGTCGCCGCGCCGCGCGGTGGGCGGCAGCCGCGGCTCGTTGTCGAGGGCGAGGAGGCGGAACCGGTAGCGGTGGGGCTTGCCCGGGGGAGGCGTGGGCGAGCTCCAGCCCACCCTGTCGTAGTCGTTGGTGAGGCTCACCGCCCCCGCCACGTCGGAGGGATCGGCCCCCCGCCCCTCCACCAGATCCCCCGCGGTCGGGGGCAGCCCGATCACGATCCAGTGGGTGAACGTGCCGCCGGGCGCGTCGGGATCGTCCACCACCAGGGCGAGGCTCTTCGTCCCCTCCGGCGGCTTGCCCCAGGCGAGCGCCGGGGAGAGATCGTCGCCGTCGGCGGTGTGGCGGATCGGGATGGCGCCGCCGTTGACGAACGCGTCGCTCCGCAGCTCGAAGCCGTAGAGCTCCCGCGCCCACTCGGGCCGGTCCTCGAGGAGCGTCTCGGGGGTGATCGGCGTCGCCACGTCCACGTTCTCTTCCATCCGCGCCTCCCGCAGCGTCGACGCCTGCCTCCGGCGTCCAGGAGGCAAAGTTGCTGCCGGCCCGGACAGGCCACAACCGCGCGTCGGGGAGGTACCCCGGGCCATGCGGAAGCGGGAGGCGCGCTCGCCGCCGGACTGGCGTTCGCGGTGCCGTAACGTTATTGCAGGGTCACGGATCGACCGCCCCGCACGGAAGCCACGCGGTCCGGGCGCGGTTCAAGAGGGCGATCAAAGGAGACGACATGCAGAGCCAGGACCTGATCCGGTTGGAGTTCACGCCCAACCCCTCGACCCTCAAGTACGTGATTGGTCGCCAGCTCCTGCCCCGGGGGACCGCCAACTTCACCGATCCCGCCGCGGCGGAGACCTCGCCGCTGCCCCAGCGCCTCTTCGAGGTGGAGGGGGTCAAGGCGGTGATGGTGGGCCCCAGCTTCGTCACCGTCACCATGGCGGACGACGCGGACGCCGCCGCCCTCAACGACGCGGTCCACATGGCGCTCCACGCCCACCTCGACGCGGGCGAGCACCCGGTCGATCCCGCGGTCCTCGAGAAGTCGAAGGCGAGCGGCTCCGACGACCCGGTGGTGGCGCGGATCCGCGAGATCATCGAGGAGGAGGTCCGTCCCGCGGTGGCGATGGACGGCGGCGACATCACCTTCGAGAACTTCCAGGACGGGATCGTCTACGTCTACATGATGGGCGCCTGCTCGGCCTGCCCCTCCTCGACCGCCACCCTGAAGATGGGGATCGAGAGCCGCCTCAAGGAGGAGATCCCCGAGGTGATCGAGGTGGTGCAGATCTGAGCGGGGCGGCTCTCCACCGTGGCGCTGGCGAAGGCGGGTCCGGGCGAGGGCCCGCCTCGTCGTTCCTGCCCCCCGCGCCTTTCGTCGGCGGCCTCCGATGCCCACGTTTGATGGGCAACATCCCCCAGAAGGAGGCGTCGGATGGCTCGAGGAGTCGGAGAGAGGCCGGAGCGTAGCCCGTCGTACATCCTCCAGCAGGTGGATTACCCCACCACGCGGCAGGAGCTGGTGCGCGCGGCCGAGGACAGCGACGCCCCGGTCGATACGATCAACTTCCTCAAGTCCCTGCCCGACAGGCAGTACCGCGACCCGGACGACGTCCTGCGGCAGTTCGCGGAGGCGGAGGCCCGCTTCGGCATGGGTCCGGGGCGCGAGGTCCACCACCGGGGCGACATCGGCAAGGAGATGACCGAGCCGCCGGGCGATCACCCGCACCATCCGTGACGCCCACATCCGCGTGGCACACGGGGGCGGGCCTGCCTGCGGGCGGGCCCGCTTTCTTCGTGCCCGGCCGGCGCACCCGCGGGACCGGGCGCCCCCGGGCGGCTTCCCGGGCGGGCTGTGCAGCGATGGCACGGCGGTGGGGACCGAACCACGTTCATCCCCGCGTGGCGCGGCTTGCCGCGCAGGAGGAAACGGCATGAAGCGAATGCTCTTGGCGGGTCTCGCCATCGCGATGCTGGCCGGTTGCCAGAACCAGCAGCGGAGCCAGGAGGCCCAGGAAGGCCAGGCGGCGGGCGGCACGGGCGGCACCGGCGGCGGCGCGATGCAGGGCCAGCAGGCGGCCGGCGGCTCGGACAGCGGCAGGCAGATGGGCCAGGCGCAGCAGCAGATGGCCATGGGGACCATCACCGAGGTGCAGGAGGATCAGATCACCGTCCGCACCAGCGACGGCGAGCAGATGGAGCTGACCCTCGACGACAGCGCCCAGATCCTCATGAACGGCCAGCCGATCTCGCGGGATCGCCTGCAGCAGGGCGCCAGCGTGCGCGCGGCGTACCGCGAGCAGGACGGCGAGATGCGCGTGGAGCGGCTCGACGTGCAGAGCATGGGCGCCGGCCAGCAGCCCGGGTCGGAGCAGCCGGGGATGGAGCAGCCCGGCCAGCCGGGCGGCGGCATGCAGGGCCAGCAGCCCAGCCAGCAGTAGCCGGGCGAGCGGCCGGCGTGGGAAGGGGCGGGACGACCTTCGCGGCGTTCCGCCCCTCTTCTTTGCGGCGGATCCACTGCGGGCGCTTCCCCCGCGGCGGTTTTCGGATAGAAAGGCGCCGCCCAGCCGTTCGGAGAGCGATTATGTCGCACCACATTGCCCAGGAAGCCGCCCGCCGCCGCACCTTCGCGATCATCTCGCATCCGGACGCAGGCAAGACCACGCTGACCGAGAAGCTCCTCCTCTACTCCGGCGCGATCCACCTCGCCGGCGACGTGAAGGCGCGCCGCACCAAGCGCCAGGTCACCTCCGACTGGATGGCGATCGAGCGGGAGCGCGGCATCTCCGTCACCTCGTCGGTGCTCCAGTTCGAGTACAAGGGCGCCGCCTGCAACCTCCTCGACACCCCGGGCCACCAGGACTTCGGCGAGGACACCTACCGCACGCTGGTCGCCGCCGACACGGCGATCATGCTGATCGACAACGCCAAGGGCGTGGAGCCGCAGACCAAGAAGCTCTTCCACGTCACGCGCCTGCGGAAGACGCCGGTGGTCACCTTCATCAACAAGTGCGACCGCGAGGGCAAGGATCCCCTCGAGCTCCTCTCCGAGGTGGAGCAGGTGCTCGGCATCGCCACCGTGCCCCTCGACTGGCCGATCGGCTCGGGGCGCGACTTCGTCGGCGTCTACGATCGCCTCGACGACAAGGTCCACCTCTTCGCCGGCGGCTCCCACGGCGCGGAGATCGTCGACGAGGTGCTGGTGGAGAAGGACGATCCGCGCCTGCGCGAGCGGATCGGGGCGGCGCTCTACGACAAGTTCCTCGAGGACCTGGAGCTGCTCGAGGCGGCGGGCGAGCCCTTCGACATGGAGATGTTCCGGGCGGGCGAGCAGACGCCGGTCTTCTTCGGCTCCGCCGCCACCAACTTCGGCATCGGCCCCTTCCTCGATCGCTTCGTCACCCTGGCGCCGCCGCCCGTCGCCCGCGAGACCCGCGACGGCACCGTGCGCCGCGCCGACGACGAGGCCTTCTCCGCCTTCGTCTTCAAGATCCAGGCGAACATGGATCCCGCCCACCGCGACCGGCTCTGCTTCATCCGCATCTGCTCCGGACGCTTCGAGAAGGGGATGAAGGTCCGCCACCTCCGCCTCGACAAGGAGATCAAGCTGGCCGCCGCCCACGCGCTCCAGGGGCGGGATCGCGTCGACGTGGAGGAGGCCTTCGCCGGCGACATCGTCGGCGTGGTCGACACCCAGCACGTCCTCCGCATCGGCGACACCCTCGCCACTGATCGTGGCCCCGCCTTCGTGGGCGTGCCTCGCTTCGCCCCCGAGATCTTCGCCACCCTGCGCCTCAAGGATCCGCTGCGCCGCAAGCAGCTCGTGGAGGGGCTCACCCAGCTCGCCGAGGAGGGCGCGGTGCAGGTCTTCCTCCGCCCCGGCCAGGGCGCGGTCGATCCCATCGTTGCCGTGGTGGGCGTGCTCCAGCTCGAGGTGCTCAAGCACCGGCTGGAGAGCGAGTACGCGGTCAACGTGGTGGTGGAGCGGCTGGGCCTGAGCCACGCCCGCTGGATCGAGGGGATCGATCCGGTGAAGGCGGCGCGGGAGATCGTCGGCACCCACGTGGTCGACACCGAGGGCCACCCGGTGGTGCTGCTGCGCAACGACTGGGAGCTGGGCGTGGCGGAGCGCGAGAACCCGAACGTCCGCTTCCTCACCACCTCCCCCCTCGACGTGCAGGGCACGGTACAGGCGGTTCGCTGATCCCGTTCGGGGCGGCGGTAGGATGCCGCCCATGGGGGGCACGCACCGAGCGGCGATCGGACTGCGAACGGCGATCGACGCGCTGTCCGCGAGCCTTCTGCTGCTCGCCGTCTTCGGCGCCGGCGGGGTGCTGCTCCTCGTGGGGCAGATCAACTCACCGCCGAGGAGCTCCACGAGTACGACCGGTCGGTGCAGGCGGTGCAGCGGGTGCGGGTCAACCTGCTCCTCGCGGGCCGGGCGTACGTCCGCGATCGGATGGCGCCGGGAAGGGGGTACGACGAGCGCCAGCGCTTCCACGAGGAGGAGCTCGCCCGGTGGCTCGCGGAGGCGGGCGCCCACGTGCAGGGGCCGGAGGAGACCCGGCTCTTCGAGCAGGTCCTCGCCGAGATCCACGAGCTGACGGAGGCGTTCGATCGGCCCGTCGCATCGCCGCTGCAGGCGCTGGAACGGATCACCGCGCTCCAGGACGACGCCCTCGCCGCCACCGAGGAGCTGCTGGAGCTCAACCGCGCACAGGCGGCGGCGGCGGTGGAGCGCGCCCACCGTTCCCGCCGCATCGCCGAGGTGGCGGCAGGGGCCGCGGGGATCGGTCTCGTCCTGTACGCCGTCTTCCTCGCCTGGGCGGCGCGCCGCCTCCTCTACTGGCCCATCGTCGAGCTGGAGCGGGCGATCGCCAGCTACGACGCAGGGAACCACGGTGCCCGGATGCCCCGCCAGGGCCCGGCGGAGCTGCGCGTGATCGCCGACGCCTTCGCAAAGATGGCGGAGCAGCTGGAGGCGCAGCGGCAGCACACCTTCCTCGCCGCGGTCGCCCACGATCTGCGCAACCCGCTCACCACGCTCAAGACGGCGGAGCAGCTGATCGAGCGGGACATGCCCGCGGCGTCGGACCGGATGGTGCAGCGATTCGAGCTGATCAGCCGGCAGATCGACCGCCTCGGCAGGATGGTGGACGATCTGCTCGACGTCTCGCGGGCGGAGGCGGGCGCGCTGGTGATGGAGAAG
>Ga0180215_1001058_pt1 | contig 31367 bp, 33 predicted proteins | sample eDN3rd37CBELigBY_FD_128871 | JGI IMG/M metagenome (GOLD analysis project Ga0180215, IMG submission 128871) | Enriched backyard soil microbial communities from Emeryville, California, USA - eDNA 3rd pass 37_C BE-Lig BY (version 2) (version 2) | ecosystem: Environmental > Terrestrial > Soil >...
CCAGCGGTAACGACCAACGGCAACTCTCAAACCGGAAGAACAAAGGGATTCGGGCCACACCTCGCCCAAATCCCTGACTGTTCTGAAATTAACTCGGTTTGGCCCAAAGGGCCAAACACGAGAGCGACGAGGCCGTCCCGATTGGGACGGCCTCGTCGCTTGCGAGGGTTAGTTGCGGATGGTGATGGGAATCTGCTGCGAGGAGATGACCGTGCCGTCGACCTCCATGGCCAGGATCTGGAGGGTATGGTCGCCGTTCCGATAAGCCGTGGTATCGAAGGGGACCTCGATCAGCTCGGAGATCTGGGGCACGGCCTTGATGGGAGTGCCATTGAGGGCGAGGTTCACGATCGCGAGCTTGCCCGGGTTCTCCACGCGGACCCGGACGATCGGCGTGGAGCGCACGATGTTCCCCGGATGCGGGAAGGCGAGGTCCACCTTGGTGGGCCCCAGGGGCGCGGGAGTCGGGAGGGTTTCTTCGACCGAGGCGAACTTCTGGCGCGAGGCGATCGGATAGCTCATGGCCCGCGGTGCGACCGGCGCGGCGGCAGGCGCAGCAGCAGGCTCGACCGGAAGCGCGGCGGGACGTGCCGCCTGAGCCGTGGGACGCGAGGGAGCCGGCATGCCGGCGCGAGGCGTGGCTTCCAGGGGCGTGCTTTGACGGACCGGGACGTGAATGTAGACGGGCTTGAACTGGACCTCGACGGGGGCCTGGGGGGCGATCGCCTCGTCCATCGCCACGTCGAAGCTCTCGACGGCCTCGGGCTCGGCCGGGGGCACCGTCGCCGAGACCGAGTTCTGGCGGGCAAAGAAGGTTCCCAGGCTGAACGCCACGAGCATGAGGACCGCCATGCGGCTGATGGGCGATCGCGAGACGCGGATCAGCGGCGAGACCGAAGGCATCAGGAAGCCGTACGCCATGGGTTGGCGGGTGCGGGCCGGTGCCGACGAACGCTTGCGCTTGCGAGACTTGCCGGCTTTGGCTTCGGTATCAATGAGCTTGCGAGGAAGTTTGAGGGCGGCATCGGGGCGCACGCTCGCGGCATCGTCTCCGAGGACCTGGCGCTGCAAGCGATCGAGCATGAGCTCCATGGTGATCGAGCGCTTGGCGGGAGGCGGCTCGATCAGGCGCGGCGGTTCGGCACCCGAGTACCCGCGCTGGACGAAGCGCTTGAGCTTCGCGCATTCCGGGCAGAGGTCCTCTTCGACGCAGTGGAAGCAAACCATCAGCTTGCAGCTCGTGCAGAGGTTGATTGCCTCGATTTTCGGATGGTAATAACAACGCTGCATCGCGACCTCCTCGTGATGCCATTCTTGTCGACGGATCCGGGCGATCCTTTCTTAAGACTCGACTAAGGTTGATCGAAGGAGGGTTTAATCCCAGAGGAGACGCGGGCCCTCCCGAATAAAATGGGCGGGAATGCCGGACCCGCGCTTGTGGCGGGATCCGGCGAGTGCTATGATCTTTGCCTGTGATAGAGATAGAGCGCACCCTCAAGCAACTGATCGTCCCGGATACCTCGGCGCTGGTCGCAACGCGCGGCGCTTCGATGGGGGTCGATCTTCGCGCGATCGCGCATAACGTCTCGGTCCTTCGCGACTGGCTTCCCGAGCGCACCCATCTCATGGCCGTCGTCAAGGCTGACGGCTACGGTCACGGCGCCATGGCCGTCGCACAGACGGCCCTTTTGGCGGGCGCGGATTGGCTCGGAGTCGCCACGGTAGCCGAAGGCTTGCGACTTCGCAGCCTCGGCTTCAATCAGCCAATGCTTCTGCTGGGCCTGCTCACGCCCGCTGCTTACCCGGCGGCGATCGAGGCCAACCTGGACGTCACGGTCGGCTCTGCCGCCGCCCTGACCCAGCTCTCGCGAACGGCGAGTCAGATGGGACGGGTCGCTCGGGTCCACCTCAAGCTCGACACCGGCATGACCCGCGTGGGCGAACCCACCTCCAAGGCTGACGAACTCTTGACGATCGCCCTCAGCTCATCCCACCTCGAACTGGTGGGACTCGAGAGCCATCTGGCAACCGCCGAGGATCCCGACGGACGCTTTGCCCGGGAGCAGCTCAGCCGCTTCGCCGAGGTGGCCTCCCGGCCCGAGATTCCCTCCACGGTGATCCGGCACGTGGCGAACTCGGCCGCGACCGTCTTCTACCCCGAAGCCCACTGGGACATGGTCCGCCCCGGCCTGTTGCTTTACGGAATCCCTCCGCGCGTCGGGGCGTCGATCCCCTTCCCCTTGCGGCGCGCGATGACCATCAACGCGCATATCACCCAGATCCGCGAAGTGGGGCCCGGAGTGGCCGTCGGCTACGGCGGCTCCTTCGTGACGAGCCGCAAGACCAAGCTGGCACTTCTCCCGGTCGGCTATGCCGACGGACTTCCGCGCGCGCTCTCCAACAAGCAGAGCGTCCTCGTGGGAGGGATTCGCTGCCCGATCGCCGGAAACATCTCGATGGATCAATGCGCCGTCGACGTCACGGACGCCGACCCCAATCTCGGCGACGAGGTCGTCTTCCTCGGCCCGCAGGGGCAAGACGAGGTCCTCGTCGAGGAATGGGCCGACGCCGCCGGCACGATCCCTTACGAGATCATCTGTGGTCTCGGTCGCCGCCTTCCTCGCCTCTATCACAAGTAAGAAGTGGATTCCCGCTTTCGCGGGAATGACGCTCAGGAAAGAATGGCCTTTTGCAGCTCGGCGTCTTCGCGGAAGACCAGTTCGTGGAAGGCCCTCACGTTGTTTTCGGCCATGGGATCCCCCTCGTACTGGTAGCGGGGGGCGAGCGCCTTGCGCACCGACGGCGGTGTCTCGGGGCCGAAGGCTGTCTTGAGGTAGGGGATCTCCGCCTGGAGGCGGCCGGCCCGCTCCAGGGAGGCCATCAACCACTGATACGCCTCGGGCACGAAGCGCAGGGGAGTCAGGGCGGCCTTGAAGGCCCTCACGGCCTCCAGATAATCCGCGCTCAGGTAATGCGAGATCCCCTTGTAGTACTGAACCTCACCCAGGACGGCATCCAGTTCGGCACGCTCCGGGATCTGGCCCTCGAACGCGATCTGCAAGGCTCCCTGGTAAGAGTTGATGGCTTCCTCGTAGATCCGGCTGCTGAAGCATTGATGGCCTTCCCGGACCGCCCGCAGGAAGCGCTCACCGTCCGGAGTCGAGGGCTGGAATCGCGAGGCCTGATACGCCTTGGGAGGAACGGGCCTTGCCTCTTCGAGTGATCCCTTGCACTTGCCGCACGCGGGCCGCGGGCGGTTGTAGGCCAGGCGATTCTTGGTCTCGCAACCGGGGCAAACGACGATCTGACGGAAGAGTTTGAAGTCCCAGAGTCCGGGCTCGCTCGCGAAAGCCATGCATCCTCCTGAGGTTGGCCGAAATTACGGTTCAGGCGCTCCTAGGCCTCCCGAACGCACCTCTAACGAATCCTCGCCATGATAACACGCGCTAGGCGTCGACCCTCCCAAGGGCGGGGCGCTCGGAGGGCAGCAAGAGGAAGGCCAGAACGGCCGCCAGCCCCATCAGCGCGAAGCCCAAGAGGTATGGAAGCCCCTGGTGAAGCGAGTATAGGATGCCTCCGAGCATGGGGCCGAAGACCCGTGCCAGGGAATCGAAACTCTGCATCATGCCCATGGCCGTGCCCTGTCCCGCCGTGGCGCCGCGCGAGACCCCCGTGGCCAGCGACGTGCGAACCAAGGCCGCTCCGATTCCCGTCACGCAGAACGCCCCCAAGAGCCAGGCCGCGCTGGGAGCCAGGGGGATGAGCGCGAAGGAAAGCCCCAGCACGATAACCCCGCTCCGGCTGATCGTCGATGCGCCGAACCGGCCGATCAGCTTGGCCACGCCTCCGCCCTGGAAGCCCGCCGAAACCAGCCCCATGGCCATGAACATCAGTCCCACCTGGAGGATGCTGAGACCGAAGCGATCCTTGGCATAGAGCACGAAGGTCGCCTCGAGGTTGGTGAAGGCGAGCATCTGAAGGAAGGTCAAGGCGTAGAACGGCCAGAGCTTGCCGCCCGTTTCGCGAAACGCCGCCACGAAGGACATGTACTGGGGGACTTCGGGGGAGCGTGAGGGGAGGATGACCGCCACGACCGCCGCGGTGGCGAAAGCCAAGCCGCTCGCGGCGAGAAAGGGGACGTGGTGGCCCCAGTGGCCGGCTAAGCCGCCCAGGGCGGGGCCGACGACCATGCCGAGCCCGAGTCCGGCTCCGAGGATCCCGATGGCCTTGGCGCGGGCCTCGGGGGTGGTGATGTCCCCGGCATAGGCCATGGCCGTGGGAAGGGCGGCCGCTCCGAGGGCTCCGCCTAGAAGCCGGGCTGCGAAGAGCTGCCAAAGCTCGGTTCCAAGGCCAAACCACAGGAAGGAGATGGCGAGCCCGAGGATTCCGACCAAGAGGACGGGCTTACGGCCGATCCGATCGGAGATCCGGCCCCACAAAGGAGCGCAAAGGACGTTCATGACCGAGTACGAGGCCAAGAGAAAGCCGACGGTGCGGGCGTCGCCTTGAAGTTCGAGGGTTTGGTAAGGCAGGGCCGGGATGACGATCCCGAAGCCGGTCATCACCAAGAAGAGGGTGAAGAAGAGGATGCCGAGGAGGCGTTTGGACGCGGACGGATCATGGGGGTGGGACATCAAAAAGCTCCGTGACGAGAGGGTTCCAGCCCCAGCATAGCACGCAAGTCAGCTTGCTATCTGCGTTACAGAGTGTTGCCCGCGGCCAGTCGTCAATGTGGCAAACTACTGATCTTTTGCCAAAAACCCTTGCCTGCGTGTATTATACGTGTTAAACATCGTGAACAGCAAGCGTTTTCAGTAGAAAGCACCGTTGCCACAGGAGAAACTTCGTGAACCAACACGCGCTTGATCCTCATGGCCACTCCGCGGAACACGACGCCCACGTGATGAACAACCCTTGGCCTCCGGTCGCAGCGATCGGCGCCTTGGTGATGTTCTTCAGCTTCGTGGCGTTCTTCGCGGGGCAGGCCACCCTCGGCTGGGGTATGCTCGCCGTGGGCGTCGCCGGAACCGTCATCGGCTCAATTGGCTGGTGGATCGATCTGGTCAAGGAACAGCTCCCCGGACCTCCCCCGGTCGGTATGCCGGGCCAACCCAACGACTTCAAGCTGGGCTGGATTCTCTTCATCGCCTCGGAGACCATGTTCTTCTCGGCGTTCTTCGGGTTCATCTTCTACACGCGGTTCCGGGCCGAGACCTGGCCGCCCGAAGGTGTGCCCCTTCCCATTCATGACCTGACGCTCCCGGCGATCATGACGGTCCTGCTGGTGACTTCCGGCCTGACCTACACCTTCGCCGAGTGGTCCTTGATGGCCAAGAAGCGCAGCGCGATGATCGTCGGCTTGGCGCTCACCACGTTGATGGGCGTGGTCTTCCTCGGCATCCAGTACTACGAATGGGCCCATTCCCCGCTCAAGATCACCGATGGTCTCCTGGGCTCGGGCTTCTTCATGCTCACGGGCTTCCACGGAATTCACGTGATCATCGGCGTGGTCTTCATCGCCGTGAACCTCTTCCGCGCGATCAAGGGGCACTTCACTCCCCAGCGGCACTTCGCCCTGCAGGCCGCCGGGTGGTACTGGCACTTCGTCGACGTGGTCTGGATCATCCTGCTCGTCGTCCTGTACCTGCCCTTGGTTTCCGGTACCGGCGGCGTGGCGCATTAACCCGCGTTCATGGCTAGTTTGCAGTTTCGAATTCAATCCGAATTTTGGAGGACAGAAGTGGTAGAGCGATGGCAGGAGGCCCTCAAGCGGTTTGAGGGCAAAGCACTGCTCGGCGTGCTCGCATGGGGCCTGATGGCTTCCGCAGCGGGAGCCAACCCGATGGACGCGGCCGTCACGCCGATCGCCTCCGAGGTCAACAGTGTCTACAACCTGATTTTGTGGATCACCGGGGGCCTCTTCGTAGGTGTCTGGGCGGTCATGGGCTATGCCCTCTGGAAGTTCCGCTACCGCAAGGATCGCAAGGTCAACGATTTCCATGGCAACCTCACGCTCGAGGTCGTTTGGACCGTCATCCCCGTGATCTTGCTCATCATCATCTCGGTGCCCGCCTTCCGGGTGCTCCAGTTCACGGAGTACGCCCCCAAGGACATCTCCGAGACGGTCGAGGTCATCGGTCACCAGTTCTTCTGGGAGTACCGCTACCCCGACTCCAGCATCACCATCGCCAACCAGCCCCTGCGGCTGCCCGTGGGCCAGAACATCCGGTTGCTCGTCACGTCCGATGACGTCATCCACAACTTCTCGGTACCCGCCTTCGGCTTCAAGCAGGATGCGATCCCCGGCCGCGTGAACGAGCGCTGGGTCCGCGTCGACAAGGCCGGCACCTACGACGGCTACTGCGCGGCCCTTTGCGGAGCGCTTCACGCCAACATGCTCTTCAAGGTCGAGGCCATGGAGCCCGAGGCTTACGCCGCGTGGAAGGCCGAGAACCAGAAGGCCGCCGCCGCTCCCACCGGTCCCGTGACCCAGGAGCAGCTCATGGCCGCCGGCGAGAAGCTCTACGCCTCGAACTGCGCCTCCTGCCACCAGGTCAACGGCCAGGGCTTGCCCGGCGTCTTCCCGCCGCTCGCCAACTCCGACTGGTTCGATAAGACCGACAAGAACGCGCATATCGACGTCATGCTCAACGGTCTGCGCGGCGAAATCACCGTCAACGGCCAGAAGTACAACGGAGTCATGCCGGGCTTCGGTCACCTCAGCGACCTCGACCTCGCGGCGATCGCCACCTACGAGCGTAACGCCTGGGGCAACAACCACGGCGTCATCACCCCCGAGGAAGTCAAGGCGCTCAGGAAGTAACCTCGCCCCTCGTCAGCCTGCCCCCTTCCGGGGCAGGCCTTGACGGGCCCCGAAGCCTATCAGGAGTATTACGATGTCTACCGCAGCACATGCCCAAGCGGGTCACCCACACCCGCTGAAGACCAGTCTCTGGGACTGGATCACCACCACCGACCACAAGAAGATCGGGATCATGTACCTGATCCTCGCCCTCTTCAGCTTCTTCGTCGGCGGCCTCTTCGCCCTCTTGGTGCGCCTCCAGCTCTGGCGGCCCGACGCCGGCATCCTCTCGCCCGACGTCTACAACCAGATGCTGACCATGCACGCCACGGTCATGATCTTCCTGGCCGTCATCCCCCTGCTCACCGGCTTCGGCAACTACGCCGTGCCCCTGATGCTCGGCGCCAAGGACATGGCCTTCCCCCGGCTCAACAACGTCGCCTTCTGGATCAACGCCGCCGCCGCCATCGTCCTCATGTCCGCCTTCGCCATGGGCGGCTCGGCCGCTGCCGGCTGGACCTCCTACCCCCCGCTCTCCGGCGGCATCTTCAGCCCCGGCCGCGGCGTGGATATCTGGATCCTCGGCATCCACCTCGCCGGTATCTCCTCGATTCTCGGCGGCGTGAACTTCATCGTCACCATCATCAACATGCGCGCCCCGGGCATGTCCCTGCACAAGATGCCACTCTTCTGCTGGACCTGGCTCGTCACCGCATGGCTCCAGGTCATCGCCACCCCGGTCCTCGCCGGCGTGCTCACGATGCTCCTCTTCGACCGCAACCTCGGCACCTCGTTCTTCCGCCCCGAGGCCGGCGGTGACCCCGTCCTCTGGCAGCACCTCTTCTGGTTCTACTCGCACCCCGCCGTCTACATCATGATCCTGAGCGCCTTCGGCATCGTCTCGGAGATCATCCCGATCTTCAGCAAGAAGCACATCTTCGGCTACCTGGCCATCGCCTACTCGTCGGTCGCCATCGGTATCCTCGGCTTCCTCGTCTGGGCCCACCACATGTTCGCCTCGGGCATCGACGTCCGCGCGCGCACCATCTTCTCGGTCCTGACCATGTTGATCGCGGTGCCCACCGGCATCAAGATCTTCAGCTGGGTCGCCACCCTCTGGGGCGGCAACATCCGCCTCACCTCGGCGATGCTCTTCGCCGTCGGCTTCGTGGCCTTCTTCCTGATCGGCGGCTTGGACGGCATCTTCCTCGCCATCATCCCGGTCGACATCCAGCTCACCCATACCTACTGGGTCGTCGCCCACATCCACTACGTGCTCTTCGCGGGCTCGATCATGGCCATCATGGCCGCCGCTTACTACTGGTTCCCCAAGATGTTCGGCCGCATGCTGAACGAGACCATGGGCAAGTGGCATTTCTGGCTGACGATCGTCTCGATGAACGTCACGTTCTTCCCGATGCACTTCCTCGGCGTCCAGGGCATGCCCCGCCGGTACTACACCTACCCGGCCGAGTTCGCCTTCTGGAACACCACGGAAACCATCGCCGCGTTCGTGATGGGCTTCGCGCAGCTGATCTTCGTCTACAACGTGATCGTCTCGCTGCGTAAGGGCGAAAAGGCTCCCGACGATCCCTGGGAGGGCAAGACCCTCGAGTGGACCGTCTCCTCGCCCCCGCCGTCCCATAACTTCGACACCATGCCGGTGATCAAGTAGGCCACCCCCTCGGAAACCCAAAGGACCAATGCCCATGTCGACCTCGGATCTGCATTCCCCTGACGCCATCCAAGAACGCAATCGGCGCCTCGCCAAGCGTGTTGGCCTCATCGTCCTCGGAATGGCCCTGTTCGCCTGGGCATTGGTCCCCATTTACCGCTGGGTCTGCGTCGAGTTCGGCGTGGGCATCGTCCAGCAGAAACCCAATAACAAGAACCTCCCCGCCGCGGCAGGAGACCGCGAAGTGGAGGTTCGCTTCGTTGGGCTGGTGGACGTGCTCGCCCCCGCCAAGATCGAGCCGCTCAAGCCCCGCCTCGTGGTCAAGGTCGGAGAGCAGCATGAGGTCATGTATCGCTTCACCAACCTCTCCGACGAAAACCTCGACTTCCAGGCCGTCCACTCCGTCGCCCCCTCCCTGGCCGATCCCTTGTTCCACAAGGTCGAGTGCTTCTGCTTCACCACGCAGACCCTAAAGCCGCGCGAGGTGAAGGACCTGCCAGTGGCCTTCTGGGTCGATCCCAAGTTCCCCCAGCAGTACCACGCAGTCACCCTTCAATACACCCTTTACAACCTCAACCCCGATCCGACGCTCCTGAAAAAGCGCCAGGAAGAAAACGCCGCCAAAGCGGGCGTCTAGCGCCCGCGGCATTCGTTAGGAGCATTCCATGACCAACGCCCAGCCCGAATCGGATTTCGATCGCCTCCGCGCCCAGAAGAACCAGAAGCTTGGACTCATCCTCGCCGTGGTCGTCGCCGGCCTCATGCTGATCGCTTACTTCGCCCGCTTCATTCTCTGGCACGTCGTCTTCAAGCAGTAACCGAGGCTCCCATGGCAAACGCCCGACCCAATCCCTTTCGCGCCTTCAGCCGCTTCGCCTTGGCCCTCAGCATCCTGACCTTCATGCTGATCGTCCTGGGCGCCACCGTCCGCTCCATGGGCGCGGGCCTCGCGTGTCCTGACTGGCCGCTCTGCCACGGGAAACTGATCCCCCCGATGGATCCTCAGATCTTCGTGGAATGGTTCCACCGCTTGATCGCCGCTCTCGTCAGCACCCTCTTCCTCGGCCTCACGATCTGGGTCGTCGCCATCAAGGCGCTCCGCCAGAAGTTCCTCGGCCTGGTGCTCGTCGCGGTCGCGCTCTTGATCACCCAGATCATCCTCGGAGCCCTCACCGTCTTGAAGCTTCTGGCCTTCGAAACCGTGACCATGCACCTCGGCACCGGGACCTTGTTCCTGTCGAGCCTGGTGCTGATCACCGTCATGGCCTTCAAGGAAGCCGGAAGCCTGCCGACCGTCTCGATTCAGCCCGGCGTCATCCGGACGCTCGCCTTCGTGGCCCTTCTGGCCACCTTCGGCCAGATCCTCCTGGGCGGCCTCGTCTCGACCAAGTACGCGGCCCTGGCCTGCCCGGACTTCCCGACCTGCCACGGCATGCTCTTCCCCCCCATGGAAGGCCCCGTCGCCACCCACATGATTCACCGTTACGGCGCCTACACCCTGACCTTGATCATCACGGCCCTCATGCTCGTCGCCCGCAAGAGCCCGGACGCCTTCGTGCGCCGTGGGACCATGCTCGCGTTCGCGCTCCTGGTCGTGCAGGTCGGACTCGGGATCGCCAACGTCCTGCATCAAGTTCCCGTTCCGCTTTCCGCGTCGCACCTGGGCGTGGCGGAGCTCATCCTCATGACCCTCGTGGTCGTCAACCTCGGCATGCTGCGCTCGCGCGCCCATGCGTCCGTCATGCACCCCGTGCTCGCCCAGTAGCGCCTGCGGCAAAGAAAACAAGGAGCTATTCATGTTGCTTGGGGCAAGAATCGAAGGCCAGAGCCGCCTCTTGACAGTCGTTCGCGACTACTATCAGCTCACCAAGCCGACGATCGTCATGCTCATGCTCGTCACCGCCCTTCCCGCCTTGATGATGACGGGAAGCCTGCCTAATCCGGCGACCGGCCTGATTGCCCTCATCGGCACCTGGCTCGCCGCCTCGTCGGCGAGCGCCATCAATCACTACATCGATCGCCATATCGACGCCGTCATGGACCGGACCCGCCGCCGACCCATCCCCGGAGCCCGGGTCAGTCCCGAGCAGGCCCTGGTCTTCGGAATCGTGCTCGGCATCCTCTCGGTCGCCCTTCTCGGGATCTTCGCCAACTGGGTGGCGGCTGCCGTCGCCCTCGCGAGCATCCTCTTCTATACCGTGATCTACACCTGGTGGCTCAAGCCCCGCACCCCTCAGAACATCGTGATCGGCGGAGCCGCCGGAGCCACCGCTCCTTTGATCGTCTGGGCTGCCCTCACCGCAGAGCTGGGGCTCGCTGCCTGGCTGATGTTCGCGATCATCTTCATCTGGACGCCCCCACATTTCTGGGCGCTCGCCTTGTTCCGCAAGGAAGACTACGCCAAGGCCAAGATCCCGATGATGCCCGTCGTGGCCGGCGAGGAATCCACCCGCCGCCAGATGCTCGCCTACACCCTGATCCTGATCCCGACCACGCTAAGCTTGTTCTGGATCGGCGCCTCGAGCTGGCTCTACCTGGTCGGAGCCCTGGCGCTCAACGCCGTCTTCACCTGGCAGGCCGTCCAGCTTCTGCGCAAGAAGGACGTGGGCACCGCCAAGAAGATGTTCATCTTCTCGAACTTCTACCTGATGCTGCTCTTCGTCATGCTCTTCCTGGACGCGGTCGTCACGCTGCTCCTCGGCGGCCTGACCTAGAAAGGATTCCAAGATGAGTGAACAGACCCTCGCCCCCCGCCGGGGCATGACCCTCGGCAAGTGGATCGTCGTGATCATGCTGGCCGCCGGCATCGGCGCCGCCTTCCTGGTGCGGCACTTCGGCATGCAGCAATGGGAACTGAGCAAGCAATTCTACCGGGAGCACGTGACCGTGCTTCAGACGATCGACACGCTTCACGCGGAGATTCGCGGCGGCCTTCCCGCCGACGCGGCCTTGGTCAAGGTCTCCGAGCTGGAGCCCCAGCTGCGCAACGCGATCAACGGCCGGACCTACTTCACGCTCGCGCGCGAACAAGACTACCTCGACGCGGTCAGCCGCTGGGCCAAGGGAGAAGCGCCTTTGAGCGAGGTCGAGTCGGCGTTTGGCGTGCTGGTGGGCCGGATCGGCCTCGAGGCGGAGAGCTTGAAGGACCGCCCCTTCCAGTTCGCCACCGCTCCGCAGCCGGGAACGGTTCCCGTCATCGAAAAGAAGCGCCGCTACATCTAGCCTGACCTAGCCTTCGGGCGGGATCTGCGACTCAGGGGCCCTGGGAATATGCACCGACTGCTTCGGTGCCTCCCCCGGGGCCCCATTGACATGGTCGCGGGGCCGAGGTTCGGGCTCCGAGGACTCGAACTCGTAGTCCATTCCGCCGGGACGCTTGCGATCGCGGATCGAGGCGGCGATCGCCACCATCCCCAGGATGATGGCCACGAGCCAGAACCCGACCAGCGGCACGTATAACCAGAGCTCGGCGACGAAGTCTCCCCACTGCATGGCGCCCTCCTTTGCGACGGCCTACGGTGACGGGCTACGGCCCTGACGGGCTACGGCTCACCGACCCATTGCCGACGCTCGACCTGGTACTCCTCCCAGGAGATCTCGCCGCGATCGTAGCGGGCGCGGAGCTTACGCCGCTCGGCCTCGCGATCGACGATCTTCTCGGGCATCGCGGCCACGAAGACGTCCGCGTCCTCGGCTCCCGGCAGCCAGAAGACGTAGGCCGCCATCAGGATCAGCGAGGCCGCCAAGGCCACGATCAGGTTGAGACCCGCCTCCGAGGGAGCCCCCCCTTGGACTGTGTTGGTGTAAAGGGCGATCGCGAAGTAAACGAAGCCCACCACCGTGCCGTAGAGCAAGTGCCCGATCATCTGCATGAGCGCTTCTTGCGGCCCCAGCTTGATGCCCCAGGTTCCCGGATCCGACTGGCCTCCCTCGCGGATATGCGGGTTGTAGCGCCGCGCCACGTCGATCACGAACATCGAGAGGACCCAGTGGTAAAGCCCGAACATGGTGCCGACGAAGGGCGCCCAGCCGCTGGGCCAAAGCCCCACGAGATCGAAGATCCAGGCGTAAACGAGCGCGAAGAGCACCCCGAAGGTGAAGTGAAAGGCCAGTCCCACCCAGCGCCCCGTGCGGTTGAGCGGCATGACGATGCCACCCAGGAGCTTGGCGAAGTCCAGGTGGACCCAGCCCAGCTTCAACCCGACCATCAGGAACGCCGTCAGCGCGAAGGTTCCCCAAAGACCGGCCACGATTGCCGCGTAAAGGTTGAACGGCATCGCAATTCTCCCTTCTGCCCCCTGTGACCTTCGAGCACCCGACGCGAGCTTAATACACCGTAACCTGGGAGACAAGAAGCAGACGCGCGATGAAACCGGCTTCCGGGCGAGAGGGAGCGTGGAACCGGGCGCATCCGGGTAAACTACGGATTGTTCGGGACGCAAAGGGCCCGTACGTTAGGAAGAGCGCCGAGAAACGACGTCGTCACGGCGTGAAGGAGGTAGAACCGGCATGCTTGCAGCCACCAGGCTCATCCTGAGCGTGGCGATCGTCCTGGTCGCCACGTTCCCGGCTCCTGCCGCCCCCAAAGGAGCGGCCAAAGCACCGAGCGGAGCGACCGCGGCTCAAAGCGGAGAAACGCTGTTCACCCGCAAGGGCTGCATCGGCTGCCACACCTTGAAGGGCCACGACGGCGCCGACGGCCTTCTCGGCCCCGATCTCTCCAAACTTGCCAAGGAGCGGGACAAAGCCTTCTTGGTGCCCTGGATCCAGGACCCTCAGGCAATGAAGCCGGGCACGGCGATGCCCAGCCTCGGCCTGAGTTTGACGGAGGCCGAAGCGCTCGCTGATTACCTCTTGAGGGAGCGCCCACGCAAGGGCAAACGCCTCTAAAAACGCCTGGTCGCCTAAGATCTCGCCGGCATGCGGGTCCGAGAGGGCCTGAAGGCAGGGAGAATTTTCGCAAAGGGAGCCGACGAGCCCCTGAAAATGTGGTTTAATTGGTATTGATTCGCCGTAATTCCTCTGAGGAAGGGGCTCATGAGCAACAAGGACTATTCGCTCAAGGTCACGGACCTCGACTGGATCCGTGAAAACATTAAGTGCATGGCAGGCTGCCCGGTCAACACCTATGCGGGCGGCCACTATGGCTATATCGGCCTGATCGTGCAGGGGCGCTACGAAGAAGCGTACCAGATCGCCCATTACCCGAACCCGTTCCCGGTCGCCTGCGGGTACACCTGCGGCGCGCCGTGTCAGACCACGTGTCGCCGCAAGGACTTCGACACCTCGGTGCAGATCCGCGATCTGAAGCGCTTCCTGGTGGACACCCACTATGAGCGCTTCGGCCATTTCGAGGTGACGGACCGCCCGGTGGCGCCCAAGACCCAGGGCAAGAAGGTGGCGGTCATCGGAGCGGGCCCCGGCGGTTTGACCGCGGCCCTCGACCTCGCCGAAAAGGGTTACGAGGTCGTGGTCTTCGACGCCATGCCCGAGGGCGGCGGCATGATGCGCTACGGCGTTCCGTCGTACCGCTACCCCCGCGAGATGCTGAAGCTGGAGATCGAAGCCATCCAGAAGCGGGGCGTCGAGATCCGCTACAACACCCGGATCGGCCGCGACGTCATGCTCAGCGACCTGCGTCGCGAGTACGACGCCGTGATCCTGGCCATCGGCTTCTCCAACTCCCGCAACCTGCCCATCCCCGGCCACGAAGCGCGCAACATCAACGGCGCGGTCGTGGTGCTGCGCGAGCAGTTCCTCGGCAACGACCAATCGGACAAGATCAAGGGCAAGCGCGTCGTCGTGATCGGCGGCGGTAACGTGGCCTTCGACATCGCCCGCGTCTCGGTGCGGCTTGGCGCCGCCTCGGTGACCCTGGTCGCGATGGAAACCTACGACAAGATGCCCGCCGACCTCGAGGAAAAGGAAGAGGGCGCCGAAGAAGGCGTCACGATCGTCAACCAGCGCGGACCCCAGCGGTTCGAGGTGGGCGAGGACGGCGCCGTCAAGGGCCTCTGGACCAAGCAGGTCGACTCGATCTTCGACAAGGAAGGTCGTTTCAACCCCTCGTTCGTCGAGGGTTCGGATACCATGTACGAGGCCGACACGGTCATGGTGGCCATCGGTCAGGCGGCGGACCTCGAGCTGCTCAAGGACTGCCCCGATCTCGAGCTCGGGCCCCGCGGGACGCCTTCCTGCGACCTGAACACCCAGATGACCACCGCCGAGGGCGTCTTCCTCGCCGGCGACATCGAGACGGGCCCCAAGCTCATCATCACGGCGATCGCCTCCGGCCACCGCTGCGCCGATCAGGTCGACCGCTGGCTGCATGACGGCAAGCCCTCGGTGGATCCCACCACCTACCGCTTCAACCTGGCGACCCTGGACAACTACCAGATGCCGGCCGCGGACTTCGAGGTGCGCCCCTTCGTGCCCATCCCCCTCGCCCCCCTGGAAGTCCGCAAGACCAGCATGGTCGACCAGGCTCACACGGGCTACACCGAGGAGATGGCGATCAAGGAAGCCGAGCGCTGCCTCTGGTGCGACGTCAACACGCCGATCGACGACTCGGAGTGCATCCTCTGCAACGGCTGCGTGGACGTCTGCCCCTACAACACCCTACACATGGTCGACCTGGAGATGGTCGAGCCGGACACCGAAGCCGCCCGCGCGGTCGAGCAGAAGCTCGGCATGCCGCTCGCCGAGGCCAAGGCTGCGCTCGCCGCTCAGGGGTACGACTTCGACGGCACCTTGATGATCAAGGACGAGCGTCTCTGCGTCCGCTGCGGACTCTGCGCCATGCGCTGCCCCACGGGCGCCATCCGGATGGAACACCTGCTTCAGGAGGATACGCCACAGTATGCATACTAATCCGAACGGGGCGAACGCACCGGAAATCGAGACCCATGGTGAGCGCGTCACCCGGCGTCGCTTCGTGCAGGCGGGTTCTGCCGCCATTGCCCTGGCTCTCGGCGGTACGGCGGTTGGGGGCATCCGCTACATGTTCCCCAACGTGCTCTATGAGCCCCCCAACACCCTCAAGGCGGGGAACCCCACGGACTTCGCCGACGGCACCGTGACCTACTTCGCCGAGAAGAACGTCTTCGTCCGGAAGGCCCCCCAGGGCTTCATGGCCATCTCGGCCGTTTGCGCCCACCTCGGCTGCACGGTCTCGTGGCACCCCGACAAGGACCTCGGCGCCGGTCAGGAGAAGCTCGACGGCGAGAAGCTCAAGGGCGAGTTCCACTGCCCCTGCCACGGCTCGGTCTACACCCCCAAGGGCGAGATCCTGGCCGGTCCGGCTCCTCGCGGGCTGGATGTCTTCCAGGTGTCCATCGCCAAGGACGGCCAATTGATGGTCGACCTCGGGTCCCTGGCCACGCAGCGCAACCCCATCGAGGTCTAGGGAGAGCAATTCGGTGTTAAACAATTTGGCTAATAAGCTTTATCAGTCCAAGCTCTGGAAGTCCGTCTTCCGGCATGGCCTTCCCAATACCCCCAAGAACCAGTCGCTGGTCACCTTCACCAACGTCTTCCTTCACCTCCACTCGGTGAAGGTCAAGGAGCGCACGCTGCGCTTCGATACGACCTACTGGCTGGGTGGCATCTCCCTGATGCTCTTCGGCTTGCTGACCCTGACCGGCATCATCCTCATGCTCTACTACGTGCCCAGCACCACGCAGGCCTACGAGAACATGAAGGACCTCGCCTTCGCGGTCTCGTTCGGAGACATCTTCCGCAACATGCACCGCTGGAGCGCCCACATGATGGTGCTCTTCGTCTTCCTGCACATGTGCCGCGTCTTCTGGGCCGGCGCTTACAAGGCGCCTCGCGAGTTCAACTGGGTGATCGGAGTCTTCCTCTTCCTCTTCACCCTGCTGCTCTCGTTCACCGGCTACCTCCTGCCCTGGGACCAGCTCGCCATCTGGGCGATCACGGTCGGCAGCAACATGGCCAAGTACGCTCCCTTCATCGGCCCGGAAATGAAGTTCGCCCTCCTGGGCGGCAACGAAGTGGGACAGAACGCGCTCATCCGCTTCTACGTCCTTCACTGCGTGATCTTCCCCCTCGCGGTCGCCGTGCTCCTGGCGGTCCACTTCTGGCGCATCCGTAAGGATGGCGGGCTTGCCGACCCCGGCGATCCCACTTCCGCCAACGTCCTGATGTAAGAGGAGACTACCGTGGCCAATACCATCAAGGGTCGCAACCCCAAGGATCTCCAGGAGATCAACGAAGGCGTCGGGCTTTACGCCGTCGTCCGGGGCGTGCGCGGATACAACAAGGAGCGCGAGAACCGGGAGCTGGTCTTCACCTGGCCCCACCTGTTCATGCGCGAAGTCGTCATGATGCTCGCCGTCACCGTCGGCATCGTGATCATGGCCCTCCTCTTCCAGGCCCCCCTCGAAGAGCTCGCCAACCCCGCGGTCACCCCCAACCCCGCCAAGGCTCCCTGGTACTTCCTGGCCCTCCAGGAAATGCTTCACTACTTCCCGCCCAACTGGGCCGGTGTCTTCCTGCCCGGTCTCATCCTGGTGGGCTTGATGGCGATTCCCTACATCGACACCAACCCCTCCCTGCGGGTCGAGGATCGGCCTTTCGCGATCAGCCTGTGGAACTACTTCTGCTCGCTGATGGCGGTGCTCACCTACATCGGGACCTTCTTCCGGGGTCCGGGTTGGGAGTGGGCCTGGCCCTGGCGTGACGGCATGTTCACCGTCTTCTAGGCCAGGCATCGAAAGATAGGATTGAGATACGCATGAAGTTCACCAAGAAGCTCGACCTCAGCGTCCTAGGCTGGTTCGCGCTGCTCTCCTGCGTCCTGGTGGTCCTCCTCGGCTTCATCGCCTTCAAGGAGGAGAACCGCGAGTGGAAGAACGTGCAGAAGCGCTTCTTCGCCGTGGAGCAGAAGGTCGCCGCCCAGCAGGGCCGTGAGGTCCCCACCCAGAAGCTCGAACTCAAGCAGGTCATGGTCAAGGACCTCGGCTCGGTCGATCGCTGCATCACCTGCCACGTCGCCATCGACGACCCCAACATGACCAAGGAAGCGGTCCAGGCGGTCGGCGCGGACTTCACCGTCTTCGCCCAGCACCCCGACTTCGAGACCATGATCGGCAAGCACCCGGTCGACAAGTTCTCGTGCACCACCTGCCACCAGGGCCAGGGCCTCGCCACCACCGCGGCCGACGCCCACGGCTTCGTCCACAAGTGGGACTTCCCCATGCTGGGCGACGCGCACAAGGGCGAGATGACCAAGTACGCGCAGGCCTCCTGCGCCACCTGCCACACGAACCCCAACGACTGGGAAGCGATCGGCGCCAACAAGCTCGCCGAAGGCCGCAAGATCGTCAACGACTACGGCTGCGTCTCCTGCCACAAGATCGAGGGCAAGGGCGGCATCGTCGGTCCCGACCTGACCTACATCGGCGACAAGCTCCCCAGCCAGTTCCACTCCGCTCGCGCCTTCGAGCCCATCAAGGAAGCGATCAAGGAAGGAAAGTTCCCCGGCGTCTCCAAGGATCACAAGATCCACGAAGACGTCCCCACCTGGCACGACTTCCACTTCATGAACCCTCAGGCCGCGTCGCCTGGCTCCACGATGCCCGCTTACGGCTTCAACAAGGACCAGCGTGAGGCCCTGATCACCTGGGTCCTCGCCCAGAAGAAGCGGACCGTTCCGGCCTCGTACCTGGTCGAGGGCACCTCGGGCGGCGGCGCCAAGCCGGCGGCCAAGGCTGAAGCGTCGGAGAAGGAGCCCGCCAAGGTCTCCGCAGGCCTCAACGCCGTCGACCTCTTCGGTGCCAAGACCTGCGGCGCCTGCCACACCATGACCGGCGTCCCCGGCGCGGTCGGTGCGGTCGGCCCCTCGCTCGACGGCCTCGGCGCGAAGTACGACGTCGCTTACCTGACCAAGTGGCTCAAGGACCCCGCGTCCGTCAAGCCCGGCACCACGATGCCCAACCTGGGCCTCTCGGATGCCGAAGCCAAGACGCTCGCCGAGTTCCTGGTCAAGAAGTAAAGACGCCTAGCGTCCTTCACCAAAGCAGGAGGCCGGTTCCCGAAGGAACCGGCCTCCTGCTTTATCGATTGCGGTTGCCGCTAACGGTTCAAGTCGCGGCCGTAGCCCACCTCCTGGCGTCCCCGCTCCTCGCGCCGGATCATGTCCTCGCGAAGGTGGCGGTTGTAATCGGAAACGGCGATGCCGCCCGCGATCGGGTTCTTCTTCACCTGGTTCAGGTGAGCCCGCATGCCAAGCCAGCTACCCAAGATGGCTGCGCCCAGGATCAAGAGCGATCCGAGGCTGAACCAGCCGACGTTGCCGGCGAGCATCTGGATGGTATTGGCATCCAGATTCAGGCCTGAAGGCAGCGCTCCGCCGGTGATCTGCTGACCGGCAGCCGCCGCTTCTTGAGCCGCCGCGCCGCCCGCGGCCACTCCCGACGCGATGCTCATGGTGAACAACGCCAGAAGCACCGGGAACGCCACGACGAGCGCCCCGTAGACCAACCCGTTGAGGATCGTTCCCCAGCCCGTGCGCAAGTTCGCCGTCCAGCCCGTGACCAAGCCGCCGACGAACGTCGAAAGCAAGAGCACGATGCCCGCCACAAAGGCGGCCGTGCCGGCGATCGCCGGAGCCGCGGCCCCCGGGGCGGCTGGCGTTACCGACAGCGCTCCGATGGCGATCGCCAAGGCCCCTAGGGTGAGCGCCAAGACGAAGTACGTCAGGAACCCGCCCCAGATCGATCCCCACCGCATCTCGTCGCCCGCCATGGGCGAGATCTGCTCGTTTCGAACAAAGGGCAGATCGACATCGCGGACGTCCGCCGTCGTGTCCAGCCCCCTGCCCATGATCATGCTGCGCCGAAGATCCGGTTCCGTTCCGACGTCGGCGCGCGGCGCCTCGATATTCGTCCGAGGCAAATTGACGTCGCGGTCGCGATCCATAACATGAGCCTCCTTTCACCCAGGGTGATACGACCATGTCGTAGCGCGAGCTTAAAGGATCTTCACAATCTTCACAAGGCGTGCCTCTTTTCTGAGGCGGGTTTGCGAGGATGCATCCCCTTGAAACTCCCAGCCGACGGCGAATCTGGTATCCTGAGGGGGATCATGTAGGCCTTGCACGGAGTTTCCACCCACGATGAGCGACAAGATGAGCCGGCAGCAGTTTCTGCGCGAGGGTCTGACCCGTTTCCTGCAAGGATTCTGGGGAGATTCTTCCCCGTCGGAGCCGGCACCGGCCCCTGCCATCTCTTGGCATCGCCCCCCAGGCGCACTCCCGGAAGCGGAGTTCCTGGCGGCCTGTACCCGCTGCGACCTCTGCGTGAAGGTCTGCCCGCATTGGGCCCTGAAAGTTGCCACCCGGCATGACGCCCCTCCACCTGGCACGCCCTTCCTTCACGATCCCGAAAGCGACGCCTGTGCCCGCTGCCCTGACCAGCCGTGCATTCCCGCCTGCCCCAGCGGCGCCTTGACGCCCCTTCCCACGATCGAAGGCTAAGTATTTTTTGGCGAATGGCTTGCTGGGCGGCTCTTGTGGTAGAATGGAGGCGAGTTTCCCTGTCGGAACCCTGGCAAACCCAGGCGAAGCGGGGATTAGCCGGAATCGGGGGCGACCGCCCCCCGCCCCACCGCCCCAATCAGCGGCTTTAAGGAGAACGACACCCCATGATGACCGCGCTCGCCGCCGGAGCCAAAGTCGTAGAAGGGTACTGGTACCCGGATGCTTTGGCGCAGATTCTCTTGCTGTTCGGATTCACCATCTTCTTCACCTTCCTGGGCAACTTCTGGTTCGCGCTCGGGACCAAGCGCCGCTCCATGAAGAGCTGGATGGTCGCCGCCTTCAAGGCCTCGATCGCCTGGACGGCCTTCATCTTCATCGCGATCGTCATTCCCATCGCGATCTACGGCCAAGGCGTCGCGCTCCTGCAGAACAAGACCATCGCCGGCATCTTCATGACCCCGTTCCTGGCCGAAAGCCTCGTGGGCGCCGCGACCTTCGGGCTCTGCATCGCGATGATCATCGGTTACGTCGCGCTCTTTTACACCAAGAACTTCCGCTGGTTCCTCAAGGCCTAGCGACAGTTTCGAGAGGCCGCCCTTCGGGGCGGCCTCTCGGCATTTCATGGTCCGGATAGGCCTGGAACCCGCTCGACAGCAAGCTTCTCAAGAGATTTGAAACGAGGCAGAGTCGGGGGTAGAATACCCGTGCGGCAGTTGCGCGGGAACGCCCCCCTGGCTGGCGCAAGCTCGCCGCCGAGTCATCGGCGTTGGATGGAACCGCTGTCACGAGGAGGAGCCATGCGCGAGACGATCATGCTCACCTATCCCTGTGGCCATGGCTACCCATGGGAGGCCGCCGACCTACCGGAATCGGAAGCGGAGCGCGGCTGCTGTCCCCTCTGCGTCGGTCCCTGCCTGGATTTGGAGGATCAGGAACGCGCCGAGGAGGTATAATAGCCTTTCGCATCCCGCCCCGTTTGGAATGGAGATCCTCGATGGAAGGCATTACGCAACTCGGCCGCCCCACCCAAGTCCCGACTTCCCCCGAAGAGGCGAAGCTCGAGGCGTTCCCTAATCCCAACCCGGCCCGCAGCTATACCATCGAGTTCACCTGCCCCGAGTTCACGGCCTTCTGCCCCATCACGCACCAGCCGGACTTCGCCGAGATCCGCATCTCCTACGTCCCCGACGAGCGCTGCGTCGAGCTCAAGAGCCTCAAGCTCTACCTGGGCTCGTTCCGCAACCAGGGCATCTTCCACGAGGCCGTCACCAACCGGATCCTCGACGATCTGGTGGCCGTCCTCGACCCCCGGCAGATCACCGTCGTCGGTGACTTCTCGGTGCGCGGCGGCATCAAGACGGTCGTGACCGCCTCTCATACCAAGGCCTAGTCCTCATTTCCGCATCGACCCGGCACCGCCAAGCGGCGCCGGGTTTGCGTTTGCCCCCTCCCCTCCCCGGCAAGCCCAGGCCTCTTCGAGGTTTGGACGGGTGCTCAGATTGGCGATCGCCTGGGTACAATACCCTTGCAAGCTGCGCCTGCGGCTGAGACATTCGTGACGCTGGCAAGGAGGGGCCCGATGGGCAAGATTGGATTGGTTCTTTGCGGCGGCGTCGCCAAGGGAGCTTACGAAGCGGGAGTGCTCAAGGCCCTGGCAGAGCACCAGATCTATCCCGACGTGATCGTGGGCATTTCCGCGGGGGCCATCAACGGGGCCTTTGCCTCTCAGATGATCGCCACGGGCCAGTTCACGGCCTCCGAGGTCGAGCGCGAGCTCGTCTATCACTGGCGCGAGACCGTCGACGCCCACCACCTCTACCATGGCTTCGGCCGTCCAGAGTTGCATTCCCTCGAACAGCGAAGCCTCAAGTCGCTCTTCAATCGCCTGGGAATCGATCCCCTGCGCCGCCAGTACCGTCCCCGCATCGGCTTCGACTCGCTCTTCGCCTTCGAGCAGCTGGTACGCGGCGACTTCATCTCATTGATCAACCATGACTTCGTCCGCGGGATGCTCGACTCCTTCCTTCACTTCCCGCAGGTGATCAAGCGCGACGTCACGCTCTCGGTGGTGACCTCCGACCTCTCCGGCTCCACCACCCTCACCGACGATCTCAAGCTCAACACCAAGTACTCGGCCTTTGACGAGTTCCGCTGGCAAGCAGGGCTGGACGAGCCTTCCTGGGACGACATGCACGCCCGCATGCAAGACGTGATCCTGGCGTCCAGCTCGTTTCCGTTCATCTTCCCGCCCGTCTCGAATGCCAGCAAGAACGGCCGTGAGAACGGCTTCTTCGTGGACGGCGGCCTCATGGACTCGGCTCCGATCGGACGGGCCATCAAGCTGGATCCCGAGATCGACACGATCCTCGTCGTTTCCGGCTCCACGGTGGTCGAGCCTCCCGATGCCGATCCCGAGACCTTCCACCAGGTGCTCGGCCGCGTCTTCTCGCTTCTGGCCGGCCGCTTCCTGATCCAGAACTACCACAAGGTTCTCCAGTGCAACGACCGGATCCGCCGGCTCGATGGCCTGGTCAAGCGCGGCAAGCGCGGCAACGTCCTGAAGAACGCTCATAACGAGGACCTGGCGCGCCTCGCGGGCTTCAAGGACCTCGACGATTACCTGAGCCGCCGGGTCGTGCGCTTGATTCCCATCCTCCCCAATCCAGGGCTAGCCGGAGACGTCTTCGACGGCTTCTTCCAGCCCGAGCTGCGCGCCCAGTACATCGAGCAGGGATACCAAGACGCCGTGGCGGCCTTTGGCCGCGAAGCCCGGATCTCGGCGAACGAGCCCCTCCCGTCGGCCCTCCAGCCGCTCGTCTGAGGATTCCGCGCGAGATGCTCGACCGCAACCTCCTGCTCTCGGCGCTCGAGGCCCGCTCGGCCGAGTTCACGCATTTCGAGCATCGCCGCCAATCGATCCTTCAGCGGCTTCGCGACGCGCTGACCCGGCTGGAAACGCGCGGCTTCGCCGAAGGGCTCGTCAGGCCCTTCGCCACAAGTTTCCGGCATCATCCCGAGGCTCTCGCCTGGGGGCAGCGCCACTTGGAAGGCTGGATCAGCTTCGCGGCCGACGGCAGCCAGATCGAGCCCGATAACCGCTACTCGCTGCCCGTGGCGCTCATCCAGGTGGGAACCTACGAGAACCATCACCTGAGCGAGGGCTCCTACCGCAAGGAGACCATGCTCGACGTGCTCACGCCCGGTGACCTCGACAGCGAGGGGCCCGTGAAGCGCCTGGTCGACCTGGCCCGCTTCGAGCTCGAGATCGAGGCCTTGATCCGCTTCATGCGCGAGCGTCCCCCCGAGCCCCCGTGCCTGGTCTACCTGGATGGCTCGTTGATCGTCTCCTTCGCCGACAGGGACGGCCAGGATCCCCTGGCGTCACGCTACGTCTCGCGCATCCTCGCGCTTCTGGACACGGCCGAGGAGACCCGCACGCCCCTGATTGCCTACGTCGACGGCTCGCGCGCCAAGGACGTCGTGCGCCTCGTCGCCGCCGAAAGTGGCGAGGAGGAAGAAGGAGTCACCGACGCCATGTTGCTGGACGGGCGCCTGAACTGGGGCGATCGCACCGCCGCCTTTCGCTGCGAGCGCGATGGCGTCCTCGAGGGCTACGGCCGGCACCGCCGGGAGATCGCGTTTTGCTACCTGCAGACCCGCGAGGCGCACCCGCCCGCGCGCCTGGAGTTCCCGGCCTGGATGCTGGAGGGCTTGGAGCCGATCCTGGATGCCGTGCGCGCCGATGCGATCGCCGGAGGCGGCTACCCGTACACCCTGGCCGCGGCGGATGCGACGGCGGTCCTCACGACGAGCGATCGCGAGCGCTTCCAGCGAACCCTCGAAGACTTCCTCTCCCAGAAAGCGATCCCCCTCTCCTTCGGCACCAAGGCCCTGTCCAAGCTGCGCCGCCGCTAGCCGGGTCCTTGCTGCGCTCGTTATACTAGAAGGCAAGCGCCGCCGTGCCTGAGCGGCCGTCACCAAGAAAGGACCTCGTCTTGAAGCACGCGATCCAGTTCCAACCCGCCTACTCGCTGGCCGTCATCGAACTCGAGGCCGGAGAGCGCATCCGCGCCGAAGCCGGCGCCATGGTCTCCATGTCCGGCAATATCGAGCTCGAGGCCAAGTTCAACACGGGCGGCAAGGGCCTGATGGGCATGCTCAAGCGCACGGTCCTGGGCGGCGAAAGCCTCTTCCTCTCGACGCTCACCGCCAAGGCAGGCCCCGGCGAGGTCGCGCTCGCTCCGTCGATGCCCGGAGACATCCTTCCCCTGACGCTTTCCGGCGAGACCTTGCTGGCCGAGCGCGGAGCGTTCCTCGCGGCCGCCGACGGCATCGAGATGGACGCCCAATTCGCCGGCCTGCGCGGCCTCTTGGGCGGAGAAGGCCTCAGCTACCTGCGCTTTACCGGCCACGGCCTCTTGATGCTCGCGGCCTTCGGCGGCATCTACGCGCGCGAGCTTGCACAGGGAGAGCGCTACATCGTGGACTCCAGCCACCTGGTCGCCTTCGAGGAGCGCGTCGCCTACCAGATCCGCAAGGCCGCCTCGGGCTGGATCTCCAGCTTCACCAGCGGCGAAGGGCTCGTCATGGAATTCACGGGACCGGGAAGACTCTGGATCCAGACGCGTAACCCCCGGGCCAACGCGGAATGGCTCAGCGCCTTCCTGCCCAAGCCCTCCGCCGAGTAAGGCCATGCGCATCGGAAAGGTCGTCGATTCCCGCTCCCACGTCGACGTCGTCTGCCAGGTCGACAAGCCCCATGAATCGGAACGGCCGCCGGAGCCTTCCGACATCACCTTCGGGCGCTTCGTCCGGGTGGGCGAGTCGTCCGTGGGCATCCTCTACGACTCCCAGCTTCAGAACCCGGACTTCGGCAACTTCGGGCCGCGGCTGGCCAACCGCGCGCAGGTCGGAGTCTTCACGCCGGATTACTTCGACGAGCAAGCCACCTTGGTGAGCGTGCTGCTGCTGGGCAGCCTCGAAGCCGGCCATGCGATGCAGGGAGTCCCCCAGGAGGTCGTGCCCATCCATGCGGAAGTCCGCTTGCTGGACGACGCCGAGGTTTCGCGCTTCCACCAGGATCCGGCCACGTCCGTGCAACTTCGCTACGTGCCCCTGGTGCTCTCGCATGCGGGAGCGGTCGCCACACCTCTGCTGATGGGCGTCTTCGATCGCCTGGCGTCCCTCTTCCCGGAGGACCGGCCCCGGATCGAGGTGCTGCGCAAGGCGCTCCTCTGGCAGACGACCATGACGGCGATAAGATGAGTTCATTCCTTGTCTTGTCCCCCCTCGACGGGGGGACCGGCGAAGCCGAGGGGGGTGTTACTGCTCCCAGGTTCCTTGGTTGGAGGAACGCCATGGCTGCGCCGGCCAACACCCCCCTGGGGCTTCGCCCCGTCCCCCCGTCGATGGGGGACAACTAAAGGAAGGTTACATGGACATCCTGATTGGCACGGTGAAGGGGCCCGGCGAATCCTCGCACGAGTACTGCTTCATCACCACCGACAACCACCAGAGCAAGGTGGGCGAGTTCGTGTACTACCCGGTCGTCCTGGACGGCGAGATATGCCCGATTCTCGGCAAGATCACCGAGCGCAAGCTCGTGCGCTCCCTGCCGGACGCCTTCATGGCCGATCCGCAGATCGCGCCCAAGGACGTGGCCGCTTTGCTGGGGGGCGAGTTCGGGGACGCCGAGCTCTTCGAGGTGACAGTGGCGATCGCCGGCCGCTTCGATCCCAAGCTCAAGGGCTTCCTCAACCCGCGTATCCCCCCGGATCCCGGAGCCAAGGTCTACGTCGCTTCCAACGCCTTCCTCACCCAGGTTCTCAGCCCCCGGGCGCAAGAGCAGGTCGGCTCGGCTCACCTGGGCTCGCTGCTCACCCGCGCGCCCGGCGAGGTGCCGATCATCCTCGACGTGAAGAACCTGGTCTCCACGCACCTGGCCATCCTGGCGTCCACCGGCTCGGGCAAATCCTACACCGCCGGCGTCCTGGTCGAAGAGCTCATGAAGCCCTACAACCGCGCGGCCGTCCTGATCGTGGACCCGCACGGCGAGTACGGAACCCTCAACGCCCTCGAGACGCATCCCGCCTTCTCGCAAGGCGGCTACCGGCCCAAGGTCAAGGTGATTCCCCACGAACGGGTCAAGATCCGGATCTCGTCCTTGACCGAAGCCGACATCAAGGCGCTGCTGCCCATGATGAGCGAGAAGATGATGGCCTTCATCGGGAAGGCCTTCGACCGCTTGAAGCGCCGCGATACCCACCTCTGGGGCATCCGCGACCTCCTGGCCGCCCTGGATTCGCTTCGTGCCGAAGGCGCCGAGGACGATCCCGCCTCCAACGCCAGCACGATCGAAGGCCTGCGCTGGCGCCTCGAGGATCGCTTCGCCCGCTCGAACATCTTCGACGACAAGGATCATATCCCCCTGCCCGAGCTCTTCACGCCCGGTCAGGTCACCGTCCTCCAGCTCAACGAGATCGATCAGGTCGAGCAGCAGATCATCGTGGCCACCGTGGCCCGCCGGATCAACCGCGCGCGCATGGACACCAAGACCGGCAAGGCCGTGGACGGCGAGTCCTACATCCCGTATCCGGTCTTCATGCTGCTCGAGGAAGCCCATCGCTTCGCGCCCGCGGGAGCATCCGTCGTGAGCACGCCGATCCTCAAGACCATCCTCGCCGAGGGCCGAAAGTTCGGGGTGGGCGTGGGCCTCATCACCCAGCGACCCGGCAAGCTGGACGCGGACGTGCTTTCGCAGTGCATGACCCAGTTCATCATGCGGATCGTCAACCCCATCGACCAGCAAACGATCGCCCAGAGCGTCGAGGGCGCGGGCCGCGACCTGCTCGACGAGCTTCCCGCCCTCACCAAGGGGCAGGTGATCGTCTCGGGCGTGGCGGTCAACACCCCGGTCCTATGCCAGGTTCGCGCGCGCCTGACCGAGCATGGCGGCGAGACGATCGACGCTCCCGCCGAGTGGCTGGATTACTTCGGCATGTCCCAGACGAGCGCCCGCGAGCAAGACGCGGCCATCCTGGCCTCGCCGGCCAAGACGGAGCGCTATAAGGGCTACTCGATTTAACGAAGTCCAAACAAAGACTTCATCGGCGCTTGCGAATCTTACAAGCGAGACACAACGATAACTCCCTCAGGTGGGCGGCAAGGCCCCGGACGATGAGCACCCGTAGGAGGACGCATGAGCATTGGCGGTATTCAAGGCCACGGTCACGCCCTTCACGCCCTCGGCAAGGCGCAAGGCGCCCAGGGCGGCGATGAGAAGATCCAGAAGCTCGAGCAGGAGCTCAAGCAGATTGAAGAGGGCATGAAGCTCGCGGCCCTGACTGGCAATCCGCAACTGCTCGCCATGCTGGCTCAGCAACTCCAGGGCATGATGAACGCCGCCGAGAGCGGCGCAGGCCAAGACATGGGCGGTCAGGGAGGCGGCGGACGCTCGCAGGGCCTGGACGCCCGCAAGCAGCTCGAGGGCTTCCAGCAGAAGGCCGAGTTGCTGGTTCAAGAGCTTCAGCAGCAGTTGCAGACGATCCAGGCGGCCTCCGGCGGCCAGGGAGCACAAGGCAGCGGCTTCCAACAGGATCAGAACCAGGCCCAAGGCCGCGACATGCGCTCCATGTACCCGGTCTAGTCGAGCCGATTGCAAACACCGCAAAGGGGCCGGGGAGCGAATGCTCCCCGGCCCCTTTGTTGCGGAAATCCGTTTAGAAGCCGAGGCTCACGCCGGCGTTGAGGCCGGTGTACCCGAAGCCCGCGACGATCTGGTTGACGCCTTCGACGTTGAGGCCGAGCGAGTCGCTGAGGCTGAGGCTCGCGCCCAGCACGAAGCTGGTGGCGGTACTGTTGGCCGTCGAGTAAAAGTCACCGGAAACGGTCGTGTTGGAGTTCTCGTTGGTCGTCGAGCCCCCCGTCTTGCCCGAGGTGCTGCCCGGATCGGTGTAGGTGGTCACGACCTTCGAGAACTCGGTGGTCGTGCTGGACGTGGTCCGGTTACCCACCATGATGGGAGTGTAGCCGAACTTGCCATAGAGCCGGACGCCGTCGTTCACCTTGAAGGTGCCGCCCAACCCGATCATGGGGCCGACCATGGTCGAGAGGTTGGCGGTTTCGAGTTGACGCTTGGCCTCAACCGAGATGTCCTGGGTGAAGTTGTTGGTGCTCGTGTTCTTGTCGATGAACTCGACCTTCTGGGTGGCGGCGCCCGTACCGTTCTCGCCGGCAATCACGCTCGTCGTGACCGACCGCTGGAAAATCACGGGCACGCTGACCCCCGCGAGCAGGTGCAGTTCGCCGCGACCGTTCGAGCCAATCACGGTCTTGGTGAGCGCGTCGGCCATGTGCATGGTGGTGGCGGTCTCGGCACTTTCGCCGATCTTGCCCTTGGCGCTGAATTTGTTGGACGTGGTGTCGGCAGCGTCGGGGATGGCCTTCTCGGAATTGATGAAGGTGTTGCCGGCAGCGCCGACCACGCCGGCATTATCGGCGGTGAAGTTGACGGTCACGGGAAACGACGTGATCCGAGCAGTGGTCACGCGGAACTTCTCGCCGCCCGCTCCGGCGGGCTGGGCAAAGGCATTGCTGGTGGTCACCGAGACGTTGCTGGAGCTGAAGTTGGTGACGTAGGTCGTGGCATCCGACTTCGTGCCGGCCACGGCCGCATCGTCGGGGTTCACCACGTTCATCGTCTCGAGACCGAGCGAGTGGAAGGTAACAAGACGCGCGCCGGTATGGGCGAAGGTGTAGTCGAGGCCGAGACCGAAGCTCTGATCCAGCCAGTAGGTGGCCGAGCCGGAAAGGCTGAAACCGTGCTGCAGGGAGTTCGAGACGTTGCTCTGCTTCCGATTCGACGTGTTGACGGTGCTGTTCGTCACCGGCGGGGTGGCGGGGTCCGAGTTGTTCACGTTGTTGGTGGTCGTGTTGGAGCTGACAGAGCCCAGTCCTTGGGCATTACCGTGCATGAAGCGGTAACCGCCCATGAGGCTGAACTCGAAGGTCTTCTTGGCCAGCGAGGCAGCCGAGAGCGCCGGGGCCGTGGCCTGGGCCACGACCACGGGAGCCGCGGGACGGACGGGGGCGGCGGCAGGCTTTGCGGGAGCTGAGGTGGGCTTCGCGGGCGCGGCCTTGGCCTGGGCCAAGGCAGGCGCCGCTGCGAGGCTCATGACACTAAGGCTGAGAGCGAGGGCTGAGGCGTGTTTCAACAAGACGAGGAACTCCTTTTGCTGTGATGATGACTACATTGGACAGACGTAAGCCGGAAAACCAAGCTATAACGCCAGTGTAGCGAAAGCGAAGGAGCAAGGGTGTGATAATTGCCCACTTGTTTTTGTGACGTCGCTCATACGGCGACGAGGCTGGCCATGCGTAAGGGAATGCGGGATAATAAGGCTTCGCCGTCCACCGGGACGGCTTGACCCTGCTGGGTCCTCGCGGCCCGTCGATTGTGGAGAGAAGCGACGATGATCTGTCCTAGCTGCGGCTTCAACGAAGACAGCAAGTTCTGTAAGCATTGTGGAGCCCCGATGGTCAGCGAAAGCAAGGCCAACTACCTGGGCACGCCCCAATTCACGGGTATCACCATTCCGCCGCCGTCCGCTTCCGAAGGCTTCAAGGCGGACGACCTCGATGCCGTCGGCCTGGAAGACGGCGACTTCAGCGATCCCAGCTCCGAGTCCAAGGAATCCTGGTTCGGCGTGGTGCTCGTCGGCGTCATGGTGGTGGCGCTCATCGCCTGGGGAGTCTCGCGCGTCACGGCGGGCTAGTTGCTAGCTTTCCTTTTTGCAGTTACTATCAAAAAGAAACCAGACCCGCAAGAAAGGGAGATGAGCCGATGACCGAGCAAGGCATACAGGGGAACTGCTGTCTGCAGGACCCTCCCCGCGACCCCGTCGAAGTCTGCCTGGAAATCAACGAACGGGCCGCCGGTCATCCCCTTTACCAGGATGCACGCAAAGGCCTCGCTCCCGGCTCCAATCTGGCGTGGCGGCTCTCTCCCGAGCCCTTCTGCATCTCCAAGGAAACCTTCTTCTACCTCAAGGGCTTGGGCAACCACCTCTTGAAGTTCTACGAAGCCACGAACCGCCTCTATTTCGAGAGCGTCAAGGGCCAACAGCCCACGTGGATTCACCAGTTGCTCGACCAGGGCAAACCCGATTCCCTCATCGACTACGGGCGCATGAACCGCTTCAAGCGGCAGCTTCCCACGGTGATCCGTCCTGACCTGCTCTTCACCGAGTCCGGGCGGGCCGTGGCCAGCGAGCTCGACTCCATCCCCGGTGGCCTCGGCTTCGTCGCCTCGCTCTCGCATGAGTACGCGCGCGTCGGCTTCGAACCGGTGGGCGGCGCCGCAGGCATGGTCGAAGGCTTCGCCAAGATGATGCGCGCCCAGACCACGATCCCCGACCCGACCGTCGCCATCGTGGTCTCCGAAGAGGCCAGCGATTACTGGCATGAATTCGTTTGGCTGGGCCAGGCCCTCACCGAGTACGGCCTCGAGACCCTCGTCGTGCGTCCGCAGGACATGCGCTTCACCGAGGAGGCCTTCGAGATCACCCTTCCCGGCGGTCGCGTGGCCACTCCGCATATCATCTACCGCTACTTCGAGCTCTTTGACCTCAAGAACATCCCCAAGATGGAGCTCATCCAGTACGCCAACAAGAAGCAGCGGGTCTTCGTGACCCCTCCCTTCAAGGCCTACCTCGAGGAGAAGCTGCTCTTCGCCTTGTTCCACCACCCGATGCTTCGCCGCTTCTGGGAAGGCGCGCTGGGCGACGAGACTTGCCACGCGCTCGACAGCCTGATCCCGCGCACCTGGATCCTGGATCCCACGCCCTTGCCCCCGCAGGCTGTCATCCCCGGCCTGACGATCGACGGCATGGCCGTCAACGACTTCCGCCAGCTGCTCCACACCACCAAGAAGCAGCGGGATTACGTCGTGAAGCCCTCGGGCTTCTCGGAGCTGGCCTGGGGCTCGCGGGGCGTGGAGTTCGGCTCGGATCTCTCCGTCGACGACTGGGAAAAGACCCTCAATAACGCCCTCGACTCCTTCGTCCATACTCCCTACTTGCTTCAGGAGTATCACAAGCCGGCGAAGGTCCAGGCCCGCTACTACGACTTCAACCGCCAGGAGATCCGCTCCTTCGACGGTCGCGCGCGGCTCTGCCCCTACTACTTCGTCTCGGGGGATCAGGCCGAGCTGGGCGGCATTCTCGTCACCGTCTGCCCCGCCGACAAGAAGGCCATCCACGGCATGGTCGACTCGATCATGGTCCCGGCCCGCGTCGAATAAAACTCGCCCCCTAATCTTCCATTAGTTGTCCCCCCTCGACGGGGGGACTGGCGAAGCCAGGGGGGTGTCACTGCTCCCAGGTTCCTTAGTC
>Ga0180215_1001059_pt1 | contig 31354 bp, 28 predicted proteins | sample eDN3rd37CBELigBY_FD_128871 | JGI IMG/M metagenome (GOLD analysis project Ga0180215, IMG submission 128871) | Enriched backyard soil microbial communities from Emeryville, California, USA - eDNA 3rd pass 37_C BE-Lig BY (version 2) (version 2) | ecosystem: Environmental > Terrestrial > Soil >...
CTATATGGACTTATGCCATAGGAGGGAAATCATGAAGATCCATATCGTACAGAAAGGGGATACTCTTTGGAAGATCGCCAAGAAGTACGGCGTGAACTTTGAAGAGCTGAAGCAGATGAATACCCAGCTCAGCAACCCTGATATGATAATGCCCGGTATGAAAATAAAAGTTCCGACTACAGGGGGGACGATTAAGAAAGAAGCGCCCATCTCGGACGGAAAGGCAAAAATCAATTGGGGTAGTAAAAAAGAGATGCCAAAGAAGGAACATCCCATTATAAAGGAAAAGCCAAAGGAAGAACCTCTTCCGGTAGAAGAATCTCCGGAAGAAATCGCACCAATAATGGAAGAACCAAAACCAGCACCGAAGCCTGCACCAAAACCAAAACCAGCTCCAAAACCGATTATGGAGACACCGAAGCCAAAACCAGCACCGAAACCAGCACCGAAACCGATTATGGAGGCACCAAAACCGGCACCAAAGCCAATGCCTAAGCCGATTTCGGAGGTCCCAAAACCAAAACAGCTACCTAAACAGGAAGCAATAAAAGAAACACCGAAAAAACCATTTGCGCCTAAAATGCCTCAAACAATGATTCCAGAAAATGAACTTAGTCAATTTTATACTCAAAACATGGCCAATATGGCACCACCACAGCAAATGCCAATGCAAGAAGGGCCGCAGCTACCATTAAAACCAAAAAACATTTTCCCAGGTTTTAAACAAGAAGCGATGCCAAATTACAACACAGATGGTTTTGGGGATGAGTCTTCCTCAATTATCCCAATCAATCAAGGAGGTTTCCAGGATTCTATGATTCCATATCCACATCAATTTCCAATGTTACCAGGCATGCAGGGTCAAGGGTACCCTGGTCAGCAGCAAATGCCATTCCCACAAGTTCAAGGAGCACAAATGCCAGGTGTAGAAAGTCCAGAATCTTCACCTTATGGTCAAATGCCAAACATGCCAAACATGCCAAACATGCCTCAACAGGCTGTTGCGGGTGTAGAAAATATGCAAGCCCCAATGCCATACAATGTGGCACCAGCAATGAATTATCCATGTCCACCGCCAGTCCCAATTTCACCCGTTCTACCAGGTTCAGGTCTTTGTGAACCAAATGGCTATCATCACCATGGTATGATGCCATACGGAATGATGCCGCAGGTACAGGGTGCGATGGATGAGCAAATGCCGCACGGAATGATGCCGCAGGTGCAAGGTGTAATGGATGAGCAAATGCCACACGGTATGATGCCACAAGTGCAGGGTATTATGAATGAGCAAATGCCATTAATGCCACAGGTTCAGGGAGTAGAGGATTACGATTCTCCTGATATGAACATGAATATGAATATGCCATTGATGCCGCAACAAGCACCAATGATGAATGATTGTGGTTGTGGCTCAAAAGGCCATGGAATGGGGTATGGTCCTCATCCAGGATTCGGTCCACAACCGGGCTTTGGAGGCCAGCCAGGATTCGGTCCACAACCGGGCTTTGGAAGCCAGCCAGGATTTGGTCCACAACCAGGCTTTGGAGGCCAGCCAGGATTCGGTCCACAACCGGGCTTTGGAGGCCAGCCAGGATTCGGTCCACAACCGGGCTTTGGAGGCCAGCCAGGATTTGGTCCACAACCAGGCTTTGGAGGCCAGCCAGGATTCGGTCCACAACCAGGCTTTGGGGGCCAACCGGGATTCGGTCCACAACCAGGTTTTGAAGGTCAACCAGGCTTTGGTGCACAGCCAGGTTTTGAAGGCCAACCAGGCTTTGGTGCACAGCCAGGCTTTGAAGGTCAACCAGGATTCGGTCCACAATCAGGCTTTGGAGGCCAACCGGGATTTGGTGCACAACCAGGTTTCGGAGGTCAACCAGGATTTGCACCACAACAAGGTTTCGACCCACAAATGGGTTATGGTCCGATGGCAGGATTTGATCCAGCGCAACAAATGCCTGGCGATCCATATGGAATGCCTCGGGATGACGAAGACGAAAGCAATGAATATTAATTTTCACCCGGGAAGGGACGATTTTATCGATCGTCTCTTCTCCTTTTTAACCCATAGTCTGCCATTGGAGATTCTGCAACTCAAGCAAATCCGAAACAATGTGTTTTTAGTAGAAACAAACAAAGATATATTTATCTTAAAAGGGTATCAAAACCTATCAAAGCTCAGACTACAGCAGGATTTGACAGCCTCTCTTGAAAGAGCAGGATTTCGTGAAACCTACCAGTTTTACCAGTTTACGGATACCCCGCTGTTATTCGAAAATCGGTATTATGGCTGTATCAGTTATGTTGCTCATAATAAACACCGTTTTACGTATCAATCACAAAGAGAGCGTGAAGAAGGTCTGCAATTGCTCAAAAGCTTTCATTCAACGACCAAAAGGCTCGTCCCCTCTTATAAAAGGATAATACCCAAACAAAATCTTCTTAAAAAGTGGAGGGAACGGCTAGAGCGTTTTAAAATCAATCGAGCGATCGTAAACTATTATGTGCCAAAACAAATTACATCAGAGCTAATAGAATGGGCAGAAGTGGCATTGGCGGGAATGGAGAAACATAAAGTAGATTTTGAATCACGTACTCCAGTGATTCTCCATGGAGATGTGGCTCACCATAATTTTATTCGTTCAACGTCTAAAGACCTCTACTTAATTGACTTTGATCTTGTTTCAATTGGTCCTGCAAGTTATGACCTGCTACAGTATTGTAATCGAATCCTCCCGTTTATGCATTGGTCACTAGAATTGTTGTCTAAAATGGGTGGGATGTCTGAGCATTTTCACGACAAGGCATTCCTTTATGGATTAATGTATCCATCCGATATTTTTCGAGAATGGAATCGGATTATCAAATTAAATAGTTACTATAATCCAGCTAGGGTAGCGCCATTGGTAGAAATGGCGGTTTCTGAATTCAGCGAGAGAAAAACCTTTATTAAGAGTCTTGAAAATAAAATTATTTCTAATTAGGGGCAGTCAATAGGCTGCTTCTTTTAGTTTTGGTAATGATAGTTTTGATCCTCTTTTCGTATAATAAATATGAATAGATTGGTCATACTAGTAATGAATTTAAAAGAGTGAGGTGACCGGCAATGGGATGGAAGTCTGTTGTCAAGACGCTTAGCGTAGTATTTGCTTTTATTGGCCTTGGTTTCTCACTAAATAGTGGGATTGTGTTCGCAGCTCAGCCTAATCAGCTAGATGAAGAGAAGGCAGTCCCATTGGGCATAACGGTCATTTTGGAGAGAGTCTACCTTGACGGTGAAATTAGTGAAGAACAGGTAGAGGAAACGGTCAGGTCGTTAGAGGATCTCTGGTTACGATATGATGGATGGCAATTTATCTCAATGGACGAAGATACTGTTGTTTTTAAACAAAATGTTGACGATATATCTCCACTATTAAAAGCAAATGGCTATTTTGGTATAACAGAAGATGGGGTGCTAACCATTTTCAATGGGCGCCCGGATGAATCAAGAATCATTCAATCTTTCTTTCAAATTGATGTCGGGAAGTTGGAAAGTCGAAAGCGCCTGCAATTGATAAAAGGAATTCCTATTAAAACAAAAGACCAATATGAAAAAGTGATTGAAGCCTTTAAACCATATACAAGTGAAGAAATGCAAAAAAAATAACTGGACCGGGTCAATACCGGTCCTTTTTTGAGTGAAGATTAAATTACTTCGTTCCTAGTCAGATAGTGTGATAAAATGGGGTACAGCAAAATAGAGGAGCGAAAGATAATTGTTTGAATATATAAAAGGAAAGCTTGACTATATTAGTCCAGAGTACATCGTAGTAGACAACGGTGGTGTAGGGTACCAAATCCATACGCCTAACCCTTTTGCTTTTACAAAGCAGATGGGATCAGAAATACAAATTTTCACCTTACATTATGTACGTGAAGATGTAATGGCTTTATACGGATTCCAGTCACGTGAGGAAAAAGCTCTTTTTATCAGGTTATTAAATGTAACAGGGATTGGCCCTAAAGGAGCACTTGCCATCTTGGCTTCAGGTGAACCACAACAGGTTGTTCAGGCGATTGAAAATGAAGATGAAGTATTTCTTGTCAAGTTCCCTGGTGTTGGGAAAAAGACAGCGAGGCAGATGATTCTCGACTTAAAAGGAAAGCTTCAAGATATTGTTCCTGATTTCTTTCCAAATCTTTTCAATGAAGAGGCAGTGGTTGAGGATGTCTCAACTGAGTTTGATGAAGCTGTGCTAGCATTGAAAGCTCTTGGTTATTCAGAAAAAGAATTGAAGAAAATTACCCCTGAACTGAAAAAAGAAAAACTAACAACCGACCAATATATTAAAAAGGCATTGCAGAAATTATTAAGATAAACTGTTTTCATTAATATAGTTTAAAAAGAGTCTTATTTACGAATGATGTTCACTTGTTTCACGGAAACTAGATTTAAAGGGTGATGAAAATATGGACGAACGGATCATCTCCACAGAAGCAGGCGAGCAGGAGCTCTCCTTTGAACAAAGCTTGCGCCCCCAAACCTTAACTCAGTACATTGGGCAAGATAAGGTTAAAGAGAATCTTGAGGTGTTCATAAAGGCAGCAAAGTTCAGACAGGAAACGTTGGACCATGTGCTTTTATATGGACCTCCAGGACTCGGAAAAACAACGCTTGCAGCAATTATTGCGAATGAGATGGGCGTCAATTTGCGCACCACCTCTGGTCCAGCAATTGAGCGGCCAGGTGATTTAGCAGCTATTTTGACCGCGCTTGAACCAGGGGATGTGTTATTCATTGATGAAATTCATCGACTTCCTCGAGCAATTGAGGAGGTTCTGTATCCAGCAATGGAGGATTTCTGTCTGGATATTGTGATTGGAAAAGGCCCATCAGCTCGTTCTGTCCGGCTAGATTTGCCGCCATTTACGCTTGTTGGGGCAACAACGAGAGCAGGTTCTTTATCTGCCCCATTAAGGGATCGATTTGGTGTGCTTAGCCGTTTAGAGTATTATAAAGAAGAAGATTTACGTGAAATTGTGATACGCACAGCAGATGTGCTTGATACAGAAATTGATATGAGTGCAGCTGTTGAGATTGCTCGCCGCTCACGGGGAACACCAAGAATTGCCAACCGCTTGCTTCGTCGTGTCCGTGACTTTGCTCAGGTGCGCAGCGATGGTTCGGTTGATATCGAACTGGCTAACGAGGCACTTGAGTTGATGCAGGTGGACCGTTTAGGACTCGACCATATTGACCATAAATTACTTAAAGGGATTATTGAGAAATTCCGTGGAGGGCCGGTCGGGTTGGAAACGATTGCCGCAACCATTGGGGAAGAATCTCATACGATTGAGGATGTTTATGAGCCGTATTTGCTGCAAATCGGGTTTCTTCAACGAACACCTCGTGGTAGGGTTGTTACCCACGCGGTTTACCGACACTTTCAAATGGAGGTGCCATCTGAATGACGGGAATGGGGAAGCTTCTAATGATTCTTGGGGCGGTGATTTTCATCGCTGGTTTTCTTGTGCACTTTTTTAATCTTGGAAAGCTACCAGGTGATATCGTCATTAAAAAGGGTGGGACGACGTTTTATTTTCCGATAGTAACCTCAATTGTCGTCAGCATCCTCCTATCATTAATTTTTTATTTCATTGGGCGTTTTCGATAGTACATAGGCTGTGTTATCGAACACGGTTGATTGGAGCGGAAGGCACCAAGACTCCTGCGGGAGTATGGGGCAGGGGAGACTTCACAGGCGCTTTAGCGCCGAGGAGATAGAAAAGCGGAAGCGACTCGAGGGGCTAGGCGCTGGAGCTGGCCAGGCTCCCCGGCACGCCCGCGAACTGCTTGTGCCTGGAGCGCAAATCAACGTCCCATTTAACACAACTAATACATAAAAAGAATATAGGTGAATTACAACATGAAAGTAGATTTATTTGAATTTCATTTGCCAGAGGAATTGATTGCTCAAGTTCCACTAGCGAACCGTTCAGAAAGCAGATTGATGGTTTTAGATAAGAAGACTGGAGATTTGCAACATAGTATTTTTAAAAATATAGTTGATTACCTTCGTCCAGGGGATTGTCTTGTGCTCAACGATACTCGGGTACTACCAGCGAGATTGTTTGGAATCAAGGAAGACACTGGTGCAAAGATTGAGGTTCTGCTTCTGAAACAGGTAGAAGGAGACAAGTGGGAGACACTTGTAAAACCAGGGAAACGGGTCAAGAAGGGGACGAAGATACTCTTTGGAGACGGTCTTTTGACCGCTGTTTGTACCGGTGAATCGGATCATGGTGGTCGGGAACTTGAGTTTACATATGAAGGTATTTTTTACGAAGTTCTCGATGAACTAGGGGAAATGCCATTGCCTCCTTATATCAAAGAACAACTAGATGACCAAGATCGTTATCAAACCGTCTATGCTAAAGAGCGCGGCTCGGCGGCTGCACCAACGGCAGGACTTCATTTTACTGAGGCTTTGCTCGAGGAAATCAAAGCAAAGGGCGTTCATATCACCTTCATTACCTTACATGTTGGACTAGGGACGTTCAGACCTGTAAGTGCGGAAACGATTGAGGATCATGAAATGCATTCAGAATTCTACATCATGTCTGAAGGGACCGCGCGTCTTCTTAATGAGGTACGCGATCAAGGAGGACGGATTCTTTCGGTTGGCACGACATCTACCAGGACGTTAGAGACCATTGCCTCGGCAAATCAGGGTGAGTTTATTTCTTCTAGCGGTTGGACGGATATTTTTATTTTCCCTGGTTATGAGTTTAAAGGGATCGACGGGATGATCACGAATTTTCATCTTCCGAAATCTACTTTAATTATGTTGGTAAGCGCCTTAGCTGGTCGTGAACCTGTACTAAATGCTTACAATACTGCAGTAAAGGAAAAGTATCGTTTCTTCAGTTTCGGTGATGCGATGCTCATCCTCTAAACGCTAATAGTCATACGAAAATTTATTTTATAAACAGCTAGGATTTAAACATGGAAGGAGCAACACAATTGTCTGCAATCACATATGAATTAATTAAAACCTGTAAGCAAACCGGTGCGAGGCTTGGTCGTGTTCATACCCCTCATGGATCGTTTGATACACCAGCCTTCATGCCTGTTGGTACCCTTGCAACAGTAAAAACAATGGCTCCAGAGGACCTGAAGGAGATGGGTGCCGGGATTATTTTAAGCAATACCTATCATCTATGGCTTCGTCCTGGTCATGAAATTGTGAAAGAAGCCGGAGGGCTACATAAATTTATGAACTGGGATCGCGCAATCCTTACTGATTCTGGAGGCTTCCAGGTTTTCAGTTTAAGTGAGTTCCGAAAGATTGAGGAAGAAGGAGTTCATTTCCGCAACCACTTAAACGGAGACAAGCTATTTCTTTCTCCTGAAAAAGCAATGGAAATTCAAAATGCCCTTGGTTCTGATATCATGATGGCCTTTGATGAATGTCCACCATACCCGGCTACATATGAATATATGAAATCTTCTGTTGAGCGGACCTCAAGATGGGCTGAGCGCTGCTTAAAAGCCCATAAGCGCCCAGAGGACCAAGGGTTGTTTGGTATTGTCCAGGGTGGAGAGTTCGAAGAGTTACGGAAACAAAGTGCAAAGGATCTTGTATCTCTTGATTTTCCTGGCTACGCGGTCGGCGGGCTTTCTGTTGGCGAACCGAAAGATGTGATGAACCGGGCGCTCGAGTTTACGACGCCATTATTGCCAACCAATAAGCCAAGATACTTAATGGGAGTTGGCTCACCAGATTCACTTATTGACGGTAGTATTCGTGGCATTGATATGTTTGACTGTGTTCTTCCATCAAGGATTGCACGTAATGGGACGTTGATGACAAGTCAAGGACGTTTGGTTGTTAAAAATGCAAAATATGCGCGCGATTTTGGTCCGATTGACCCTGAATGTGATTGCTATACTTGTCGGAATTATTCACGCGCTTATATTCGCCATTTGATTAAGTGTGATGAAACATTTGGAATAAGGCTTACTACTTACCATAACCTTCATTTTCTGTTAAAATTAATGGAGCAAGTCAGACAAGCAATCATGGAAGACCGATTAGGAGATTTCAGAGAAGAATTTTTTGAGCGCTATGGCTTCAATAAGCCGAATGCGAAAAACTTTTAATAAGCAGCTGGCTTGAGATTGCGAAAGGAGGAGAAAGAATGGAAGGTTTATTAGGTACAGTATTCCCACTGATTTTAATGTTCGTGCTATTCTACTTCTTGTTGATTCGTCCTCAACAGAAGAAGCAAAAAGCAGTACAACAGATGCAAAGTGACCTTAAAAAAGGGGACCGCATCGTAACGATCGGTGGACTTCATGGGTTTGTTGATGCACTTGACGAAGGAACTGTCGTTATCAAGTGTGGAGATGGAAGCCGTTTAACTTATGACCGTAACGCAATACGCGACGTCATTAGTGAATAGAGCAAAAAAGCAGGTGCGAAAAAGCACCTGCTTTTTTATTTGACCCTTTTGCTAGATCTTTTAATTTCGTGATTTAGAAGAACTCATATTTACACCAAGGATAGCTCCCATCATCGCTGTCAGGGTATAACAGGTATGATAGATGATTTGTTCTGAGGAAAATAAGCTATCATGTCCAAGATATTGAAATAGGAAAATGATGATTGAATAGATAAGCCCAGTTGCACCACCAATCAGCCATCCTTTTTGTTTGCCATTCTTTCCGGTAATAAATCCACCGATAAATAACGAGAGGAATGAAACGGTTGTTACGACATACTTCAGGGATGATTCTTGTACTGAAGTATAGGCTAACAAAAGTGAAAAGACTAAACTACTTAGAATAGCGAAAACGAATATTGCAATAACCCCGTAGAGTACAGCAATTCCCAAACTCCTTGATTCCATCTTTCTTCTCCCCTTCCTACACTGGTTTTACCCAATGCCGCCTAGATTACCTTAGTACAAGCATATTCTGAAGAAGCAAAAATAGAATTAAAATTTACCGGATTTTTCAAGAATCATTATTAGGAAAGAGGGAATAATTTAGCACCTGTTGCCGAATGCTATTTCCTAATGCCATGTGATTCGGAGGGGATTATGAATGGAAGAGTACGTATCCATTATTTTCAGGACCTTAGCTTTATATGCGGTCATTTTAACGATCTTCCGAGTAATGGGGAAAAGGGAAATAGGAGAATTAAGTTTATTGGATTTGGTTGTTTTCATGATGATTGCTGAAATGGCAGCGATCGCGATTGAAAAAACTGACGACCCACTCATTAAATCTTTGGTACCCATGCTGTTACTTGTAGGCGTGCAGTATTTCCTAGCCTTTATATCCTTGAAGAGTAAACGTTTTCGATTATTGGTAGATGGAAAACCTAGTATCATCATCAATAAGGGAAAGATTGATGAAAAGGAAATGCGAAAGCAGCGCTATAATTTTGATGATTTGCTCCTTCAATTAAGGGAAGGGGGTGTCTCTGACATTGAGGATGTTGATTATGCCATTTTGGAGACATCAGGGAAACTATCTATTTTTAAGAGAGGGGAAAAAGCAAATTTAGCGTTGACCCTCATTATTGATGGAGCTGTTCAAAATGAAAATTTAAATGAAATCGGGAAAAGTAAATCATGGCTTTATGATCAGTTAACCAAGAAAGGCTACCCAGATATCGATCAAATATCATTTTGCAACTATAATCAAAATAAAAATAAGTTTTACGTCGATATAAAGGATGAAAAATAACGCGCCAGGACCATAAAAAATCCTGGTGCGTTGTTATTTTTTCTTTGCGGTGAATGCTAAGTTTGATAAAGGTCTCCCAATGACAGGTATTCGAATAAGTTCTTCTTTTTTAATTAGACCTGTTAAAAGAACAGCAAAGCTATAGATAACCGTAATGATGGTTGATGAAATTAATACTCTTAACGATAAAGCCATAGTTGTTCCAAGGCTGTCCCAAATTAGGAAACCAAGATAGATGGATAAGGCAATAACAGCAAAGGTTTTCATATACTCACGAATATGGAAGGTGAACGATACTGCTTTAAGGACAGTTGCAAAATGAAGTGAAGTGGTTAACACAAATCCCATTGTTAACCCAAGTGCTGCTCCTTTTATCCCGAATGCCGGTTGACTAGCGAGTATAAAAATCACCGCAATTTTAGCGATATTTCCAATCAGGCTATTAATCATCGCGGCTCTTGCAAGATCCAATGCCTGGAGTGTTGCCTGTAGAGGTGCTTGGAAATAGTAGAATAAAAAGAACGGTGCCATTAATAAAATAAACTCTGTACCAGTATCGGTTCCGTACATAACACGCATGAGTGGTTCAGCTAAGACATAAAGGATGATAATGGACAATCCACCTGTTAGGAAAGAAAATCGCAGGGATTGCTGAAGACGGTGTTCAATCATTTTAAAATTCTGTTTTGAGTGTGCTTCGCTGATGGCTGGAACTAGAGAAGTTGAAAGAGAATTCATGACAAATGACGGTAACATTAACAGTGGAAGGGCAAAACCTGTTAATGCTCCATATTGCTTTGTTGCTACTGTTGCTGCGACACCAGCAATGGCTAAACTGTTCGCAACGACAATTGGTTCAAAAAACCAGGAAATGGATCCAATCATTCTGCTACCTGTTGTCGGTAGGGCAATGTTCATTAATTCTTTAAAGGTGTTATTTCCAGATTGAACGAATTGGAAAAAGTTTCTTCGTAGTCGAAATTTCTTTTTGATTTTAAAAGTGGTGATTAAATAAAGTAATGAAGCTAATTCGCCGATGACAGCTGATGCCATTGCCGCTGCGGCAGCGTATTCAATTCCATAAGGAAGGAAGGTCTTTGTAAGTACAGCAATTAAGGCAATGCGGACTACCTGCTCAATGACTTGGGAGATAGCCCCTGGCTTCATGTTTTGTCTCCCTTGGAAATATCCCCTTAAAACCGATGACACGGCGACGATTGGAATAATCGGAGTAATCGCGAGCAAAGGGAGAAGGGTCCGTTCATCAGTAAATAGGATTTGCGAGAGCTGTGGTGCTAAGAAAAATAGCGCTGGCGTAAAAATCAAGGAAAGAGAAATGGTTGTTGCCAATGAGACAACGAGAATTTTTTTGATTTTCGCAAAATCTCCCTGTGCTTCCGCCTCTGCGACATGCTTTGAGATGGCGACAGGTAGTCCAAGTTGAGTGATGGTGACGACAAGGATAAAAGTAGGGAAGGCCATCATATAAAGGCCAACACCTTCCTCACCGATAAACCGGGCTAGTACAATTCGATTAATAAACCCAAGGATTCTTGTGACAAATCCCGCAACTAGTAAGATCATTGTTCCTTTTAAAAACTTTGACATCCTGCTCCCGCCTTCTCAAAAATGCTAATTTCAGATACAATATCTATATGCACATGAGTGGACAAAGCATGACAGGTATTAAGATTTTTAAAAATTCATAGAGCAGCCAGGGAGGCGGAGTGCATGGAGCACGAGCATATGTACGAGCAATTTAGGAAGAATGTTCGCCCCGCAATAAAAAGTAAACTAGAGGAACTAAAGATGCTAGGGTATGGAGCGGTTACTGAAGATGAAATGTGGGAATATTTGCTCAATAAAAGGTGGAAAAAGCCGAAAGAAAATACCCGTTTGTATGAAATAGTTGCAGATATATTAGCGGTTAAACCCGGGGAATATATGAATTTTGCTACAGTTGAAGCCTTTAAGCAAACCAGCCTCACTCTTTCAGATGAAGAGGAACGGAGGGAACTATTAAAATAAATCGTTCATATTAACTTGAATTTATATCTTTGGTAAATTGACAGTAGTAGTCTGCAAGTTCATAATTAAATTGTAATTTTTTGCAAGGTTTTCATAGAGAAAAATTCGTTGAAAACTTATATTTTGGGGGCAAATTGTTAGGAGGACTTATACATAATGGTAAAACGCAGCCGTATCGTTGCATTCTTCCTTGTCGTTATTCTTATTGGAAGTGCAATGGGGTTCACAACACAGAATATTTTAGGGAATATTAAGCTTGGTCTTGATCTTCAAGGTGGGTTTGAGGTTCTATATGAAGTTAAACCTGCTGAGAAAGGACAAGTTATTGACAGGGAGACATTGGTGAGTACCGTTGAAGCCTTAGATCGCCGTGTCAATGTTCTCGGAGTAAGCGAACCAAATATCCAAATTGAAGGAGAGGACAGAATCCGGGTCCAACTGGCAGGTGTTACAGACCAAGCGAAGGCTCGGGAAATTCTCTCAACAGAAGCTAAACTAAGCTTCCGTGATGCCAATGACCGTGTGATGATGGACGGAACAGACCTTGCGGAAAACGGAGCTTCCCAAAGCTTTGATGAAAACAATGCACCTAGTGTTTCGCTTACATTAAAGAGCGGTGAACAGTTTGGGAAAATTACGCAGGAGATTCTTGCGATGGCACCGGAAAATCAGCTAGTCATCTGGCTTGATTATGAAGAGGGTGTTGACTCTTACAAAGAGGAAAGAATGAAGCCAACACCAAAATTCCTTTCTGCACCGAATGTTACACAAGTCTTGCCTACTGAGACGGTGCAAATTACTGGAAACTTTACCGTTGAAGAGGCAAAAGAGCTAGCTAACCTCTTAAATGCTGGAGCTTTGCCTGTTGAACTTGTAGAACAATATTCGACTTCCGTTGGGGCAAAATTTGGGGAACAAGCACTAGATGAAACCATTCTAGCTGGAATCATCGGAATTATTGCTATCTTCATCTTTATGCTTACGTATTATCGTTTCCCAGGGTTTATTGCGGTTGTTACCTTATCCATTTATATTTACCTAATTTTGTTGGTGTTCGATTGGATGAATGGTGTGCTAACGCTTCCTGGTATTGCTGCCCTAATTCTTGGGGTAGGGATGGCCGTCGATGCCAATATCATCACTTATGAACGAATTAAAGAAGAACTAAAAGTTGGACGTAATACAAAAGCAGCATTTGCTGCAGGTAGTAAAAACTCTTTTTCAACCATTTTAGATGCGAACTTAACGACACTAATTGCTGCTTTTGTGCTTTTCTTGTACGGGAATAGTTCAGTAAAAGGCTTTGCTACAATGCTCATTCTGAGTGTATTCATGAGTTTTATTACAGCTGTGTTCGGATCAAGGCTATTCCTTGGACTTTGGGTAAACAGCGGAGTATTAAACAACAAACCAGGCTGGTTTGGGGTTAAAAAGAATGAAATTCATCATATTTCCGAGAACGTAGAGACACTTGATTTAAAAACGAAATTTGATCGTTTTGATTTTATCAAGTCTCGGAAATTGTTCTTTACGATCTCTACTGTGTTACTTGCAGCTGGATTGATTGTACTTGTCATTTTCCGTTTGAATCTGGGCATTGACTTTTCAAGTGGGACACGAATTGAAGTTCTCTCTGACCAGGCTGTCTCGGCTGACAAATTTAAAGACAATCTAGCGGAATCTGGCATTGAAACCGATGACATTGTGATTTCAGGAGAAAACAATGAAATTGGGGTAGCTCGCTATAAGGATGTACTCTCGAAGGATGAGATTGCAAATTTAAAAACAGAGTTTAAAGAGCTGTATGGTGCAGAACCAAATATTAGTACGGTGTCGCCAACGATTGGGAAGGAACTTGCAAAGAATGCCTTTATTGCACTAATTCTTGCTTCGATTGGCATCGTGTTATATACAACTGTTCGTTTTGAAATTCGCATGGCTGCGCCAGCGGTTCTCGCGCTTATTCACGATGCATTCTTTATCATCGCCGTGTTTAGCTTGCTAAGGCTAGAGGTTGATTTAACCTTTATTGCAGCTGTGTTAACGATTATCGGTTACTCAATCAATGATACGATCGTTACCTTTGACCGTATTCGCGAGAATTTGAGACGTAAGAAAAAGCTGAAATCACCAGAAGAACTTGCTGAGATCATCAATCAAAGCTTGCGCCAAACGATGGGGCGCTCAGTGAACACCATCTTAACGGTTGTATTAACGGTTATTGCATTGTTACTCTTTGGTGGCCAATCCATTTTTAACTTCTCCTTAGCCTTGCTAATTGGACTTATTGCAGGTACGTATTCGTCCATCTTTATTGCGGCACAGTTATATTACGTCCTTAAAGTGAAGGAACTTAAGAAAAAAGGTACAATTATAACTTATAAGGAAAAAAGTAAAATTTCTGATGAACCACAAGTTTAATAATTCGAAAATCCGCAGGAACTTCCTGCGGATTTTTTGCTTAGGAAGGCCTTTTTACGTATGAAAAATAGTGATTTTATTTTAAACGGAGGTAAGTATCACTCTATTAAATAGAGTGTTGCGAATGAGTACATCTTCTCAATGATTTTTTGACTCTTTTCCAAACGATTTTGTAAGGTTATTTTCTTAATAGCACCTTTTACTTTTTAACACCTTTTTATGGAAACTATAAGCGGTAGCATCGTAATTTCCATAAAAATACGGGCATTGCCTTAGTTTTCCACGGATTGAAACTAATAAGATGCTTCTGTATAATGAAAAGGCTAAGGGGTGAACGTATGTTAAAATCCAGGACTAGGTGGGTTGTAAAAGAAACCGACCAACTAAAAGCGGAAGAGCTGGCAGTTGCTTTAAATATTGCTCCTTTGACTGCAAGTTTGCTTGCCAATCGCGGAATTGATACCGTGGAAGATGCCCGGTATTTTTTATTTGAAGAAAATCAGTCTTTTCATGATCCGTATTTATTAAAAGACATGGATAAATTAGTAGATAGAGTGAAACAAGCCATTGAACATCAAGAGCCAATCCTAATCTATGGTGACTACGATGCGGATGGTGTGAGTTCAACGACTGTTATGATGAGAGTGTTAGTAGATTTAGGTGCAAATGTAGACTTCTATATTCCGAACCGCTTTACTGAAGGCTATGGCCCAAATGAGCCTGCCTTCAGACAAGCAGCAGAGAATGGAGTCAAGTTAATTATTACCGTCGATACCGGAATATCAGCGCTACATGAAGCGGATGTTGCAAAGGAACTAGGGCTTGACTTAATCATTACTGATCACCATGAGCCTGGACCTAAGCTACCCAATGCTTATGCGATCATTCATCCAAAACTTGAGGACAGTGTTTATCCTTTCCGGGAGTTAGCTGGTGTTGGTGTCGCTTTTAAAGTCGCGCATGCCCTTTATGGATTTGTTCCTGAAGAGTTACTAGAAATTGCTTCAATTGGGACAATTGCTGACCTTGTATCATTAACAGGTGAAAATCGTCTGATTGCGAAAAAAGGAATTCAACAGATGAAACGAACGGAAAACTTCGGTCTAAAAGCGTTGCTTTCTATGACGAAAACGGAGTTGCCATCGATCAGTGAAGAAACAGTGGGGTTTGTCATTGGACCACGAATTAATGCTGCCGGTCGACTAGGTAGCGCAGATCCTGCAGTTCAACTCTTGTTAACAAACGATCGGGACGAAGCCATGATGTTGGCTGAAGAAATAGATGGGTTGAATAAAGAGCGGCAATCTCTTGTTGCGACAATCGCAGAAGAAGCAATTGCTGAAGTGGAAAACCATTATCCAATTAAAGATAATCATGTGCTTGTCATTGGCAAAGAAGGCTGGAATCCTGGAGTGATTGGGATTGTCGCTTCTCGCCTTGTTGAAAAATTTTACCGCCCAACCATCGTCCTTAGTTTTGATAAGGAAAAAGGTTTGGCTAAAGGTTCGGCGCGAAGCATTCAAGGTTTCGATTTATTTAAAAACCTTTCAACATGTCGAGATATTCTGCCACACTTTGGTGGGCATCCAATGGCAGCAGGGATGACGTTGAATTTAGAGGATGTGGATACGCTTAGACAAAGGCTAAATACTCTTGGTGCTGAGCAGCTAACAGAGTCTGACTTAATCCCGGTTACCCAGGTGGACCTAGAAGTCTCACTTGGTGAGATAAATTTAGATTCGATTGCTGAAATGGGGCAACTCGCTCCATACGGAGTTGATAATCCCAAACCTAAGGTACTGATTAAGAAAACACAAATTTCATCTATGCGAAAAATTGGTGCAAATCAGAACCACCTTAAGGTTACACTAACAAATGAAGGTACATCATTAGATGGGATTGGCTTTGGTCTTGGTCCACTTCATGAAGAAATTTCACCGATATCGGCGTTATCCGCAGTTGGCGAACTTTCGATTAATGAATGGAATAACATTAGAAAACCACAAATCTTCTTGCAGGATCTTGCGGTGCACAGCTGGCAACTCTTTGATATTCGTGGATTGAGACGACATGAGAAATTGGCGGAGATGATTCCAGCGGAAGATACGAAGTGGATCTTATTTGACCATGTAAATGAAGCGATGTTCCAACGGTATTGTTTAGATAATCTCCTGAAGGTTGAAAATGAGGAAGATGCTACACAGGCCGAAATCAAACATAAGAATATTGTGCTTCTTGATTTACCACCATCTATGGAAGTACTAGAAAAACTTGTTTCTGGGAAGCAACCAGCTAGAATTTATGTTCATTTTCATAAAGAAAATAGTGATTTCTTTAGTACGATGCCTACGAGGGAACACTTTAAATGGTATTATGCCTTCCTGGCTAAAAGAGGGTCCTTTGACTTAAAACGCCACGGAGAAGAGTTGGCAAAATACCGTGGATGGACAAAAGAAACGGTAGAATTTATGTCACAGGTGTTTTTTGACCTAGAGTTTGTTAAAATAGACAATGGATTTATTTCCTTAGAAAAGAACGTTCCGAAAAGGGACTTATCTGAATCTAAAACCTATCAGAAAAAACAGGCAACATTTACTCTTGAAAATGAGCTGCTCTATTCATCTTTTGAGCAGTTGAAGAGTTGGTTCGACCAAGTCATTCAAGGGTCGGTGCAAAATGAGGAGGCAATTTCAACATGGATTTAAAGCAATATGTAGCCATCGTACCCGATTGGCCAAAACCGGGTATCACGTTTAAGGATATCACACCATTGATGGCTAATGGAGAAGCATATAAGTATGCAACCGATCAGATTGTCACTTATGCACGTGAAAGAGAGATTGACCTGATTGTAGGACCGGAAGCTCGCGGTTTTATTATTGGCTGCCCAGTCGCTTATTCACTTGGAGTAGGCTTTGCTCCGGTTCGTAAGGAAGGTAAACTACCACGTGAAACGGTTAAAGTTGATTATGGTCTTGAATACGGAAAAGACACTTTAACCATTCATAAGGATGCAATTAAACCTGGTCAAAGAGTGTTAATTACTGACGATTTGCTTGCTACAGGTGGTACAATCGAAGCCACGATTAAACTAGTAGAAGAACTCGGTGGCGTCGTTGCCGGGATTGCTTTCCTAATTGAATTAACTTACCTCGATGGTCGCAGCAAGTTAGATAACTACGATGTTTTAACTTTATTGGAATATTAGAGAGCAGGCACTTCTTCTGAGGTGCCTTTTCCATATAACTAGGAAATTTTTTTCGACAGATTTTGTATTTTTCAGCCGAAATAACATTCTTTCCTTTACATATTGGTATTTTTCTTTGATAATAATAACAATCCATTTGATACTTTTGAATTAGGAATATGGTTAGGAAACCATTTTATTTTATACAATGGCCGCTGGAGACATTGCAAATCCTCCAGATTTTTTATGATAAAAGGTGATTTCATGGCGAATGATGAAGTATTAACCGCCGAGCAAGTTATAAAAATGACAAGTGAATATCTAAATGATGAGCATGTCAAAATGGTTGAGAAAGCATACCATTTTGCCAAAGCAGCTCATCATGACCAGTATCGGAAATCAGGCGAACCTTATATCATACATCCCATTCAGGTTGCCGGGATATTGGCTGATTTAGAGATGGATCCTGCGACCGTGGCAGCAGGTTTTCTTCATGATGTCGTCGAGGATACAGAAGTAAGCCTCGAAGATCTTGAGGAAGCTTTTAATTCTGAGGTGGCAATGCTTGTCGACGGAGTAACAAAGCTCGGTAAAATCAAGTATAAATCTCAGGAAGAGCAACAAGCGGAAAACCACCGGAAAATGTTTGTGGCAATGGCTCAGGATATTAGGGTCATTTTAATCAAACTAGCGGATCGACTTCACAACATGAGAACTCTTAAGCATCTTCCTCCAGAAAAACAACGCAGAATCTCTAATGAAACACTAGAAATATTTGCTCCACTTGCACACAGGCTCGGAATTTCCAAAATTAAGTGGGAGCTTGAGGATACAGCTTTAAGGTATCTGAATCCACAGCAATATTATCGCATTGTCAACTTAATGAAGAAAAAGCGCGCAGAGCGTGAACAATATTTAGACGAGGTCATTGTTGAGGTCCAAAATCAATTAAAGGATGTCAATATTAAAGCTGAGCTTAACGGGAGACCAAAGCATATTTATAGCATCTACCGAAAAATGGCCTTACAGAATAAGCAGTTTACTGAAATCTATGACTTGTTAGCAGTGAGAATTATTGTTAACAGTATTAAAGATTGTTATGCGGTTCTTGGAATCATTCATACATGCTGGAAACCGATGCCAGGACGATTTAAGGACTATATCGCGATGCCGAAGCCGAATATGTATCAGTCGCTTCATACAACTGTGATTGGTCCAAAGGGTGACCCTCTAGAGGTGCAGATTCGTACAACGGAAATGCATCGTATCGCTGAATTCGGGGTAGCTGCTCACTGGGCGTATAAAGAAGGCAAACCAGTTGAAGAGGGACTTACCTTAGATAAAAAGCTAACTTGGTTCCGTGAAATCCTTGAATTCCAAAATGAAACAGCAGATGCTGAAGAATTTATGGAATCCTTAAAAATTGATTTGTTTTCAGACATGGTCTTTGTGTTCACGCCGAAAGCTGACGTTATTGAGCTTCCTTCAGGTTCGGTTCCAATTGATTTTGCCTATCGAATCCATTCGGAAATTGGTAATAAAACAATCGGTGCGAAAGTGAACGGAAAAATGGTCACGCTTGACTATAAGCTGAAAACTGGAGATATCATTGAAATTCTAACGTCTAAGCATTCTTATGGACCAAGTCAAGATTGGCTTAAGCTTGCGCAAACGTCTCAGGCTAAAAATAAAATCCGTCAGTTCTTCAAAAAGCAGCGGAAAGATGAAAATGTCGACAAAGGCCGTGAACTTGTTGAAAGAGAAATTAAAGCGATGGATTTTGATTTAAAAGAAATCCTTACACCTGAGAACTTAAAGCAGGTCGCAGATAAATTCAATTTCTCAACTGAAGAAGATATGTATGCAGCGGTTGGATATGGTGGTGTTACCGCACTTCAGGTTGCCAATCGATTAACGGAAAAATGGCGTAAGAAGCGGGATAAAGAGCAGGAGAAGGATCTTGCCATCGCAGTGTCAGAACTTAAAGCACTTCCAGCGGTTAAAAAACGTGAGTCGGGTGTTCGAGTTTCGGGGATTGATAACTTGTTAATCCGATTATCACGTTGTTGTAACCCAATCCCAGGTGACGACATTGTTGGTTTTATCACAAAAGGTAGGGGAGTCTCGGTTCACCGCGCAGACTGTACCAACATCCACACCGATGATGCTCAAGCACGCTTGATTCCGGTTGAATGGGAATCAGCGTTAAATGACCGAAAAGAATACAATGTTGATATCGAGATAAGCGGCTATGATCGTAGAGGACTGCTTAATGAAGTGCTTCAGGCTGTTAATGAAACGAAAACAAATATATCCGCTGTTTCAGGAAAGTCTGACCGTAACAAGGTTGCGACCATTAATATGTCCATCTCAATCACAAACGTCAGCCATCTTCAAAAAGTGGTTGATCGAATCAAACAAATCCCTGACGTTTACTCAGTTAGAAGGGTATTAAACTAACAATTAAAAGGTGCCTGCCCCCCAGTGCTTTAACGTGGTATGATGCTGGAGGACAGGCACCTATTTAAGGAGTTTTTTGTATGCGCGTTGTTGTTCAGCGTAGTAAGGAAGCAAAGGTAACGGTTGAAGGTAAAGTAACAGGTTCGATCGCGAAGGGCTTTGTTGTTCTTGTTGGTGTCACTCATGATGATCAAGAAAAGGATGCCGCTTTTCTTGCTGAAAAGGTTGCCAATCTACGTGTTTTTGAAGATGAGAATGAGAAGATGAATTTATCCTTGCTGGATGTAGCGGGTGAAATTTTGTCTGTTTCGCAATTTACCCTATATGGTGATTGCCGCAAAGGAAGGCGTCCAAACTTTATGGAGGCAGCCCGACCTGATCATGCAAATGGAATTTATGAATTGTTCAACGCCAAGCTTCGCGAAAAAGGGGTAAAGGTGGAGACCGGAGTATTCGGAGCAATGATGGACGTTCAACTTACAAATGATGGACCGGTAACATTGATTATTGATAGTAAATAGGTTGGAGCTCGTTCGCGCTTGGATTTTTGAATCCAAGCGTTTTTTATTGTGTAAGAGTTTAGAATAGATTGCGGAGACATGATGGCTTATAATTTATTAAATTGTCCATTAGAGAGGGGTCTAAGTTTGAGTATGGTCATTGAAGGAGGCTGTCGGTGCCCAAACTCGCGGAAGCAGGAGGAGTATGGTCATTGAAGGAGCCTATCGGTGCCCAAACTCGCGGAAGCAGGAGGAGTATGGTCATTGAAGGAGCCTATCAGTGCCCAAACTCGGGGGCGCAGGAGGAGTATGGGGATTGAAGGAGGCTGTCGGTGCCCAAACTCGTGGAAGCAGGAGGAGTATGGTCATTGAAGGAGCCTATCGGTGATCAAACTCGGGGGCGCAGGAGGAGTATGGGGATTGAAGGAGGCTGTCGGTGCCCAAACTCGTGGAAGCAGGAGGAGTATGGTCATTGAAGGAGCCTATCGGTGCTCATCCTCAATGAAGCAGGAGGAGTATGGTCATTGAAGGAGCCTTTCAGTGCTCATACTCGGGAAAGCAGTGAGGGGTATAGGCGTCGAAGGAGGTTCCATAAAGTAATAAATAAATTTCGATCTTTCTATTCACGCACTTCCACTTCTATTCGCGGAAAATCCTATTTCTATTCCCGGATCTTCCTTTTCTGTTGACAAAACAGTCATTGGGGCACGCAAGTCTGTATATGAGAGTGTGCATATCACGACCACCGTTCTAATCAGTTGGTCTTACCAGCAACGCGCCCATCAAATTAATTAAAAACCTTTCAATAATTAAAAAACAGCCTAAATCAATATACGATTTAGGCTGTTTTTTAATTTCCTTGGTAACAAATCTAATATACATAAAATCCTTTAATGGGTTACAAACTCTTCAAATACTTCGCCACACCTTCAAACAAACCATCTGCGACGGATTGTTGATATTGCTGTGAAGTGACTAGTATTTCTTCTGTTGGGTTGCTTAAATAACCTAGTTCAAGCAGCGCACTATTTTGTCTGTTTTCTCTAAGTACATGATAGTTTCCATATCGAACATCTCTGTTGTTTAACTTTGTTTTATTAATAACACTAAAATGTAACTCTTTTGCTAGGTTTGGATTATTGTAATAATAGGTTGTCATTCCGCGGACATTTTTATCTTCGATGCTATCATAGTGAATTGAAATAAAGGCATCGGCATCCTGATTATGAGAGGTCGCAACTCTAGATGCTAATGAAACGTATGTATCCGAAGCCCTCGTCATATAAACATCTGCCCCAGATGATTTTAGCTTATTGTAAAGTAACTTAGCTGTAGTTAGAGTTAGATCCTTTTCTAGCGTTCCTCTTGCTCCAATGGTTCCACTATCATTTCCACCGTGGCCAGGATCAATCACTATTTTTTTGTGCTTTGTATGGACGCCACCATCAGGTTTTTCAATCTGCTGTCCGGATCCTGCTAAAGAAACAAGCCACCCTGCAACATAACCAGTTTCCCCACTTTTAAGACGAACTTGATACCAATCATCGGTAAGGCCAATGACTTCAAAACGATCACCGTTGTCCGCTCTTTGGATGACAGAAGCGTGTGCTCCTGCGTCACTGCGAATATTGGTGCCGTTACTTAAAACAGTAATGGTTTGCCCTTTTAGTGAATCTTGAGAAACAGGTACTTTATTTCGGCTTTTCTCAAAAAACCACCCGGCTGCCCAGCCTGTTTTCCCTGTATCGTACTCGATTTTCACCCAATTATTTGATTCTTCAAGAATAGAGAATCTCTGTCCTTTGAGGACTTGTCCAATAACACTCCCATTCAGGCTAGCGCTATCTCTGATAGATAGAGTCGAAGCCGTCACGGTTGCTTGAGGAAGCGACGAGTTTGATTTATTAGCAGCAGTTTGATTCGCATATTCCAAATACTCACTGCTGACCCAAGAGTTTGTCCCATTAAATTGAATTTGTGCCCAGCCATTCGATTGTGAAAAGACGGCAACTCTTGAACCTTTAATAAGACTGCCAATCTTTTCCCCTGACAAGGAAGGGCTAGTTCGAACATTTACCCCCGACGTGACAACTGCTTCGGTTTGTTGTGACCTTGCTTGGGGAGTGGACGGGCTTGATCCAGTGCTTATGTATTCTTTTGAAACCCAGCCTTCCACGGTAGTACTCTTAATCTTTATCCAATTCCCAGTTGCTTCAACGATTATAACGGTCTCCCCATTTGCTAACGAACCTGCTAAAGAATAGCTTGTCCCAGGCCCTGTTCGAACCCTTAAGCTATCAGCGGTCACGATCCCTGTCGTGGTATTTGGATTAACGTCGTTGCTAGTTGCCACTTTTGAAGTAAACCATTCAGCCACCCAACCTTCTCGACCCGCAGATAAACCAATTTTTATCCAATCTCCTTCTTGGGTTAAAATTGGATACTTTTCCCCTTTATTCACCTTGCTAACTACTGAATAGCTCAGCCCAGGACCTCCTCTGACATTTAAGTTCGATGCTGTAATGGTTACAAACCCATTATTGGCCTCAGCTGGTCCGGCCTTCTGGATGCTGCCTGTGACAATAAGCAACAGGCATAAAAGAACAGCGGCCATTTTTTTATTCAGCAAACAATCTCACTCTCCCTGCAATGATTTCTATGTTTTTATTCTAACGGATTATTTTACCAAAATCACGAAGTTTCCGACATTGTAATCTTTTTTAAAAAGGTTGAGAGGAATGAAATATTTTTGTCTTCATGGGAACAATAGATACATAACAGTATGGAAGGTGATTATATGCGACATAGTGCGAATGCGAATATGGCACATCTTGGGGAAAACCAAGTTTTAAGTGTGGACCTTCATGATTTTATCCAGAAAGAGCAAAGCTCTAACATGATTGAACTTGCTTCTGAATTTGGACTTTCGCTTCGGGATGTAAAAAAACTAAAAAAACAGCTAGAACGTTCTTGACAAGGGGGTTTTTCCTCCGTATTATAAACAAATATAATGTCATATTGAAAGATTGCCGTTGATGGGGAATAGTAATGAAGATCCACATGAAAAGAGAGGAAAAGTCCTGGGCTGAAAGCTTTTCCGCATGATGACTTGATGAATGAACACCTCGAAGGCTCCTTTTTGAAAATGGGATACCATTAGTAGGAAGGGACGTTGCAGGCGTTAACTGTAAAAGTGGAAGGCAGAAGATTGCCTTCAATTAGGGTGGCACCACGGGAAGCAAAAGCTCTCGTCCCTTGTTTTATAACAAGGAGACGGGGGCTTTTTTTATTTACATAAAAAAGCGAACTGAAGATGAAGGAGGTTGTCCGGCATGTCAAAACAGATTCAAATACCGCGCGGGACACAAGATATCTTGCCAGGGGAAACGGAAAAATGGCAGTATATCGAGAATATAGCAAGAGAGATTTGTGAGAACTACCAATACAAAGAAATTCGAACTCCTATTTTTGAGCATACAGAATTATTCCTACGTGGAGTAGGGGATACGACTGATATTGTTCAAAAAGAAATGTACTCCTTCGAGGACCGTGGAGGAAGAGAACTGACATTAAGACCTGAAGGTACGGCTTCAACCGTTAGATCGTATGTTGAGCACAAAATGTTTGGCTTACCAAGTCAACCAGTAAAACTGTATTATATGGGACCGATGTTTCGCTATGAGCGTCCACAGGCCGGTCGTTATCGTCAGTTTGTTCAATTTGGAGTCGAAGCACTTGGAAGCAATGACCCAGCGATTGATGCAGAGGTCATTTCACTTGCGATGTCAATCTATCAAAAGCTTGGATTAACAAAATTGAAGCTTGTGGTGAATAGTCTTGGTGATAAAGAGAGTCGCAAAGCTCACCGCGATGCGCTAATACAACATTTTCAACCACGAATCGGGGAGTTTTGCAGTGACTGCCGGAACCGACTTGAAAAAAATCCAATGCGCATTCTTGACTGTAAGGCAGACCGTGATCACGAGTTGATGAAATCAGCACCGTCGATTATTGATTTCTTAAATGAGAGTTCAAGTGAGTATTTTTCAAAGGTGAAGCAATACTTAACGAATGTTGGCATTGAGTACGAAGTGGATCCTAACCTTGTTCGTGGTCTTGATTACTACAATCACACGGCATTTGAAATTATGAGTGATGCAGAAGGCTTTGGAGCCATTACGACCCTTTGTGGTGGTGGACGCTATAATGGCCTAGTCGAAGAAATTGGCGGACCAGAAACACCTGGGATCGGATTTGCCTTTAGTATTGAGCGTCTGCTCGCGGCATTGGATGCAGAAGGGGTAGAACTTCCTGTTGCCAATAAAATTGATTGCTATGTGGTATCACTTGGAGAAAAGGCTAAGGACTACACTGTCGGTCTTCTCCACCAGTTAAGAAGTGCTGGATTTTCTGCAGAAAGAGATTATCTCGACCGGAAAATAAAAGCGCAGTTCAAAGCTGCTGACCGCTTTAAAGCAAAATACGTAGCCGTTTTAGGTGATGATGAGCTTGCAGAGAATAAGATTTCCTTGAAGTCAATGGAAGATGGTGGACAAACAGAATTGCCGCTAGACGCCTTTTTAGAAAAATTTAAAGAACTATGTAAATAAAGGGGGAAACATCATGTTTGGGAGATCGTATTTTTGCGGGGAGGTAACGGAACAAGCCATTGGTGAGTCCGTTACATTAAAAGGATGGGTTCAGAAACGTCGTGATTTAGGTGGATTGATTTTTATCGACCTAAGAGACCGTACGGGGATTGTACAAATTGTATTTAATCCGGATGTATCCAAAGAAGCGTTAGCGATTGCAGAGAAAGTTCGTTCCGAGTATGTTCTAAGTATTACAGGAAAAGTCGTAGAAAGAGCGGAAGGAACGGTTAACGAAAATCTAAAGACTGGTAAAGTGGAAGTAACAGCTGAAGATATTACGATTATTAACGAAGCGAAAACACCTCCATTTACGATTGCCGATAAAACAGATGTTTCTGAGGACCTACGTTTGAAGTATCGCTATCTTGATATGCGCCGTCCGGTAATGTTTGATACGCTTAAGATGCGCCATCAAACAACCAAAGCAATTCGTAACTATCTTGATAGCGAAGGTTTCTTAGATGTTGAAACACCAATTTTAACAAAGAGCACACCTGAAGGAGCAAGAGATTATCTTGTACCAAGTCGTGTTCATCCAGGTGAATTTTATGCATTACCACAATCACCACAAATTTTTAAACAGTTATTAATGGTTGGTGGCGTGGAACGTTATTACCAAATTGCCCGCTGTTTCCGTGACGAGGACCTTCGCGCGGATCGTCAACCAGAGTTTACACAAATCGATATCGAGACAAGCTTTATGTCCCAAGAAGACATTTTGTCACTGGCTGAAAAAATGATGCAAAAGGTCATGAAAGAAGTAAAAGGCCTTGAAGTGGAAGTTCCATTTAAGCGTATGTCTTATGATGATGCCATGAGCCGTTTTGGTTCTGATAAGCCTGATACACGTTTTGGTCTTGAACTTGTCGATCTTTCTGAAGCAGTGAAAGATGCAGGATTTAAAGTGTTTACTGCCGCGGTTGAAAATGGAGGACAAGTAAAAGCAATCAATGTTAAGGGAGCGGCGTCTCAATATTCTCGTAAAGATATTGATGGCTTAACAGAATTCGTTGCAATCTATGGAGCAAAAGGCTTAGCTTGGTTAAAAGTTGAGGAAGAAGGCTTGAAGGGTCCGATTTCGAAGTTTTTAACTGAAGAGGTTCAGGGAACAATCAAATCCTTGTTAGAGGCGGAAACGGGAGATTTAATCCTGTTTGTAGCGGATAAAAAGAAAGTTGTTGCGGATGCTCTTGGCGCCTTGCGCTTAAAATTAGGCAAAGACCTAGAGTTGATTGACGAATCAAAATTCAACTTCCTTTGGATTACTGACTGGCCACTTTTAGAGTATGATGAAGAAGAAGGGCGTTATTATGCAGCCCATCATCCATTTACAATGCCAGTTCGGGAAGACTTAAGTTTGCTTGAAACTGATCCTGGCAGTGTACGGGCACAAGCATATGACTTAGTATTGAACGGCTATGAATTAGGTGGAGGTTCATTACGTATATTTGAACGCGAAATCCAAGAGAAAATGTTTGAAGTGCTAGGCTTTACGAAAGAACAAGCCAATGAGCAATTCGGATTTTTGATGGAAGCCTTTGAGTATGGAACTCCTCCACATGGTGGAATTGCCCTTGGTCTTGACCGAATGGTGATGTTACTGGCTGGCAGAACCAATCTTCGTGATACGATCGCCTTTCCAAAAACTGCTAGTGCAAGCTGCTTATTAACCAATGCTCCTGGCGAAGTTAGTGAGCAACAGCTAGATGAGCTTAGTTTGTCACTAAAAGTGAATAAAGAACTGGAATAAAGTGGAATTTTTGTAACTTGAACATCGCTTGTTCATGTGATATATTTTTATTAAAGATAAGAGTTCCTGATGTGTTCGTTGTATAACCTAAAGTTTTGACCGAACATTTCTACCTTCGGGAGTCCGGGTTCTCTAAACAAAGCAAATGCCTCTTGGAATAGAGGACTTGCAAAGTTTGGGACAGGGCACCCACCTGCTCAGAGCGGGATCAAAACGAAGGCATCAAAAGCGACGGCATAATTGGGGCTCTTACCCTCATACGACATCAAACTCCATGTATCACTACATGGAGTTTTTTTATGTATTTTAATGTTTAACCTGATTTTTGAACATTAATCCTATATAATTACTTGTTTTTGAAATAAAGTATGATATATTGTTTAGCGGGAATAAGAATAATAGACGAAAATATGTGGAACCGATCCTAGTTTGGAGTGAGAATATATGCTTCATCAATTTTCAAGAAATGAATTGGCTATAGGCACTGAAGGCCTTGATATTATGAAAAATAGTACGGTCGCTGTCCTCGGGATTGGCGGAGTTGGCTCGTTTGCGGCTGAAGCCCTTGCCCGTTCCGGTGTGGGGAGACTCATCCTCGTGGATAAAGACGATGTTGATATTACCAATGTGAATCGTCAGCTTATTGCACTGTTGTCAACGGTTGGTCGACCAAAGGTGGAACTGATGGAAGAACGGATTCGCGACATCAACCCTGATTGCGAAGTGATTGCGTTAAAAATGTTCTATACAGAGGAAACATACGAGCAATTCTTTAGCTATGGCTTGGATTTTGTAGTTGATGCGTCAGATACGATTTCTTATAAAATTCATCTAGCGAAGGAATGCCTAAAACGTGGGATTCCAATTATATCAAGCATGGGTGCAGCCAATAAAATGGATCCAACCCGCTTTCAAATTGCGGATATTTCGAAAACGCATACCGATCCACTGGCAAAAGTGATTCGAACTCGTTTACGTAAAGAAGGCATTCACAAAGGCGTAACCGTTGTGTTTTCCGATGAAAGCCCGATTGTATCTCTTGAAGAGGTCAATAAAGTGGTTGGGAAACCAGACGCCCCAATTCGCAAGGCAAAGATGCCACCTTCCTCCAATGCCTTTGTGCCATCAGCATGCGGCTTAATTATGGCTAGCTACGTGGTCCGTCAACTATTGAAGGATATTAAAATTCATCGTGTGAATGATTAGGAAAAGGAGATCCAATATTGGGTCTCTTTTTTCTCTTTTGGACATTATGGAGTGGGTTTAACGAAAAGGGGTCTTATGAAGAGTTCATAGAGCACGTTTGAGGAAGGATTTTAGGAAAAAAGGTCTTATGAAGAGTTCATAGAGCACGTTTGAGGAAGGATTTTAGGAAAAAAGGTCTTATGAAGAGTTTATAGAGCACGTTTGAGGAAGGATTTCAGGAAAAAGGTCTTATGAAGAGTTCATAGAGCACGTTTGTGAGTAGATTCAACGAAAATCGGTTTTATGAAGAGTTCATGGAGCACATTTGTGAGAGGATTCAACGAAAAATGGTCTTATGAAAAGTTCATGGAGCCCGTTTGTGAGAGGATTCAACGAAAAAAGGTCTTATGAAGAGTTCATAGAGCCCGTTTGTGAGAGGATACAATGAAATACGGTCTTATGAAAAGTTCATGGAGCACGTTTGTGAGTAGATTCAACGAAAACCGGTCTTATGAAGAATACATAGAGCCTGTTTGAGGATAGATCACAGAAAAAATGGTCTTATGAAGAGTTCATAGAGCGCGTTTGTGAGAGGATTCAACGAAAAAAGGTCTCATGAAGAATTCATGAAGACCATTTCTAATCATAGATTACGAAATAGAAAGTGAAAAAATCCACCAGCACCTATTTCCTCATCCCCATAATCTTTTCATACACCACAGCTAAAGCTTGTTCAAATTTTCCAGTCTTTTTTGGTTTGAAATACACTTTTCCTTTTAATTTATCAGGAAGATATTGCTGTTTCACCCAACCACCTTCATAGTCATGCGGATATTTGTACCCAATACCACGGCCGAGTTCTTTTGCACTCTTATAATGAGCGTCCCGTAAATGGTCGGGAACTTCCCCGCTTTTGCCGGCACGAATGTCAGCTAAGGCCGAGTCAATAGCCATTATGGCTGAATTGGATTTAGGTGATAAACACAGTTCAATAACAGCATTGGCTAACGGGATTCTAGCTTCAGGAAAGCCGACTCGCTCGGCTGTTTCAATCGCTGCGAGCGTTCGAGCCCCAGCTTGGGGGTTAGCTAGACCAATATCTTCATAAGCAATCACAAGCATTCTTCTGCTGATGCTAATTAAATCGCCTGCTTCGATCAACCGACCTAAATAATGAAGGGCTGCGTTTACATCACTACCACGAATGGATTTTTGAAATCCTGAGAGAACATCATAATGCGCATCTCCATCTTTGTCGTGGGCAAGGCTCTTTTTCTGCATGCATTCTTCTGCTGTATCTAAGTTAATCTTAATTTTTCCTGCTTCATTGGCTTCAGTAGACAGAACGGCCAGCTCTAATGCGTTTAATGAACTGCGAACATCCCCGTTTGAAGCGGTAGCGAAATGGTCCATTGCGTCGTCGTTCAATTCGACTAGGTATTCTCCTAAGCCTCTTTCTTTATCGGTGAGTGCTCTCATTAAAGCGATTTTGATATCCTCAGGTTCTAGTGGTTTTAGTTCAAAAATCTGACATCTGCTCCGGATCGCTGGGTTAATCGCATGATATGGATTGCTCGTGGTCGCACCTATTAAGGTGATCATTCCATTTTCTAAATAAGGCAAAAGGAAATCCTGCTTCGCCTTATCAAGACGATGGACTTCGTCAAGAAGAAGGATGACTTTCCCAGACATCTTTGCTTCAGCAGCCACAATTTCCATATCTTTTTTATTATTTGTAACGGCATTCAATGTTCGAAACGCATATTGTGTGCTTCCTGCAATGGCTGAGGCAATCGACGTTTTTCCAATTCCAGGGGGACCATATAAAATCATTGAGCTTAATTGCCGTGCTTTGACCATACGATCAATCATTTTTCCTTCGCCAACAAGATGTCTCTGGCCGATAACCTCATCAATGGTCCGCGGCCTCATTCTGAATGCAAGTGGCTTAATGCTCATGAACCTCACTCCATCAGTAATTAAATATGAGTTTACTGTATCACACCTTCTAAAGTAGGCAAATGTATATGGCTTAAAAGATATGATATAATGGCTAATGCCTATCAAAATACTTAGAAATGCTGGTGACACGATTGTTAAAAAAAAGAGGGCAAGTGATTCCAAGGTTAGCCATTTATTTAGTAGGACTATTAGTCATGGCACTCGGGATTGTACTACTGCTTAAAAGTGACTTAGGTGTCGCCCCTTGGGAAGTTCTTCACGTTGGTTTATATTATAATTTTGGTTTGACAATTGGCTCATGGTCGATTATTGCGGGAGTGGTTATTTTAACCATTTCGGCGATTGTCGCAAAAGAGATTCCGCAAATTGGTGCTTTTACAAATATGCTTTTGGTTGGGATGTTTATTGACTTATATTTATTACTTGGTTTTATTGTGACTCCTGACCATATTATTGGCAAAATCGTTATGTTTGCCTTTGGATTATTGTTCTCAGGTTATGGAATGGGCATTTACATCGCGGCCCAGTTTGGAGCAGGACCACGTGATAGTCTTATGATTGCCGTTTCAGAGCGGTTTGGCTGGAGTATCCGTTCAGTTCGAAGTGTCATAGAAGTTGTTGCTCTTGTGATCGGATGGAGACTCGGCGGACCTGTCTTTTGGGGAACGGTTGCTTTTAGTGTAAGCATCGGTCCTATTTCCGGCATGGCATTGCCACATTGCAGAAGGCTGACCGACTGGTGGCTAGCTAAATTAAAGGATAAACAAGCAAGAAAAAATATGGGAGAAGAAAAAACGAATAGGGGTGCTTTTTTATGAAAATATCGACAAAAGGACGCTATGGGATGACAATTATGATTGAACTAGCGAAAAACCACGGTGAAGGGCCAGTTTCGCTAAAATCAATCGCTCAGACACATGATTTGTCTGAGCACTATTTGGAGCAGCTTGTGGCACCACTACGAAATGCTGGCCTGGTTAGGAGTATTAGGGGTGCATACGGCGGGTATGTATTAACAGATGAACCATCCAAAATTACCGCAGGAGATATCATTCGTGTTCTTGAAGGACCGATTGTCCTTGTTGAAGGGATTGAAAACGAAGCGCCAGCTCAAAGGGAACTTTGGATCCGAATTCGAGATGCAATTAAAAGAGTGCTTGACCATACAACCATTGAGGATTTAGCTAATCATACAGAAGAAGAGGACAATGGGATCTCCGATGCCTATATGTTTTATATATAATAAAGGCTGTTTTGGTAAAGTTTGTTGCCAAAATCCTAAAGCCGATTTTAGCGTAAGTTCAGCTAGTCATTAGCTTATTAATTTGTTTGCAAGCTCTTTTTGCATTTGTGAATTTTTTGTAGCTCAGAATGTGCTAGCATAATGGTTTCTGTTCTTTAAAAGCAACAAAATTTTAGAAAAGAGCTAGATAAACAACTAGTTATCTAAAGAAGGTGTCAATTTGGAAA
>Ga0180215_1001061_pt1 | contig 31339 bp, 26 predicted proteins | sample eDN3rd37CBELigBY_FD_128871 | JGI IMG/M metagenome (GOLD analysis project Ga0180215, IMG submission 128871) | Enriched backyard soil microbial communities from Emeryville, California, USA - eDNA 3rd pass 37_C BE-Lig BY (version 2) (version 2) | ecosystem: Environmental > Terrestrial > Soil >...
TCGACGTTGTTGACCACCGTCGGACACTGGAAGAGGCCGTGGGTCGCGGGGAAGGGGGGCTTCAGGCGAGGCTGGCCCTTCTTGCCTTCCAGCGATTCCAGCAAGGCCGTCTCCTCGCCGCAGATGTACGCGCCGGCGCCCCGGTGCGTCGCGACATGCAGCTTGTAGCCGGTGCCGAAGATATTGTCGCCGAGGTAGCCCTTCGCGTAGGCCTGCTTGATGGCGTCATCCAGGTGGATCCGCTGCTGGTTGAACTCGCCGCGGAGGTAGATGTAGGCCTGGTGCGCGCCGATGGCGAACGACGAGATGATGATGCCCTCGATCAACGAGTGGGGATCCCGCTCGAGGATCTTGCGGTCCTTGAAGGTGCCGGGCTCGGATTCGTCCGAGTTCACGACCAGGTACTTGGGCTTGGGGGAGTCCTTGGGAATGAAGCTCCACTTCATGCCGGCCGGGAAGCCCGCGCCGCCACGGCCGCGCAGGCCCGAGGTCTTGACTTCCTCGATGATGACCGCGGTGTCCATGCCCAAGGCCTTGCGGGCGGCCTGGTAGCCCCCATGCTGCTCGTAAACCGAGATATCCGACGCGTTGGGGACGTCGAAGAGGCGGGAAACGACTTTCTGGAACGCCATCTTAGAGCCTCCTCTCGCCGGCGGCGGTGAAACTGGCCAGCTGGGTGCGGGTGCCCCACGGCTTGTCCGATAGTTCGCCGATCAGGGTATCGAGCTTCTCCTCGGTGAGGTGCTCGACGTAAACGTCGTTGTCCACCTGCATCATCGGAGCCGAGTCGCAAGAACCCAGGCACTCGGCGGCGCGAACGGTGAACTTGCCGTCGGGCGTGGTCTGGCCGGGCTCGATGCCGAGCTTGTCGCAAAGCGAACGCAGGGTCTCGCGGCCGCCGGTGAGGCAGCAGCTGACCGAGGTGCAGACCTCGAGCAAGTGCTCGCCGGGCTTCTCGGTGAGGAACATGGTGTAGAAGGTGGCCACGCCAAGGACGTGCGCGGGCGTCACGCCGATGCGTTGGGCGACGTAGCGCATCGCCTCAGGGCTCAGCCACCCCCACTCCTCCTGGGCCAGCCAGAGGGCGGGAAGCAGCGCGGCCTGGCGCTGGTCTTCGGGGTAACGGGCGACGAGTTCCTGGAACTGCGCCTCGGTCTTTTCGCTGAATGCAAGCATCTTGGTTCTTATCCTCTAGCGGTCCAGCTCACCGGCAATGATGTTGAGCGAGGCGAGGGTGATCGCCGCGTCGGAGATCATGTAGCCCTCGATCATCTCAGGGAAGGCCGCGTAGTTCAGGAAGCAGGGCGGACGCACCCGGACGCGGTACGGGTAACCGGAACCGTCCGAGGTGATGTAGAAGCCGAGCTCGCCGTTGGCCGCCTCGGTGGCGTCGTAGATCTCGCCGGCGGGCACCCGGGTTCCCTCGAAGATCAACTTGAAGTGGTTGATCAGGCCTTCGATGTTCTGGTAGGTGTCCTGCTTCTCGGGAAGCTTGACGCGCTTGTCGTCGGTCCAGATGGGACCGCCGGGCAGGTTCTTGATGGCCTGGCGGATGATCTTGGCCGACTCGCGGACCTCGTAGAACCGGACGAAGATCCGGTCCCAGGTATCGCCCTTGGTGCCGACGGGAACCTCGAAGTCGAAGGTGTCGTAGTAGTAGTATGGCTGCGCCTTGCGGATGTCAAAGTTGACGCCCGACGCGCGCAGGGTGGGGCCGGTGAAGCCGTACGAGATGGCGTCCTCGGCCGAGACCACGCAGACATTCTCGGTGCGGTCCATGACGATCCGGTTCTTGCCGACCAGCTTCTCGACCTCGTCGACGGCGTCTTCGATCGCCTTGACGACGTGAAGGATGTCCTTCTCGCAGCCGTCGTAGAAGTCGCGGTACAGACCGCCCACGCGGGTGTACGAGTTGGTCAGGCGGGCGCCGGTCAGCTTGTCGAAGACGTCGTAGACCTTCTCGCGCTGGTTGAAGACGTACCAGAGGTTCGTCAGCGCGCCCATGTCGACGAACTGGGGCCCGATGCAGACCAGGTGGTCGATCATGCGCGAGAGCTCACCCACGATCACGCGGATGAACTTGGTCCGATCCGGAACCTCGATGTCGAGCATCCGCTCCACGGCCTTGACGTAGCCGATGTTGTTGAGGATCGCCGAGCAGTAGTTCAACCGGTCGGTGTAAGGGATGACCTTGTTGTAGGTCTTGTGCTCGACCGACTTCTCGAACCCGCGGTGCAGGTAGCCGATCTCGCCGACGGCTGCCTTGATGGTCTCGCCGTCGAGGGCCATGAGCGCCCGCAGCGTGCCGTGGGTGGCCGGGTGAGAGGGGCCGAAGTTCAGGAACATCAGCTCGGTGTGGAGGTCCTTGTAGAAGTCCTCCGGGCCCGGCACCGTGCCCGTCAGTTCGGGCTCGGCCGGAGCCGTCATCTTGATTTCATCAGCAGCTTTCATGCTTGCCCTCTCTAGCTAGCGCAGGCCCTTGGCCTTCAAACGCTTCTCCATCTCGTCCATCAGGCTGTCGACCGAGCCGAGAGGCTGGCGCTTGCGCATGGGGTAGTCCTTGCGCAGCGGGTGGCCGACGAATTCCTGGTGGTTCAGGACGCGCTTGAGGTTGGGGTGGTTCTTGAACTTCAGCCCGAACTGGTCGAAGACTTCGCGCTCCATCCAGTTGGCGGACTTCCACAGGGGAACGGCCGTCTCGATCTCCTCGCTGGCGTTGGCGAAGACCTTCAGGCGGACCCGGTGGTTCTTCGAGAGCGAGTAGAGGTGGTAGGCCACGCCGAAACGGGCGGGCTGGGCCTGCGGGTAGGTCAGGTAGTCGACCGCCGAGACATCCATCAGGAAGTTGAAGGCGAGATCCGGATCGTTCTTGCAGAACTCCAGCACGCGGTAGATCGCTTCCCGCTTAATAACGGCCGTGTCGTCCCCCCTCCAGGAAGAGGTGGAGACGACGTCGCCGGGAAAGCGCTGCTTCAGTTTGGTTAGGACGGGACTCATTTCCGACATCTTTTACGCTCTCTTCAAAACCGAGTCTTTGCCGATGACGTCTTTCTGAAGCTTCATGACCGCTTCCATGACCGCCTCGGGCCGCGGAGGGCAGCCGGCGACGTAGACGTCCACCGGGATGATCTCGTCGATGCCCTGCACCGTGCAGTAATCGTCGTAGAAGCCGCCCGAGCTGGCGCAAGCGCCCATGGCGATGACCCACTTGGGTTCGGGCATCTGATCGTAGATCTGCTTGAGGATGGGGGCCTGCTTGTAGGTGATGGTCCCGGCCACCAGCAGAAGGTCCGCCTGACGCGGGCTGAAGCGGACCATCTCCGCGCCGAAGCGCGACAAGTCGAAGGCGCTCGACATCAGGCCCATGACCTCGATGCCGCAGCAGGCGGTGCCGTAGGTGAACGGCCACATCGAGTTCTTGCGCCCCCAGTTGAGGACTTCATCAAGCGTCGTGGTGATGATCGATTCACCCAGAGCTGCTTCTACTCCCATTTCAGGGCTCCCCTCTTCACGATGTAGATGTAACCGGAAAACAGAATGCCGAGGAAGACCATCATCTCCACCAACCCGAACATGCCGAGCTCACGGAAGTTCACGGCCCAGGGGTAGAGGAAGACGGCCTCGATATCGAAGATGACGAACAAGATGGCGACCAAGTAGAACTTGACCGAGAAGCGCTCGCGAGCCGTCCCGACGGAGAACTTGGGACGGATACCCGCCTCGTAAGGCTCCAACTTCGTCTCGGTGTGCTTGCTGGGACCCAGCTTCGGCGAGATGAACAGGACGAGCGCGGGCACCAGCATAGCAAGGCCCACGACGACCATGAGGGCGATGGTGGTATTAGTGTCGAGCATAGTGTTCACGCTCTCGCCACGGGGGTTGGCCCCTCTCCCCGCGGGCGCGGGCGATCTCCTCCTTTGCGGCTCCGCATGGTGGTGGACAACGGGATCTGCAAGCCGGCTGGGGCCTCAAGATGGCTTGGATCCACTAACATCCCGCTCATTCTATCACAAGGGATTAGACAACCTGCCCTTTTCGGGGGGGAACGGACGGGATTTCGGTGAACTTTAGTTAACTTTGCGTAATAACGACGCTCGGTTTCGGCAAACGGCCTGGCGACGCCGTCTTCGGGCGCTCGTCAAAGGGGGCTCACGGCCATCCGAACGGCCAGCGGGAGCGCTTCAAGGGAGTCCCGCCGAGGCCCGCGATCGCCTCGCGGGAGATCCCCTTCGCCTGGAAGAGCACCTTGAAGCCCTCGCCCATGCTCCGCGGATCCGCCACCTTCGATAGGGGCGCGCTCGCGAGATCGGCTTCCAGGCGTGGCTTCCCCTTGCGAAGCTCCCGGATCTCCTGCTCGAGCCCGAGGTGCCGGAGGACGTCGCCCTGCGGCGCGAGGCCCAGGGTCGCGAGCCCGCCGCGCTCGCCGGCCCGCGCGAGGGCCGTGAAGTTCACGTCGTAGGTCAGATCCTGCTCGCCGGGGCGGGCGTACGGATCGTCGACCCGCATATGCCGGAAGTACCCCCGGACCGTGCCATGAGGCCGGCGCGGCGAGTAGACCTCGCGGGCCACGTCCCCGTAGTCGATGCTGATCACGACGCCCCTGCGGAGCCGCGAGGCGATCGCCTCCATGGCCTCGACGCCCGCCAGCGAGACCTCGATCCGCTGGCCGTCCCGAAGCACGATGCCGTCGGCCGCGATCTCCTCGGCGAGCCGCGGATCGCTGGGAGGCACCCGGATCTCCTCGAAGGCCTCGCCCGTGACCCGCAAGGCCAGCTCGCGAAGCCCGTCGGGCTTTTGCTCCAGGCGGTGGCAAGGCAGGGCGTCAAAGAACTCGTTGCTGATGATCACGCCGTCGACCGAGTCGGGGGCGATCGCCGCGATCTCCTCGGCCCAGCCGATCCGGCTCGCCCAGCGCGCAAGGCGCGCGGCCTGGGTCTCGCGAAGGCTCGCGCTGCGCTCCATGAGCGTGTAGCGAAGCGCCTTGAAGAAGCGGGGATGGCGCTCGGCTTCGTGGAGGATGCTCTCGGCGAACTGCCCCGCGCCGGGACCCAGCTCGATCACGTCGAAGCGCGAAGGCCGGTCCAGCGCTTGCCAGATCTGCACGATCTGCCGGGCGAAGAGCTTGCCGAAGCTGGGGGTGAGGCTGGGGCTGGTGGCGAAATCCCCCTTGGCGCCGACCGTTTCCAGGCGGGCGTAGTACCCGGCCTCGGGGTGGAAGAGGGCGAGGTCCATGAAGGTGTCGAAGCCGATCCAGCCGCGCTCGCCGGCCGCCTCGCGAAGCGCGCGGCGCAACAAAGGCGCCGAGCCCCCCGGAGGCTCGCGTCGGGGCCCCGAAGGGGGGCGGCGGGCGTCGTCGGAAGGCTCGGGGCGCGGAATTCTCATGGAGGAGGGCTAGATCCGAAGGGTCTGGTTTTGACTCTTGTAGGGAGGAATCTTCTTGACCAGCTCAGCGACCTGTTGCTGGGTGCAGAAGCCGTGCTCGCTGAGCGTGAAGCCCAAGAGGCGCCCCGATTTGCGCATCAGGACGAGCGCGCAGCGAAGCTGCTCGACGGAGATGAGCTTTTGCTTCAAGAGGAAGTACGCCATCGAGACGTCGCGATGGCCCATCGCCAGGAAGGATTCGATGTCTTCCTCGGAGGCCACGCCGCGATCGACGAGTTCCTGCGGGAGGCTGCGCTCCTTGCGGGTGGCGATCGCCTCGCGGATCTCCTGAAGGGCCGAGTAGCTGATCAGCCCTTGCCGGACGACGATCTCTCCGAGGTCGAACCAGGCCACGATCTCTTGTAGCAGGGTGGCGGGGTTGGCTTCCTTGGTGATCAAGGCGCGCTGCACGGTCGCGAGGACCTGCGAGCTCTCGAAGGGCTTGACCAGGTAGTCGCGAGCTCCAGCGAGCAGGCACTCCTTGATCGTGTTCTCTTGGCCGACGGCCGAGCACATCACGGCCTTGGCCCCCGGATGGGCCTCGAGGATCGCCTTGAGGGCCGCACGGCCATCCATCTCGGGCATGGTCACGTCGAGCGTGATCAGGTCCGGGAGCAGTTCGCCGTAGAGGCGAACGGCATCCTTGCCGTTGCCCGCTTCACCGACCACCTCGTGGCCCGCTCCGGTCAGCGTGTCCCGAAGCATGGTCCGCATGAAGCCCGCGTCGTCCGTGACCAGAATCCGTGCCATGGGGTCCCCCTAGGAATTGCGATCGAGCCACAAGAGCCCGATGATGGTCTTGGCGTCGAAGATCCGGCCGTCCCGGACCATGGCGAGCGCCTCGTCGAAGGTCACTTCCACCGTCTCGACGAATTCGTCTTCGTCGCGGGTGGCCGTGGTCGGCGTGAGGCCCGTCGCCTTGTACAAGGTGATGCGCTCGGTCGTGTAGCCGGGGGCCACCACGAACTCCGTGAGCTTCGATAGATGCGCAGCCTTGAGGCCGGTTTCCTCGGCCAACTCGCGCATGCAGGTCGCGTCGGGCTGCTCGCCCAGTTCGAGCTTGCCCGCAGGAAGCTCGAGGGTGATCCGGTTGATGGGGTAGCGGAACTGCCGGACCAGCACGATCTTGCCGTCCTCGGTCATGGGGATCACGGCGACGGCGCCGGGATGCTCCACGATTTCCCGCTGGGCCGTCTCGCCGTTCGGCAGCGCGACGGTATCGACCCGGACCTTGACTAGATTTCCTCGGAAAGCGGCTTCCTGAGTGAGGCCCCGCTCGCGGAGGTGAGTGTATTCTTCGGTTGTCACGATCTTCCTCCCCGTTCAGGGTTGCAGGGATGGGGATGTCTTTATTCTAACCCATGTCCGCCCCGAGGCTCCACCGAAATACTCAGTTTCACCCCGAGAAATCGCCGGGTCGACAAGAGAGAGTCCCGCTCTTCGTCCGTCAGGCGGTCGGATTTCAGCCAGCGGTCCACTTTTTCTCGGTCCACGCGCAGGACCCGATCCAGGATGCCCAGCTTCGCGAGCGCCTCGCGCACTTCTTCGGAGTGGAACTCCCAGGACTCCCGCCGGTGGGCGATGATCGTCCCGTCGGGAATTGGAAGCGTCTCGGCCCCGGTCTCGTCGAAGTAGAGTTCGAGCGTGCGCCGCAACTCCTTGAACTCGTCTTGAAGGCCTGAAAGCAGTCCCTGGACCTGCCGGTAGCGCATGCCGATCTGCGTGATGCGTTCGAACTGCGCCCGATGCCAGGCCCGCTTTTGACGCCGCAGCTCCCAGAGCGTGGGGAAGATGCTCGCGAGCGCCTCGGCGTCCACCAGGGCGCGGTGAAGATCGCGCGCCGGCTCATCCAGGAGTTCGAGCAAGCGCTCGAGGCTGGGCTTGCGCTCGGAGGGGAAGACCTCCTTGCCCATCTCGAGCGTGTCGTAGACCGTCACGTCCGGCACCGGAAGCTCCAGCAACGCGGCGTGATGCGCGAGGAAGTTGACGTCGAAGAGGGCGTTATGGGCCACCCAGGGGGCATCGCCCGCCCAGGCGAAGAAGCGCGGTAGGACCTCGGCGATCCGGGGCGCGTCGGCGACCATGGCCGGGGTGATGCCGTGAATGGCGATGTTTTCTTCGCGCAAGGGGGTCTCGGGGTTGACCAAGGCCTGGAATTTTTCCGTGATGCGGCCATCGACGAGCTTCACGGCTCCGATCTCGAGGATCCGGTCGAGCTTGTAGTCCAGGCCCGTGGTCTCGAGATCGAGCACGACGAAGGTCCCGGAGAGCGGATTCTCCGGGACGAGGGCTTCCGTCGGGAGCAAGCCTAGAGGACCTGACCCTTGGGTCGTGCGGGCGCGGTCTTGGGCGCCGCATCGGGCTTCGCGTCGGGCTGAGCGTCCGAGGCATTGGACTTCTCGCCCGTCGCGGGCGCGTCGTCTTCGGTTTCGAACGGCTCACCGGCCTTGAACTCGATCGGGGCCAGCGAGGCGGCCGTCGCCCAAGGCGCGCTCGGCACGGAGGTCAACTCGTAGGGAGTGCCCTCGGCGACCTTGATGGCCGAGAAGGAGGCGCGGTACTTCTTGCCCTTGGTGAGAATCGGCAGGGTCTTGGGATCCGGCATGGCCAGGACGGTGCCGCTAGTCCAGCCTTCCCAGACGGTCTGGGCATCCTCGCCGACGGACTCGACGCGAAGGCGATAGACCGAAGCCGTAGACGAGCCGCGCCAGGTGGCTCCGAAGGCCAGCTCATCGGGCTGGAATTCGGGCGTGGTGGGCAGATCGGGCAGGGCGAGCTCGAGCTTCAGATCGGAGTCGGCGAGCTTGTGAAGGTGGGAATAGGCGGTGTTCCCGGCTTCGTCAAGTCCCGTCGCGATCAGGTGGTAGGTCTGGCCTTCCTCGAGGGGCGGAAGCGAGAAGCGGAAATACCCGTCCTTGTCAGGCGTGCGGGTGATCAGCGGGATCTCGGCCGTGCCGTCGACCAGGAGCACATGGACCTGGCGGGGCTTGAGCTCCTTGGTGGGCGTGGTGACCTTGCCGCTGAGGATCACGGGCGAGGTGATGGCCCGCAGGGTCAAGGTGGGGCTGGGGGTCAGTTTTTCCTTGCCGAGGGCGACGGGAACCTCGCGCTGGAGGGCCCAGGCGGTGATGTCGGAGCCTTCCGCGAGGTAGGCGGCGACGGGAATCTTGCCGGTGCGGAGATCCTTGAAGTCGAACTTGCCGTCGCCTCCGACGGTCATGGCGTCGCCCAGGGTCTTGCCCGGGGTGAAGCCGGCCACGACGCGGGCGCCGGGCGCCGGCTTATCGGCGGCGGTCTTGACCTGGCCGGTCATGGTATGGCCCGCCTTGGGGCTCAAGGGCGAAAGCTCGAAGTGAAGCTGCGCGGGGCGCACGCCGATGGTGGTCACGGGCTGGTAGCCGGGGGCGAAGGCCGTGATCTGGTACTGGCCGGGGAGGAGGTCCTTGACCTCGAACTGCCCTTTGTCATCGACACCGAGCTTGATCGGCTTTTCCAGAGCGGCAGGAGCCTGGGCTGCGGGCGCCGGAGCGGGAGCGGCCGGCGGCGTGCCTTCCGTCGGAGGAGTCATCGCCTCGGGGGTCATCGACCCGGGAGTCGTGGACTCGGGAGTCGTCGATCCGGGGGGCATGGAGCCGGAAGCCAAGGGAAGCGGAGCCGAACTGGGCGCGTCGGGGATGGCCTGGAGCAGGATCGTCGCCTTGGGGATGGCGTCACCGGTGCGGGCATCCGCGACCGAGCCGTGCACGGTCACCTTCTCGGTCGCCTGACGTGCGGCAGCCGATTCGGCGGGGGTGTTCGGGGTCGAGCCCAGCGCGGGGTTGACCGAGCCGGGGCTGGCGGGGTTGCTGCCGGAGCATCCAGAAATCATCAAGGCACCAGCCAGCATGGCCGTTTGCCAACGTCGTGAACCCATTCAATGGCCTCCCACTTGGTAGTTAGGGAATTTTCGTCCCCATGGAGGGACGATCGCGCGTCGGTTCCGGTTCGGTGGGCGAGGGCGAATCGACGCCCGGGAGTCGTTGCGACGCGACCATTCTACCGGATCCCGAAGTTCGGGGCAAACCGAGGGAAAGGAAGGTTTAGCGAGTCGCCGCCACCTTGGCGCTCTGCTTCACCTCGGTGAGCTGGGTGCTGGCGATTCGCAAGGGCTCGGGCAGGCGATAGCCCTGGCAGGTCTTGCGAATGACGGCGGTGGCCGTTTCCCGGCTGATCCGGTGGCCGGTCGAGATGAACAAGGGCGCCACCCGGTTCTTGGAACGGAAGACGGTGCCGACGATCTCGGACTGCCAGACGAGGGCGGATTCGGAGCCGGCGTTGACCTCGGGCTCGATGTAGGTGCCCACCGGCGAGGACTTGGTGCAGCCGATGGTCGGGATGTTCAGGATCACGCCCACGTGAGAGGCCACGCCCAGGCCCTTGGGATGGGTGATGCCGGGGCCGTCGACCACGATCAGGTCGGGCTTCACGGACAAGGCCTCGAGGGCCGCGACGATCCCGGGAACCTCGCGGAAGCTCAGGAGATCCGGAATGAAGGGGAACTTCGTCTGGTACTCGATCACCTGGCGATCGAGAACGGCCAGCTCGGGGAAGCTGAGGGCGGAGACGGCGATGGTCATGGTGTCGTTGAAGCGGCTGTGGGCGATCGCCACTCCCGCCACGACCCGGATCTCATCGAGCGCGTCCTCGGTCACGACGGCGGCCTGCAGCTCGTTCTGGACCTGCTGGGCCTCGTAGGGAGCAAGCTCCCAGCGGTGGGGTTGGTGCAGCTCGAGTTTCAAGGGACCTGATCTCCTGGCGTCGGCAGCCGCTTTACGGGCTGGAAATGGGCGTCGGCACTATTCTATACCCTAGCCTGTCTATTCCAACGGCGGCTTAATAATACTTATTGGCGACTAGCGAAGCGCGAAAGCCTCACTCCTCCAGCTCGCAGAGCACCCGATCGGTGAAGTCCGTGCAGCTGACCACCACCTCGCCGGTGATGCTCAGGTCATGCGTGCGCGCTCCCTTGGTCAGCGCCCGCTCTACCGCGTCGCGCACGGCATAGGCCGCCTCCACCTGCCCGAACGCGTACTTGAGCATCATCGCTCCCGCCAGAATCGCGCTCGTCGGGTTCGCGAAGCCCTTGCCCACCAACGTCGGGGCCGTCCCATGGCTGGGCGAGAAGACCCCGTTCGTCCGCTCCCCCAGGTAAGCCGACGGGTGTAGGGCGAAGGTTCCCGACAGCGCCGCCGCCTGCACGCTCAGGAGATCCCCCGTGATGCTGTCCGCCAGGATCACGTCGAAGCGCTTGGGATTCCAGGTCAACTCCAGAAAGCACGTATCCGTGTCCACGGTCTCGAACTGGACCTCCGGGTAGTCCAAGGCCACCTCGCTGCTGACCTCTTTCCAGAGCTCCCCTGTTTCCAGGAGCTTGCTCCAATCCGCCAGCACGAGGCGCTTGCGGCGTGACAGCGAAGCCGCGAAGGCTTCTCGCGCCACGCGCTCCACCTCGGCGCGCGTGTAGGAGCTGGTGTTGACCGCCTCCATGCGGCCGTTCTCTTGGCTGATGCCGCGAGGTTGCCCGTAGTAAAGGCCTGCGGCCGCGTCCCTCACGATCATGATGTCGACGCCGTTGATGAGATCGGGCTTGAGCGGCGAGCGCTGGACCAGGCCCGGGAAGATCCGGACCGGTCGGATGTTGGCGTAGACGCCAAGCCAGGAGTAAAGCTCGAGGGAAGCGTAGCGTGGCGACGCCGTCACGGCCACGCGGGCCCCGGTGCTGGCTCCTACCGGCCCGAGCAGAACCGCGTCCGAGTCGCGACAAAGCTGGACGGTCTCCATCGGCAGCACGGTACGGGTCGATTCCAGGGCCGCCTGTCCGATCAGGGCCTCGGTGATATCCAAGGTGAACCCGAATTTGCGCCCCGCCGCTTCCAGCACGCGCAAGGACGCGCGCATCACCTCGGGCCCGATGCCGTCCCCAGGCAAGAACGCCACCCGGTACCGCTGCATGCCTGCCCCTTTCCGTCTTTCCCGGAGTCTCGCCCCGAGCATAGGCCGGGGCCGACGAGGGACGCAAGCAGCGAGCTGGCGTCAGGAGCGCGCTAGGGAGTCAGGCGAATCAGCAAGAAATCATCGTCCTCGTCCCAGGCCTTGCCGGCAATCAGGAGCTTTCCGCTATCAAGCCGCGTGACGTGAAACGCCTCGCCGCTCGGCACGGCCGATTCCAGGCTCAGCGAGCCGGCCTTCCCGAAGGCCGAAGCCGCCTTCCCCTGGGCGCTCAGCTTGACGACTGCCACCGTCTTGGCATCCTTGCCGACCGCGACGAGGTTGCCGTCCGGAAGCTCGACCATGGAATTCAGCGCATGCCCGGCAAACGTGACGACTCCCGCATCGCCGAATTGCTGATCCACTGAGCCGTCGGCCTGGTACGCATGGATCTTGCTGCCTCCTGCCAGCAGGATTCGGCCGTTCGAGCCGAGGGCGATCGCCCTCACGGCATTCCCTTCGCCGAGATCCCGCTTCACCAGTCCCTCGGTTCCAAAGGTCGTGTCCTGATTGCCGTCGGCATTCAAGCGACAAAGCACGACGCCATGCGTGTCGGTCTTTCCGGCGACGAGGACCTTGCCGTCCGGGAGGACGGCGATCGCTTTGGCGTTGTCGTAGTCCGTGCCCCAGTCGATCCGGGCCACGCCCGCGTTGCCCCAGCTCGTATCCAGCGCCCCATCCTTGGTGAACCGAGCAATCAGCGCGTCCGGGGTGAAGAGGTTGGTGTCCTGACCTGCCAAGAGCAGCTTGCCATCCGCTTGCTGCGCCAGCGCGTTGCCGAAGGCCGTGTGAATCCCCAAGACGCCGTGGCCGCCGTCGCCGAAACTGCTGTCCAGCTTGCCGGCCGCACTGAAGCGGCTCAGCAGGAAGTCGGTGCTGCTGCCGCTGTTGGAGGTCCAGCCCCCGGTCACGAGCTTGCCGTCCGACTGGATGGCCAGTCCGTAGGACGAGGCGCTGACCGCCTTGGTGTTCAGGACCAGGCCGTCCGTCCCGAAGCCGGTATCGACCTCGCCGTCGGCGGTGTAGCGAACGAGCGCCGTCTGGGTAATTGCGGGAGTGCCCGAGGTGCCCGCCAGGACGATCTTGCCGTCCGCCTGGACGGCGACGGCATAGGCCAGGTCGTCCATCTCGGGCTGAAGATCGGTGGTGACGACGCCGTTCTCGCCAAAGGAGGCATCGAGGGCCGCCGGCGGGGAGGAAGTTCCCCCGGGGCCTGTGCCGGTGCCGGGCCCGGAACTGGGGGATTGTCCCGGCATGGGGCAGGCGGTGAGCGTCAGGCTGACGGCGCCGACGGCGGCAAGCGTGGCGGCGAGGCGGGGACGGAGCGGCAGACGGAGCATGGCGACCTCCCTTGCGTGATGATTCGCAGGCAGTATCCCATGGTCGCTCGCGAACGACAAGGAGCCCCCCGAAGGGGGCTCCTGGCGTGGGTTTTCTAGGTGAGGGCAGGCTTCTTCGGCGGTCTGCCGCGCTTCTTGGGGGCCGGCTCGGGGGCGGCCACGACGGCGATTCGCTCGGATGGATCGAGGAGCCTCGCGAGGAAGCGGCCGGTATGCGAGCCCGGATGCGCCGCGACCGTCTCGGGCGAGCCGGCCACCACCAGGGTGCCTCCGCGATCGCCGCCCTCGGGACCTAGGTCGATCAGCCAGTCGGCCGTCTTGATGACGTCGAGGTTATGCTCGATGCAAAGCACCGTGTTCCCCCCGTCCACCAGGCGCGACAAGACGCCCAGCAGCTTCTCCACGTCGTAGAAGTGGAGGCCCGTGGTGGGCTCGTCGAGCAAGTACAGGGTCCGGCCCGTGGAGCGCCGCGAGAGTTCGGTGGCGAGCTTCACGCGCTGTGCCTCACCACCCGAGAGGGTGGTCGCGGGTTGTCCCAGTGTGACGTATTCGAGGCCGACGTCCGAAAGCGTCTGGAGCTTGGTCTTCGCCCGCGGGATCGCGTGGAAGAAATCCAGCGCCTCGGCGACGGTCATGGCGAGCACGTCGGCGATCGACTTGCCCTTGTACTTGACCTCTAGGGTCTCGCGGTTGTAGCGCTTGCCCTTGCAGACGTCGCAGGGGACGTAGACGTCGGGCAGGAAGTGCATCTCGATGACGTTCATGCCTTCGCCGTGGCAGGCCTCGCAGCGGCCTCCCTTGACGTTGAACGAGAAGCGTCCGGGCATGTAGCCCCGGGCCTTGGCCTCGTTGGTGACGGCGAAAGTATCGCGGATGATGTCGAAGAGGCCCGTGTAGGTGGCCGGGTTCGAGCGCGGAGTCCGGCCAATCGGGGACTGGTCGATGACGATCACCTTGTCGAGCTGCTCCCAGCCCTTCAGCTCCTTGAGTCCCTGCGGGCGGGGACCGCCCGAGAGGTGGTGCGAGAGCGCCGTTTGAAGCACCTCGTTGATGAGGGTCGACTTGCCGGAGCCCGAGACCCCCGTCACGCAGACGAACTTGCCCAGCGGGATGCTCACGTCGAGGTGCTTGAGGTTGTTGAGGTGGGCGTCGATGAGCTTCAGCTCCTTGCCGTTGCCGTCGCGGCGCTCGGCGGGAACCAGGATCTTGCGCTCGCCAGAGAGGTACTGACCCGTCACCGAGGCCGGATTCGCCGCCACCTCGTCGGGAGTTCCCTGCGCCACGATCTCGCCCCCGTGGACGCCGGCTCCGGGGCCTACGTCCACGACGTAGTTGGCCGCGCGGATGGTGTCCTCGTCGTGCTCGACGACGATCAAGGTATTGCCGAGGTTGCGCAGGTGCTCGAGGGTCGCCAGCAGGCGCTCGTTGTCGCGCTGGTGGAGTCCGATGGACGGCTCGTCCAGGACGTAGAGGACGCCGGTGAGGCCCGAGCCGATCTGGGTCGCGAGCCGGATCCGCTGCGCCTCGCCGCCCGAGAGGGTATTGGCCGTGCGCGACAGGGTCAGGTAATCCAGGCCGACGTCGAGCAGGAACTTCAGCCGCGCCTTGATCTCGATCAGGATCTGATGCGCGATCATGGCGTCGCGGGTCGAGAGGTCGAGGCCGCTGACGAAGTCCAGGGCCTGCTGGATCGACATGGTGGTGACGTCGGCGATGTTATGCGTGCCGACCGTGACCGCGAGGCTCTCGGGGCGCAGGCGCTTGCCGCGGCACGACTCACAGGCCTTCTGGGTCATGTAGGCTTGGAGATCCTCCTTGAACTTGTCGGAGGTGGACTCGTTGAAGCGGCGCTGCAGCTGCGGGATGACGCCTTCGTAGCGGGTGGTGTAGCCGAAGTCGCCGGCCTTGAACCAGGACTCGGCCTCCATGTGGATCCGGTCCTCGGAGCCGTGGAGGATCAGCTGGCGGGTCGATTCGGGAAGGTCTTCCCAGCGCGTGTCCAGGCTGAACTTGCGAAGCTTGGCGAGGGCGCCGAGGAGCTGCAAGTAGTACGGGTTATTGGTGCGGCTCCAGGGGGCGATCGCCCCTTCCCTCAAGGTCTTGCGGGGATCGGGAATGATCCGCTCGGGGTCGAACTCGGCCTTGAAACCCAGACCCGTGCAATGCGCGCAGGCCCCGAAGGGGTTGTTGAACGAGAAGAGCCGTGGGGTGACCTCGGAAAGCGAGACGCCGCAGTCCGAGCAGGCGAAATGCTCGGAGAAGAGGATATCCTCGTCCTTGGGCGCTTCGCGCGTGCCCAGCACCTGGATCAGGACCAGGCCTTCGGCCTTCTGGAGGGCGGTCGCGACCGAGTCGGCGAGGCGGGAGGTGATGTCCTCCTTGACGACCAGGCGGTCGATGACGAGCGAGATCTCGTGCTTCTTTTGCTTCTCGAGGTCGATGTCCTCGGCCAGGTCGCGGATCTCGCTGTCGATGCGGGCGCGGACGAAGCCGTCCTTGCGGGCCTCTTCGAGCAGGTTCTTGAACTCGCCCTTGCGGCCGCGCACGAGGGGCGCGAGCACCTGGAAGCGGACGCCCTCGCCGAGGCCCATGACCTGGTCGACGATCTGCTCGACCGTCTGCGGGTTGATGGCCTTGCCGCATTGATGGCAATGCGGTTTGCCGACCCGCGCGAACAGGAGGCGCAGGTAGTCGTAGATCTCGGTGACCGTGCCGACCGTCGAGCGCGGGTTATGCGAGGTCGACTTCTGGTCGATCGAGACCGCGGGGCTGAGCCCTTCGATGTAGTCGACATCCGGCTTGTCCATCTGTCCCAGGAACTGCCGGGCGTAGGAGCTGAGGCTCTCGACGTAGCGGCGCTGGCCTTCCGCGAAGATGGTGTCGAATGCCAGCGAGGACTTGCCCGAGCCGGAGACGCCGGTGAAGACCACCAGCTGATTGCGCGGAATGGTGAGGTCGAGGTTCTTGAGGTTATGCTCGCGGGCGCCGCGGACCCTGAGCACGTCGGAATCGTGAGTCATTCAGAAGCCTTCCAACCGAGAGTCGAACGTCAGTTCTACTCATTTTACGCGTCGATCGGAAGGGCGGCAAGCTGAACGCCCCCGTGTAACGCCGTTCTTAACAATTCATGGGGCCTGGCGCGACCGGGCTCAGGGCCTTTCGACGATCCGGTGGGCCCGAAGGATGAATTCCCGCTGCGCTCCCGCGTATTCCTTGAGGGCGACGGTGACGAGGGCGGCGTCGGGGTGGATCCGATCCTTGAGGACGAACGAGCCGTCGGCGGTAGCGCCCGCCTCGACCCGGACGAGGCCCGCCGAGACCGACAAGAGGTCCAGGCTCAGGGTGTAATCCGTGCCGAGGTCGTCGGTGACCTGGACGAGATCGGGGCTGTCGTTGCGGCTCAGGAAGGAGACGGCTTCCGGTGAGTGGTTCGTGACGCGGATCTTGACGCGCGTTTCGGGGCCATCGAGGCGGATGCCGGTGACCTCCAGGGTCACATCCGCGAGCGTCACGGGGCGGCTGGCCCAGGTGAGGCCCTTAGTGGCGGGTGGTGTGGGTTCCGGGGTCGGCGACGGCGTCGGATCCGGCCGGGGAGTCACGAGCGGCGGAACGGGCTCGGGGGAGTCGAGGCCTTCGGGGTCTTCGTAGGCGTCGGGGCTGACGATCGGCGCGGGCGCGGGAAGCGGGGCGAGCCACGCGGAGACGATGGGGCTGACGAAGAAGCCTCCGATGACGAGCACGCCCAGCAAGAGGGCGCCTACGGCGGTAAGGACGAGGGCCTTCCAGGGAACCTCGTCGCCGGTTTCCTCGGGGGTCGTGAGGGCGCCGTTGAGGGCGTCGAGGAAGTCGGTCATGGCGTCGAAGCGCTCGGTCGGCTGGATGGCCAGCGCCTTCAAGAGCACGGCGTCGACGGTCGGGGTGACCTCTAGGCGTTGCTGGCTGGGAGGCACGGGCGCTTCGATCAGTTGGCCGGTGGCGAAGCCCGCCATCAGTGCCTCAGGGCGGTAGGGATAGTTGCCGGTCAAAAGCTCGTAGGCAACGACGGCCAGGGCGAAGATATCCGACTGAACTGAGGCGGGCTCGCCCTTGATAACCTCGGGGGCGAGGTAGCGGGCGGTGCCCGAGGCCTTCATCGTGCCGGGATCGACGGGGCCGGCCAGCCCGAAGTCCAAGACCGTGACATGGCCCTGGTGGAGCATGAGGTTTTCGGGTTTGAGATCCCGGTGAATCACGCCCTGGCGGTGGGCGTAGGCGATCGCCTCCCCCACCTGGGTGACGATGCCCAGGATCTCCTCGTAGCCGAGCACGGGGCGCTTGCCGTCGAGGGTTTCGCGAAGGTCCGCGCCGTCCAGCCACTCCATGACCAGGTAAGCTTCCTCGTCCTCGACGAAGTGGTCGTGAATGACGATGATATGCGGGTGCACCAGGGCGCTCGCGGCGCTTTCTTCCTGGGTCCGGGTCGACAGGGCTTCCTGGCGCTCGCGGGGCGTCAGGCCGGGGTCCAGGATCAGCTTCTTGAGGGCGACGGGGCGTCCCAGATGGGAGTCCGTGGCCTGGAAGATCAAGCTGTTGCGGGTGCGCTTGACGAGGCGGCGCTCGGTGTAGCGCGCGCCTTTCTCGTGGGGGTTGGCCTTGGCGCCACCCATGGCTTCGAGCAGGCGCGCCTTGAACGCCGAGGCGCTGGGCAGCCGCTGGGCGGGGTCGAAGCGCAGCGCGCGGGCGATCGCCTCGTCCAATTCCGCCGGAACGGCCGGATTGACTCGGCTGGGCGCCTCGAAGACCTTCTCGTCGACATGGGCCGGCGGGTGGCCGGTGAGCATCTCGTAGAGGACCGCCGCCAGCGCGAAGACGTCGGCGCGGGCGTCCACCTTGTGATGGGCGGATTGCCCCAGGCGGAACTCCGGCGCGGCGTAGGGGTTCTCGGCGATCATCTGGCGCAGGTCGAAACTGGAGCGCGTGGCAAGATCCGCCTTCTTGGCCATGGCAAACGACGTCAGCTTCACGCCGCCTTCGAAGAGCAGGAGGTGCTCGGGGCGGACGTTTCGGTGGACGATCCGGTGCTCATGCGCGTGGTGAAGGGCATCCAGGGCGGCCACGGTGATGGCGACCGCCCGCTGAGGCGTCATTGGGCCCGAGCGCAGGGCTTCGCGAAGCGTGCGCGCGCCGTCGACCCATTCGCAGACCACGAAGCACTCGTCCTCGCGCGGGATCAGGTGCTCCACGCGCAGGATGTTCGGGTGGTCGAGCTCCATGGTCAACTTGGCCTCGCGAATCAACGAGACCCGGGCCTCGGAGAGGGCGTCGGGGCCGGCGGTCGGATCCAGCTTGATCTCATGCAAGAGCACCTTGCGGTGCTTGAGCGTGTCCTCCGCGAGGTAGACGGCGTGATCCTCGGAGCGTTCGAGCTCGGAGGTCAAGCGGTACTGGTTGATGATGCGTTCGTTCATGCGCTGGCTCGATGAGGCTCGTTGGGGGACTTAGCGGGTGGCGCGGCGGCGCGGCTTGGTTTCGGCCGGATCCTTGCCCGTGCGGGCAGCCTCTTGCTGCTCGCGCAAGGCGGTCAACTGGTCGCGTAGGACGGCCGCGGTCTCGAAGTCCAGGATGGCCGCAGCTTGCCGCATCTGATGCTCGAGGTCCTTGATGAGGCCGGGCAGGTCGCTGGGGTTGCCGACCACCGGAGCCGGAACCGGCGCGCCGATGGATTCGCCCGAGAGGCTTTCGAGGATGAGGTTGCGGGTGGACTTCTTGATGGCCTTCGGAACAATCCCGTGGGCCTCGTTATGCGCGAGCTGAATGGCGCGGCGGCGTTCGGTCTCGTCGAGCGCCCGGGCCATCGAGTCGGTGAGCTTGTCCGCGTACATCATGACCTGGCCGCGCGGGTGACGGGCGGCGCGGCCGATCATCTGGATCAGCGAGCGATCGGAGCGCAGGAAGCCTTCCTTGTCGGCATCCAGAATGGCGACAAGCGAGACTTCGGGCAGGTCGAGGCCTTCACGAAGCAGGTTGACGCCGATCAGCACGTCGAAGGCGCCTTCGCGCAGGTCGCGAAGGATGGCGATGCGTTCCAGGGACTTGATGTCCGAGTGCAGGTAGCGCACGCGGATCCCGACTTCCTGCATGTACTCGGTGAGGTCCTCGGCCATGCGCTTGGTAAGCGTGGTGACGAGCACCCGCTCTTCGCGGTCGATCCGCTGGCGGACCTCAGAGAGCAGATCGTCGATCTGGCCCTGGATGGGGCGGACGAAGACCTCGGGGTCGACCAGGCCGGTCGGACGGATGATCATCTCGACCTTGCGCTGGGAAATCTCGAGTTCGTACGCACCCGGGGTGGCCGAGACGAAGATCTTTTGGCCGACTTTCTCCCAGAACTCGGCGATCCGCAGCGGGCGGTTGTCCAGGGCCGACGGCAGGCGGAAGCCGTGCTCGACCAGGGTCTCCTTGCGGGCCCGGTCGCCGTTGTACATGCCCTGGAGCTGCGGGATGGTGATGTGGCTCTCGTCGATGATGACGAGGAAATCCTTGGAGAAGTAGTCGAGTAGGGTCGGCGGGGGCTCGCCTGGCTGCAAGCCCGTGAAGTGCCGGGAGTAGTTCTCGATGCCCTGGCAGTAGCCGATCTCGCGGAGCATCTCGAGGTCGTAGCGCGTGCGCTGCTCCAGCCGCTGGGCTTCGAGCAGTTTGCCCTGGTCCTGGAGCTGCTTGACGCGGGCTTCGGCCTCGGCCTCGATGGTGACGACGGCGCGCTCGAGGGTCGCGGGCGAGGTGACGAAGTGCTTGGCGGGCCAGACGATGAACTCGGGCCTCACGCTCAGGATCTCGCCGGTGATCGGGTCAATTTCGGAGATCCGGTCGATCTCGTCGCCGAACAACTCGATGCGGAAGACGTTGTCCTCGTAGGCGGGGACGATCTCGAGGGTGTCGCCGCGGACCCGGAAGCGGCCGCGGGTGAGTTCGACGTCGTTGCGCTCGTACTGAACCTCGATGAGGCGCAGCAAGAGCTCGTCGCGCGAAATCTCCTCGCCGACCTTGAGGGTGACCGAGGCGTTGAGGTACTCCTGGGGCTGACCCAGGCCGTAGATGCAAGAGACCGAGGCGACGACGATGACGTCGCGGCGCTCCAAGAGGGAGCGGGTCGCCGAGTGGCGCAGGCGGTCGATCTCGTCGTTGATGCTCGCGGACTTCTCGATGTAGGTGTCCGTGCGCGGGATGTACGCTTCGGGTTGGTAGAAGTCGTAGTAGGAGATGAAGTACTCGACCCGATTATGCGGGAAGAATTCGCGAAGCTCGTTGCAGAGCTGGGCGGCCAGCGTCTTGTTATGGGCCAGCACCAAGGTAGGGCGCTGGACCTCCTGGATCACGTTGGCGATCGCGTAGGTCTTGCCCGAGCCGGTGATGCCCAGAAGGGTCTGGGCGTCGAAGCCGCTTTGGAGGCCGTCCACCATCTGGGCGATCGCCCGAGGCTGGTCGCCCGCCGGAGGATAGGGAGCAACGAGGTCGAATCGGGTATCGAGCAACGCTTACCTCGTCTCGGGAGACGTGGCCCCGGGGCCCGCGTCGGGCTGATCTTTAGGTTGAGCCGCGGCGCTAGGTTGAGCCGCGGCGCTAGGTTGAGCCGCGGACGCCGACTCGCTGGCCGCCGCATCCGCCGCGTCCAGCTCGCGCTTGACCGACTCGGTCACCTCGCGGGTGCCCTTTTTGAACTCCGAGATGCTCTTTCCGAAGGCGCGGGCCAGCTCGGGGAGCTTCTTGGGGCCGACCACCAAGAGCGCCACACCGGCGATGACCGCCAATTCACCAGGTCCAATTCCGAACATGCATACCTCTTCAGCCGGGGCCGTCTCGTCGGGATCGCCTCCCACTCGAAACGGCCGCGGGCGCGTGCGGCCATTGCCGCGTGACAATCATCACCATTATAGCCCCGCCCGGGAAGCGCGTCTATTCAAGCCTCTCTCGCCCGCTCCGGCTCGCCTCGTCCCAGAAATCGGCATAGGAAAGCGCATGACGGGGTACGATCTCCTGAGCACTCGGTTGCCCGATCGAGATCCTGACGTCGCAAGGAGGCTGCCGCATGTCCGAGACCGCTCCCGTATCCAGCCCACGCCGATCCGCCCCTCCGGCGAATCCGGTGAAGCGCGGAACCCAAAAGCTCTCCGCGAGCGTCACGGCCGCCATGCGCAAGGGGACCGCCAAGCTTGCGGCCCTTCCCGACCGCCTCAACCTGACGACCTTCGAGAAGCTCAAGGAAGGCAACCGCCTCGCGCTCAAGGGCGCGGGAGAGACTCTCGGCCAGACCTTTTCGAAGCCCCTCACCCTGCTTTCCAACATCGCGAAGGGCATCGGCACCCTGATCGCCCGTCCGGACGAGGCCTTCGCCTCGGTCGCGCAGCGCTTCAAGAAAGACCCTATCGACGGCCTGGTCGCCGGGGCGAACCTCGGTGCCTCCTACGCCGGCCTCGGCTCGCTCGCCTTGGTCGTGAGTGCCTTCGTCGCCGCCCCATTCACCGGCGGCGCCTCCCTGGGCTTGCTTCCCGTGGCGGCGACCATGGGCTCGGTGGCCGGCGTGACCGGTCTCGTGACCCTGGGAACCTCGTTTACCAAGAACCAGGTGGACATCGCGACCGCCGAAACGCGCCAGGAACTCGAAAAGGAAGCCAAGGAGCTCGGCTCCGACTACGCCAGCGCCGGCATCCAGGTGGTCAGCTACGGAGCGAGCAAGGCCTTGCAATCGGCTGCAAAGGCGGTCACGCCCAAGAACTTCACGCCCTCCTCGGCGCAGCGTGCCTACGACATGCTGGCCGACAAGGTTCGCCAGAAACTCGCCAAGCAGCAGGCTGACGCCCATGGCGGCGTCAAGCTGAACGACATGAGCCTCGACGAGGTCCGCGCCGAGGCCATCCGACAGGTCGACGAGGCCGTGGACTGGAGCGTCCAGGGCAAGCGCGACCTCACGGTCGTCAACGTGGACCGCGGCTCGTTCGACGCCTTGGATGACATTGGCGATCGCCGCCTCGTCTTCCACGGCACCCGCGAGGAGATCGGCGCCCTGATCCAGGAGAACGGCTTCAAACCCAGCGAAATCGGGGACTACGGCTCGGGCGTCTACCTGGCCACCTCCCCCAAGACCGGCCTGGGCTACGCGGATAACGTCACCATCTCGCGTTCGCCCAACCCCAACGCGCAGCCGGTCGTCATCACCTCCGAGGTCGCCACCGGCAACGTCATGGACTTTCTTTCCGAAAAGGACCGTTTCCTCACCTGGGCCAAGGAGCGCTTCGACCCCACGGATCTCTCGGATCCGGTCAACGTGCCTTACGTGAAGCCCGCCGTCCCCGTGAACCCGCTGGTAGACAACACCTACACCCGCTACCTGCCGCGCTACGCCAAGGAGATGGGGTACGACTCCATCCTCATCCGGGACGCCGAAGGCCTCGGCAAGGACTTCTGGGTGGTGCATGACACCGAGCGCCTGATCATCCGTCAGGCCATCCACCTGGAGCCGCCGAAGAACCGCGAGCTCTTACCGTCGTCCATCGACGGCCGCATCGCGGGGACGATCGCCCAAACCGAGGCGCAGACCTCCTCCGAGCCCTGACGCGCCGGGGCGCACCGATTGCCCCGCCTATAATGGAGCCGGACTCCCCCTCACGCGTGGGGAACGGAGGTGCCGGTGGAACTCCTTTACGGCGGCGTTCAGCCCATCGTTCGGATTCTGGTGGTCGGCTCCTTGTCGTATCTCTGCCTCTTGGCGGCGATTCGCATGGCGGGCCAGCGTCCGCTGGGACGCATGCAGAGCTTCGACCTGATCATTGCCGTGGCGATCGGCTCGATGTTCGGTCGCCTTCTGACCGCCCAGGAGGTGCAGTTCTCGGAGGCCGTGACGGCCATCCTGCTCCTGGTCGGTATCCACTACCTCGTCTCGATTTTGAGTTTTCGCCATCCGACGCTCGCGAGGTGGATCGAGACCGAGCCGGTGCTCTTGTTTTATCGGGGTCGCGCCTTGGAGCGCGAGATGCGCCGGCACCGGATCACCGAGGCCGAGCTGCTGGCGGCTGCGCGCCGGGGCGGGCACGCCTCGTTGCGGGACGTGGCGGCGATCGTCCTGGAGTCTGACGGATCCTTCTCGGTGCTGGGCCATGAGGGGGGCGAGGGCGACTCGACCTTGCTGGGGCTCATTCGTCCCCCGAGTTAAAGGAGAAAACGAAAAGGGAGGCGGCCGAAGCCGCCTCCCTTGAAGTCCGTGGGATGGACTACATCATTCCCATGTCGGGCATGCCGCCGGGCATTCCAGCGGGCATTCCCTTCTTCTCGGGCTTGTCGACGACGAGCGCCTCGGTGGTGAGGAGCATCGACGCGATCGAGGTGGCGTTCTCGAGGGCCGAGCGGGTGACCTTCGCGGGGTCCACGATGCCGGCGCCGATCATGTCGACGTACTCGCCGGTCATGGCGTTGTAGCCATGGCCCTGGGTGTTGTTCTTGACCTGCTCGGCGATCACGGCGCCTTCGATGCCGGCGTTGTCGGCGATCTGACGGAGGGGGGCCTCCAGAGCGCGCATGATGATCTCGACACCGGTCCGCTCATCGCCCACGAGCGAGCCCATGAGCTGCTTCAGGGGGGCGACGAGGCGGATGAGGGCAGTGCCGCCGCCGGGGACGATGCCTTCCTCGACCGCAGCCTTGGTGGCGGCGAGGGCGTCCTCGATCCGGAGCTTGCGATCCTTGAGCTCGGTCTCGGTCGACGCGCCCACCTGGATGACGGCCACGCCGCCGGCGAGCTTGGCGAGGCGCTCCTGGAGCTTCTCGCGGTCGAACTCGGACTCGGTCTCTTCGATCTGCTTGCGGATCATCGAGACGCGGGCTTCGACTTCCTTGGTGGTCGCTTCGTCCTTGAACGAGACGATGGTGGTCTTGTCGCGGGAGATGCGGACCTGGCGAGCCTTGCCGAGCATCTCGATGGTGACGTTCTCGAGGCGCAGGCCGACATCCTCGGAGATCACGCGGCCGCCGGTGAGGATCGCGATGTCCTCGAGCATGGCCTTGCGGCGATCGCCGAAGCCGGGCGCCTTGACGGCGACGGCGTTGAGGATGCCGCGGAGCTTGTTGACCACCAGGGTCGACAGGGCCTCACCCTCGACGTCCTCGGCGATGATCACCAGGGGACGGCCGGCGCGGGCGATCTTCTCGAGCACGGGCACGAGGTCCGCGACGACGTTGATCTTCTTGTCGGTGACGAGGACGAAGGGCTCGTCGAGGACGGCTTCCATCTTCTCGGCATCGGTGACCATGTAGGCCGAGATGTAGCCCTTGTCGAACTGCATGCCTTCGACGGTCTCGAGGGTGGTGCCCATGGTCTTGGACTCTTCGACGGTGATGACGCCGTCCTTGCCGACCTTCTCCATCGCCTCGGCGATCAGGCTGCCGATCTCGGCGTCCTGGGCGGAGATGGTGGCGACCTGAGCGATGGCCGACTTGCTCTCGACGGGCTTGGCCATGGTCTTGATCTCGGCCACGGCGACCTCGAGGGCCTTGTTCATGCCGTTGCGGATCAGGATGCCGTTGGCGCCGGCGGCGACGTTCTTGAGACCCTCGCGGATCATCGCCTGGGCCAGCACGGTCGAGGTGGTGGTGCCGTCACCCGCGAGGTCGTTGGTCTTCGACGCAACTTCCTTGACGAGCTGGGCGCCGGTGTTCTCGACGGGATCCTCGAGCTCGATCTCCTTGGCGATGGTCACGCCGTCGTTGATGATCTGGGGAGCGCCGAACTTCTTCTCGAGCACGACGTTGCGGCCCTTGGGGCCGAGGGTCACCTTGACGGCGTCGGCAACGGCGTTGACGCCCTTCTCGAGGGCGCGGCGAGCGGCTTCGTCAAACAGAATCTGCTTGGCCATGGGGGGGTATGCCTCCTAAAGCGTTGAATGCAATGCGGGAATGGAACGACTACTCGACGATGCCGAGGATGTCCTTCTCGGCGATGAGCAGGTACTCGTCGCCGTCGAGCTTCACCTCGGTGCCGGCGTACTTCGCGAAGAGAATCTTGTTCCCGGCGGCGACGTCCATCTTGGCGCGCTCACCGTTGTCAAGGATGCGGCCGGGGCCCACGGCGATGACTTCGCCCATCTGGGGCTTCTCCTGCGCCGTGTCGGGCAGCACGATGCCACCAGCCGTAATCTCCTGCTTCACGACCTTCACGACGACCCGATCGCCGAGGGGACGGATGCGCGTTGCGCTAGCGGTAGTCATGCTTTGAAAACCTCCTCAAGATGTGGATTGCGATTCTGTTAGCACTCGTGCGAGTTGAGTGCTAACAACCGACATCCTAAAACATGCCCTCGCCCTTGGCAAGAGGCCTGCATAAAAAAATCCCCGAAACTCCATGCCCCGCGCGCCCCCCGTTCGCGCGGGTTTCCCCCTCGCGACGGTCCTTCCTTCGGCTCGCGCCAGCTCGCCTCCCTGAGGGGCCCGAACGCGCACGTCGCGCGAGGGCGATTCATGCTTGACCCGGGACGCTTGATCGAAGTAGAATCGAACACATGTTTCAGTCGCGCCTCCGTCCCGATGTCGGGGACCAGCGCGCCGTCCCGTCAATTTCCACATGCATGAATGGGTTCGCTCGATGACGCCAAAGCTTCCGGCCCGCCAACTCGAAGTCCTCGACTTCCTGCGCACCTCGCTGCGAGAGCAGGGTTACGTGCCGTCGATCCGTGAGATCGCCTCGGCCCTCGGCCTTCAATCCACCTCCACCATCCACCATCACCTCACCGGCCTTGCCGAGCGGGGCTTGATCCGCTGGGAGAAAGGCAAAAACCGTGCCATCCAGCTGCTCGACGAGCCTCAACCCGCTCCCGGCGAACTGCCCATCCTCGGCCGAATCGCCGCCGGTGCCCCGATCGAGGCCCTGAGCGACGGTCGCGACACCCTCGACCTCGCGTCGCTGTGGGCCCAAGGCGGCAACTACCTGCTCGAAGTCAAGGGCCAAAGCATGATCGACGACCACATCGCCCCCGGTGACCTGGTCGTCGTGAGGCCGCAGCCCAGCGCGCATGACGGGGAGATTGTGGTGGCCTTGATCGAAGGCCAGGAAGCCACCCTCAAGCGGCTTTACCGCGAGTCCGACCGGATCCGGCTGCAGCCCGCCAATGCCGAGATGGAGCCCATCTACGTCCGGCCCGAGCAGCTCATGATCCAGGGCAAGGTCATCGGCGTCATCCGCCAGTTCCACTAGCCTCTCGCAAGTTGGCTATCCAACGCGCCGGCCTCCCGAGGAGGCCGGCGCGTTGCGTCATGCGGAAAATCGCCCTCTTTTCCCCTCGCGAGCAACGCTTGACGCGGGTTTCCACGAGGAGTAGGGTCAAATTTACAAAGCGTTACGAGGCATGTCCGGCTTACGCCCAGCCCGGCAAAGGCCGCAGGCGAGGGAGTTTCCCGGTAGCGATCGTAGGAGGAGGCCATCATGGCGGAGCGTCAGAAACGAGACATGACCGTTCGCGAAGCGGGGCATCTTGGCGGCGAGAAGGTCAAGGAAGAATACGGAAGCGAGTTCTACTCGGAAATCGGCCACAAGGGGGGCGAGACCGTCAAGGAAAAGTACGGTCCCGAATTCTACTCCGAGATCGGCCACAAGGGCGGTGAGATCGGCGGAAACAAGGTCAAAGAGAAGTACGGTCCGGAGTTCTATAGCGAGATTGGCCACAAGGGCGGCCAGAAGGTGAAGGAGTTGATCGAGAAGGGCAAGCGGGAAACCAACGAATAGGCTCACCGTGCGGAAGGGGTGGGTGCCGAGGCACCCACCCCTTCTACTCGTCTGAACTCTGGGGAACGCGTGGCGGCACGCGAACGGGCTCCGTGTTGCGTTCGATTTGCTGAGGCGCGGGGCTTTCGGCGTAAACGCGAGACTCGCCGCCGTGATAATGACTGACGGTCGCGATGAAGACGCCGCCGCGGACGACGTCGCAACCCGACATCAAGCCCGCCGTCAATACCAACAGAAGTATCCGTTCCAAGCGCATCGCGACCTCCCTTGTTAGGGGAGTTATCGCGGGCGGGCGGCCGGAATGACGTTAAGTCACGGGCAAGCTTTGGTTATTGGCTAGGCGATCTTGACCACGACCAGGGTGATGTCGTCGCCCTGCGGGCCGCCGTCTTCCCAGCGCTGGACCGCCTTCACGATCTCGCGGTGAATCTCCGCGGCGCTCTTGGCGTGGTGAAGCTCGATCACGTCCTTGAGGCGATCGTGGACGATCTCGCTGCCGTCGGGGGCTTCCGTGATCTCGTAGAACATCTCGCCTTGCGGGTTGGCCGCTTCGGTCACGCCGTCGGTGTAGAAGACCAGCACATCCCCCGAGTGGAGGGGCACTTCGATTTCCTGGTACTTGGCGAGCTTGGAGGCGCCGAAGGGGAACGAGCCCGGGATGGGCAGGTCCTCGACGCAGCCTTTCTCGGCGTTGAAGTAGTGAGGCGCCTGGTGTCCGGCGCAGGAGTAGCGCAGGGACTTGGCCTCGGGATCGATCACGCCGTAGATCAGGGTGGTCTTGCGGTGCTTCTTGTCTTCGATGGTCTCGACGATCATCCGGTTGATGGCCGTCATGACGGTGGGCAGGTCGGGGTTGGTGCGGACCTGGTTGAAGAAGCAGCTCTTGGCCATGGCCATGACCATGGCGGCCTGCACGCCCTTGCCGGCCACGTCGCCTACGACCACGCGAAGCAGCCCGTCGTGGAGGGTGACCAGGTCGTAGTAGTCGCCGCCAAACTCGTACGCCGAGACCGAGGAGCCGATGACGTCGATGCCGTCGGGTGCGGGCGCGGCGGTCGGGAGCAGGGAGGCCTGGATATTGCGGGCCGTTTCCAACTCGGCGTCCAGACGGGCGCGGTTGACTTCGGCCTTGGTCATCTCGGCGATCCGAATGACGCTCGCGAGTTGCTGGCCCATGTTGATCAGGAGCTGCTGGTCCTCGGTGGCGTAATCCAATTCGGAGAGCTTGGGCCCGAAGTTGATCATGCCGAGGACTTCGCCCTTGATTTCGAGCGGCACGCAGAAGGTGATGCCCAGGGCGTCCATGTGGGAGAGCTGGCGGGTGGTTGCCTTGGAGGGCCGCACGCCCGTTCGTCGGGCCTGGAAGAGCTCGCCGATCTCGGGGGTGTCCGCGGGAATCGCGAAGCCTTCGGGGAAGAGGTCGATGCCGCTCGACCGGTAGACTTGCAGGGCCCGGGTCTTGGGGTCACGGACCATGACGGACATATGGCGCGGGTGCATGGTCTGGTTGGCCAGTTCGAGGTACTTGTCGACCACGGAGTCGAGCTCGGGGTTCTCCTTGGTGTACTGGGTGTAGGCGCTGAGCACGCTGCGGAAGTCGTAGCGGTTCCGGAAGAACAAGCGGTCGATGACGAGCTGGATCCGGTTGCGCACCGGCACGAAGGCCATGGCGACCACCGCGGTCGCGAGGATGTTGCCGAAGGTGGAATCCGAGGCTCCGAAGAGCCATTCGATGCCTCCGCGAACCAGGGCGATCGTGAGAAAGTACGCCCCCGCCAGTGCTGCGACGACGGTCGTATAGACCATCGTCCGCTTGATGACGAGGTCGATATCGAACATCTTGTGCTTGACGATTGAGTAGGCGATCGTAAGGGGGAAGATGATAAAGCACAGGAGCGATAAGTTGATAAGTAGGCTCGAGGTCTCGGAGACCTGTCCCAGGATCTGAGGCAAGATAAAAGCCAGGATGCCAGGGAGGTAGGCGGCCGCGGCCCCGAAAAGGGCCGCCTTCGCATGGGTCCGTGACAATAATGTCCGGGCCTTGAACGACGCGTAGACGATGCTTGCTATGAGCCAAAGCAGCCCGATCATAGTCCAAAGGGCCAGGACATCGTTGAAGGCAAAATGTAAATCCAGGCCCGCAGGATTCGCGGCATGGCCGACGGGCTTATAAATGAACTGCCAAACAGCCAATCCCAGCGCAGCAGGAATGTAAGCCGAGTAAGCGATCCAAGGACGCTTGATCAAGAGCGCTTTCTTCTCCGGGAACACGAGCGCCAGATGGATAAAGCTGCTACCCATAAAGAACGCCGCCGTCAAGTAACCGCGGCTGAACAAGCGGGTCAAGTCGTAATCGCTACCAAGGATGCAGAAGAGCCCCACGCAGGTCGTGACCAGCAGGTGCGCTTGTGCCGCGGCGTCGTTTGGCCGAAGCCAGAAGGAAACCCCTCCCACCAAGAGGTGCAGGATTCCAATGACGAGCAGCGGCAAGAACGAGCTCGAGAAGTCCCTGAAGGTAAACGTCTGGGACTCGACGGTAACAGCCTTCGACTCTCCTTGTCTGAGCACTTCATAGGTAAACGCAGTGCCGACAGGGTGACTCCGCACAATGGCTTCAAGGTCATGCGGGGAAGTCAATGGGGTGCCGTTCGCGCTTAATAGGCGGTCATAGGCCGCCAGACCTTGTTTAATGCCGTTCCAGCTCGGATCGTTCGTCGCTGAGATCGTCAAAGTGGGTTCGAAGCGGAATCCAGGGAAGGGTTGTCCGATGTTCTTGACGATGGCAACCGTGACGATGGCCCAGAGAATCAGGGAGACGATTGTCAGCAGGCGTAGGGCGTGAGTGAGCGGCGTTGAGACGCGCGATAGCTTGTTATTCATGACCTTGTTCTACCCGTCAACCATAGGTTTCATCACAAATAGAGGGACGCCGGCTTGGATGCCGACTCAAGGTAATCCATCAAGGCGGCTCGCGTCGGACCGGATATTGGGACGCGGCTCAATGCCTTGTTCGCTCGGCGCCGTAAGAGCTCCGCACGCATCCGACAATAGGCTGGTGCGCCCAAGCGTCGTAGTGCTTCCGCCAGATCACCTGCCGACCCTTGCTCGAGGTGCGCCCTGATGGTTTCCCCTTCGGAGCTGGCGAGTCCGAAAAGAAGGGGGAGAGTGACTTTGAGGTTCTTGAAGTCAGAACTGACATTTCCGTCATAGCCTTCGAGGTCGCTGAGGATCTGGATGTAGGCTCCGAGTGAGCGTCCAAAGTCTCCGAGGTCTTGAACGCAGTGTTCGGAATGTCCGGCGGCGATCGCCGCGGCTTGGGCAAAGAACGCGGCGGATGCCCCAGATTTTTTCGCGATGGCGTCAAAGTACGCCTCGATGGTCGGGACGTGCGGATAGGTCGCCAGCAGATCCAATTCTTGACCATGCGTCATAAGCTGGCCTGCCGCCGCGTAGGCAGAGGCGAGTCGATTTATCAATGACGCCTCCAGGGGCATCCCGAGCAGGACTTTCGACCCGAGGAATGAGAGCAGGTTTCCAGCGTTGACCGCGCGTTGCCAGCTTATCTGTTCCGGAAGGTCTCCATCTTGGGCATCATCGGTGATGTCGGCAAATCCGTAAAGCAGTAGATTTGCAATTGCCAAGTCAGTTGAGACCCGAGGGCTCAACGCGAACTCGGTGCCCAGCAGGAGGGGCAGCTCGATGACCGGCCAATGTCGATTGCTTTGCAGGTGAGCGGCGGCTTTGTTCAGAGGATACCGTAGCAACTCCGTCATGGAGGCTGGACTGCCGAGGCCTTGAATCAAGGCCTCGGCGCGCTCCAGGACATAATTGACGGATGACAATTACATCATGCCCCCGGGATCATTGGCTGCCATCGCGGGAGCCTGGCCCGTCTTGATGACGGATTGCAGCACCTGGGCCGACTTGCCGGCGAATTCCGGATCGTTGAGCCGCTCGGCGAAGGCCTTGAAGTGCTCGGGTTGCAGGTCCTTCACGTAGGCTTCGAGGTTCTTGCTCGCGACCTCGGGAGCGACCGACTGATTGCCCACCTTGAGCAGCCATCCCATCTTGCCGGACGGCTGGCTGGCCGAGACGGCCTGGGCGAGTTGCTGGACGGCTTGCCGGTTCGCGGGATCGACGAAGGGCTTGCGAATCTCCTCGGGAAGCTTCTCCCAGAGTCCGGCCTGCTTGAGTGCTGCCTCGGGGTCGGCGGCGAGCTGGTTGCGGAACTGCTGGGACTTGCCGTCGGTGCCGCCCAGCAGGCTGAACGTGTCGCGAACGCCGTCCCGGGCGATCTCGATCTTGATGCTGAGGCCCGCCGAGGCGGCCGAGGCACGGCCCGCGCCCAGGTCCGAGACGATGCCGCGGACGAAGTCGCGATCCTTGAGCATGTCTTGCTCATCAGCGGAGAGCTTTTCCCAGAGGTCGGCTCCCAGGGCCGCCTGGGGGTTCGAGAGCAATTGGTTGACGAAGGCGGAATCGCCGACGATGGCCTTGGCGGTGATCTTGGAGGTCGCCTCGGCCAGGGCATCCCCGCTGGCGGCTTCGGCGCCCGAGGAGATCCGGCGCTTGTCCGCCTGGACGCCGTTCATCTCGGAGATGGCGTTCAGGGTTTCCTGCTTGAGGTTGCCGTCCAGGACCAGGGTGGTGAAGACGTCCTGGAGGTCCACGCCGGCCTTTTGCGCGAGCGCGGCCATCTCGTCACGGGTGTACTTGCCCGATTGCGCGTTGATGAAGAGCAGCTTCTCGGGGGCAGCCGTCATGAGGCTCTCGGGGTCGTTGAGGTAGGCCCGGTAGGACTCGGCGA
>Ga0180215_1001062_pt1 | contig 31330 bp, 40 predicted proteins | sample eDN3rd37CBELigBY_FD_128871 | JGI IMG/M metagenome (GOLD analysis project Ga0180215, IMG submission 128871) | Enriched backyard soil microbial communities from Emeryville, California, USA - eDNA 3rd pass 37_C BE-Lig BY (version 2) (version 2) | ecosystem: Environmental > Terrestrial > Soil >...
AGTGGTGCCAGCAACTCGAATCCGCCAGCCTTGCGTCATGCCGACGCAGACCGGCTGAGTCGTCCACCGCACCGTGGTGAAGCCTCGGAAGTATAGCCACCACATCCCACCACGTCAAGGTGAATCGGGGGCGAGTTTTCGCGGACGAGAGACCGGCCTCAAATGCACCCGAACTGCGCCATCACGATTCGCCCGATATCTTGACGAGCGTCGTCATTACAGGTAGCGTGCAGCCGCAACGCGCAATATCAGAGTGAGGGAGGCGGAGCGATCCGCCGGGAGAGGTTTCGAGGGAGGAAAGCCGTCAGCAGACGTCACTTCGTCACTCGTTGGACGTGAGAGGATCGGCATACCGTGGACCTGAACTACACTGCAGAAGATCAGGCATATCGCGCCAAGGTTCGCGCCTGGTTTGAAGAGAACCTGCCGCGAGAACCGCTGCGCACACTCGAAGAGCGCCGCGCCTGGCATCGCAAGCTCTACGAGGCCGGCTTCATCGGAATGGGCTGGCCGAAGGCATACGGCGGCCAGGAAGCGCGCCCGATGGAGCAGGCGATTGTTGGCGAGGAGATGGCCCGCGTCAACGCTCCGGCCGGCGTCGGCGGTCTCGGCATCTCGATCGTCGGGCCAACGATCATCCACCACGGCACCGAAGAGCAGAAGCAGCGCTTCGTCAAGAACATCCTGACCGGCGAAGAGATCTGGTGCCAGCTCTACTCCGAGCCGAACTCCGGCTCCGACCTGGCCTCGCTCCAGTGCCGAGCCGATATCGACGGCGACGAGTTCGTCATCAACGGCCAGAAGATCTGGAATAGCGGCGCGCACATCTCCGACTGGGGACTGATGCTGGCCCGCACCGACCGCAGCGCATCGAAGCACCAGGGCATCTCCTGCATCCTTATAGATATGAAGGATCCCGGTGTTGAGGTGCGACCGCTGAAGCAGATCAGTGGCAGCAGCGAGTTCTCGGAAGTCTTCTTTTCGGACGTGCGCGTGCCGGCCGATAACCTGATCGGCGAGCTGAACGCCGGCTGGCAGATCGCGCAGACGACGCTCGGCTACGAGCGCGGCGGCAACACGCTTTCGCGCGTCTCGCGGCTGCAGGTGCAGTACGCGCGCTTGCTGGAGGTCGTCCAGGAGCTTGAGTACGCCGGTGGCAAGGCGATCGATGATCCGATCGTCCGCCAGAAGCTCGGCGAAATCGCCGCCGACATTGAGGTGCTGCGCTACGCCTCGCTGCGCATTCTCAGCCGTCTGGAGAAGGGGCAACGGCCCGGACCGGAAGCGTCGATCGCCAAGCTCCACTACTCCGAGCTGGACAAGCGCGTCCAGGAGGTCATCCTCGACATCCTCGGCCCGTATGGTCAGCAGCTCGATCATCTGCCGGCTGAGCTTCGTGCCGATGGCGGCGGGCTGCCAGGTGGTGAGGACGACGCCGGCGCATGGACCTATCCATTCGTCTGGTCGCGGGCCGGCACGATCTACGCCGGTTCGTCCGAGATTCAGAAGAACATCATCGGCGAGCGCGTGCTGGGCTTGCCGAAAGAGGTGCGTGCAGACCGGATTGCCGCAGCACAGGCCGCGGCCGGTGGTGAGGGAGGACGCTAGATGGATTTCGACTTCACTGAAGATCAGGGAATGCTGCGTAACCTCGCACGCGAGTTCCTGACTGAGCAGGTGCCGGTCAAGCAGGTGCGCGACATGATGGACGACAAGCGCGGCTACGACACGTCCGTCTATACGCAGCTGATGGGACTCGGCATCACGCCGTTCCCCGAGGAGTACGGTGGTGGCGGTCTCGGCATGATCGAGCAGGCCATCATCCTCGAAGAGATGGGCCGCATTCCCTATCCGGGTCCGTACTTCGCCTCGGTGATCCTGGCCGGTACGGCGCTGATGCACTCCGGCGACGACAACGCCAAGGCTCGCTACCTGCCAGATCTCGCTAATGGCGACCTCACGGCAACGCTGGCGATTATGGAAGACGCCATCGACTGGTCGCCCGAAGACGTAGCGATGACGGTTTCGCGCGACGGCGACAATCTGGTGCTGAACGGCACCAAGCGCTTCGTCCCGTATGGGCAGAGTGTCGATGTCGTCATCGTCGCTTGTCGCGCCGAGGGTACGTCCGGCACTGACGGCGTCTCGCTCGTCGCGGTACCGCGCGACACAGCTGGCCTCAGCGTCGAGCCGACGACCATGCTCGACATGACCTCGAAGGTCGCGACGTTGACGTTTGATGGCGTCAAGGTGCCGGCCGAGAACATGATCGGCGCTGAAGGAAGCGCGGCTCCGGTGCTTGATACCGTGCTGCGCGTTGCGGCTGTCGGCGCGGCGGCCGAGATGCTCGGCGCATCGCGCAAGTCGCTGGAGATGTCGAACGACTACGCCAAGGTGCGCAAGCAGTTCGGGCAGTTCATCGGCCAGTTCCAGGCGGTCAAGCACAAGCTGGCCGAGATGCTGGAGCTCGTCGAGAACTCGCACGCCGCTGTCTACTACGCCGCCTGGGCGCTGGATGCCGACGCGGCAGATGCGGCGCTGGCGGCGTCGGTCGCCAAGTCGATGCTCAACGAGTCGTCCAAGCGGGTGTGTGGCGAAGCCATTCAGGTCCACGGCGGCATCGGCTACACCTGGGAGTACGACCTGCATCTGTACTGGAAGCGCGCCAAGCACCTTGAGCCGCTCTACGGCGACACGGTCTACCACCGTGAGCGTGTTCTGGAGGAATCGCTGGCACAGCACGCAACCGTCTAGAGCGTCGGAGGAGAGCAATGTCAGCATCATCACCCAAAGGCGCGTTGCTGGTCGGGAGCGTGCCGCTCGCTGACAGTGAGCAGGTCTTCCGCGCCGCAGTCGAGATCCTCGGAGATCGACTGCGGCGCGTGCCGGACGGCGAGACCGGCGACCGCACAAACTGGATTGGCTGGCAATTCGCGGTCATGGCCCAGACGCCGGGCATTGAGCGCGTGCCGACGCCCGACGACGCCTACACCTCTCTGCCGGTGTTCCGGCTGGCCGGCTCAGCAGACGAGATCGCGTTCGGCAACCTCGGCTACGCTGACGCCGCGCTGGCCTCGTGGGCGGTCTTCCAGCGGCTGCAAGCCGACGGCGTTATTCCGGCGCACGTCAAGTTTCAGGTCAGCCTGCCGACGCCGCTTGCGCCGGTCACCGGCTTTGTCACACCGGAGGATCAGGCCGCCGTCGAGGGGCCGTACGAGCAGCGCCTGATGCACGAGCTCGGTCAGATCCTCGACGCAATCCCACACGACAGGTTGGCGATCCAGTGGGATGTGGCGGTCGAGTTCGGCATTCTGGAGCGCACCTTCCCGTCGTTCCTCTGGGAGCTTGGGGACGGCATGGTTGATTCGATCGTTGAGCGCCTCGTCCACTATGCCGGACAGGTCCCGGAAGACGTCGAGCTGGGAATCCATCTCTGCTACGGCGACGCCGGACATAAGCACTTCAAGGAGCCGGAAGACACCAGCCTGCTGGTGGAAGTGGCGAACAAGGTGTCAGCCGGCGTCAGCCGTCCCATTGCGTGGCTGCATCTGCCGGTCCCGCGGGATCGGGACGATGACGCCTACTTCGCGCCGCTGGAGAATCTGGAGCTGCACCCGGAAACCGAGCTTTATCTCGGCCTCGTCCACTACACCGATGGCGTGGACGGCACGCAGCGGCGGATTGAGGCTGCGGATCGTCATACAGGGGCGTTCGGTGTGGCGACCGAGTGCGGCTTCGGCCGTCGACCGAGCGAGACAGTGCGCGACCTGTTGCAGATCCATGCGGATGTGTCGTCGCCAATCGAGGTGAATGCAGGAGGGACAGAGGGATGAGTGAGGCAGAAGCTACGAAGGTCGTCCGCAGCGTCGCGGAGCTGAAGGAGCTCATTGGTCAGGAGCTTGGCGTCTCCGAGTGGGTCGAAATCGACCAGGAGCGCGTCAATGCGTTTGCCGACGCGACCGGCGACCACCAGTACATTCACGTCGATCCGGAGCGGGCCAAGCAGACCTTCTTCGGCGGCACCGTGGCGCACGGCTACCTGACCCTGTCGCTCATCCCCTATCTCAGCGGGCTGCGGGACGGCGTCAAGATCGAGCTCGGCGGCCGGATGGGTGTCAACTACGGGCTGAACAAGGTGCGGTTCCCTGCGCCGGTGCCGGTCGGTAGCCGCATCCGCTCGCGCCACAAGCTCATCGCCGTCGAGGAGATCGGCGACAAGGCTGTGCAGATGACGAACGAAGTCACGATTGAGGTCGAGGGACAGGAAAAGCCGGCCTGTGTTGCTGAGACACTTGGCCGCACCTACTTCTAGCGAAACGTCGTTTCAATAGGAAGCGAGCATTGGGCGAGTGGATATTCTCGACCGCTTGCTTGGTCACGACTACGCGACAACACGGGAGCTTCTGCATCTGGCGCGGCAGGCAACTGACGAGCAGCTCGATCGGGTGTTCCCAATCGACGACCGCAGCGTTCGGCAGACGTTCGCCCATATGATCGAGAACGTCGCCATCTGGAGCGATCTGATCGCCGAGCGTCCGGTTGAGCGGCGTCCGCCGGATCACTCTCTCGATGGGTTGCTGCGGGCCCATGAGCAAAATTATGCGGCGTTCGCTGACCTCGCGCGGCGCATTCAGAACGAGGATCGGCTGGACGAGGTGTTCGTCGACACGCTGGACGTCCCACCGACCGAGAAGCGGTTCGGCGGCGCGATCGTTCACATCGTTACGCACAACATGCATCACCGAGCGCAGCTCATCTGGATGCTCGGGCAGCTCGGTGTTTCAAACGTCATCGAAGGGGATGAGCTGTCGTGGGAATCGGCCCACGCGGCGATCGGTGTTCACGGAGATGACGATATCTTCGAGTAGCGTCGTGGACGCGCGGGGAGTGATGAGGAGGATGGGGTGACTACATCGCAGGTCGCGGAGAAGCAAAAACCAGGGGATGATCCCGTCGCCTTCCGGCAGGCGATGGACGCACTCTTTCATCCGAAGTCGATTGCGATTGTTGGCGCGTCGCAACGCCCCGGCTTCGCAAACTCGATCCAGCGCCTGATCCTGAAGGGCGGCTACGAGGGCCAGGTCTACGGCGTCAATCCGCGCTACGACGAGGTCATGGGCTGTCCGTGCTATCCGTCCATCGACGCGATTCCCGGCGGCGTCGACAAGGTGATCGTCGTTGTCCCGAGCCAGCACGTGATGGATGTGCTGGGCCAGGCGGAGCGCGCCGGGGCCAAGGCGGTCAACATCATTACCAGCGGCTTCGGCGAACAGTCTGACGAGCACGCCTCCGACCGCCAGCAGGAGATCCGCGACTTCGCCGATCGCACCGGCATCCGCATCGTCGGCCCGAACTGCCTCGGCATCATCAGCACGCCGGCCAAGATGATCGCCAAGTCGGGGCCGTACGATGTGGTTCATCGCGGGCCGGTTGGCATCGTCTTCCAGAGCGGCCTGCTGGCCTATAGTGCCGTCATCCCGCCGACCGATCGCCAGTTCGGCTACTCCTACGTCGTCACGACCGGCAACGAGGCTGACCTTGATGCGACCGACTTCATGCGCTACTACGTTGAGGACGACGAGACGCGCATCATCGGCTGCTTCATCGAGCAATTCCGCGACGCCGAGAAGCTGCGCTCGGTAGCGCGCATGGCCGCAGAGGCCGGCAAGCCGCTGGTTGTCCTGAAGATTGGGCGATCTGAAGGCGGTCAGCGCGCCGCACGCGCACATACCGGTTCGCTCGTTGGCTCGGACGGCGTGATCGACGCCGTAATGCGCAAGGAAGGCATCGTCCGGGTCTATAACCTCGACGAGATGATCGAGACGCTGGCGGCGTTTCATTCACGCACGCTGCCGAAGGCGAATGGCGTCGGCACGATCTTCGTCTCTGGCGGCGCGGGTGGGCTCATCTCCGACCTGAGTCAGGATCTCGGCATCAACCTCCCGGCCCTGGCTGAGCACACCGCGGAGCGGTTGCATGACATTATTCCGGCCTATGGCACCGTCGGGAACCCGCTCGATACGACCGGACAGGTAGCGCAGCAACCGGAGATCATGGCTGGTGTGCTGGAAGCGATGGCTGAGGACCCCAACGTCAACACCGTCATCTACGGACAGGCGTACCCGAACCTCGTCGATCTGGACAGTCCGGTCGGCCGGGTTATGAAGGAGATCCCCGACCGATATCCCGACAAGGTGTTCCTGATCCTCTCGCTCGTTGCCGGCAGGATGCACGAGGGCTACCGGGGCGATCAGCCGCCGGTTGAGCCGACGGCGACCTGGAACGGTATCCCGTTCCTGCAGGGTGCCGAGAATGGCTTGCGCGCGGTCCGGGCGCTGAACCAGTACGCCGAGTTCCTGCGGAAGCGCGCATCCGCTCCGCCGCAGGATGCCAAACCGTCGGCGGTTGCCGAGCAGGCGCGCGCGCTTGTCCGCGCAGCCAATGGACACCCGCTCGTCGAGCGCGAGGCCAAGGATCTGCTCAAGCTGTACGACATCCCGGTCACCGGCGAGCAACTGGCGACGAGCGCCGACGAGGCGGTCGCGGCTGCGCAGGAGATCGGCTATCCGGTTGTGCTGAAGATCGAATCGCCGGACATCGCCCACAAGACCGAAGCCGGTGGCGTGTTGCTGAACATCGATAGTGACGATGCCGTTCGCGATGGATATGCGAAGATCATCGCAGCAGCGGCGGCCTACAATGCCGACGCGCGGATCAATGGTGTGCTCGTCCAGCAAATGATCTCCGGCGGACACGAGGTGATTCTCGGCATGACGCAGGACCCGACGATGGGACCGGCTGTCGCCGTCGGACTGGGTGGTATCTTCGTCGAAATCCTCAAGGACGTCGTCCTTGAAGCGCCGCCAGTGACGAGTGCGCAGGGTCGCGAAATGCTCGGCAAGCTGCGTGGGCGGGCGATTCTGGAGGGCGCACGCGGAGCGGCTGCGGCTGATCTGGACGCCGTCGCGCACATCATTGAAAAGTTCGGGCAGCTCTGTATCGATCTGCGCGATGATGTGGCCGAGATCGACATCAATCCGCTGCTGGTCTTCGACGAGGGGCAGGGCGCCTGCGTCGTCGATTGCCTGATTGTGCCCTCGGCTTCGGCCGACGGTGGTGGGAACGAGAATGGGGCAGCTTGAGCTTCGGGAAGCGGGTCGGAGTCTTCTCCGATGTGCATGGGTCAACGAGGATGCTCGGGCGAGCGCTCGAGATCTGTGCGAGTGAGGAGGTAGAGACGATCGCCCTGCTCGGCGATCTGTTCGATCGTCCGGAGCAGGCCGACGCCTGTGTCGCGCTGATGGCCGACTGGCAGGTAATCGGGGTCTACGGCAATCACGAGCGAGAGGTCGCGCTGGCGGCCGCCGCCGGTGAGGTCGATCTGCTGCCGGAGACGATTGAACTGTTGAGCGCGCTCGAAGAGGAAGTCCGCATCGGCGACATCCGCCTGACGCACGAAATCCAGCACTGGGGGCAGATCGACCCAGTGGCGCGGATGTTCGGCGGGCATCGTAACGAGCATGAGGATGATCCAACAGCGCGGTTGACCTTCACCGGTCATACGCATTTCCGCCAGGCGCGTGACGAGCGTGGCCTGCTGGAAATCGGTCGCGGCAACGTCTCCATCATGCGAGAGCGTCGCTATCTGTTCAATCCGGGAGCGCTGCAAATCGGGCAGTTCGTCATCTGGGATCGGGAAGCGCGGAGGGTGCAGTTCCGCCACGTCGAGTGGTAGAGCGCATCGTCGGTGCGCAAGCAAGGGAGTAGCCGATGGGGAGGCTTGAAGGCAAGGTAGCGCTGGTAACTGGCGCCGGTCGTGGCATCGGACGCGGCGTCGCGATGCTGCTGGCGTCGGAAGGCGCGAGCGTCGTCGTAAATGACCTCGGGACCGGCCTCGGTGGCGACGGCGCGGATGTCTCGATCGCGCAGCAGGTTGTCTCCGAGATCGAGGCCGCCGGCGGGACAGCGATGGCCAACACGGACTCGATCACCGATTACGACGCCGTCGGCGAGATGGTGCAAGGCGCGATCGATCGCTACGGCAAGCTCGACATCGTCGTTAATGTCGCCGGCATCCTGCGTGACCGGATGATCTTCAATATGGATGAGGCCGAGTGGGATGCGGTGATCGCTGTCCACCTGCGCGGCACGTTTAACACCTGCCGCCACGCCTCGGCGCATTTCCGCGAACGGCGCGAAGGCGGACGGTTTATCAACTTCTCGTCGACTTCGGCCTGGGGCAGCCCCGGGCAGCCGAACTACGCGGCGGCCAAGTACGGCATCCTCGGTCTGACGGCGGTGCTGGCCAACAGCATGAACCGCTACGGCGCGACCGCCAACGCCATCCTGCCCTACGCGGCGACGCGCATGATCGACTCGACGCCGCGGGCCGAGAAGGTGCGCGAGGAGACCGGCAAGCTGCCGAGCGAGCTCGCGATCGGCAGCGAAGGCGATCCGGCCAACGTCGCGCCGATGGTTGCGTACCTCGCCACCGACGATGCCCAGAACATCAACGGGCACTTCTTCGGCGTTGGTGGCTATGGCATCAATCTCTACTCACACTGGGAGCTGGGTGGTGTCCTGCAGGCCGACCGCCGCTGGACCGTACAGGAGCTGATTGACCTGTTCCCGAAGACGATCGGTGAGAATGTCGTGCCGCCGGAGCCGGTCGAGGCCAATGGCCGCAAGCTGAATGGTGCTGCGGCGCAGCAGCTTGATCCGTCGACCTGGACGTCACTGTCGGACAGCATCACCTACTGGGAGCGGCAGCTCTACTACGATGCACGCCGCCAGCAGCGGCCGAGCGAATCGTAGGAGGGGGAACGAGCATGGGAGTACTGGACGGAAAGGTCGCGCTGGTCACCGGCGCAGGACGTGGCATTGGGCGCGGCATCGCCCACCTGCTGGCATCCGAGGGCGCGTCGGTCGTTGTCAACGATCTCGGCGCGTCACTCGATGGCGAAGGCATCGACACCGGACCGGCAGCGACTGTGGTCAAGGAGATCACCGAGGCGGGCGGCACTGCTGTCGCCAACACCGATTCGGTGACGGACTACGAAGCTGCGCAGGGCATGGTCCAGCAGGCGATCGACACCTACGGCAAGCTCGACATCCTGGTCAACGTCGCCGGTATCCTGCGCGATCGCATGATCTTCAATATGAGCCCCGAGGAGTGGGACGCGGTTATCGCAGTTCACCTGAAAGGCACGTTCAACACGTCGAAGTGGGCCTCAGTCCACTTCCGCGAGCGTCGCGAGAGCGGTCGCATCATCAACATGTCCTCGAACTCGGCCTTCGGCGCGCCGGGGCAACCGAACTATGCGGCGGCCAAGTCGGGGATCATCGGCCTGACCCTCGTCTGCGCTGCCTCGCTCAGTCGCTACGGCGTGACAGCCAACGCGATCCTGCCGAGCGGCTCGACCCGCATGATCGATTCGATCCCCCGCGCTGTAGAGGCAGTTGCCCACACCGGCAAGTTGCCAAGCGAGCTGGCGATCGGCACCGAGAAGGACCCGGACAACGTCGCACCGCTTGTCGGCTTCCTGGCCAGCGATGCCGCCAGCCACGTCAACGGTCAGGTGTTCGGCTCGTTTGGCTACAACGTGACGCTGATGTCGCAGCCGAAGATCATCCGCACGATCCAGAACACGCAGCGCTGGACGGTCGATGAGCTGGTCGATATCGTGCCGCGTGCGTTCGGGCCGGAGTTCGTCGGACAGGCGAACATGCCGGGCATCACGTCGAACATCAACGCACTGCCGGACGACCAGTGGGTCGAGATTGCGGCTGGCCTCCGTGCCTGGACGACGTCGCTCGAGCCATATGGTGAGCTGGTCTGGTAGCGCAGACACCAGAGCCGGAGCCGCAGCGGGCAGTATCTGAGAGGAACATCGGTGAACGATCGAGTATTGATGCAGGACTTCTCCGACAAGATCGTTGAAATGGTCGAACGCATCCTCGCCTGCTGCGAAGGGCTCGATGAGGCCGGAATCAACTGGAAGCCGGACGCGCCAGATACGAACAGCATCTACGTGCTGGCGACACACACCATGGGGAACGTGCGCCAGAATGTGCTGGCTGTGCTTGGCGATCAGGAGGACCAGCGCGATCGTGATGCCGAGTTCGTCGCCTCAGGCGACAGCGCCGCCGAGCTACAGCGTCAGTGGGCGGAGCTGAAGCCACAAGTGCAGGAGACGCTGGCTCGGCTCGGCACGAAAGACCTGGAGCGCGTCCACGCCCACCCGCGGCGTGGAACGATGACTGGCCAACAGGTGCTGATGCTCGCGGCGACGCACGCCGGAGAGCATGCGGGGCAGGCGGAGCTGACGCGCGATATCTACGTCGCCCAGCACTAGACCGCCAGACAATCAGGAATTGGGACAACGACCGGCCGCCGCTCGTGGTGTGCCGGTCGCGAGGGAAGGAGACCGGAGTGACCGTCAGCTTGAATGGCAAGACCGCCATTGTCGGCGTGGCCGAGTCCGATCAGCTCGGAAAGCTCCCCGACAAGCCAGCGATCATGCTGCACGCCGAGGCGGCGCGCAACGCATTGGCCGACGCGGGCCTGACCAAGGATGATGTCGACGGCCTGTTTACCGCCGGGATCTCGACGCTGGAGCTCGGCGAGTATCTCGGCATCGAGCCGAAGGTGACGGACACGACGTCGGTCGGTGGCTCGTCGTTCGTCATCCACATCGCCCACGCTGCGGCGGCGATCGCCACCGGCCGCTGCGAAGTCGCGCTCGTCACCCACGGTGAGAGTGGCCGCTCGCGCGTTGGTCAGCTGCCGTATCCATACTCGGCGCAGTCACTGCGCGGCCAGTTCGAGGGCCCCTACGGCTTGCCCTCGCCGGTCGGCGCCTATGCAATGGCAGCCACTCGCCACATGCACGAGTTTGGCACGACCCACGAGCAGCTCGCCGAGATCGCCGTCGCCACCCGCAAGTGGGCGATGATGAACCCCAAGGCGATGATGCAGGATCCAATCACGATCCAGGATGTCCTCGACTCGCGCCCGATCACCTACCCGTTCAACCTGCTCGACTGCTGTCTGGTCACCGATGGCGGCGGTGCCTATGTTATGACAAGCGTCGAGCGAGCCAAGTCGCTGAAGCAGACGCCGGTTGTCGTCCTCGGTGTCGGTGAAGGCCACGACCACTCGCTGATCTCGCAGATGCCGAGCTACACCAGCTTCGCCGCCAAGCACTCGGGTCAGCGCGCGTTCGACATGGCTGGCATCGGCCGCGACGAGATCGACATCGCTATGATCTACGACTCGTTCACCTATACCGTCCTGCTGTCGCTTGAGGAGCTTGGCTTCTGCGCCAAGGGCGAGGGTGGCGACTTCGTCTCTAACCAGCGCACCGCGCCGGGCGGCGATTTCCCGATGAACACCAACGGTGGTGGCCTGTCCTACTGCCACACCGGCATGTACGGCATGTTCGCCGTCATCGAGGGTGTCCGCCAGTTGCGCCACGACTACGCCGATCAGGGCCAGCGCCAGGTCAAGGACGCCAAGCTCGGCATCGTCCACGGCACCGGTGGCGTTCTGTCGTCGGCCGGCACGGCAATCCTGGCGCGCGGTTAGTCGCGCGCAGACTGTTGAGGGAGAGAGATATGGCCGATTACAAGAAGCCGCTGCCAACGCCCGATCCGGTGACCCAGCCGTTCTGGGATAGCCTCAAGCAGCACGAGATGAAGATCCAGCGCTGCAACGACACGGGCAAGTACTTCTTCTACCCGCGAGGTCTGAGCCCGTTCACGCTCTCGGACAACATCTCGTGGGAGAAGGTTTCGGGCAAGGGTACTGTTCACGCCTTCACGATTGTCTACAACCAGCGTGCGCCGGGCTTCGCCGATGAGGTGCCATACGTCGTCGCAATGGTTGAGCTCGACGAGGGCGCGCGGATGATGACGAACCTCGTTGACGTCGAAGCCGATCCCGAGCACGTCAAGATCGGCATGCCGGTCGAGATCGTCTACGAGGACGTCACCGACGAGATCACCCTGCCGAAGTTCAAGCCTGCGAGCTAGTCAGTCGTCGCTTCGGAAACCTGAGAGGGCCAGCCCCGCATGTCGGGGTTGGCCCTCTCTGTTGCCTGTTACGGGCACATATCCTGTCGCCTCGGGTCCATCTGGCTGCATGCCGACGTAGGGCCGTATTGCATACGCCCGGCTCGATCACCACCACGTCGGTACGTTCCGGTTGATCAGATTGGCGATTGTAGTCAGCCAGATAACACGTCGGTGGGTGCCAATCTGCCGGGTGGGCGGTTGAACGGGCGTATGCGATACGCCCCTACAGAGTAAGGCCCGCAACGTCCCTCACCGTTCGCCGACCGGCACCCATTCGCGATTCACCGGACCCACGTACACCGACTGTGGTCGGATGATGCGGCCCGTCTCCAGTTGCTCGAAGCAGTGCGCCAACCAGCCGACGACCCGACTGACGCCAAACGTAGGCGCGAACTGATCGGTGTGCAGCCCGAGGCTGTGGAGCAGCAGCGCCGTGTAGTACTCGACGTTCGTCTGGAGTCGCCGTCCCGGCTTGTACTCCTCCAGCAGGCGCAGCGCGACCTGCTCGACACCCATCGCCAGCTCGTAGAGCGCAGGGTCACCCGCACCGGCTGCATCCAGCCGCATTGCGGCCGCGCCGAGTACGTCTGCACGCGGGTCGCGCACCTTGTAGACGCGATGGCCGAAGCCCATCAAGCGCTCGCCGCGTTCCAGCCGCGCCCGCAGGTCAGCCTCGGCGCGCTCCAGGCTGCCGATCTCGAACACCATGTCGAGCGCCGGGCCGGGCGCGCCGCCATGCAGCGGGCCCTTCAACGCGCCGACCGCGCCGGTGACCGCCGAGACGAGGTCCGAGTGCGTCGCGATGATGACGCGCGCTGCGAACGTTGATGCGTTCAGGCCGTGATCGACGACCGTGTTCAGGTAGGTTTCCAACGCGCGGACGCTGGCTTCGTCTGGCCGGACGCCGGTCAGCATCCAGAGGTAGTTCGCCGTGTGACTGAGCGTTGTGTCCGGCGCGATTGGCTGGTTCCCGGACACGAGCCGCGCGTAGGTTGCGACGATCGTCGCGACCTGGGCAATGAGCGTCAGCGCGAGATCCTGCGATGTCGACTCTGCGCCGCTCGCTCCCATCCCCAGTGTGCCGACCGCGATGCGGAGCGCGTCCATCGGCGGCGTGTTCTGCGCCGCTGCCGTCACAAGGATCGCCTGTGTAGCCTCCGGCAGTTCGCGGCGGGCAGCGAGGTCGGCCCGAAGCGCGTCCAGCTCAGCGGCGTTCGGCAGGCGGTCGTTGAACAGAAGGAACACAACTTCCTCGAACGTCGCGTTTGGCGCGAGCTCCTCAACCGGATAGCCGGCAATGACGAGCTGCCCTGCCTCGCCATCGACGCTGCTCAGTCGCGTGGCAGCGGCGACGATTCCTTCCAGTCCGGCGTGAACCTGAGCTGTTGACATGGATCTCAATCCTTCCGACCGGCTATAGGCCGATGTACTCACCGTTCTCCGTGTAGTAACCTTCGACCAATACAGGTTGTCAATCTTGATTCATCAATCAATACATAGGGGCACGCCGTGAGTGATCCATCGACCGAGTCCCGCTATCTGACTGCGGCCGAGGCGGCCAGCGAGCTTGGTATCACGACTTCAACGCTCTATGCCTACGTCAGCCGTGGCCTGATCGCATCCGAGCCGGCCCCCGGCGACGTGCGCGCGCGGCGCTATCGTGTCGAGGAGGTGCGCCGCCTCCGCGAGCGCCAGGACGTGCGGCGCAATCCGGCCGGCTCGGTCCGTGAGGCGCTGAGCTTTGGCGTGCCCTTGCTTGAATCAGCGATCACGCTCATCGACGACGGGCGGCTCTGGTATCGCGGCCACGATGCGATTGCGCTGGCTCGTGAGCGACACTTCGAGGAAGTCGTTGCCTTACTCTGGCATGAGGAGCTGGCGTCGCGATCCGAGCCGATACCAGCCGCTGCGGCTCTCGCACCGCCACCCCAGCTTGAGCCAATTGCCGCGTTGCAGTGGATCCTGCCGATGCTGTCAGCGAGCGATCCCACGGCGTACGATCGCACGCCGACGGCGCTTGTTCGGGCAGGCTGGCGGATACTGGATGCGTTCGTCGGCGTGCTGGCCGGGGGCAGCCGATCGCACACATCAATCGCGCACCGTATCGCCTCAGTCTGGGCGCCGGACGTACCGGAGCTTCCTCGTTTGCTCGACACCGCGCTGATCCTGTGGGCCGATCATGAGCTCAACGTGTCGTCCTTCACCGTGCGCTGCATCGCCTCGGCGGGAGCGCCGCTCTACGCTGCCGTATCTGGGGGGCTCGCGGCGCTGCAGGGCGTCAAGCATGGCGGCATGACGTTGCGGGTCGAGGCCCTGCTGGATGAGATCGGCACGCCGGATCGCGCTCGGAGCGTTGTCGCCGGTCGGCTTCGGCGTGGCGATGGCCTGCCCGGATTCGGCCACAGGCTGTATCCTGGCGGCGACCCGCGTGCTGCGCTCCTGCTGGAGATGCTTAGCGATGCAGCAGGAGACACCGAAACGGGCGTGCTTGGTCGCGCAACAATCGCCGCCGCCGCTGATGTCGGGCTCGCGCCGGTCATCGACCTGGCGATGGTTCTGCTGGCGCGTGCCTATGCGATGCCGCCCGGGGCTCCGCTGGCGCTGATGGCGATTGGCCGGAGCGCCGGCTGGGTGGCCCATGCACTCGAAGAGAACGAGCGCGACAGGCTCATTCGCCCACGCGCTCGTTACACTGGACCGTTGCCGAGCTAGCCGTTCGACTCTCCCGCCTGCATCGCCCGACCAACGTACGCGAACAACTCCCTGTCGATCGCCTCACCGGTCGGCATCGTGTCCTCGTTGTCGTAGAAAGACTCAAGCGACTTCGCGATGCCCGGGTTACCGCCGGTGAACTCGGCGACGAGCCCCCGCCAGCGAACCATCAGCGCTTGCACCTCCGGATCAGCGGGATCAACGCCCGCCTCCATCTTTGCGCGCACCTCTGCCATGAGCTTCGGCCACTCTGCTTCGACCTCTACGATGCGCTCTTCGCCGACTTCTTCACGCCTCTTGCGCAGCCATTCCAGCTGCTCTTCGCTGTAATACTTTTCGACCATTCTCATCGCCTCCATCGTCGTAACAAGTGTGTCGGTTGTGACTGCTTCGCCGTGCTGCAGAAGTCGCGCGATACCGTCCAGCCGTTGCTGCAGCGTTTCCAGCGCCGTGATTTGTTCACCCAGTCGCGTTCGCTGCAGCTCGATCGTCTCCAGTAGCGACGGATCGTGTGCTTCCAGCTGAGCGCGTACCTCGTCGAGCGAAAGGCCCAGACTCCGCAGCGATGTCACCTGTTGCAACCGCCGCACTGCATCCGGCCCGTAGACGCGGTGGCCGCCCTCGCTGCGCTCAGTCGGTCGCACTAGCCCGATCTCGTCGTAAAAGCGCAGCGTCCGAACAGTCAGACCCGTCCGCCGCGCCAGCTCCCCGATCTTCATCGCCCCTCCGCTCGGTGCCGGCAACCTGTATGCAGCCTACAACCTCACGTTACGTTAGATGCAAGGGGATCGGACGGCCCTCACCCCCCGCCCCCTCTCCCAGCATTGGGAGAGGGGGTGTCATGGATACGGCGGGTGGATGCCATGTTGAGGGTAGATCCGTAATACAGCGTCGCCTCCGTCTCTTTGAATCGGCAGCCAATTCGTCAGACTCAGGACATCCCCTCTCCCAGTATTGGGAGAGGGGCCGGGGGTGAGGGCCTACTTCCGTGCCAGAAAGCCATCGACAACAACATCCTCCGCAAACTGCCCCGAGGCGTCTAGCGTCAGCAGACGCTGACGAAGATCCGCCTCAAACGCGGCGCGGTTGCTGCCGAACAGACGGGGTGAAGCGAACGAGGTGGAGTAGAGGAAGCCGAGGATCGTGTCGATGGTCCATGTGTGGCGGGCAGGAAATGGACGATACTGGAAGTCACGGAAGGCGGAGCGGGCCAGAATCTCCTCCCACGGGTCGTGGGCGACTCGGTAGACGGTGTCGCCGGCCCGGCGTTCGGTTCCAAGCCAGTCCCGGAGTGTGCTGCGGACGACGACCTGCCAGTCCAGCTCGCCGGTCCAGATGCCGCAGCCGTCGCCGGACAGCAGCACGCTGCCGCCCGGTTCGGTCAGGCGGTCGAGCGCGGCGAGCGTTTCATCGGGCGGCATCCAGTGGAACGCGCGGCCCATCACGGTGATGCGCAGCGGCGCAATCTGGTCGGCAAGCGTTTCGATCGTCTCCGCTCGACCCGCCAGCCAGCGCACGTTCTGCACGCTCACGCTCCGGGCTGCAGCGTCCGCCTCCGTGATCATCGCGGCGTCGGGATCGACGCCGAAGGCGAAGGCAACATGTGGCGCGAACGGCAAGGTGAGCTGCCCGGTGCCGCAGCCGAGATCGAGCAAATGCCCGGTGCCATCGAGCCTGCTCTCGCTAACGACCCAATCGATCAGCGCGGTCGGATAGCCCGGTCGGTAGCGCGCGTAATACCAGGCAGTGCCCTCGAACAGCCGGTCGTCCGGCGTGTTCAACGGCGTCCTGGTATCTGCTTCATGCCGGCCAGTGCCGCGTCGAAACGCGGATCATCGGTCGCCGGGATGCTCAGCGAGACGACATCAGTCAAGCCGCCGAGCCGGGCCGCGACCTTGTCGACAATCGTGTCCCAGGTGCCGGAGATGCAGAACGTATCGAGCACATCATCGGGGACGACGGTGCCGAGGTCATCCCAGCGGCTCTGAGCGATCAGCTCGCGCAGCGCCGGGTTCAGATCTGCCCAGCCGTGATGCTCCAGCACCGGCAGGTACGTGCGCGTCGAGGCGTAGAACGCGATCCGGTAGCGGGCGTTCTCCCGAGCGGCCGCGACCGCTTCCTCGTCCGGTCCTGTGGCGATAAACCCGGTGCCATTCAGGTCGAAGGAGTCGAGCGAGCGCCCGGATTTCGCCGCGCCCTCCTGCACGTTCGGCCAGATGACATCGCGCGTGTACTCAGCAGTCGAGAACGGATGGACGCGCAAGCCATCGCACAGCTCGCCGGCCAGCCGGATGTTGTAGGCGTTGACGGCGGCGATCTCGACGCGCGGCACCGGATACTCGGAGGGTGGCGGGCTGAACTCGGGCGTCATCAGGCTGAAGTTGTAAAAGCGTCCTTTGTAGTTCAGCGGCGTGCCATTCTGCCAGGTGTTCCAGATGGCTCGCAGCGACTCGATGTACTCGCGCAGACGCGGTCCCGGCGAATCCCAGATCGTTGAGAAGCGCCGCTCGATATGCCCCTTAACCTGCGTGCCAAGCCCCACCGTGAAGCGCCCCTGCGACAGATCCTGCAGATTGCGCGACATGTAGGCGACGACCATCGGGCTGCGTGGAAATGCGATCGCGACCGATGTCGCCAGGCGAATCGTTGACGTGGCCGGCGCAATGACGGCGGTCGTAATGAACGGATCGTGCTTCAGCTCCGGTGCGCCGAGTGCGTCAAATCCGAGCGCTTCCGCGCGGGCTGCCTGTGCGCCAACGTCGCCCCAGGCGAGGTCGCCAATGCCTGCTTCTACGCGCATGTCATCCCCTTGCAGTTGCTGAGCTTTCGCAGTTGCCGGTAGCGTAGCACGGCGGCGGTGTATTGCCGCCTACTGAATTGGCAGGGCGCCTATGTGATAGAGACCGAAGATCACCATCATGATGCCGATGGTGATAATCATCGTGCGCGCTGGTCTACCGACGACCGTCCCTGCAATACCGGCGAAGAATAGCGCCGTCGCCAGGTACACCGTATTCAGGATGTACTGGTCACTCTTATCGCTGGCGTCCATCTCGTAAGTGAAGAGTGCGTCCACTTCGTCGGAGAGCTGCTCCGCGCGCTCGAAGGACGGATTCCTGTACTCCGACATGTCCATTGGGCTGCCGGGCGCGTCGGGATTCGATAGCGGCGACGCTGCCAGCCACGCATCAACCGCCGGGCGCAAACGATCCGAGAACTGCCGCTCCAGAAACGCCATGAGCTGCGTGTCATTGCTGGTGTATGCGTCGGCGTAGTCGTTGAACACCTCGGCGTCCATGAACATTTTGGCGAAGCCGGACGATCTGGCGTCGCTGGCCTGCACACGCTTGGCTGAAGCCTGAGAGAACATGGTCGACTGCACGCTGCCCAGCGAGCAGCCTGATAGCCGTTCCACGCAGTCGCTAGTGACGTAGTCGTGAACAGCAGAACGGCGATGGTTTCCAGCAAATAGCTCCAGGTCTGGCTGTTGATCCACTGCAGAAGACGGACGTTGCCATGATCGACGCTTCGGAGCTGGTCCTTGATGTTCTATCTCAATCAGTGCGGGGAGGTACATTGCCTCATGCGTAGAGGGAATGCGACCACATGACGTGTTACGAACCGGCTGTTGTGTGCGACGGTTGATGTTTCGGCCAACACGTACCGGTGCCGGCGGTTGATCGCAGCTGATTGCTATGCCTTATGACGATGTTGCATTGTGGTTGGGCTTGAGAATTGACTCAGCAGGGCGAACAACTGTCACTTATCCAGTTCGCGAGCCGCTTCGTCAGGCTGACCTCATATGACAGCGCCTTGAGCTCTACGGCAGTGACGTTAATGCCGTAGAGCTGCGCCTGCTCGGCAAGCCACTGCCATGGATGGGGCTCGCCGTCATCATCATCCGGCAGGACGACATTCAGCACGTCTTGCCGGATAATGTCGAGCGTCAGGCCGGAGTTCATCGGCGCTGTGTTCTCCAGGATGACGCGGCGGCCATCCTCCAGCTCGACGACCTCTCGTGGCGTACTTATCGTGAAGCCTCGCTCGCTCACAACCACATTGCGGCCGTCATCCAGCGCCACGAACTCGCGGACCGAAAAGCTCTGCGATGGCCCGGCTTCCGGTACGCCGGTCGCGAAGTCGCAGATCGCGCCAAGCCTGACCACCCGTGCGGATCGCTGCTGATCCAGGCTCTCATCGTATGGGAACCAGCCGGAACGCTTGTTCACGTGCATCGCCGATCATCTGTCTGCGGCCTGTTTCAGCGCCATCGTACGCGAAGACCCTGACGACTCCGCAGCATCTGAAGATTTCTGCCCGCTCTAACACAAACCTAACAATCCTGAATGGGCATGGGTCTGTTTTTGGCTGTCTGGAAAGGCTTTCCTGAAGATGTTAACAATCCAACAGAACAACCGACAGAACAGGCTGTCAGTTGACAGCGGCGTCGATCGCCGTTCCGTCGTCGTCTTCGTAGCGCTGCTTGCCGATGACCGGGGGGTTGTTGAGCCGATCGGCAGCATCCCGATCTTCGGCGCGACCGGGATTCACGTATTCGTTCATGGTGAACTCGACCCGCTTATGTCCGAGGCGTTTCGAGATCGTTGCCGGCGAGACGCCGTTACGTGCCATCCACGTTGCGCCGGTGTGGCGTAGCCCATGCGGCGAGAGCGGTCGGACCTTCGCCTTGTCGCACAGGGCGTGCAGGCGGCCCCGCATGGTTCCCGGACTGGAGCGCATCTTCCACTGCCGGCCCGGAAATACCCACTGGTGCGGATTCCAGTCGTCACCCAGTCCCGACCGGAGCCGTTCTTCGTCCTGCTTACGCTTGATGCGCCGCAAGTCGAGTACGCAGACGTCCGGTAGCTCGATCCATCGTTCGCCAGCGACAGACTTGGCGCTTTCGCCCAGAACGATGTTCCCTACAGCGTCGCGTGTGCGAGTGCGTTCGACTTTCACCCTGCCCGCGCGCAGATCGACGACCGGCCACTTGAGGGCATCGACCTCGCCGATTCGCATCTGCCCCAGTAGCATCAGCCGCCAGTAGGCAGCGTCGGGATCACCGTGCAGCACTTCGAGGAACCGCACGATCTCTTCATCGTCCCACGGATCGACCTTCTTCTTGACGACGCGGTACGGACGCACCAACGCCGCAGGATTCAAGGCGATCCGGCGTTCTTCCTGCGCCTTTGAGAGTGCGGTGACGAGCACCGTGCGAACGTAGTTTGCGGACTTGTGCGTCAGTGCCAGTTTCGTGTCGTCACGAGCTGACGGGGCTTCGGCGATCTGGCCAAACCAGTCCGACACGATGTCAACCGTGAGCGACCGGAGCTTGATCTTGCCGATGTACGGCTTGATCCACGATTCGATTGCCCACGTGTAGTTATAGACCGATGAGCCGGAGAGATCGCGACGAACCTGGAGCCAGTAGTCGAGGAACTCTTCCAGCATTATGTCTTCATCCGCGCGGCGCGTATGCATGCCGTCGAGGATGCGAGTCTGATGCCTGACGCGGGCCTCATGGGCCTCTTTGTCAGTTGCGTAACCACCGCGAGCGACCTGCTCGCGCTTTCCAGTGAGCGGATCCTTCGGTCCGCGCAGTCGATATTGCCAACTGTCCGGCCCAGACGGGTAGACGCCAGGATAGGGCGACTTGCGCGAGCGCCACTCGCTCGATGGTGCCCTCTTGTTCTCCCTGGCCACCGTAGACCTCCTCTCGCCGCCGTGGCGGCTCGATCGAGTCACCACCCGCCCCAGTACCTATGCCCCGGCCGTAGCCGGATTGCGCGCAGGCACCGGCGGCAGGTTGTATACATAGAGTCCGATCACCTGCACATCTGTTTCTGCAACTCGCGCAATAGCAACCTCCTCACCGAGTTCGTTTGGCGCTGACAGAACGACTCCGCCGTCGTTTGCCCAACTCCAGCGGTACATGCGTGCGACATCGTCATCATTGACGGTCGCCACGACGAGCCGGCCATCCTCAGGCTTGCGATCGATCGACTGTTCCAGGATCACCAGATGGTCGCGTACGATCCCGAGCGCCCTCCACGAGTCATCAACCACCCTGACTGCGAACGGCTGGCGGGAATCCCCGATCATTTCCGGAAGCACACGCAGCACGTCTAAGCTCCCCTTGCTGTCTACATTGCCTGGAATTTCGCCCCTGACCTGAATCTCGATTGCGTCTGTTGCGATAACCACCTCGATCTTTTCCACCCAGCCGGATGCCACGCGAAGTTCGTCGACGGGCACATCCAATGCCGTCGCCAACGCTTGAAGTGTCTCTAGTTCCGGGCGCTGCGTCTTTCCCATCTCGATCTGTGAGATGTGCGTCTGCGAGATGCCTGAGCGCTCCGCCAGTGCATCCTGCGTCAACTTCAACTCCCTCCGACGCTCGCGCACGAGACTACCCAGACGTAATTCCATGGTGTCTCCTGTCCTCGACCTATAAACCTGTAGACCCATAACGGCGATATCGCCTCGAACGATACCCATAATAACAGTAACTATCCGATATGCTATTGCATTCTCGTAAGACCTCTTATATAGTTACCGTATTGATAGGTACCTCTGAAAACCGTAAGGACGGACGATGACAGACGAGACGCAAGAGATCGGCATTGGCCGACTGGTTGGGAAGCGGATCATGGTCAGTGCGCTCCTCGATAAGGATCAGGCGCGCGACATTGAAAAGCTGATGGAGCGGCGGCGCACTGGCCTTTCGCAGCTGATGCGCGAGGCAACCGATCTGCTCCTCTTTCGGGCCGCGCGGCTGGAGGAGCAGTCTAATAGCGAGCCTGACCGATGAGCAGCGCAGTCGAGTTGCACCTGTCCGATGCTGTGTTGCGCTTGTCGGATGAGGATGTTGAGCGCATTGCCGTTGCGGTGAGTCGCTATCTGCCGAACGTAATGCCCGACTGGTTGCTCAAGCAACCGGCCACGCCAGCCGAGGTTGCCGACTGGTTGCGCGTCAGCGAGAAGACGCTGTTGCGCTGGCGGAAGAACGGCACCCTTCCCGCCTTCGAGGAAGGCAACGTCGTGCGATACACACCGCTCCACCTGGCGGCCGGACTCGCCGCCGGTATTCTGAAAGGACACCACGAATGTCAGTAGCTACGACGCCGCAGACCGCCGCGGACATGCTGCTTGCAGATACGTCTGCCGACGGATTCCCGATTCGCAGCCTGATTTCCCGCGCTCTCGATGAGACGGTGTCTCTGCGAGAACCGGCTGAACGGGAGCGACGAGAGGAACTGGAGCGCTTCTCAGCCGCCGCCGCGATTCTGTTGCGGAACTTTTTCTCCCGCAGGTTGCAGCTCGACATCGCGCTCGACCTGATCGACACATCTCACACCGTCACGCAGGACCAGCAACCATCGGATGCGATATATACGGCGGGCTACGTGAGTGGTAACGCGACACTCTGGCAGCAGATCGCGGGTGCAGACCTCAAGCGACGGCTCTACGACATCAACAACGATACCCGCACGTCCTTCGCCGCCGTTAACGTATCGGTCGATTGCCCGGATTGCGGCACGGAATTGTTCATCGGCAGTTTCGGCTCGTTGCTCAGCCTCGGTCAGATTCTCGAAAGCCCTGCGCCAGTCTGTCGATCGTGTCACCCCGTCCCTGCCCCATGTGAGGACGAGTAGCCCTTTTTTTGCCTTGCGATACCGCTCAAAACGGTAGCGCCTAGACAGGTCATGGAGTACACACCTGATGAAGCTCATTGACGAAAAGCCCCGGCCGTACATCGAACCGTCTCGCCGGCCGGAAATGCCCCAGCCGCCGCGCGTCGCCCCACGCCTGACGCGCTTTGCCATCGAGGTTCTCGCCGGCGCGTCCGGCGGCCTGTTCATCCTGTTTGCCGGTTATGCCGCATATCACCTGGGAGGCATCCTGTGAATACCTGCGCTGCTCATGGCTGCCCACATCCGGCCGAGGAAAACGACAACCTCTGCTGGAAACACGCATACGCACGCAACGGCTTTCGGGCGATCTACGCCGACGATCCCACGCCGATCGAGATGTACACGACTGAAGCCGTCGACTTCCTGATGCGCAACCAGTTCCGACGGCCGATGCCTGCGCCGCACTATCCGCTACCGCCCGAGGTCTAATCGCACTTCACGAACAAGGGGACACACATGGCAACGACGTTCGATCCAGCCAAGCACTTCACAAAGGTCAAAGGCCAAGACTATCTGCCGGTCAAATGGCGGCTGGTCTGGCTCCGCACCGAGCATCCACTAGCTCGTATCGAGACGGAGATCGTCCGGCTGGGCGAAGGCGCGGCGCTGATGAAGGCGACCGTCACGCTGCCGCCGCAGCCGGTGGTTGACGGCAAGACCGGCGAGATTGTGGATACAGATGAGCTGTGGGTCGCCAGCGCCACCGCCTACAAGACCTGTACGCGCACGGAATTTGAGGACTACATCGAGAAAGCGGAGACCGGCGCGATCGGACGCGCGCTCGCGAATCTGGGCTACGGCACGCAGTTCGCTGACGCTGATCTGGCCGACCCGGACGCAGCGGTTCCGGCACATCAGGAGTCGCGCCAGCACCAGCCGCAGCAGCGCCAGCAGCCCCAGCGGCAGCAACCACAACGACCGCAGCGATCGAACTACGAACCGTAGGATCCGGCGTTGCATCCGCCGACGAGACTCAATGTCGATGGATGCAACGCCCAAAGTGGTAACGCTTTGAGTGCTATACTCGCCAACTGTGAGGCAACAAAGAGGGGCCGCGCGGAACGGCCGCCGGCCCTTGACACAGAGAGGAAAGGACTCTCCGTGTGCATAGATTTTACCCCACTTGACAATTTCAAGTCGAGGCTGCAATGAGCATCGAACTCATGGCGAAGGTCCGTAAGCTCGACCTGGACCCTATGACGACGCACCTGCTGATCGCGATGGCCGACTTCGCGAACGACGACGGCACCAGCGTCTATCCCAGCATCGAGCGACTGGCCTACAACACCAACCTGTCAGAGTCGTCTGTCCGTAGACACCTGCGCAAACTCGCCACTGACGGCATTATCGAGTCGATCGGCGGCGAGCGCGGCGGCCGTGGCGTTCGCAGGGAATGGCAGCTGCATCTCGATCGCGCACCCGTCAAACCACCCTTCCGACCCACGCAAACATACCGACGTATCAGCACTTCGTCCCGTTCCGAAAACCCTGTCATTCTAACAGGGTTTAGTGACGCTGACTCCGGCGATTCGGAGGCCGATCGCGCACCGGTGAAAGGGTGTCAATCTGACAGGGTATTGAACGACGAAAGGGTGTCAACCTGCACACAAAAGGGTGTCAACCTGCACACAAAAGGGTGTCAACCTGACAATTACTTACATATAGAACCATCAGAAGAACCGTCAGTAGAACCTACAGTAGGTTCACTGCGTTCACCTACTGCGGCTTCGGCCCCTGATCCGTTCACTCCGTATGGCGTTTTTCACGCCTATCTCGACGCTGTCGGGAAAGAGGATGAGGGCCTGCCGCCAGCGTGGCGAAAACGCCAACTCGCCGTTGCTAAGCGCCTGATCGAACAGGGTTTCGGAGGCGACAAGGTCGCGGCCTTCATCGCGCACCGTCTGTCCGAAACATGGCGGACTGGCCCGTTCGATCTGCTGGATGTTGAGCGCGACATTCCCAAGTGGGAAGTGCTCGGGCAACCGACGTCTGCCGTTCGCGCTGATGCGAAACCCAGCGCGGACGAAAAGCGCACGGAGATGCTCGACCGGATCCTGCGCTCGGCATCGGCATTACCGGATGCGAGGAAACCATGAGTCTGACAAAGCAGGGCTTCGCCGCTGGTATGGCGTTGCTCGTCGACGTTTACGGTCGTGGCCTGACTGCCCAGGCGACCGACGTCTACCGTGACATGTTCGCCCATGTGGCGGACGAGATTTGGGAAGGCGCGGTTCGTGAGGCGATCCGTACCGAAGACTGGTTTCCTACCCCGTCGATCCTGATGGCGGCTGTCGTTCGACTGTCAGCTCGACTGGCAAAGATCCTCACGCCGGACGAAGCCTGGCAGCAGGTGATGGAGTCGGCTCGCGAGTATCGCGAGCGAGGATCCTACGTTGATCGCTTCGACGATGACGTCTGGAAGGCGCTCGAAACGATCGGTGGCGTGCGTGCGGTCGCATCTGTCGACCACGGTGCTGGCATCGCGCGGCTGGAGCGCTGGTTCCTCGACGCCTACCGGCCAAAATTCGACCGCGTAGTCGATCGTACGGCGCGACTCTCGCCAGCAGCAGTACCGGTCGGCGAGCTGGTGATTGGAGTTGAGCACCGATGAGACACGGGATGTTCGGATCGGTCTACTACGCCATCGTTCGCGGCGGCGCGCGCGTCACCGTTGGCGATCACGTCTCGTACCAAACAGCCAGTGGCATTGAGTCCGGCCGGATCGTCGCGATGGCACCGGACGCAGATACGCCAGGTGGCCGAATCCTGCGCATCTTCGACGGCGACACGATCGCTCAGCGGTCCGGCGGCGAATGCTGGCGCGCGATTGACACGCCTGTCAATACCTGTCATACTGGTAACGTAGAAAGCGGTAACTCTGAAAACGGTAAGAGCAACCGCTAACGCCGACCCTATGCACGGTCTGTGGAAAGGACGCAACTGTGCCAGGTTCCCCACCGACGATTGCGGCAGTCGTCAACGTCAAATCCGGTCAGCGGTATGACGTCTACATTGGCCGCGCAAACCCTAGTTACAACCTGCCCGCGTCACCGTGGGCAAACCCCTACATCGTCGGCCAGGACGGCGACATTGACACAGTGCTCGATCTCTACGAGCAGCATGTCCGATCATCGCCGGAACTGTGCCGCATGCTCCCGTCGCTGCGGGACAAGGTCCTCGGCTGCTGGTGCGATGGCCCCTGTCACGGTGACGTGCTCGGCCGTCTACTCGCAGAGGTGGACGCGCCACGCTGGCCGCTTGCGCCGGCGAAGGGGCTGGCGGAGAAGATCGCCGATCGCTTTGGGCAGCTCGGCTTTGTTGATCGCATCGTCATCGCTGGCTCAATCCGGCGCGGACGACCGGACGTGAAGGACATCGAGCTCGTTGTCACGCCGCGGTTTCGCCCGACCCAGGTTGACCTGTTCGGCGAGCCAGCGGGCTACACCAACCTGTTTGATACCTGCATTGATGACCTGATTGCACGCGACATCCTCGGCTATCGGCTGGACATCAACGGCCGCAAGTCCGCCGGCGAGCGCTCAAAGCGTCTTGTCTGGAACTCCGGCTCAATGGCCGGCATCGGCATCGACCTGTTTTCAGTGCTGCCGCCGGCGCAGTTCGGTCTGCTGCAGATGATCCGCACGGGTCCCGCCGACTACTCCAAGCGCCTTGTGACACCGAAGCGCAAGGGCGGGCTTCTGCTGGATGGCTTTCGGGTGGTGAATGGCGCAATCTGGGAGCTGGACAAGCTCGGTATGTCGACGATCATGCACTCCACGCCAGAAGAGTCGGACGTTTGCCGACTTCTCGGCATTCCGCTCCTGCCGCCGGAGGAGCGCCAATGATCGACCTGTCAACGACGCTGATGCAGCGCGATGATCTGGCGCTCCGACCTAGTGGTCTGTATGTGCCGCAGAAGAACAAGCGTGACCGACCGATTGCGATCGATCTGTTTTGCGGTGCTGGCGGCTTCAGCCTCGGCTTCATCGAAGCCGGCTTCGAGGTTGTCGCAGCCGTTGAGTGGGATGCCGATGCAGCGATCACGTACCTGACGAACATGGGTGCGTATCCGATCAATCTCGTCTTCGTCGAACCGGAGGACGGCGAACGCTTCGAGCGACGGCTGCGCGACATGTACCGCCGCAATGGCTGGCTCGATGAAGACAGCGAGATTACTGCGCCTACTGCGCCGATTCTCGCTCCCAGTCGCGATCTGGATGGCCCGTTCGTCAGCGGGAAGTACCGTCCAGATCGCCCCGGTGTCAGCACGTTCTTCTTCGGCGACGTCCGCAAGCTGACCAGCGAGCGGCTGCTGCAGGAGACCGGCCTGACGGTCGGCGAGGTCGACGTCGAGTTTGGCGGACCACCCTGTCAGGGATTCAGTCACGCAGGCAAGCGCAACGTGATGGATCCGCGCAACTCGCTCGTCTTCGAGTTCACCCGCATCGTGCTGGACATCCGGCCGAGGGCGTTCCTGATGGAGAACGTGCCGGGCATGCTCAACATGGTCACGCCCGAGGGCTGGCCACTCATCGACGAGATCAGCCTGACGCTCGAAAAGGGTGGGTTCGGGACAGCCGAGGCGCTGAAGCGTTCGCTCCTGGAGACGGCAGGCGTCGGTGCCGCAATGCAGGGCCGCGAAAAGCTCTCGCGATCGAAGCGGCAGGCAAAGAAGAAGCGTGCTGACGAGAGCGAGAACGCTGCCGCAGCTGTAGTACAGGCAGCGATGCCGATATGAAAGGATCCTCAATGACCGCTTCCGACACTACACAGGATGATGAGTACACCGCTTCAATCGTCATGCCGCGCGCGATGGCCGAACAGGCCGACTTGGCACTGCGGCTGATTACCGTCCCTCTGGCCGCCTTTGATACCGATTTCGGCGCGGATATCCAACTCAAACCAGCGTTTCGATCTCGTGAGCTCGCACAGCGCCAGGTCTCCCGTGGGTTGGCAGCGGCGATCGGCGAGTCCGAGGACGTAGAGATTGACACCACCGCTGGCACCCGGAGGGCAATTCGCGCCGCATGCCAGGCGGCCAAGCTATTCCAACAAGAAGCACCGAACGTGGCGTCCCTTTACCGCCTCGATGCCGACCTGTTGAACGACGTCTGCGCGGTCATGGAAGAGGTCGAGGCAGCTATCGCGGATGTGAGTAATCAGGAGGGAGTGTCGGATGAGCACTGAAAAGTCGTCCGAGCCGACGTTCGCCTTTCTCGTGCGGTTGTTCCGCTGCCGCCAGGATTGGTCGCAAACGCAGCTGGCCGAGCGCATGGGCGTGAACAACTCCTACATCTCGCGGATCGAGAAGGGCGAACGCATCCCGTCGCGGAAGATGCTCATCCGTCTGAGTGAGACGCTTGATCTCGGCAATGACGATGAGGATCTGTTGCTGGCATCGGCTGGCCATGATCCCGCCGGCGATACCCTGCTCGCGAACGAACCAGTCGTCGTGCAGCTGCTGGGCGTGCTGAGCCGCGCTCCTGAGGACATCGCCGACGATCTCCGTGAGACCGTGGCGGTGGCGACGGTCGCAACGCACAACCTGCTGGAAGCGATCGACCCAACGCCGGAGCCGTCATACGGGCACGCTGGCATTCCGTCGCGCAGTCTACCTACCAAGTCAGTAGGTGCAGCGTCATGACTACAAGTGAGCGTGTGAAGATGTGCCTCTCCTGTCGCCAGCGTCTTCCGATTAGCGCGTTCGATCTGCGTGAGGGTGTCAATGCCACCGGCCGTGGGAAAGGCTCACACTACCGCACCTGCCGCGCTTGCCGGAACACGCCGAAGAAGAATCAGCCGCGCCGGTTCGCGCCGATCGCCCTGGCGGACTTCTGGGATGACGGCAGTGTGCCTGAGGCGGAGGCGAGCAGTCGCGTGCCGGTCTCCGAGTGGAAGCGCCGGATCTATGCGCGATCGCTTACGTCTGAGGCGACTGGCGGTGTCGAGTGAAGACGATCAACGTCGATGAGTACCGCCACCTGAACGCCTCAGAGATGTCTGAGAAGAAGCTACAGGAATACATCATCACTGCCGCTGTGGAGGCCGGCTGGGACTACTACCACACCTGGAACTCCAAGAACTCCCGCAAGGGCTTCCCCGATCTGGTTCTCACATGGCTCGGCTCGTCACACATCGTGCCGGAGCGCCCGCTGATTTTCGCGGAGCTGAAAACCGAACACCGCAAGCTCGATCCCGACCAAATCCACTGGCAGGAGATCCTCGGGCAGGTCGCCGATCGCCCTGGCTCGGCCATGGCCTGCGTCGTCTGGCGGCCGTCCGACTACATCAACGGCAACGTTCATCGCGCGCTGGGGGTGCCGGTCGAATGACGCGCAAGACGAAGACGGTGAAGCAGAGTCCGGACGAACTGACGCGAGAGCGCGTGAACGAGTCGCTCTACTGGATGGGCCAGTTGCGCTCACTGGTGATCGTCTCTCAGATGCGCGGCGATCACGAGATGGCCGCGACGATCCACAAAGCACTGCGTTCGACGATGCAGTCCGTCCAGCGCGTCCGCGCCAAGCGCAACACAGAAATGAGCACAACAGAATGACATCGATCGAGATAAAGGCCGCCGACTACCAGCATGCACAACGCACTCTGGCGACGCTACTGGATGAGTGGCAGGAGAAGCAGGCGGACCTGCGGATTGAGCATGCCGACCTGCTGGCCGCAATCGATGCCGCAAAAGAGGAAGTGGGTCTGCAGGAGGCGCGGCTGGTCGGCGCAGCGTTCGCCGTCTACCGCATGACCGGATCGAAGCAGCCAACTGAGGGTGTCGGCATCCGTGTCCGCCGCACGCCGACGATCATCGACGCCGACGCTGCCTATGCCTGGGCTATCGAGCATCGCATTGGACTGAAGATCGACGAACCGCGCCTGATGGGCGCTGCGGCCGGGCTGGGCCTGACGCCGGGCTGGATGGAGTACGTCGAGAGGCCGCAAGTCACCATCTCGGCTCAGCTGCGGGGCAAGGTGCAGTCATGAGCGAGACGAAGACTCTGAGCCAGATCGCCCCTGAGTACGTGATTGCTGCACTGGGCATCTATCCGGAGTACGCAGCCTGGACTGACGCGATGCTGAACCCCGGAAAGGACTTCCTCATCGGTGACGGCGGATCCGGTCACATCCTGATTGGTGACGGCAGCGCCGTCTATCGACTCGCACGCGAACACATCGAGGCGTTCCAGGAGTTCATGACTCCCGAGGGCTACGCGAACGCGCAGAAGCCAACTGCCATCCTCTGGAACACGCAGACCGAAGCGCTGTCGCCCACCTCGCGTCCAGTCATCGAATTGATGGATGCCCAACTCGTAGAGCAATGCACCGTACTGCCGATCGGGCCAGTGCAGCCGATGCACCACGGGGCGGACTTCTTGTATCTGATGTTCTGCGTGACTGAGTCCGGCCACGTCGAATGTGTCCAGTCCCGATACATGCTGCCTCTCCAGACGATCGAGGGCCTGACGTTCTGGTTTGGTGGCGAGTCGGGCAACTTCTTCCACGCCATGCAACGCGACCTCTGCATCGCAACCTTCGCTCCCGTGGGAGTGAGTTCGGACGGCGATAAGTCACTACACGACATGCAGTACGACCTTGCGCGGGCGGCCTATGCCGCCTATCGGGAAGCCGAGGCGCGGTCATGAACACGAGCGGCACCATCACCGATCGTCGCGCTGTGCTCGCGAAGATGATCGCGGATACCGAACTGCATATCCTGGCCATCGAGTCGGAAATCGCCGACCTAGAGATGCAGCGCGAAGACGCCGAGTGGGAACTGGCGGGCTTCGAGAACGAGCTTGAGGAGCTAGAGGAACAGTCCCACGACCTATCGGGCGAATGGGACACAAGCGCCACGATGACACCAGCGCAGCGGATGGCGGCCGGCCAACTGCCGCTGATCGGCGGTCTCGTATGAGTATCTACATCGAGCCGACGATCTCAATGCAGCGCGGAACTACCACTGTCGTGCAGTGCATGCAGTGCGGCTGCATCGCGACCATCCCGACCGAACGATGGCAAAAGCGCCGATCGGCGCCGGTCGGACCCTGCCCTGTCTGCGATGAGCATCGCTGGAAGAAGCAGCGAATGCCGGTTGGTGGACTGCGCGCGCGTGACGAGGTGCAGTCATGAGTATCTCTGTCGCTGGCGATCTCGCCACCGTCACGTTCGAGCGCTACGGGCTGGATGCCTACCAGACGTTCTTACGCGCCAAGGCGTTGCCGGAGACGCAGTTGACCTACGACTGGCAGACCGACACCTACCAGATGACGACGCCGGCGCGATTCGCTGGCCGTCTGGGTGCGGACGTCGTGATCCCTGAGCGACAGACGCTGCCGTATTCCAGCCACCTGTTCGATTACCAGCGCTGGGCGTTGAGCCTCTCGCTGAACGCGAAGCGGTTCGCGCTCTGGCTCGATACCGGGTTAGGGAAAACAGCCTGCTACCTCGAATGGGCGCGGCAGGTGCAGGCGATGACTGACGGCCGGGTGCTGATCCTGGCACCGCTGGCTGTCATCCCGCAGATGATCCGGGAGGCCGAGCGGTTCTACGGCGACAGCATGCCGATCACGCAGCTGCACACACGCGAGTCGCTGATCGAATGGTGCCGATCGGGAAGCGGAATCGCAGCCACGAACTACCAGAAATTCATTCCCGGCACGATCTCGGAGCTGCGGCTTGTCTCCGGCCTGATCGCTGACGAGTCGAGCATCCTGCGCACTGGCGGTGGCGTCATCAAATGGAACGTCATCAAGTCCGCCAGGGGAATCGAATACAAGCTCTCCTGCACGGCCACCCCAGCGCCGAATGAGGCGATGGAGTACGCGAGTCAGGCGGCGTTCCTG
>Ga0180215_1001063_pt1 | contig 31317 bp, 30 predicted proteins | sample eDN3rd37CBELigBY_FD_128871 | JGI IMG/M metagenome (GOLD analysis project Ga0180215, IMG submission 128871) | Enriched backyard soil microbial communities from Emeryville, California, USA - eDNA 3rd pass 37_C BE-Lig BY (version 2) (version 2) | ecosystem: Environmental > Terrestrial > Soil >...
AAAGTGGACTTGCACTTTTGGGATCCATCCGATGCTTTCTCTTTGGATAAGAGCATCGTTCGGCGCGGAAAACCGGATCCACTTTTCGCTCGCGCGGCCCGCTGGGTCCGCACGATGCTCTAGGCGGCCGCGTCCGCCAGGGCGATGTCGGCGTTAGTGGCTTCCGCCACCGGCAGGTGGACGAGCACGATGGTGCCGACGCCTTCCTGGCTCTTGATGCGGAGGCTGCCGCCATGGAGCTCGGCGAGTGAGCGGGCGATGGCGAGGCCGAGGCCCGATCCCTTGTAGCTCTTGGAGAACTCGGTCTCCACCTGCTCGAAGGGCTGGCCGAGCTTGTGCAGGGCATGGTCCGGGATGCCGATGCCGTTGTCCTCGACATAGATGTTGACCGCGCCGCCTGCGAGACGCGTGCGCACCGTGATGCAGCCGCCTTCGCTCGTGAATTTCGTTGCGTTCTGAAGCAGGTTCACCAGGATCTGATGGAGCGCGCGCTCGTCCGCCGGAGCCACGATGTCCTCCGGCGCAACGTCGACCGAGACGGAGAGGTTCTTGGCCTTGGTCTGCTCGCTGACGAGCTTCAGGGCGCGCTGGATCGAGGCGTGAATCTCCAGGGGCTTCTTCTTGAGCGTCGTGCGGCCCGCCTCGATGCGCGACATGTCCAGGATGTCGTTGATGACGGACAGGAGATATTCGCCGCTCGAGCGGATATCCGCGCAGTATTCCTCGTATTTCTCCGATCCGAGCGATCCGAAGATGCCGCTCTGCATGACCTCCGCGAAGCCGATGATGGCGTTCAGGGGCGTGCGCAGTTCGTGGCTCATGTTGGCTAGGAATTCCGACTTGGCGCGGTTGGCGCTCTCGGCCTGGGCCTTCTGGTCGAGGTAGCGTTCGGCGAGATCCGCCAGCTGCTGCGTTTGAGCCTCCAGCTTCTGGCGCGACTGCTTGAGATCGAGAACCGTGGCGATGAGCTCCTTCTCGGATTCGACGAGGCGGTGCTCATGACGCTTGAGCGCGGTGATGTCGGTGCCCACCGACACATAGCCGCCGTCCTTCGTGCGGCGCTCGTTGATCTGCAGCCAGCGGCCGTCCTGCAGGCGCGCCTCGAACGTGCGGGCGCCCACGTCCTGCTGCTCGCGGCGCAGGAACTGGTGCTGCACTTCCGGCGGGCGGCCGAGCGCCATCACTTCCGCATAGGACTTGCCCTGCAGGTTGGCATCCGGCGGAAGCTCGTGGAGCTTCTGGAACTTCGAATTGCAGAGCACGAGATTGTTGTTCGCGTCCCAGAGCACGAAGGCCTCCGAGATCGCCTCGATGGCGTCATGCAGACGTGCATCCGCACGAGCGGTCTTCTCTTCGAGGCCACGCTGCTCGGTGACGTCGACGGCGATGCCGACGAGGTGGCTCGCCGCGTCGTCCGGATCGTTCATCAGCTCCGCGCGGGCGCGCAGCCAGATCCAGTCGCCCGTGATGCTGCGGATGCGGAATTCGTAATCGACGAGAGAGGTGGTGGCGGAGGCCAGCTGCTCGGCGAGCGTGTAGAGGTCCTGATCCTCGGGATGGATCATGGCGTTGACCTCGCCGAAGGACAGGAACTCGTCCTGCCTCTCGTAGCCGAGCAGCTCGTACATGGAATCGGACCAGTAGATGCGCCCGCGTCCGATATCCCAGTCCCACAGGCCGCAACGGCCCCGGTTCAGCGCCGAGTCGATCCGGTCGCGCACCTTTTCGCACACCTCGTCGGCGGCGCGGGCGCGGTTGGCCTGCATCATGTAGGCGACGCCGATGCCGAGGAGCACCACGATCGTCGCGCCGAGCAGGGAGACATGGCCGATCGTGCGCGTCCACCAGCCGGACAGGACGTGGGGCAGGGGCTGGACGATGGCGATCTGGCCGGAGGAGGCCGGGAGAGCCCGCACGGTCGCGATGCCCTCGTTGCCGCCGGGCAGCTTGATCGTCATCACGCCGGCGCGATCGGCGAACAGGGCAAGAGGCTGTGCGTCGCCGAGCACTTCGGCCAGGGTCTGCGGCGCGCGATCCGCCTGCGGATGCATGGCGACGACCGCGCCGGCCTGGTCGATGAGAAGAAGGCGGCGGTTCTGGCTCAAGGCGCTCGCCGGCATTTCCTTGGCGAGGGCGACGAGTTGTGCGGCTGCCTGCGCACGGTCGGCCACAGGCCTATGATTGGAAAGCTTCGCGGCGGAGAGCGACGCGATGATGTCGATGTCCTGAATGGCATCGAGCATGGTGTCCCGGCGGCCGTCGCGGATCTGGACCCATGCGCTGCCGACCAAGGTGACGAGAAAGAGAATGAGAACGGCTGGAACGGCGAGTCTGAGCAAGGATTCGTATTGCTCGAGCCGACGATATGCTGGGTTTGCGTCTGATCGCGCTACCCCAAGAATCGTACCCGCGCGTGCGGGTACGCATGCGGTCACCGCCCCCGCCATGCGATCCTCCGGAACCGTTACTGTCCTCGTTCGGAGGACGTGCCGCATCTCTCCGAATCACCAACAATAGAATCACGGGCAGGTGATTTGTCTAGTTATGGGATCGCTTTGGTTAATAAAAAATTCTCATTTTCAACTTGATCTGGGGATAGCTTGGGATAACTCGCGGCCGGCGCACATGCCGCACGTGGCTCCTACGAGACCTCAGCCTCCTCCAGCGACCGATTCACGATATCCCCTACATCGCGGGAAAGATTCGATTTTTGCGCGATCGACTGCAATGCCTGGCGCGCGTGCGAGCGGCGTATGGGCTCCATCATCTTCCAGGTGCTGAAAGCCGTGAGCAGTCTTGACGCGAGTTGGGGATTCAGCTCGTCGGTGCGCAGAACGACGGAGGCGAGGAAGGAGTAACCCGCTCCATCCCGCCGGTTGAACTGCACCTGGTTGAGCATCGCGAAACTCCCGATCAGGGATCGCACGCGGTTCGGATTGTTGATCGAGAACGCGGGGTGTTCCATCAGGTGCTTCACGCGGTCGAGGGTCGTGTCTTCCGGAATCGCTGCCTGCAGGGTGAACCACTTGTCGAGCACGAGCGGTTCGTTGCGATAACGCTCCTCGAAGCTCGCGATGGCGTTCTCGCGCACGGTGCCGGGGATCGTCATGAGGACGCTCAAGGACGCAAGCCGGTCGGTCATGCTGCTCGCGGTCTCGAACTGCTCGCTCGCGAGCTTCTCTCCCGCTTGCGGATCCGCGGCCGCCAGAAGTTCGAGCGCGGTATTGCGCAAAGCCCGCCGTCCGGCGCTCGGTGCGTCCGGATTGTAGGACCCCGTCTGCGCAAGGGAGCGGTGGAAATCGATCAGATATTCCATGCAGGCTTTGCCGATCCGTTCACGCAGAGTCTTGCGGGCGAGATAAACCGCATCGGGATCGACATCGGTTCCGATCTCCTGCGCAATGTTGGCCTCGCTCGGAAGCGTCAGAACAAGCGCAGCGAAGGCCGGGTCGCGCAGGGCGGCTGTCTGCGTGAATGCGCAGAAGGCGGAGGACAGGGAGCCGATTTCCTCCTCGCTCACCGATGCGCCCGTCGACAGGGACACGAGCGTGCGCATAGCGACCGTCTGCGCCGCCTGCCAGCGGTTGAAGGCGTCCGTATCATGACGCAGCAGCACGAGGAGCTCTTCGTTCGAGAGGTCGAGGGAAACCTTGACCGGCGCCGAGAAGCCGCGGAAGACCGACGGGACGGGGCGTGACGGGACATCCGTGAAGGTGATGCTGTCTTCAGCCTTGTCGAGAACGAAGACGCCACTGGCGCTCACCTGTTCGCAGACCGCTTCCATCGCGCGTCCGTCCTGCGCCACGAGACCGAGCGCGACGGGAATCACCATCGGCTCCTTCGTCGGCTGCCCAGGTGTCGGGGGCGTCTGCTGCTCGAAGTCGAGCCGGTAGGTTTTCGCGGCTTCATCGTAATGGCCGTGCACGCTCACGCGCGGCGTTCCGGATTGCGCATACCAGCGGGCGAAGTGGGTGAAGTCTCGTCCCGTGGCATCGGCGAAGGCGTTCAGGAAGTCCTCCACCGTGGCGGCTTTGCCGTCGCAGCGCTCGAAATAGAGGTCCATCCCGCGCCGGAAATCCTCGTCGCCGATGATCGTCTTGAGCATGCGGACGATCTCGGCACCCTTTTCATAGACGGTTGCGGTATAGAAGTTGTTGATCTCGCGATATTGGGTCGGCCGCACCGGATGGGAGAGGGGCCCCGAATCCTCCAGGAACTGCCGCGCTCTCAATGTCTTCACTTCCGCGATGCGATGCACGGGGCGCGACCGTTCGTCGGACGAGAACTCCTGATCACGAAACACCGTCAGGCCTTCCTTCAGGCAAAGCTGGAACCAGTCGCGGCAGGTCACGCGATTGCCGGACCAGTTATGGAAATACTCGTGAGCGATGATCGCCTCGATATTCGCATAATCGATATCGGTGGCGGTCTCGGGCGAGGCGAGCACGTATTTGTCGTTGAAGATATTGAGACCCTTGTTCTCCATCGCGCCCATGTTGAAATCCGAGACCGCGACGATGTTGAACACGTCCAGGTCGTATTCCCGGCCGAAGACCTTCTCGTCCCAGGTCATCGAACGCTCGAGGGCATCGAGCGCATAGCCGGCGCGGTCCTCCTTGCCCGGCTCCACATAAACCGCAATCTCCACCTCGCGTCCGCTCATGGTCGTGAAGCGCTTGGCGACACGGCCGAGGCGACCGCCGACGAGCGCGAAGAGATAGGAGGGCTTCGGGAAGGGGTCGTGCCAGACCGCATAATGCCGTCCAGTGCCCTCGATGGAGCCGCTCTCGACCGGGTTGCCGTTGCCGAGCAGGACCGGAGCCTCCGCCTGGTCCGCTTCGATGCGGGTGGTGTAGACGGCCAGCACGTCGGGCCTGTCGAGAAAATAGGTGATGCGCCGGAAGCCCTCGGCCTCGCATTGGGTGCAGTAATTGCCGCTGGACAGGTAGAGGCCCATGAGCTTGGTATTGGCCGTCGGGTTGATCTCGGTCTCGATGGTCACCCGGAACGGGTGCTGCGGCGGCTGGGAAATCGTCAGGGACTGGGGACCGGCCTCGAACTCGCCGGATTCCAGCATCCGATCGTCGAGAGCGACGGATTTCAGATTGACCTCGTCGCCGTCGAGAACCAGAGGGGCGTCCGAGCGCCCGGCCGGATTGGGCCGCATGGACAGCGTCGCCGTGACCTTCGTGGCCGTGGGATGGAGCCTGAAATCCAGCTCGACCCGGTCGATCAGGAAATCGCTTGGCCGATAATCCTCAAGGCGGACGATCTGGGCAACATCGGTGCGCATCAGTGGTTCTCTGAAACTATATTTCGTTGTGTCGGGCTTCGGCAGTATGGGCGAGAAAGCCTGCATCGGCGTGTATAAAGGTCATGTTCACTTGGACAATTCCAAGGCTTTTTTCACGGGTATAAAGCATAAGCCTTGATCTCTCGGCCAAATGCGCCATCACCGTGAGCCAAGCTCACATGGGAGATGATCTATGGAATACCTCCACACGATGGTCCGGGTTTCGAATCTGGAGCAGTCCCTCGATTTCTTCTGCAACAAGTTCGGGCTCGTCGAGGTGCGGCGGACCGAGAACGAAAAGGGCCGTTTCACCCTCGTGTTCCTGGCGGCTCCCGGCGACGTGGAGAAAGCCCGTGAGACAAAGGCCCCGCTTCTGGAACTGACATACAACTGGGACGAGCACGAATATGCCGGAGGCCGGAATTTCGGCCATCTCGCCTATCGCGTCGACAACATCTACGAGACCTGCCAGAGGCTGATGGATGCGGGCGTGACCATCAACCGGCCGCCCCGTGACGGCTACATGGCCTTCGTCAAGACGCCCGACAACATCTCCATCGAATTGCTGCAGCGCGGCGAGCCGAAGCCCGTGCAGGAACCCTGGGCGTCCATGCCGAACACCGGGTCCTGGTAAGGCCGGCATTCCCAGAAAGTCTCCTTGGCGAAAAGCCCTTGCTCCTCCATTCTTCCCGGCCCACCATAACAGGCCGGGCGGAACCCGGCGGAGGAAGATCTTGGCACGAGACGCGATCCGCTTCTTGCGGAATGGACAGCCCGTAGAGGTTTCAGGCTTTCACCCGCGCACTACGCTTTTGGACTATCTGAGGCTCCAGGAGCGCCGGGTCGGAACGAAGGAGGGCTGCGCCGAAGGCGATTGCGGAGCCTGCACCGTCGCCCTGGGCCGTGTGCGGGACGGCCGCGTCCGCTACGAGCCGGTGAATGCCTGCATCCTGCTGCTCGGGCAGGTCGACGGCGCGGAGATCGTGACCGTCGAGGATCTTGCGAAAGCCGGAGAACTGCACCCGGTGCAAGCCGCCATGGTGGCGCATCACGGATCCCAATGCGGCTTCTGCACGCCCGGCATCGTGATGAGCCTGTTCGCCCTCTACCAGGAGGCCGCGCGGCCTCTCGACCGCGAGCGCGTCAACGATGCCCTGGCCGGAAACCTTTGCCGCTGCACGGGCTATCGGCCGATCGTCGATGCGGCCCTCGATGCCTGCGCGCATCCGCCTCAGGATGCGTTCGCGCAGGCCAATGAAGCCACCGCGCGCGCTCTGGCGGAACTGGCGGACGGACAGGATATTCTGATCGGAAACGAGGATCGGTTTTTCGCCGCGCCCGCAAGCGAGGCGTCGCTGGCCGCCCTCTATGCGCAGCATCCCGATGCCACGCTCGTCGCCGGCTGCACCGATGTGGGTCTCTGGATCACCAAGGGCATGGCGGAGCTCGAGAAGATCATCTGGCTCGGACGCGTCGCGGGACTCGATATGATCGATGAAGGGACGGATGCGCTGACCATCGGCGCGACCGTCACTCATGCCGACGCCTTCACGAGCCTTGGCGCCATCGATCCCGATCTCGGCGAACTCATGCGCCGCTTCGGCTCGGCGCAGGTGCGCGCCTCCGGAACCGTAGGCGGAAATATCGCGAACGGCTCGCCTATCGGCGACCTCGCGCCGGCTCTCATGGCGCTCGGCTCCACGCTGGAATTGCGCCGGGGCGAGAGCACGCGCGTTCTTCCCCTTGACGATTTCTTCATCGCCTACCGCAAGCAGGACCGCCTGCCCGGCGAGTTCGTGCGCGGCGTCACCGTGCCGAGGCTCAAAGCCAACGAGGCGTTCCGCACCTACAAGGTCTCCAAGCGCTTCGACGAGGACATCTCCGCCGTCATGGGCGCGTTCAAGTTCACGCTCGATGGCCGCAGGGTCGCGGAGGCCCGCATCGCGTTCGGCGGCATGGCGGGCATCCCCAGGCGTGCCCGGCAGACGGAAGCCGCGCTCGCCGGAATCTCCCTCGACGAGCCCTCCGCCTGGGGCGACGCGATGGCGGCCGTCGCGCGCGACTTCCAGCCCCTCGACGATCATCGCGCGTCCGCGGCGTACCGCGGGACATTGGCCCGCAATCTCGTGTTCAAGGCCCTGAGCGAGACCGCCTCCGGCGAGACCCGCGCGACGCGGATCGTCGGACGCCGCGAGGCGCTCGAGGCGGCGGAGTAGAGCCATGAACGCACCCGCCAAGCCCATCGAGGCCGAAACGCTCCGCCACATCCGCAAGCCTCTGCCGCACGATTCCGGCCCCAAGCACGTGCAGGGCGTGGCGCAATACATCGACGACATCCGCGAGCCGGAGGGCACGCTGCACGTGGCGATCGGCCAGTCGTCCAAGGCACGCGGGCGCCTGGTTTCTCTCGATGTCTCCGCCGTTCGCGCGATTCCGGGGGTCGTCGCCGTTCTCACCCTTGCGGACATTCCCGGCAGGAACGACGTCTCGCCCGCCTTCGGCGACGACCCGCTGTTCGTGGACAGCGAGATCAGCTTTCTCGGACAGGCGGTTTTCGCCGTCGTCGCCACGAGCCGCGAGATCGCGCGGCGCGCGGTGAAGAAGGCGGTCATGGAGATCGCATCCGAGCCGCCGAGCGTCACCGTGGAGGATGCCCTCGCGCGCGGCGAGACCGTTCTGCCCGACTACGCCTTCGGCCGCGGCGATGCGGATGCCGCGGTGACGGCCGCGCCCCACCGGCTCGAAGGGCAGTTCCGCGTCGGCGGGCAGGAGCATTTCTATCTTGAGGGCCAGGTGGCCTTCGCGATTCCCGGCGAGGATGGGGACATCCACGTCTATTCCTCGACCCAGCACCCGACGGAGGTGCAGCACGTGGTCGCCCGGGTGCTGGACATTCCCGACGCTTACGTGACCTGCGAGACCCGTCGCATGGGCGGCGGCTTCGGCGGCAAGGAAAGTCAGGCGACGCAATGGGCCGTTACGGCCGCGTTGGCCGCGCGCGTGACCGGGCGTCCGTGCAAGATCCGTCTCGACCGCGACGACGATTTCATCCTCACCGGCAAGCGCCACGATTTCCGCTGCGACTGGCGCGTCGGCTTTGACGATGAAGGACGCATCCAGGGTTACGGCGTCGATCTGCTGGCGCGCTGCGGCTATTCGGCGGATCTGTCCGCCGGCGTGGTGGACCGCGCCATGTTCCATGCGGACAATGCCTATTGGATGCCCGCCGTCCATGTCGCCTCGAGGCGGATGAAGACCAATACGGTCTCCAATACCGCTTTCCGCGGCTTCGGCGGACCGCAGGGGATGCTCGCCATCGAGCATGTGATGGATCAGATCGCCTGGGCGACGGGCCGCGATCCGCTCGACGTGCGCTACGCCAATTTCTACCGCCCCGGCGAGAACCTCACGCCCTATGGCATGGAGGTGGAGGAGACCGACACCCTCCACAACCTCGTGCGGACCCTCGAAGAGACCTCGAACTATCGCAGGCGCCGCGAGGAGATCGCAGCCTTCAATGCTTCCTCGCCCATCATGAAGCGCGGCATCGCCCTGACGCCGGTGAAGTTCGGCATCAGCTTCACCCTGACCCACATGAACCAGGCGGGCGCGCTGGTGCATGTCTATCAGGACGGCTCCGTGCACCTGAACCATGGCGGCACCGAGATGGGGCAGGGGCTCTACATCAAGGTGGCGCAGGTGGTCGCCGAGGAATTCGGAATCGCCATGGAGCGCGTGCGCATCACCGCCACGACAACCGCGAAGGTGCCCAACACCTCACCGACGGCGGCGTCCTCGGGGTCTGACCTCAACGGCATGGCGGCGAAGATCGCGGCGGGCGCCATCAAGGCGCGCATGATCGCCCATGCGGCGGAAATCTATCGCGTGCCGGAGGACCAGATCGAATTCCGCGACGACCGCGTATTCATCGGCAACGAGAGCATTCCCTTCGACGAATTGGTGAAGAAATGCGTCCTCGGCCGCGTACAGCTCTCCGAGGCCGGGCATTACAAGACGCCGAAGATCACGTGGAACCGCGAGAAGGGGCAGGGCCGTCCCTTCTTCTATTTCGCCTATGGGGCGGCCTGCTCGGAGGTGATCGTCGATACGCTGACCGGCGAGAACCGGGTGCTGCGCACGGATATCCTTCACGATGTCGGGCGCTCCATCAACCCGGCCATCGATATCGGCCAGATCGAGGGCGGCTTCGTGCAGGGCATGGGCTGGCTTACCACCGAGGAGCTGGTGTTCGGCCCGGAAGGGCACCTGCTCACCCATGCGCCGTCCACCTACAAGATCCCCGTCGCGTCCGACGTGCCCGCCGATTTCCGCGTGGCGCTCTTTCCCAATTCCAACCGGGAGGAGACGATCTACCGCTCGAAGGCCGTGGGAGAGCCGCCGATCATGCTGGCCAACAGCGTGTTCTGCGCGCTGGCCGATGCGGTCCATTCGCTCGACCCTTCCAGGCCCGTCCCGCTGAACGCGCCCGCGACCCCGGAGGCGATCCTGCGCGCCTGCGAGGCCCTGCGGGGGAGGTCGATGGGGTGAGGACCTGGCGCCAGCTCGCCGATTTCATCGGGCGGCACGGCGCGGCCGCCCTGATCAGCGTGCACGACGTGAAGGGCTCCGCCCCGCGCGAGGTGGGGGCGCACATGGTCGTGCGGCCCGATGGGGCCTTCCACGGCACCATCGGCGGCGGCCAGCTGGAATTCCTCATGCTCGACATCGCCCGCGAGATGCTCGCGACAGGACGGGGGCCCGCGCGCATCGTCGATCAGGCCCTCGGCCCCGATCTCGGCCAGTGCTGCGGCGGGCGCGTGAAGATCCTCATCGAGACCTTCGACAGGCGCGACCTCGACGACATCGGTCCCCTCGTGTCCGCAGAGGAGAAGGGCGGCCCGTTCGACGTGGAATGCCGCATGGAGGGGGGCCGGGTCAGGCGCGAGCTGGCCTCGGAAGCGGATGCCGCGCCCGGAGCCGAATGGCGCGAGACCCATGGCGAGGATCGCACCCCCGTCCTGATCTTCGGCGCGGGCCATGTGGGGCGCGCCCTCGTGCTGGCGCTCGCGCCGCTGCCGTTCTCCGTCCGCTGGCTCGACGACCGGGAGGATGCCTTTCCGGCCCATGTTCCGGCCAATGCCTCCGCCATCCGCATGAAGAGCCCCGAGGCGGAGATCGCCGAGGCGAGGGCGGATTCCCTCATCCTGGTCATGACCCACGATCATCCCCTCGACATGGCGATCACGGCGGCGGCCCTGCGGCGCGGCTTCCCCTATGTGGGCCTCATCGGCAGCGCCACCAAGCGCGCCCGGTTCGAAAAGCGCTTCCGGGAGCTCGGGCTTTCCGCAGAGCGCATCGCCTCCCTGGTCTGCCCCATCGGGGTTCCGGGCATCGTCGACAAGGATCCCGCCGTGATCGCGGCGTCCGTCGTGGCGCAGCTTCTGCAGGCGCGGGAGCGCCGGCACCTCGACCGAAACCTCTCGCCTCTGGCGGCCTCAGCCGATACATATTCCTCATGACCGACGTGAACCCTCAAGACGTGACCTCCCAGGACCAGCGCTACCTGAAGCGCGCCATCGATCTCTCCCGCGAGCACATGGAGGACGGCGCCGGCGGCCCGTTCGGCGCCGTGATCGTGCGCGACGGCAGGATTCTGGCCGAGGGCTGGAACCAGGTGACCTCCGCCAACGACCCCACGGCGCACGCGGAGGTGACGGCGATCCGCCGCGCCTGCCAGGAAATCGGCGATTTCTCCCTGGAGGGGGCGACGCTCTATACGAGCTGCGAGCCATGCCCCATGTGCCTGGCCTCCGCCTATTGGGCGCGGGTGTCGCGCATCGTCTTCGCCAATACCCGGCAGGATGCGGCGGATATCGGTTTCGACGATAGCCTGATCTATGACGAAATTCCGAAGCCTATCGCGGAGCGCATCATCCCCATGGACCACCTGCCGAGCCTGGAGGCCAGATCGGTCTTCGATGCCTGGGCGGACAAGGCGGACAAAATCGCGTATTAACCTGGCCGATCGCGCTTCCTATCTAACGCTGACTCAAGCAATCACCCGAGACAAGCCCATGCCCCGCGTCACCACCATCGTCCGCAAGCCCGCCGTGAAGCCCGACCGTGTCGTGGACACGGTAATCCTCGATCACGAGGCGAGGAACCGCCGGCACGCCCACCTGAACGGCGAGGGCGGGACGGAGATCCATCTCGATCTCGACATGGAGACGACGATCAACGACGGCGACGCCCTGCGCCTCGAAGACGGCAGCCTCGTCCAGGTGAAGGCGAAACCCGAGACCCTGCTCGAGGTGAAGGCGGAGAACCCCGTGCGCCTTATGCGTCTGGCCTGGCATCTCGGCTCGAACCACGGCCTCGCCGAGATTACGAACGACGCCCTCTATATCGAGAACGATCCGGCCCTCGCGGAGCTGGCGCGCGGTCAGGGCTGCACCGTGACCCCGGTGGAGCGTCCGTTCAGGCCCGAGCGCAGCACCCATGTCTGCGACCACGACCATCACCATCATGGTCACGGGCATCACCACCATGGGCATGACCATCACCATCATGATCATGCTCACGGCCATGAGCATCATGGTCATTCCCGCGAGCATGCGCATGCCCATGATCACAAGCATGACCATGACCACCATCACGAGCATGGCCCTGGCTGCGGGTGCGGCCACCATCATGGGCACGATCACAAGCACGATCACTGATCGCCGAAGCCTCCCATGTCGAAGACCACCCGCGCCACGCAGGCCCTGCAGCGGGCCGGCGTGACCTTCACGGTTCACGCCTACGAATACGATCCCAACGCGGAGCGCATCGGCCTCCAGGCCGCCGAGGCCATCGGCGCCGATCCCAACTGCGTGCTCAAGACGCTCATGGTTCAGGTGGATGGAAAGCCCGCCTGCGTGGTCGTTCCCTCCGACCGGGAGGTGAACCTGAAGAAGCTCGCGGCGATCCTCGGCGGCAAGGCGGCGCAGATGATGAAGCCCGCGGATGCGGAGCGCCTCACCGGCTATCACGTGGGCGGCATCAGCCCCTTCGGCCAGAAGAAGCGGGTGCCGACCCTGATCGAGCAATCCGCCTTCGCGCATCCGGAAGTCTTCATGAACGGAGGCCAGCGCGGCCTTCAGGTGAAGCTGAAGCCGGGCGATGCCGCCTCGGCGCTGTCTGCGACAATCGCCGAGCTGATCTGACGGGCCGTATCCAGCTTGCTCAGAAGCGCACGTTCAGTCCGACGCGGCTGATCCAGCCGTCGTTCTCGAACCGGTAGCTCGCCTGGGCTCCGGCCCTTGCCAGCGTCAGTCTCTCGTCGGCGAGGTTGTAGTAGAGGGTCTCGGTCTTGATCGAGATGGCCTCGCTCAGCCTGTGTTCCGTGCCGGCGCCGACCACGAAACCGGCCTTCCACGCCTCGCTGCCCGCTTCGGGCCCAAGGCCCGGGGGCAGGACCGCGATCTGGCCCTGATGCTCCATCCGCGCGACGGCGAGGCCGGCCGTGACATAGACCAGCGAGCCCTCGACAAACGGCAGAAAGCTCGGCAGCGCCAGGCCGACGCGGCCCTTGAGGCTGCCGAACAGGTTCATCTGCGAGCTCAGGTCCGTGCGCAAGGCAAATGGGCCGTCCAGGACAACGCTGCTGCGGCTGCGGCCGACATCCGTCACGCTCAGATCGGTCTCGATACCGGCCACGAGGCGGCCGAGATCCCACAGGTAGCCGATCTGGACGCCGCCACCGAACCCGGTATCGCTCAGGCCGGCCCGGGATGGGAGCAGATCGGGCGGCACATCGGATATCCCGGTGCGCGCCGCTCCCCCGCCATCGCGGAGCAAGGCGCCGTGGATGCCGGCGTAGAAGCCCGTCCAGCTGATGGGGGAAACCACCGCCACCGCTCCCACGGGAGCGGCCCGACGCGTCAGGTCGGCGGCGGAGGCCAGGGCCGTCCCGGCGATCAGGGCGGGCAGGGACAACAAGAGGCTCTTCATGACGATCTCCAGGAATGGGCCGGGCTTATGGCGCAGGATCCGCGCAAGGGCTGTCACACGGAGGCCGCACGGCCGGGCGATCCGGCCGCGCGTGGATGGGTTACGGCTCAGAGAATTACATCGCCCACGGAAAAGTGGCCGACGATCTTGATCTCGAAATCGGCCTTGCGGTCGCCGTTCGTGTCGCCCATCAGGATGCCCTTGTCGTAGCGCAGTTCCCCCGGCCGCCCTGTGAAGCCGGCGCTCATGAAAAGGGACGCCCCTTCGCCTGGGTGCAGGAACGGCACCTTCGAGCCGATCCAGCTGAAGGCCTGATTGCCCTTGAGCTTCACATTGGCGTCGATGCCGCGCAGGTCGATCCTGTCGCGGCCCGACTGGAAGTCATGGATGATGTCGCGCGCCGATCCCGGGCGGCTGTCCTGGACGGTGTTGAAGACGAACACGTCTTTGCCGCTCCCGCCCCAGAGCTTGTCGCGGCCCAGGCCTCCCACAAGCCGGTCGTTGCCGCTGTCCCCCTTGAGGACGTCGTTGCCCGCACCGCCGTCGAGCCGGTCGGCGCCGGCGCCGCCCCACAGGCTGTCGCTGCCGGAACCGCCCGACAGCGTGTCGTTGCCGCTCTCGCCGTAAAGGCGGTCATTGCCGCTGCCGCCATCGAGCCGATCATGGCCCGTTCCCCCGAGCAGCCGGTCGTGGCCGGTGCCCCCATAGAGGCGATCGTTGCCGCTGCCGCCGGAGACGGTGTCGTTGCCGGCATCGCCGTAGAGCCAGTCATCGCCGCCTTGCGAGCCGACATAGTCGTTACCGCCGCCGCCATGCAGCGTGTCGTCGTCGGCGCCGAGCACCATGTGCTGACTGGCGCTGTCGCCGTACACGACCTGCGAGCCCGCGCCGCCCGTCACCCGCACGCTGCCGATGATCGTGGCAAAGTCCACGTTCTGGAGCGCGATGGTGGTGCCGGCCGCCAGACCGCTGGCGTCGATGACAAGCGCTGTTGCCGGAGCCCCCGGCCCGGTGCTGCCGCTGATGACGAGCGGCACGCCGGAGACGGGGCCGCTCTGGGTGGCGACGAGGCTCTGCACCAGCACCGGCCCGCTGGCAGACAGGCCCGAGAGGAAGGCCGAGCCGCCGCCGGTCAGGGCTGCCTGGTCGGCGGAGCCCGCCGCTGTATGGGCCTGGATCTCGTGGATCAGATCGGTCCGCGAGACGCCGGCGGTGCGTGGCGCGGCGAAGCCCGAGGCGGTCAGGCCGATGCCGAGACCGAGCTGCACCGTGAGCAGGTTGCGCGTGCCGTCGCTCACCAGCGGGATGTCGGCATAGCGCGGATCCCCGGCGGTGTCGGTCCGGCCTCCCGTCACCACCGGGATGGTGACGACCTGCGAAACCGAGCTATCGGGGTTGGTGGTCTCGGTGCGGTTCACCGCCACCCCGTCGATCAACGGCGTCGGCACGGTGTTGAGGGTCAGCGACGGTGTCGCGCCCGCGCCGCCCGCATTGCCCGCAACATCGGTATAGGCGCCAGCCGCGACGGCGATGCTGGCCACGCCGTTGCTGACGCCCGGGTCAGGCGTGAAGGTCGCGGTTCGAACGCTTCCCGAACCTGAGATGGCCGACAAGGTGCCGCCGCTGACCAGGACGTCGCCGACGCTGCCGTCCCAGGTGAAGGTGCTGCCCGGGTCCTCGCTGAACGTGAAGGTGATGGTGGCGGTCTCGCCGTCCGTCAGGACAGCCTTGTCACTGGTGATCGCGAGCGTCGGCGAAAGCATGTCGACGGTGAACGTCAGACCGCTGCTGGTTGGGCTGACGTTGCCGGCGCCGTCGATGGCCTGCGCGGTGATGACATGGGTTCCCTGGGCCAGGGCGCTGCTCGTGATGCTCCATGTGCCGCCCGTGGCGACGCCCGATCCGCCGGAATACAGCTTCACAATCGCTCCGGCCTCAGCCGTCCCGGTGAAAGTCGGCGTGTTCTTCTGGGTGATGTCGTCGCTGCTCGAAACACCGGTATCCGAAGCCGCACTCAGGTCGGGTGTCGACGGCGCGGCCGGAGCGGTACGGTCGAGTATATAGGTTGCGCCGGACGTGTAGCCCGAGGCGATGGCGGTGTCTCCATGCTGGATTCCTGTGCCGCTTCCGTTCAGGTCCAGGCGCAGCGTGCCGTCGCCGGACAACTGGTCCACGGTGACGACATAGGTCGTGCCGCTGCCGCTGACCGCGGCGACGCTGCCGTTGGCGGTGCCGGTCGTGGTCAGCGTGAAATCGCTAGCGTCCACCCCGGTGACGCTGTCGCTGAAGGTGACCGTGTATGTCACCGAGGTGGCGCTGGCGCCCAGGACGTCCGCAGCCCCACCCGTGCGCACGATCGAGGTCACGGTTGGGGCGCCGGTCCCTTCGTCCGCGGGCGTGAAGTCGAGCGTCGAAGCTCCGCCAAGACTGGCTGCCATAAGAAAGTCCCCCCGAATGCCGTTAGGTCACCGTGGGGCCGTAGCACATTTTCCTATGGTGTGAATGCCTCGGTGGTTCAAATCGAGTGTCCCGGCGCCTCAATCCCTCACGGAGCGATCAATTCCGGCGTATGTGCCCTGGCGACAACACCCGTCTTGCTCCTTGAATGCTTGCATGGACCCATAGCGGTTCCGGCCGTCGCGAGCTTGGTGGCCTCGCGACGCGTGACACCTGCTGTGTTCACTCGGCAGGGGCGGCCGGAGCGATGCCGGTGACCTGCGCCGAGGGCTCCTCGCTGAGCCAGCGATAGAGGATGCCGCCGATGGCCCCGCCGATCAGGGGCGCGACCCAGAACATCCAGAGCTGCGCCAGCGCCCAGCCGCCGACGAAGAGGGCAGGGCCGGTGCTGCGGGCGGGATTCACGGAGGTGTTGGTGATCGGGATGCCGACGAGATGGACGAGAGTCAGCCCGAGGCCGATGGCGATGGGCGCGAAGCCGACGGGCGCCTTGCCGTGGGTCGCCCCCATGATGATGAACAGGAACATCATGGTGAGCACCACCTCGGCCACGAAGCCCGACATCATGCTGTACTGGCCGGGCGAATGCGCGCCGTAGCCGTTGGCCGCGAAACCCTTGGCGAGGTCGAAGGTGGGCGAGCCGGTGGCGATGGCATAGAGGGCCGCGGCCGCGACGATGGCGCCGAGGACCTGCGCCGCCACATAGGGGCCGATGCAATTGGCCGGGAAGCGGCCTCCGGCCCAAAGGCCGATGGTCACGGCCGGGTTGAGGTGGCAGCCCGAGATGTGGCCGATGGCATAGGCCATGGTGAGAACGGTCAGGCCGAAGGCGAGCGAGACGCCGAGCAGGCCGATCCCGACATCGGGAAACCCCGCCGCGATCACGGCGCTGCCGCAGCCGGCAAACGTCAGCCAGAAGGTGCCGATCGCCTCGGCCGCGCATTTGTGGATGGTGCTGCTGTGCATGGACTTCTCCCATGGGTTAGGCACCCACTCGGTTCAGGAGCGACGTCGGCAGAGGAGCCGATCAAAACAGGCCCGCCGTGAGCCTAGGTCCAACGCAAGACTTCAACCTGTATTCAGGCCGTCCCGCCAGCATACTCCCTGGAACGGAAGCGGCCAAGCGTCGTAGGGCGCCCGGGGATCGGGCCTCGGAAGCGTGCCGGTTCCTGAACCCGACGGCATTCGAGAAGCCGTGCTTTTGCATTCCGGCATGGAACATGTCCCGGCGATGAGCAGTCTATCGTCAGGCGCCGCCTCACTGGACGTGAGCGAGATGCGAGGGAGCACTTTCGAGGGAGCACTTGGATGAACAAAGGGTTCGGCGTGACCGTCACGATAATCCGGCCGGGGGATCGGAGCCCGTCGACCGCACCTCTGGTCGTCGTCGCCCAGGACGAGCTCGACGCTGAGCTTGTCGCGGCAATCGCGGCCGGTCCGAACGCGCGGGCCGAAACGCTGCGCGAGCTTACGGAGGCGGAGGTTCGGGAGCACGGCCTCGATCTGCAGGCGCATGGCAGCGCAAAGGTCCTTCCAATTCTGAATCTTTGACGATTGCAGGCGCCTTTCGCGAAGAGCTGACGAGATGGCCGGGCGGGGAGCATTGCCGTCCTCGGCTGAGGCATGGCCTGTGCCACGGGCCTTGGGCCTGGCGGCGCAACCAATGTGCGGCTCTTACCTTCCCATCTTATCTTCCCAGGTGAAGATAGGCGGGATCGAACTCGGCGGCGGCGCACAGCGCTCCCCAATCCGGGATCTCCAGCACGCTGCCCCGCAGCACGATCAGGCTGTCCCTCCTGAGATCCTGGATGATGCGGTTCACATGAACCGTCGAGAGCCCCAGCGCATCCGCGAACTCGTTCTGGGTGATCGGCAGTTCGCACCCGTTCTCCTCGGCAAGCCCGATGGCTTTCAACCGGACCTGAAGCTCACATAGAAGGTGGGCCATGCGCTGATAGCCGGAGCGGCGGCCCAGCCCGATCATCCACTCGCGGAAGATGGCCGCGTCGATGAGGGAGACGCGCCAGAGGATGTCGCTCAGGCGGGGTTGGCGCTGCAGCACGTCCTGCAGGCTCTGGTGGGGGATCAGGGCCACGGTGCTTTTCACCAGGGCGCCGACGCTGTGGTCCATGACGTGCAGGCGGAGGCTCTGCAGATCCGGAATATCGCCCGGAACGTAAAAGCCCAGGATCTGCCGCTTGCCGTCGGGCAGGATCTTGTAGCGGCAGACGAAGCCGCTGACGACCAGACTGCAATCGGAGGGGCGCTCCCCCTCCCGGACGACGTCGACGTCGGCGTCGAACACCTTGATGCTCAAGGGCAATGCGAGAACGGCCTGCCTCTCCTTGTCGGTGAGTTCGGCGACGCCGCTCAGTTTCCGGAGCAGCGGGTTGGATTGTGCCTGGTCGTGCAGTGCGGTTGTCATATCCCGCCTCCAAGCCTTCCGATCTGCTGGCTTCCCCGGGGCGATTGCCGCGAGGGGCGATCATAGGGAAATGTCACTCTTCCCGTTTGGATCAGTGCCCTTTGTGCCGCTCCAGAACCCGCAGGATCTCCTCCCGACGGGCCTGCCATTCCGCCAGGGTGAGTTCCAGAACCAGCAGCAGCTTTTCCGCCTCGGCGGTATCATGGCCGTCCTGGCGCATTGTCTCGATGAGGATCATCTGGCGCGTGACGCGTCTCTCGCCCTCGGCGATGTCGCGCTCAGCCTTCGCAAGGTGTTTCCTTTCAAGCGCAGGGTCGGGCATGGCCGCACTCACACGCGATGGAGTGCTCGACGAGCCTCCAACAAGCTGACGCTTGCCACGGGCCCAAGTTCCCCCGCGGCTTCCGAATTCTCCAGGATTTCCCGCTACTTCTTCCCCCGAAGGAACCCCGTCCTGCGCCTGGGGTTCACTCGTGGACACCACACCCCGAGGACCGTTCATGAGCAATCGCGACATCATCGTCATCGGAGGCTCTTCGGGAGCGACGGCGCCCCTCAAGACGATCCTGGGAGCCCTCCCTCCGGATCTGCCGGCGGCAGTCTTCATCGTGCTGCATATTCCGGCGCGGAGCATCGGCATCTTCGCCACGGTTGCGTCCGCCGCCGGACGTCTGCCCGTCCACCAGGCGACCGATGGCATGCGCATCGAGCCGGGCAACGTCTACCTGGCCGTCGCAGACCACCACCTGATCCTCACCGAGGGGCATATCAGGCTCGGCCGGGGCCCTCGGGAGAACATGGCCCGTCCGGCCATCGATCCCTTGTTCCGGTCCGCGGCCACCGCTTACGGCCCTCGGGTTATCGGCGTCATCCTGAGCGGTCTCCTGAACGACGGCGCATCCGGCCTCGAGGCCGTCAAACGCTGCGGCGGCATCACGATCGTGCAGGACCCAGCCGATGCCATTGCGGACGAGATGCCACGCAGCGCTCTGGAGGCCGTCACGGTGGATATCGCGGTTCCCGGTGCCCGGATCGGCGATGTGCTGTCCGATCTCGCCCGTGAGGCGGCCGGGCCGGACGTCCCGATCCCGGCGGACATCCGCCTGGAGGTGGATATCGCGGCGGGTGAGCGGGTCAACAGCGAGGTTGTCGGGAAAATCGCGGATCCCGCCGCGCTGACCTGCCCGAGCTGCGGCGGGGTGCTGTCGAGCGTGAGGGGGAGCAAGCCGCTCCGGTTCCGTTGCCAGGTCGGCCATTCCTACACTTCCGAGATCCTGGCCAAGGGGCAGGAAAGCGCCGTGGACGAGGCGCTGCGGGTCGCCCTGCGCGTCATCGAGGAGCGGGCCGAACTGGTCGCCCGCATGGCCGCGGACGGGCGGCGGAGCGGCCGCAGGGCCGTCGCCGAACTGTATGAGGAGCGAGCCATCGAGTACCGCCAATATGCGGAGATCCTCCGCCGCGCCGTCCTCCAATCCATGGAGCCCAAGGGCTCCGCCGCGGACCAGGAGGAATCGGGCGGGGGAAGCCGGACACCGGTGGGATAAGCGCGTCCTTCTCATCCGCGCCGGGGGGTGGCACGTTCTTGTCCGATATGGCAAACCCTCTGGAGAGTAGGGATATTGCAAGTTGGCCGACAAGCGAAGCAACAAGAAAGCCCAGTCCGGCACTGCCCCAGAGGGCGGCTCCAGGAATGGCACCGTGGATCTGGTCATTGCGGTCGGCGCTTCCGGGGCGCATCCCCTGTCGCTCGAACGCTTCCTGAGCGATCTTTCCATCGACGATCGAACGGCGGTGGTGCTGATCTTTCAGCACCGTGAAGCCTTGGACGACGAGCGCTTCAGGGGGGGGCTGACCGGACGGCAGCGCGAGCTTACCCTGGCGGCGGACGGGACCCCGCTCGAGGCGGGCAGGATCTACTGGTCCGCGCCCAACACGATCCTGACCGTCGAGGACGGGCATTTCCGGAACAGGTCCGCCCAGGGTATCCCGGGCGAGCGCGGCACCATCGACAGCTTCTTCGTCTCCATCGCACAGGATCAGGACAAGGATGTCGTCGGAATCATCCTGTCGGGCACCGGCGGGGACGGCATCCTCGGCTTTGCGGCCATCAAGGAGGCCGGGGGACTCACCCTGGCCGAGGCAACCGACGAGATGTCGTCGGAGGGCCTGGCTGCGAGCACCAACCCTGCGGCGATCGCCGATTTCGTGCTGCCCGTCGAGCAGGTGCCCGCCCGCATCCACCTCTATGCGCAGCACCTGAGGAACTACCGCGAGGCCGCGGGCCAGGATTATGGGACGGAAGAAGTTTCCGGCGCGCTCGCGAACATCGCCACCATCCTGCGCAACAAGACGGGCCATGATTTCCATGGCTACAAGGCAGGCACCTTCTTCCGCCGCGTGCAGCGGCGCATGCAGGTGGTCCAGGCAGACACCCTCGACACCTATGTGGACATCCTGCGTTCGCATGCGGACGAGGCGCAGAACCTCTTCAACGATCTCCTGATCGGGGTGACCCAGTTCTTCCGGGACCGCCGGGAGTTCGACCTCCTCGAAGCGCAGGTCATTCCCAAGCTGTTCGAGGGCAAGACCCGCGGCGACACCCTGCGCATCTGGGTGCTCGGCTGCTCCACCGGGGAGGAGGCCTATTCCATCGGCATGCTGCTGCGCGAGCACATGGCCAAACTCGAGACCGTGCCGCATGTGCAGATCTTCGCCAGCGACATCGACGGCCGGGCCCTCGCCACGGCCCGTGTCGGGCGTTACACCGAAGCGATCGCGAAGGACATCAGCCCGGAGCGTCTGGCGCGCTGGTTCGTCAAGGAAGGCAACACCTATTGCGTGGTGAAGGAGCTGCGGGAGATGTGCATCTTCTCGCAGCACAGCGTCGTCAAGGACGCCCCCTTCTCGCGCCTCGACCTGATTTCCTGCCGCAACCTGCTGATCTATCTCAACGCCGACCTGCAGGACCGGGTCATTCCGCTCTTCCACTTCGCCCTCAAGCCGGGTGGTTACCTGTTCCTGGGCAATTCCGAGAACATCTCGCGGCACACTCGCCTGTTCGGGCCGGTGGATCGTGGATACCGCATCTTCCAGCGCCTCGAGACCACGGTTCGGATCATGCCGGATTTCCCGTTCACCTCGGTGGACGGGAGAGCGGCGGAGAGCGCCTTGCGGCCCCGCCCGCGCGGCATCGAGAGCAGCCTGACGCGCCAGGCGGAGGCCATTGCCGAGCGCTACGCTCCGGCCCATGTGGTCATCGACGACAACTTCGACGTGCTGCATTTTTCGGGCAGGAGCGGGCGCTACATCGAGCCGGCCGGCGGGGCCGCGAGCCTCAATCTGCTCAATCTCGTGCATCCCGATCTGCGCCTCGACCTGCGTGTCGCCCTGACGAAGGCGGCCGAGGAGCACCAGATCGTGCAGGTCGACGGTCTCTCCCTCGGCACGAACGGCAAGCGCCGGATGGTCGACATCGTGGTGGAGCCTTTGAGCGATCAGCCCGACATAGGCTCGGGCTTTGTGGTGATCTTCAAGGAGGGCGCCGACCGTCCCGAGGGGAATGGCCGCGAGACGCCGGGAGCCGCGCTTCAGGATGAGCACGTGCAACGGCTCGAAGCCGAGCTGCGGGTCACCCGCGAGCGCCTCCAGGCCACCATCGAGGAGCTGGAAAGCACGAACGAGGAGCTCAAATCCTCCAACGAAGAATATCAGTCGCTCAACGAGGAGCTCCAATCCGCCAACGAAGAGCTGGAAACCTCGAAGGAAGAGCTGCAATCCGTCAACGAGGAGCTGACCACCGTCAATGGCGAACTGGCCCATCGCGTTCAGGAACTGGGGCGCGCCAACAGCGACCTGAAGAACCTGCTGGAAAGCACCCAGATCGCCACGATCTTCCTCGACAACGAATTGCGGGTGATGAACTACACGCCGGCCGTCGCGGAGATCTTCCACCTGGTGGAAACCGACATCGGCCGTCCGATCGCTCATATCAAGGCCCGTGTCGCCTACGACGAGCTCCAGGAGGATGCCAGGCGCGTGGCCCGGACCCTCGGGAGCGTGGACCGGGAGATCACCGATCCGGCGACAGGCACCCGGTACATGGTCCGCGTGCTGCCCTATCGCAGCGTCGACAACTACATCGGCGGCACGGTGGTGACGTTCACCGACATGACCCCGCTCACGAAGGCGCAGCAGGCGCTGCGGGAGAGCGAGGAGCGCTTCCGGGCCATCTTGACCCAGGCGACGATCGGCATCGCCGAGACGCGGGACGGCAAGCTCACCTATGTGAACGACCGCTTCTGCGCCATGACGGGGCGCAACTCCGAAGTCCTGATAGGCAATTCCCTGGGGGAGACCCTGCATCCGGAGGACGCCGAGGGGAACGCGGCATTGCTGGAGCGGCTCTACAGCACCGGAGAGCCGTTCATGGCTGATACGCGCTACGTGCGGCCCGATGGATCGATCGTCTGGGCGTTGACCAGCGTCAGTCCGATCCGGGAGGCCGGAGGGCGCATCGCGGGAGGCTCGGTGGCCTGCATCGACATCTCCGACCGGAAGCGGGCCGAGGGAGCACTGCACGAGAGCGAGCGCCATACCAAGACGCTCCTGGCCGAGTTGCAGCACCGGGTGCGCAACACCCTGGCGGTTGTCCGCTCCATTACCAGGAGAACGGCGGAAACGAGCGATACGGTCGAGGATTATGCCATGCACCTCGAAGGGCGCATCGACGCCTTTGCCCGCGCCCAGGCCATGGCGACCCGGGCTCCCGATGCCGGGGTCGATCTCGAGGAGTTCCTGCGGGAGGAACTGCTCACCCTGACGGTCCGGGACGAGGAGAAGGCCCGCATCGACGGTCCGCCCGTGCGCCTCCGGGCCAAGACGGCCAATTCCATCGGGCTGGCGATCCATGAGCTGGCGACGAACGCCCTCAAGTATGGCGCTCTCTCCGGGGCGGGGGGGCATATCGATGTGATATGGCGGATCGACGGCACGGATGGAGACCGGTGGCTCAAGCTCGAGTGGCGGGAAAGCGGCGTCAGCGTTGCGGGCGTCGCGCCCCGGCGGAGAGGCTTCGGCTCGGAGCTGATCGAGCGCACCCTGCGTTATGAGCTGGACGCCCGGACCGAGTTGCAGTTCACGCCTGGAGGCATACGCTGCGTGATCGAAATTCCGCTCAACGATCAGGCCTCCGCGATTCATGTCGCGGATCGGCATGATCAGGTCGTCAGGGAGGATACCGACGATGATAGCGACCAGCGATCTGAAAGGTGACGAGCCCCAACTGACCGGCTGCCGGGTCCTCCTGGTCGAGGACGAGTATTTCGTCGCCGACGATCTCCGCCGCGCTCTCGAGAGATGCGGAGCCGAAGTCGTCGGTCCGGTTCCCACCTTGGACAGGGCCTTGCCCCTGGCCGAGAGCGAGGATCTCACCTGCGCCGTGCTGGACATCAACCTGCGCGGCGAGAGCGGCCTTAAGGTCGCGGAGGTCCTCCAGCGGCGCAATGTGCCGTTCATCTATTCGACCGGCTACAGCAGGACCAGCATCCCGGAAGCCCTCAAGGGACGCGCGCACCTGGAGAAGCCGTTTCGGATGGGCGAGCTGCTGCGCGCGGTCGGCAAGGTCGTGCGCCGGTAGTTGAGGCCCGTGTGCTTCCGGTCAGGAGCATCCGGCCGCTCCCGTCGCTAAAGCCTCGGATGGATCCCAAAAGTGCAAGTCCACTTTTCACGTCCGATGCTTTAGCGGGTCCTGTCGCGCGGAAGTTCGTCTCCGGCAGGGGCTCAGCCTTTGGCGATGGCGTCCAGGATCTGCTTTCGATGGGCGCGCCAGATCGCGAGAGTGTCCTCGAAGTTCTGAAGCAGTTTACTGGCCTCCGCCGTGTCCTGGCCCCGGCGCGCCAGGGCGTCGATCAGGATGATCTGTTTGACGATCCGCCGCTTGCCCGCGGCGAGATGCTGATCGGCCAGGATCAGGTGCTCACGTTCCTGCTGCAGGTTGGCCATGGCAACACTCCTTGGCCTCGTAGGCGGGAGCACGCGTCTCTCTCTGTCACCAAAGCCTACGGGTTCGGAGCGGCAGGTGATGATGCATTATGCGCCCGCCGGGCTTGGATGTCCAACCGAGACCGCCTGAACCCGGCGCCCTCGCGGGCAGCAGACTTGTTGCCTCGGGATGGGCCCGGCCATCGAGTCCTTCACGGTCTAATAGGAAGGGACCAGCCGTCGGTCGATCAGGGGAACGCGCAGGCGGAGACGCAAGCCGGTTCTTTCGTATTCCACCTGCACTTCGGCGCTGCATTGCATCGGCAGCACGCGCTGGAGCAGCGTCGTTCCGAAGCCGAGGTGCCCCGGATCAGCCACGGAGGGGCCGCCATGTTCCCTCCATTCGAGCTGGAGCTGCCGGCCTTCCTGGGTCTCCTCGATGTCCCATTTGATCTCCACATGGCCGTCCGGAATCGACAGGGCGCCATGTCGAACCGCGTTGGCCGTCAGCTCGTACAGTGCCATTCCGAGGGGAACCGCGATTTCCGCCGCGAGGTCGACGTGGGGGCCGATCAGCATGAAGCGGGGGAATCGGCTGCCGGCGAAGGGCTTCAGCTCGTTGAGGGCGATGTCCCGCAAGGACGCCGTCTGCCAGTAATCTTCCGTGAGGAGGTTGTGGGTTCTGGCCAATGACGCGATGCGATCGGAGAACGCGTGGTAAAACTCCTCGAAGCTGCCGGTGGAGCGACCCGTGGCCCCGACCAGAGCCTGCACCAGCGCCAGGGTATTTTTCACCCGATGATGCAGCTCGCGCACGAGCAGAGCCTGCCGCGCCTCGATCTGGCGCGCCCTATCCAGGGCCTCGTCCTGTTCCAGGACATTCCGGCGCAGCCCCATCTGCCACATCACCTGCTGAGCCAGCGTCTGGAGGGCGAAGGCCTGATCGTCGGTGAGCTCGCGCGGGTTCCGGTCGAGCGCGCACAGGGCGCCGAGCGGCAGCCCCTCGGGTGTCGTGAGAGCCGCTCCGGCATAGAAGCGAAGATGCGGTTCTCCGTTTGCAAAGGGGCTGAAGCCGAAGCTCGCATCCTCCTCCATGTCGCGCACGACCGTGATCCCCGGCTGGAGCATGACCGGCGGTCCCAGAGACCAGTCGAGCGGCGTCTCGCGCAGCCCAAGTCCCACCTCGGCCTTGAACCACTGCCTTCGGTCATCGATCAGGCTGATCAGAACGACGGGCGTCCGGCAGATACGGGCGGCAAGCTGGACGATGCTGTCGAATGCAGGTTCCGGCGACGTGTCGAGGATCCGGTAGCTGCGCAGGGCTGCCAGCCGGTCACTCTCTTGCCAGTAGGGGGGCTTACAATCGTTCTGCACGGGCGGTGACTACTCGGATCATGCCGGTGAGAACGGACTGAACGCCTATCGGTTCACGCAAAAACGATGGCTTCTGCCGCCCGATGCGGCTTGGCCGGCCAGAAGCTGCCGGCACGCTTCCAGCAGCACGGGCGAGGCGGCAGGTTTCTCGATCCATGTGACGTGCGGAAACTCGGTTAGAAGCGGGTGGTCCTCGCGGTGGCCCGAATAGATCAGGAACGGCACGTTGCGGCGGTCAAGCTCAGACGCGACCTCGGCGCAGGAGCCATCCTTCAGGGACGCGTCCAGAATGGCCGCATGGGGCGTGCCGGCCCGGAGCCAGCCGAGAGCCGCCGCGCAGTTCATGAATGGGCCGGCCACCTGGTAGCCCGCTTCCTCCAGATCGTCCTGAAGAGTGATCCCGATCAGTGCCTCGTCCTCGAGGACGAGCACGAGCGGCTTGCCGTCGGCGTGCATCATCATCGGGAATTCTTCCCTCATCCCGCTTGAATCTAGGCTGAACGGGCGAGCGTGACGATGATGTATGTGAACTTGGCGGTTTGCCGCCAGCGCGGTTTCGGCCAGATCATCGGCCGGAAGCGTGTCGGCAGCATCGCGCCACGGGCCAGGGATGGGCGGCGGATGCCATCATCCAGCGACGCTTCGGCATCGACGCGGAGGCTTTTCAGCCTGGATCTCGCCGACCAGCCGCATCAGGCCCGGAGACAGGGGCTGCCAGACGAGATCGGCATACATTTCACGCAGGGTCCGGCCGATCCGCTCCTGCGCCTGGGCCTGCATCTCGTTCCAGAGATCGTCGCCGCGCCAGGCATGCGGAACCACGATGACGCTGTCGACCGGCCAATCTTCCAATGTTTCGGCACCCAGTGACATGGCCCACCTTTTGCTCTTCTTCCAGGGTAGGCGACCAACGGGGAGGATGCCTTGGCGTTCCGGCGGACCGGACACGTTTTATTAACGTATGTTTATCCTCTGCCTCTCGACGGAAGGGCTCGCCCCGGAGGGCGGAGGCACCTTCTAAGGGAGCGAGATGTTCCGCAGGAGAAAATCCTTCGCGGCGGCTCCGACGACACCCTCTACCTCCTGCGCAAGGAGAAGGATGAACGGGGCGACAAGATACGGCGCTGGCGCCGCGACGCCTGCGGTGGGAGTATCGGCCAGGCTGCCCATCATTAGAGCCTAGCTAATGATGCTGCCCGCGAGATCATCCGGCTCCGGCTGAAGCTGAAGGAGGTCGGGATTGAATACGACGGTCCTTGAGCATCGCCCCACCTGCTACTCTGACCGTTTGCGCAGTGAGACACTAACCTCAGCCAGCGTGCCAAGCACTACCGCAAAGAAGATGGTGTAAATCCCTTTATCAATGACCTCTCCGGTAGATTTGCCGCCTATGTAGCGAGCCCGAGCGGCTTCACGGGCCTCTGCCGGTTCGGTCCAGGCGATACTGAAACCCATCATGACGCGAAGTAGACCAAACCCAAGTGCCAGGACGGCAAGGATACGGGCCGATTTAGTGAAGAACATTGTGCGCCTTGCCCCCTTGGTTTTGTCACACCATCTCTGTACGGAATAATCCGAAATCAGCAATTCCGCACTTTGCCCCATTGAAATCATTGAGGTTTTCTGGGGAGAAAACGTAACGTGCGTGAATGTACGAGAATGTTGACTGGACCGACAGTGGCTGTAAGTGGTTGTAAAGATTTGCGTTTTTCCATTGCCCCGATGATGGACGGGACGGACTGAGGCTATAAAGCTCAATAAATTCAGTGGCTTAACCTGCAAAGCATTAGCTTGTTGTACCGATTGTTGTACCAATTTTTGCAATCTGAGATCGTGTAAATCAATATACAGAAAGACCACACAAAGAAGTTCGGAATTGTTTGCTCGGTAAATACTTATGGCATCATTCGCTCCATCGGTAATCAACCAAGGAGTGATATGACTGACAAAGAAAATTTCGGCGGAAAGCTGGCAGCCTACGGGTATTGTGTGAGGGGCGATGAAAACACCAGCGAAGACCTGGTGGCCACAGCCTGCAATGAGGCAGACGCGCTACGCATCGCTGCATGCTGGAATGCCTGTCATGGCATTGAAACCAAAACGCTCATTGCAACCGACGCAGGAGCAATTCGCGAGGCACTGCTTGGCGCAGAGTTGCGCAGGGTGGTCGACCAGCGGGGTGAGCTGCTGGCGGCACTGCAAGCCTTCCGCGATAGCGTCCCAGATAACCGGCATGCCGAAACCGCTGGAGTTGACCCCTATCACATCGAAATTGGAGTCCTTGAGCAGATCGACGCCGCCATCGCTAAGGCCACCGGGGGTGCGGCATGAGTTCCGCTCCGGCTGGATCAAGGGCCATGAACGTCCGTCGGAATGGCAGGGTGTTCCCAAAAATTGAGCAGGCTTTGAAGGAAAGCGGCCCCATGCAGAGGAAGGGGATCATCGATGCAACGGGACTGTCGCCGGACACCGTAACCCAATGCATTGCGTTTCACCGCAAGCGCTGGGCAACCGACGTTTTTTATTCTCGGATGGGCAAAGCAACCAACCGGGAAGGACGCACCGATCTGGGCGCTTGGGCCTGGGGATGACAAGGAAAGACCTCCAGCTCGCGGTGCTGCCTATCAGTCCGTTCGCTCGCTGTCGGCGCCCGGCATGTAACTGAACATATCGATGTCGCTGCTAACTTCGCTGAACTCATTCGCTAGCTGGTCGAGGGATTCTGGTGTCACTGTTTCGTCGTGGACTGGGCCACCAATCTCCCTGTCCCAGTCGCGCACAAGCAAGCCGCCGTCATCGAGCACGTCGAACCACCATTCGCCGTGAACAATTCTGTTTCGGCGGCGGTGCAAGGCCGCCAAAGTGGCACAACACCCGAGCAACTCATTAAGCCGGTCTGGCGGGAATGATGGCTCACACAGCTCCCTGAACTTTTCGACCATCGTCCTGCTGTCCACGCCCCGCATGAACTTGACGGCCTTTTCCTCGGTGCCGAGGACGGACTGAGCAACCTCGCGCAGTGCTACCATTGCCCGTCCGTAGCCGAACATCATACGGCCGAACGGTTCAAGGTATGGCGCAAGATGCGGATCGTGAGGGTGGGGGAAGATTACGGTCACGGTTCACTGCTCGTTTATCTGCCTGATCGCCTTTTCAGCGATTGCCTGGATTACGCCGGTGATAGCCTTGGCTGACGCATCGCGCGCGTTCCAGGCCAAAACGGCAGCCGCACGCTGGTCGCGCAGGAGTAAGTCTGTTGCCTGTAACTCGTCACCCCAGTAGCTTTCCCTCGGACCATCTGCACCACAGTTGTAGCACGTGACGGCTACGCTGATCTCAGCACGCTTCATACGCTTGCCGAGCTTGTTCAGCCTGCCGTCGCTGACCTTCTCGTTAAACCAGTGCTCATTGCCGCCGCAGAACGGGCAGGGAAGCAGCGTGTAGCCGTCAGTTGCGGTCATTGACTCGAACTCCACGAGAATGAAAGCGTAGCAATATGGACATGCCACGCTGAGCTCAAGCTAGGCAATAGCTCTCGCCAATTGGCCATACCATCGGCGGGACAAATCGAGATTCCAGCGCCGGATTCATCTCATTGAAGCGTATGGACTGTCGGTCCAATCGATGGCAGGACGCGGTACAACATGGGCCATTTGTTGTACAGGATGTTGTACTCGGGTTATGGAACCTGTTTTACAGGTCTTGCAAGCCGTTGAAATCACACCAATATTCCGTGTCAATCCGCCCGCTACAAAGTTGCTCTGGATAGGCTAAGTGTCTGAAATAATTAGTAAATTTAGCTGTGCACCCATGATGGACTGGACCGACCGGCATTGCCGCGCATTCCACCGCGTCATGTCGCGCCGGGCGCGCCTCTATACGGAGATGGTGACCACGGGGGCCGTCATCTTCGGGCCGCGCGAGCGGCTCCTGGGATTCAGCGATGCGGAGCATCCGGTGGCGGTGCAGCTCGGCGGGTCGGACCCGGCGGAGCTCGCCCAGGCCGCCAGGATCTGCGCCGATTTCGGCTATGACGAAATCAATCTCAATGTGGGCTGCCCCTCCGACCGGGTCCAGAACGGCCGCTTCGGCGCATGCCTGATGCAGGAACCGGTGCTCGTCGGCGAATGCGTGGCCGCCATGAAGGCCGCCGTCTCCTTGCCCGTGACGGTGAAGTGCCGCATCGGCGTCGACGATCAGGACACCGAGGAGGCCCTCGACCGCCTGACCGATTGCGTGGTCGCGTCCGGCTGCGACGCCCTGACCGTCCATGCCCGCAAGGCATGGCTCAAGGGCCTGTCGCCCAAGGAGAACCGGGACATTCCCCCCCTGGATTACGGCCGGGTCTATCGCCTGAAGGCCGCGCGGCCCGATCTGCCGATCGCGATCAATGGCGGCATCAAGGCATGGCCCGAGATCCACGAGCACCTGAAGCATGTGGACGGCGTCATGCTGGGCCGTGTGGCCTATCATGAGCCCGAAATCCTGCTCTGCGTCGACCGCGAACTCTACGGCGAGGAGCCGCCGGTGGCCGACGGCTTCGAGGCCGTGGCGGCCTACGAGCCCTATATCGCGCGGCAGCTGGAAAAGGGCGAGCGCCTGAGCAGCATCACGCGCCACATGCTCGGCCTGTTCACCGGCCGCCCCGGCGCGCGCGCCTATCGCCGCCATCTGGCGACGGAGGCGGTCAAGCCGGGAGCGGACCTGCGGACCCTGCGCGATGCGGTGGCGCATGTCTCCCGCGCCCAGGAGCGTCTGGAACGGACAGGCGCATCGATGGACGCGGCCTGAGCCTTCCGGCCGCCCGATCTGCTGCCGGGTGCGTCAGCGCACAACCGGGGCGGAATATCGTCTCACGGTGCTTTACTGAAATAACATTTCACCTATGATGGCCGATGGCGGGAATGGCCGAGCTTGGGCTCGGCCCCGCAATCATGGGAGACCATCATGAGGATCCGTACCGTCACAGCCGTCCTTGCCCTGGGGCTTGGGCTCGTCGCAGCCGCGGAGGCCCAGGCCTGGTTCGCGGATATCGAGGATGAGCGGCCGCCGCCGAACGGCGCGAATGGCCTCGTCATCAATGGGCTCGTCATCAATGGGCTCGCGTCTCAGGGCGTCGCCTCCGACAGGATGGAAGCCGTCGTCCTGAAGGACGGCTCGCGCGTCCTCCTCAGGTAAGTCCATCGAGCACCGAGCGGCTCCCCGGCGCGCCGGGGAGCCGTAGACCCATGCGCAGATCGATCTTCATGGCCCTCGGCCTGCTCGTCGCCTGTCTCGTCGGGCCGCTTCGGCCGGCCCTCGCCCTCGAAGGCCGGATCAGGCTCGAGGACACGGAACTCGTCCTGAGGCTGGATGACGGCCGGGTCCTGCGCGGGGACGACCTCGTCGGCCTGACCCTGATCCTCGGGCATGGCGGGCAGGGCGTGGAGATCCGGATCGACGGGTACGAAGAGGACAGGACCATTCTGCGGGCGCCCCTGCCGCTCTATCGCATGTCGGCGCGGCAGGCCGATGACGGCACGGGCGACCTCTGCCACCCCGACCTGAGCGGGCGCCGCGCGGCTTTCGCATTCCCCGACGGGAAGGGCGGCTTCAATCTCACCTGCACCAGCGGAGCCGAGGGCAAATGCGTCCTGTTCGGATACCGTCCCTGGGAGACCCGGGAGGGCGTGCCGATGCGTGAGCTCCTCCAGGCCTGCATTCACCTGCTGCGCGCCGATTACGGAGGGGACGACCGCCCGAGCACCCGGAACGGCACCCCGGTCAATCTCTACGACCGGTTCGGCATCCAGAACCC
>Ga0180215_1001064_pt1 | contig 31311 bp, 29 predicted proteins | sample eDN3rd37CBELigBY_FD_128871 | JGI IMG/M metagenome (GOLD analysis project Ga0180215, IMG submission 128871) | Enriched backyard soil microbial communities from Emeryville, California, USA - eDNA 3rd pass 37_C BE-Lig BY (version 2) (version 2) | ecosystem: Environmental > Terrestrial > Soil >...
CGTCTGGGTCCAGTGCCATAGTGATCTCCTCTTCTCTCGTTGCGCGGTGCCAGGTCACAGGATGTGCCGGCTCTCTTTATCCGCGGCCGTCATACGGCAACCTTGAGAGCTTAGCAGAGGGAGGCCTCCGAATCGGACGGGGCTGTGCCCGGTCCCGGCGCTCTCGACGGCACGGAGATTCCCGCAATCCCCGCGTGTCGCGAGGCATAACCTCAAGCGATGGTTGAACCTTGGCGTATCAATAGTCACAACAGCACCACGAGAACCATCACCTGAGAGCTTGCCGGACGGAGGAGCGAGACCATGGCAAGGCACCGCGAGCCCACCACCTGGACGTTCTCCCGTGCCCGCCACCGTGGGCCGGGTTCCGTAGAGCTGCTGGTGCGCCGCGGCAGCCACACACTGCTGCTCTCGCTGGCATCCGTCGTGCTCGCCACCGCCCTTCTCACCTGGGACCCAGTCTTCGAGAACCGCATCTGACCTGTCACGACCCGTCCACGGGTGACAGGATCGATACATGCGGTGCACCATCGTTCCCCCGTACCTTCTGGCCCGCATAGCGCGCCTCGAGCATCCTGAGCTGGCGAAGGCGGCCGACGCAGCGCGGCGAGCGCTCGTTCACGACACGCCATTTCGCAGCGTTCGCGTGGGAGCGCACGAGTTCCCGAGGGGCGGGGAGGCCGGAGGAGGACCGCAGCGAGTCATCCATGACGCCCGGAACACGGAGACACTGCCCGGTGTGATCGTGCGCCGTGAAGGCGACGAGGCAACGCCGGACGTCTCGATCAACGAGGCCTACGACGGATTCGGCACCACCCATCGGATGTTCGAGCAGGCATACTCGCGTGCGTCGATCGACGGCGACAACCTGCCGCTGCACGGCACCGTGCACTACGGCCGCGCGTACGACAACGCGTTCTGGGACGGCACCAGAATGGTGTTCGGCGACGGAGACGGCGAAATCTTCGCGCGGTTCACGGCCTCGCTCAGCGTCATCGGACATGAACTCGCCCACGGCGTCACGCAGTACACGAGCAACCTGGTGTACCGGGGCCAATCCGGCGCCCTGAACGAGTCGATCTCCGACGTGTTCGGCGCACTCGTCGAACAGTTCGCGGCCGGGCACCGGGCAGACGAGGCGACCTGGCTCATCGGCGACGGCCTGTTCACAGACCAGGTGGAGGGGCGCGCGCTCCGGTCACTCAAGGCACCGGGAACCGCGTACGACGACGACATCCTGGGCAAAGACCCCCAGCCGGCACACATGAGTGACTTCGTGAACACGGAGGATGACAATGGTGGGGTGCACGTGAACTCCGGCATCCCGAATCGGGCGTTCTACCTCGTGGCCGCCACGCTCGGTGGTCACGCCTGGGAACGAGCCGGCCAGATCTGGTACGACACCATCACATCGGCGAGCCTGTCTGCGAACAGCGATTTCGCGACGTTCGCCGCAGCAACGACAGCGTCTGCGCAGGGCCGGTTCGGTTCCAGCTCTCCGGAGACCCACGCTGTCGCGGGTGCCTGGCGCGAAGTTGGAGTGCTGACATGAAGGTGACGGTCACGAGGAGCGGCGGATTCTCGGGGTTGAGTCGAGTGTGGACCGTTCGGCTGGAGGAGCAGCCGGACGAGGAGCAGTGGCGTGAACTCATCGACCGGCTTCCGTGGGACGCAGACAACCCCCTGTCAGACGAGCCAGACCGCTACGTCTATCGAGTGCGCTGCGCCCGCGGCGAAACAGTCATCCCCGAAACGAAACTCACGGGGCCGTGGCGCGAGTTGGTGACACGGGTGCAGGAGGTCGGCGAAGGGGAACGCTAGCGTGGGGACATGAGCTTCGCACTAGTCACAGGAGCCACCGCAGGTCTCGGCGCTGAATTCTGTCGCCAACTGGCTGCGGGTGGGTACTCCCTCGTCTTGGTAGCACGCGACCGTGCCCGACTTGAGGCGTCGGCCGAGTCACTGAAAGCCGAATACGGGGTAGAGGTCGAAACCCTCGCCGCAGACCTCGTGACCACGGAAGGTGTCGCAGCTGTCGCAGATCGCATCAGGTTGGAACAGCATCCGGTCGACATGGTTGTCAACAACGCCGGATTCGGCCTCGTCAGCACCTTCCACGAGAGCCCGATCGAAGACGAGCAGCGGCATCTCGACCTGCTGGTCACTGCACCCATGCACCTGACCCACGCCGCCCTCGGCACCATGGTGCGCCGCGGCTCCGGCACCATCATCAACGTCGCGAGCGTCGCCGGATACACACCTCGTGGCAGCTACGGTGCAGCAAAGGCGTGGCTGCTCAACTTCAGCCAGTGGGCGAACATCCGCTACCGGCGCGACGGCGTCACGGTCACTGCGGTTGCGCCAGGGTTCGTGCACACCGAGTTCCACCAGAGGATGAACGCGCGCATCGACAACATCCCCCGCTGGCTGTGGCTGACACCGGAGGCCGTGGTCACAGACGCCCTGAGGGCGGCTCGCCGAGGTAAGGCGATCACCATCCCGTCATTGCGCTTCAAGATCGTCGTGCTGCTCACTCGCATCCTGCCCAAACGCCTGGTCGCAGCAGGAGCCCTCCGGGGCCGCTGACACTGCCGGCCGAGCGGAGCGGCCACGTCACTGGGACGAGTGGAGCAGCTGAAGGATGCCCACCGCGACGAGCACGCCACTGACCGTGGCGGCGACGGCGATCACCCACAGTGACCTCACCGTTCTGGCTGAACTCACCTGCCGGCGAAGCTGGTCGAAGCGCTCACGCTCGCTCTGCGTCTTGCCCGAAGCATCCGCCTCCGACGCGGGCCAGGTGTCAGGATGCTCTGCTGCAGCAGCAATGGTTTCGACCGTTGTGGGGTCGAGCACCGGCTCCCGACCGCCGAACCAGGAAGGGAGCGAACCGGCGCGAACGACCTGGACGTCGCGGGGAAGCTTCCCCACCGTGAGCGTGGCCGGGTCGATGACGGCGATGATCGCGGCGGCGCTGACCCTGGTGTCGGAGGCGACGGAGAGCATCCTCTCGACGTAGCCGACGCCGGCCTCTGCCCAGCGCACGTACGGGAGACGATGCCCGTCGACGACGAAGTCCCTGCGCGACGCCCACACGTGCTCGCGGGTGTGGTTGTGCACCGACACCGTGAAGACCCCGGGAGGGCCGATCACGAGGTGGTCGATCCCGATCGGTTCCTCATCACCGAGCGACGGCCCCGGAAGACTGTGGAACACCCGGAACTCCGGCGGAAGCCCGTCGAGCGCAGAACCGACCTCGAGCATCCCGACCGCCGACCAGAACCAGGGCGCAGACGTCTCGTCGAGCGGGCTCAAACCGAAGATGCGCGCCAAGCGGCCGCGCGGCCGCACGGCGTCCTGCCTCGCGAGGAGCTCGGTGATGGCCTGGCGCCCGTGTGCACGGTGGATGACGGTGGCGGGCGCAGGCACGCCATGACCGTCGTCAGTGCTCATGGAAATGTCCTCGGGGGTGGCCGCGTTGTCGGGATACGGCGACCTCCACCGTACGGTTACGGGGCGCAGCGCACTATCCCCACTACGGGGCCGCCCGCTCCCTGAGAAAAGTCTTAGTGCTCTTGATTTCTGGTGGGATCGAGCGCAGTCTGGATTCAGATCAACTCATCGTCCGGAAGTGCCGCACCAAGTGCCGCGCCGGGCGATGAGTCTTTAAGCCGCCGGTCTCTAATGGGCACCGCGCAGCGACTCCGAGAGGAAAGCGCTCACGTGCGCAACCTCCTCGCGGGAGATCGAATGTCCGATACCCGGGTAGACGCGCTCGGTGAGTGTCGAGTGAGCCGGGAGCCATTCCGCCGTGCGGCGCATCGCCTCCTGCGCGATCACCGGATCTGCCACGTCGCGCCCCCAGAAGACGGGAGGCTGGAGCGTGCGAAGTCTTTCGTCTGCGGGCGCGTCGCCCGGCACGATGAAACCAGACAGGTTGACGAAAGCGAAGAAGCGCTCGGGCGCGTGGCGCATGAGGTGCGTTGCCATGGCTCCCCCCTGCGAGAAGCCGCCGACCGCCACTGGCCCACTCGGTGCCAGGTGGTCGAGCCATTCGAGCACGGCCGTGACGGATGCCTCGACGCTCTCTACCGGAGGAGAACCTGGCGGGCCCGCAGCGAACCAGCTGAACCCGCCGCCCGCGAAGTCGAGTGGCGCCCTGGGCGAGGCGTAGTGGAACGCAGCTGGCAACAGCGGGAACAGCCCCGCGAGATCGTGCTCGTGCGACCCACGACCGTGCATGAGCACGACGAGTGGGCGCATCCCCAGCGCATCGGGGTCGTTCGACCACACGACGGTTGAGTTATCGATGTGCACCGTATCGGCCATTAACGCTCCTCCAGGGGGCCGAGCACCGCTGATGCCACCGCCGCATGCACGGAGTCCTCGTTGCTCGGGTGGAAACCGCCGGCCAGTACGTCGCGGTAGAGGCGGCCCAGCTCGCTCGACGTGAAGTAGCTCGACCCTCCGCTGACCCGGATCGCCTGATCGACGACGAAGCGCGCATTCTGCGTGGCACGCAACTTGAGCCCGGTGAGCTTTCTGAACCACTGGTCGCCGTGGTCGGCCACGCGGTCGACGTCATCGGCCAGAGCCTCGAGTTGAGGCATGAGGCCGTCGTGCGAGATCACCGCAGCCGCAATCTTCCAGCGCGTGTCCGGGTTCTGGTCTGCAGTGAGCCCCGTCCTGCGCGATCGACGGGTCGTGGCAGCCTGCACGGCCAACTCGAGGGCGCGCTCAGCGATTCCCGTGTAGACGGCGGACACGAGGATCTCGAAGTTGGCGAAGATCGCGAAGACGAGCGGGTCGGCCGAGGGCCCTGGGCTGCGGAACCCGAACACACGATCGGGTGCCGCGACCGCACCATCCAGCCGGGTGGTGTTGCTCTGGCTCGCGCGCATACCCACGGTGTCCCAATCATCGAGGATCGTGATGCCCGAGGCCGACCTGTCGAGGAACCCATGGACCAATCGCGGTTCGGAGGCGCCTTCGTCTCGCCCGAATACGCCGAGCCTCGTCCATACCGGCGAGAGGCTGGTGAAGATCTTGGTGCCCGTGAACGCGTAGCCGCCGTCGGGCTGACGCACTGCATCAGTCATGCTGTCGAAGAGCACAAGGTCGTTTCCGGGCTCACTGATGCCGAAGGCGAAGATCTCCCCCGCCGCTGCCTCTGTCAGCACGTAGTCGAGGCTCGAGTCGCCGCGCTCCCTCAGCGTCTTGGCGACACCCGTCCAGATGAGGTGCATGTTGACGGATAGCGCCGTCGCCGGCGCGGCAGCAGCCAGGCGGATCTGCTCGCTTACGGCATCGACCAGGCTCAGGCCGGAACCGCCCAGCTCCTCCGGTACCAGGGCAGCCAGATATCCGGCCGCTGCGAGCTCGTGCAGGTCTTCTACAGGGAAGCGGTTGTCGCGGTCGTAGTCGGCCGCGCGGCTGCGGATGCGCGCGAGGAGCTCATCGCTCAGCAGGGATGAGCGTCTGCCGGATGCGTGGGACGTCACCATTCCAGCATGACACGCACGGCGCCCGCCTACGACAGAATGAGCGGGTGAGTATCGACTACAGCGCGCTGTTCGTGCCGGTGACCAAGGATGAGGTTGCGCAGTTCAAGCGCGAGTCCAGGCTGAGCGCCGCCCCGTGGGCACACTCCTCGCCGTTTTCGGTCGGTGTCAAGGTCGCATTCGGGGTGTTCGTAGCCTTCTTCCTGTTCGTATTCCTGTCCCTCGCCATGCCGTTCATGTCTGGACTGTTCTCTGGCGGCCCGGCGAACGCAATGCTGGCCGCGCTCTGGCTCGTCGCCATCGTCGCCGTCATCGGACTCACGGTGTACCGGTACCTGGTCGCGAGCTCCGGGCGTTGGGAGAAGCTCCTGCGCAAGGCGCGTTTCGCCGCCCATAACTCGCTCACGTACCTCCCGGGGCAGAAGGGCATCAATTACCCGGGAATCATCTTCGGCCGTGGTAGCGACCGGCGCAGCACAGACAACTACCTCTCCACCGGCGACCAGCGGTTCGACATCGGCAATTACCAGTACACGACCGGATCCGACAAGAACAAGACGACCCACACGTGGGGCTACCTCGCCTTCCAGCTCGAGCGCCGACTGCCTCACATGGTTCTGGATGCGCGCAAGAACAACCAATTGCTGGCATCCAACCTCCCCGCCTCCTTCAGGCGAGACCAGCGACTGTCGCTGGAGGGAGACTTCGACAGGCACTTCACCCTCTACTGCCCCCGTGCGTACGAGCGGGATGCGCTCTACGTGTTCACGCCAGACCTGATGGCCCTTCTGATCGACGAGAGCTCCTCGTTCGACGTGGAGATCGTCGACGACTGGATGTTCGTGTACTCCTCAGAGCCGTTTCGGCTCGACGATGCGGCGACGGTCAGCAGACTGTTCCGCATCATCAACACGGTAGGGGCGAAAGCGCGGCGTCAGACAGACCGCTACGCGGATGAGCGCATCGGCGACCCGACCATTGACCTCGTCGCCCCCCAGGGAACGCGTCTCAAGTCAGCGTCGACGCTCGCAGGAATCGGGGTGATCGTCGTCGTCGTGTGGGTGCTGTCGAGCTTCGTGCGGGCCTGGTTCTAAGGGAGGGGCCCCACGAGGGTGAGCCGCTGCGTCGGCCTGGTCATCGACACGTAGAGCGCGGCTGGCCCTCTCGGGCTCTCGTCGACGATCGAAGGCGGATCCACGATCACGACAGAGTCGAACTCGAGCCCCTTCGCCTCCTGCGAGCTGAGCACCGTGACATCCGCCATGAGGCTGTCTGACCCCAGCGCAACCCGATCGCCGAACTCCGCGCGGAGACGGCCGTACACATCCCTCAGCACCGCCACAGGAACGATCACCGCGACGGTGCCCGAGCCACCGAGACGCAGCTCAGTGGCGACAGCACTCACCACGTCTGTGCTTTCGGCGATCGGCCACCGGCTTTCGCGCACCGCCCGGGACGGCGTGACGGGCAGGCCGCGCCCGATCGCCCATTCCTCGGCGACCCGGGCGATCTGGCTCGGCGTGCGGTAGTTGACGGTCAGCTCCTCAAGGCGCAGGCGGTCGGCCTCCGGGGATCTGCCGAGCAGGGGGCGCAGGGCGACCTCCCACGACGGAGACGCGGATGCCGCGCCCGCCTGGGCGATGTCGCCGACGATCGTGAACGACCGCAGCGGCCCACGCCGCAGCAGCACACGCCACTGCATGGGAGAGAGCTCCTGTGCCTCATCGACGACGATGTGGCCGTAGGTCCAGGTGCGATCGGCCGCCGCACGCTCAGAAGTCGTCGACGACACCGACACCTCTGCGAAGTTCTCCGCGAGACTCTTCGCATCCACGAGGCCGCCCACCTGCATGTTCTGGATCGCGGCTTCGGCGTTCTCGATGTCGCGCTCGCGTTGGTGCTCCTCCTCCCGGCGCCTGGCCGCATTGACCACGTCGTACTCGCCCAGGTACTCCGCGGCCTCGTCGAGCAGCGGGACGTCGTCGATCGTGAACGGCTCAGTGCGCTGGCGGTGGAGCAGTGCGCGCTGCGCGTCGCTCCAGCGCGGCGTGAGTTCTTCGAGCCACTGCGGTCTCGCGAACAGGTCTTGCACCAGCTTCTGCGGCGTGAGCGGCAGCCATGCGGTATTGAGCGCCACTCGAACGTCGTACGAGGTTCGCAGGTCTTCCCGCAGCATCGGGTAGTCGGACTCGTCGATCGAGTTGCCCTGCGACCTGAGCTGGTCGGCCCACTGGGACGTCAGCTCCGACAGTGCAGCCTTGACGAACACCACCCGGGCCTCGTTGTGAGGCTTTCTGCTGTCTCGCGCCTTGGCGATGGCACGCTCGACAGTGGCCGGTGAGAGCACGACAGTGTCGCCGGCGACCTCCATACTCTGTGGGGCCCTGGGAACCCGCTGCCGCGAGCGCACGGCCCGCGCGATCAGGTCGGCCATCTCCCTACGACCCTTGAGCGCAGAGACAGCCGGTGCATCCTGAACCGTTGCGTCGACCCCCGGGAACAGCTGCCCGAGACTCGAGAGCACCACACCGGTCTCCCCCAGCGACGGCAGGACGGCCTCGATGTAGTTGAGGAACGACCGTGACGGACCCACGATCAGCACACCGGAGTTGCGCAGTCGCTCCCGGTGCGAGTACAGCAGGTACGCGGCCCGATGCAGCGCAACTGCGGTCTTGCCGGTTCCGGGGCCGCCCTGCACCACCAGGATTCCCCTGAGGTCGGAACGGATAATGCGATCCTGCTCGGCCTGGATTGTCGACACGATGTCGGACATGCGCCCCGTGCGCTCCGCGTCGAGCGCCGCAAGCAGTGCAGACTCCCCGCTGTGCGCACCTCGGCCTGCCGCAATGAGTTCCGGGTCGAAAACCTCGTCTTCGATGCGCACGACGTCCTGCCCCTGGGAGATCAGGTGACGCCTCACCCGGATGCCCATGGGCGTCGCGGCTGTCGCCTGGTAGAAGGGGCTCGCCTGCGGAACCCGCCAGTCGAGAAGGATCGGTTGCTGGTCTGCGTCGCGAAGCCCTATGCGCCCGATGTAGCGGAAGCGCTCGTCGGCGCCATCCGGAAGCTCAATGCGGCCGAACGCCAACCGCTCGGTCACCTCGCCCAGCTGGCTGATGCGGTCCTCGTACAGGCGCGCGAAGGTGTCGCGCTCTGTTCTGGCCTGATGATGCCCGCCGACCTGGGACCGCCGAACCGCCTCCAGCTGACTACGAGCCTCCTGCTTCAGCTCGTCGAGTCGCGCATACAGGGCATGCACATAGCGACGCTCACTCTGGAGCTCACTCTGCAGCTCATCATCCACGCGGTCGCCCCCAACTTTTCCAGCACACCAGCTTAGTCGTGGTGGCTGGCAGTGGCGACGCTCAGAGTTGCTGTTCGCGCAGGATCTGCAGGGCCCGGTTCACGCGGTCGCTCAGGCCCGCCACGCCGCGACTGGTACGGCGCTCCAGCTCATCGAGGCTGCGCACGAGCGCTTCTCGCTGCTTCCCGTTGACGAGGGACCACGATGCCCTCGCCCGCAGCGAGACCCGGGCACTCCTGATCGCCATGACGACGCTCGTCGCGGGGATGAGCACGGCAGCCACACCCAGCGCGACCGGCCCCCAAGGTTCACCCGGTGCCACGTTCTGCAGGTCGACGATGACGGCCACCCACAGGGCAACGAAGGCCGCCAGCGACAGACCGATCGGAATCAGCCGCAGAATCCGGGCGATTCGTTCATGGCGCACTGCCTCTCGCTCGTCGATCGCCTGCAACTCGGCGCGCCACTCGGCGACATCGGCCTTCGTGAGTTTGCGTGTCTGGGCATCGCTGATCGCGAACCGAAGCAGAGCGTACGACTGCACATCGCGCGTCAGCAACGCGATGGTCGCCACCATGGCTCCCGCGACCACAAGCACCAGCACGGCTAGCACGAGCAGAACGCCGATCACGGGAAGGATGCCCCGCTCAAGAACCATGCGAACAGCCAGGTCAACGCCGAACGCGAACCCCAGGGCCAGGAGTGCGGCCAGCGGGGCCACCCAGAAGAGTTCGTGGGCTCGCCTGCGGGCAAGCTGTCCCGTGCTGGTGCGGGCAGTCCTCAGATCGAGCCAGGCGGTTCCAAGGTCAGCGATCTGGAACAGCAAACCCCCCAGCCACAGGATGACAAGCCACAGTGCGACCTCCCAGACATCGATCACGATTGCTCCTTCATCAGCCTGTCAATGTCGCGACGCGACGGGATCGAACGCACGGCGCCGCGCTCCTGCACCGACAGTGCGGCCGCAGATGTCGCGTACCGTACTGCCTCGACCATGGTTCGCCCCTCGGCGAGTGCGGCGCCCAGTGCCCCACAATACGTGTCGCCGGCACCCGTCGTGTCCACCGCAACCACCGGAACTGCCGGAACGCTGGCGGTGAGCGCGCCCTCCCGATAGATGGATGAACCGTCGGCACCGAGCGTCACGATGAGGGTCGGAACGCGCTGGGCGAGTGCCAGCGCAGCCTCGTGCACGTCGTCGCGCCCGGAGAGCACCACCGCCTCGTGCTCGTTCACCACCAGCACATCAAGGCTCGCAAACAGTTCGTCAGGCAGCAGCGCAGCCGGCGCGGCGTTCAGGATGACGAGCGCACCGGCCTCCCTCCCCGCACGGGCTGCCTGGGCGACGAGCGGCACAGGGAGCTCCAATTGCATCAGGAGAACACGAGCGGTTGCGATCACCGCACGGTCTGCATCAGCCAGCGCCGTGAACTCCGCGTTGGCTCCAGACGCCACGACGATCAGGTTCTCGCCCGAACCGTCGACCAGGATGACCGCCTGCCCGGTATCGCCAGACGTGCGCCTGACCCCGTCGCATCCGATGCCCGCGTCAACGAGCTCAGAAGCGAGTTCGTCGCCGAACGGGTCGCTGCCCAGTGAGCCGAGAAACCGGGTGTCTGCGCCCGCGCGAGCGGAGGCAACGGCCTGATTCAGACCCTTGCCACCCGGGCCCCTCGATGCGCTCGTGGCCAGAGCCGTCTCACCTGGGCGTGGCATCGGCTCCACCGTCAGGACGATGTCCATGTTCGCACTGCCGACGACGACAACACCCGACGACCGCGCTGAACCCATACCCACGAGGATACCGGCGTACTATCTCGGCATGACCGGAAGCCGCCCGCCCGCATACGAGCGGGAAGAGACCGAGAGCGAGCGTCTCGACCGCAACTGGAACGAGATCCTGCAGGAGCTTCGCGTCACGCAGACGGGCACCCAGATCCTCACGGGATTCCTGCTCACCGTGGCCTTCCAGTCACGGTTCGCCGACATGGAGGCGCACCAGGTCGTGATCTACCTCGTACTGGTGGCGACCGCCGCCGTCACGACGGCGCTCGGACTCGCTCCTGTCAGCATGCACAGGCAACTGTTCCGCCAGCGCGCCAAGGATCGGGTCGTCAAGGCGGCGAACCGCATCCTGCAACTGACCCTCGTCGGCGTCGCACTCACGCTGACGGGCACGGTGACGCTGCTGTTCGACGTCGTCGTCGGACTCACCGCAGGCATCATCGCGGGAGCCGTGATGCTCGTCGTGCTCGTTGCCCTGTGGTTCGCCGTCCCGGGGCTGCGCGGACGCTCGCGCGACCGGCAGCACCCGGAAGGCGGATGACTCAGGCCGGCTGGTCTGATCCGTCGACGACGTCGATGACACCCGTAACGGGAGCCAGACCGCTGAGGCGGTCGGGCCGAAGCACCCGCTTCACCTCTTCTTCAGACATGAGGCCGTTCTCGACGACCAACTCGGCGATCGACGCGTTGGTCGTGAGCGCGGTGTGAGCCAGCGTCGCGGATGCCGCGTACCCGATGTACGGGGTCAGGGCCGTGACGACGCCGACCGAACTCTCCACCTGCGCGGCAAGGCGCTGGATGTTCGCGGTGATGCCGTCGATGCAGTTGACGCGCAGCGTGTAGCAGGCGTTCGTGAGCCAGGCCAGCGACTGCAGGATGCTGTGGGCGATCACGGGCTCGAAGGCGTTGAGTTGCAGTTGCCCGGCCTCCGCCGCAGCGGTGACCGTCGCATCCGCGCCGATGATGCTGAAGGTGACCTGGTTCACCACCTCGGGGATCACAGGGTTGACCTTGCCCGGCATGATCGACGAGCCGGCCTGTTGGGCGGGCAGGTTGATCTCGCCGAAGCCCGCCTGCGGGCCGGAGCTCAGCAGCCTCAGGTCGTTGCAGATCTTCGACAGCTTCACTGCTGCACGCTTGAGCGTTCCGCTGACGGTCATGAACACCCCGACATCGGAGGTCGCCTCGATGAGGTCCATGGCGGTGACCGTCTTGATGCCGGACACATCCGCGAGGTGACGGCAGACGGCCTCGGCGTAGCGGGGGTCGGTGGTGATGCCCGTCCCGATGGCCGTTGCGCCCATGTTGATCTCGCTCAGCAGGGGCATGGTCTCGGTGAGCCTGTCGTAGTCCTCAGCGAGCGTGTGCGAGAACCCGGTGAACTCCTGCCCGAGGGTCATGGGCACTGCGTCCTGCATCTGCGTGCGGCCGACCTTGAGGATGTCGGCGAACTCGACGCCCTTCGCGGCGAACGAGCTCGCGAGCTGTGTGTGCTCTTTGAGCAGGCGCTGGATGCCGAAGATCATCGAGAGCTTGATCGACGTCGGGTACGTGTCGTTGGTGCTCTGGCTGCGGTTGACGTCGTCGATCGGGTGCAGGCTGGCGTAGTCGCCGTGTTCCTTACCCATGAGCTCCAGGCCACGGTTGGCGATGACCTCGTTCATGTTCATGTTGGTCGACGTTCCTGCGCCGCCCTGGATGACACCCACGAGGAACTGGTCGTGGTGCTTGCCTGCGACGATCTCTTCGCACACCTGGTCGATGATGTCGGCCTTCGCCGCGTCGAGAACGCCGATCTCCTTGTTGGCGCGCGCAGCCGCCTGCTTGACTCTGGCCATGGCGACCAGGAGGTCTGTGTACACCGAGATCGGGCGGCGGGTGATCGGGAAGTTCTCGAGTGCCCGCGCCGTGTGGATGCCCCACAGGGCATCCTTGGGAATCTCCATCGACCCCAGTGAGTCGGTTTCGACCCGGGTGGCCATTCCCCCAGTTAGGGGCACAGCTGCGCCGGGCTCTGACTCGGAGGGAGTCTCGGTTGTCTTCACGTTCATTGGCTCCGTTGCCTGCTAGATGGTGGTTGCTGACCTGTCAATCCTACCAACGCACTGAGCGGCCGATTCGCACACGAGTCGACAGATTGTGCATCCGCAGCGCCGATTTCGTGCAAAAAAGCCCGGATTTCGGTGGATCTGGGCCGTGTGGCGACACCCTATCGCTGCCTTCCACCCGCCCCTGTCTGGCTCGTGCGCCTGCCTCGGCCGGTCGACCCACCGAACCTGCCGCCGCAGACGCAGGACAGTGCGGCAGACGAGCCTCGGGAACACCGCACAACCGTGGGACTCGCCGTACCCCCCTCGCGGGGGCGTAACCCGTATCGGGGGGTACCCGGACCCTGCCGAAAACTACCGGCGGGCGGTTAGTATTCGATAGTTGCTTCTGTATTGCCCTGGCTACCGCTGGGGACAGAAGACGACAGCACGACATTCCACTGGGGAATGGATTGTTGACGACCATGCGAATGGTCGAAGCAGACGAGAGGTCACGCTTTGCTAGACGACGACATTGTGACGGTACCGGCGGGGTGGTATCCGGATCCGATGGGGCTGCCGCAGCTTCGCTGGTGGGACAACTACGCGTGGACCGAGTTCACCTCAGCGGCACGCACACCACTGGTGGTACAGGACGAGCCACGACTCGCATACGCAGACGACGAACTTCCCTCCCGCCGTTCCCAGCGGGAGCGCGCTCAGGCTGGAGACACGAGGCAGCAGAACACCAACCCTGCCGACCTCGCATCAACTCTCCGTCAGCTTGAGCCGCCAAAGCCCCAGAACATCGAGCTCAGCCAGCCCGCACCCGCTGCAGCGACCGCGCACTCCCCTGAAGCGCACTACGCTGCCCCGGAGGCGCAGGCGGCTGCAGCAGATGCAGGGCACCAGTCCGGCCAGGCATACGCTGGCCAGCCGCAGCAGCAGTCGTACCAGGCACCGCAGCAGCAGACCGACCCGCAGGTCGACCCGTTTGCAGAGTTCCTGATCGACCCCAACGCAGCGCAGGATGCCGGCCAGCAGCAGACCGCATTCACGGAACAGCCCGCCTTCTCGGAGCAGGCAGGCGCCCAGAACCCGTTCCCCGGCCAGCAGGCTTACGCAGAACAGGCCGCGTTCGCACCGAGCCAGGCAGGTTTCGCTCAGGCTCACCCCGCAGACCAGTTCGCGCAGCAGGCCGCTTTCACTGCTGCGCAAGACGGTGCAGGCCGCTACGGCGCCTCCCAGGCCCGCGTCGGCGTTCACGCCCCGCTCGCCTACACGCCGTTCGTGTGGATCATCGCCATGATCCCGCTCATCCAGCTCGTGGGCATCCTGCTCGTGGTCTCAGCGGTCGACGTGGCGTTCGCGCTTCCCTTCCTGCTCGTGCTGCTGCTCGGCCCATACTTCATCGGGATCCCGCTGGCGATCGCAGACCGCAGGCAACTGCAGCACATGGGCCACCGTCGCCCCGCCCACTGGGCATGGTCGCTCTTCTCGCCGCCCGCGTACCTCGTTGCGCGTGCGATCTCGGCGAGCCGGGAGCAGGGCAAGGGCCTGACGCCGCTGCTGGTCTGGGCTGCGCTCAGCCTGCTGCAGGTGGCGTCGATCATCGCGGTTCCCGGCATCCTGATCTCGGCCATGCCTGCCGTGTTCGCCGCAGAGGTTGAGGAGTCGATCGAGGCGGACTCAGCCATCGCCGGTCGTGAACTCGCGGTCACGTGCCCAGAGACACCACCCGTGCAGATCGGTGGCACCTTCAACTGCACCGGTGTGCTCGCAGCAACCGGCGAAGAGGTGGCCATCGTCGTGCGCCTCCAGCGCGCGAACGGCTGGATCGACTGGCGCGTGTACGGCATGGTCTGGGAGAACTCCTCCACTGCTGGCAGTTCCACCGCCGACACCTCGACCGACGCCACAGAAGAGGTGACCGCAGATGACGGCACGGCGTCGCTCGAAGGCGACATGATCGACGGCGAACCCGTACAGCCGTAGCCGCAACCAGACGAAGAAGGGGCCGCACCGAATGGTGCGGCCCCTTCTCGTGTGCCCGGCGCCTGTGTGCCCGGCGGCTGTGTACCCGGCGCCTGTGTGCCCGGTAGCGGTGTACCTGGTAGCTTCCGGTCACGACTGTGCGTCTTGTACATGACCGGCCAGGCTCGATGCGGCCTCAGTGGTCAGTCGATCGCAACGCCGCCCTATGAGAAAAGGCCCGTTAAACGGGCCTGGGTGGCGGGGTCTGAATTGGGAGAAAGAATGGCCGCGGATATACCCCCGTACTCCGCGGCCGACTCTCGCCTGACCACCGCCACCCAGCTGCCCCCGTGTTGCGTGATAGTCAGACTAGACCCGCATGACTCTCATGTTCTGCCCCCAATACGCGGGTCAGCTATATGGGGGACAGCAAATCACTCGGAGTCAGCGAGGGCTTGCTCAAGCAGTGCGACCAGCGCATCCACCTGGATGCTGCTGGCGTCGACGAGCTCCTCGTCCGACCCGTCCAGCGCCCTGGCGGCGAGGCCGGCCTTGCTGTCGATGAGCTCGGCGATCTTCGCGTCGATCGTCTGGGACGCGATGATGCGCCACGCCGTGACAGGCTCGAGCTGACCGATGCGGTGCACGCGGTCGATGGCCTGCGTCTGCTCTGCGGACGTCCAGCTGAGTTCGGCGAGCACGACGTTCGACGCCGCCTGCAGGTTGAGTCCGACCCCTGCAGCGGTGAGCGAGGCGACGACCACAGCGACCTCCGGGTCGTTGTTGAACGCATCCACCTGCTGTTGCCTGAACGTCGCCGTCTGGTCGCCCCGGATCGACACGGTCTTGAGTCCGCGCCTGGCGAGGGTCTCCTCTGCCGTATCCATCACGTCGATGTGCTTGGCGAAGAACACCACCTTGCCGACGGAGCGCACGAGCTGCGCCGTGTAATCTGCGGCGAGCACGGCCTTGGCCTGACCGATCTTGCGGATCATGGTGAAGACGTTCTCGCCGGACTTGGCTGCCTTCGACTCTTCGAGTTCCGCCTTCGCCACCATGTGCATGAGTTCTGGGTAGCGGCCGTCTCCCCCGTCAGACACGTGGTCTGGCGACGCCGCCACGAGCGCACGGTAGCGGGCGAGCAGACGCTGACCGAGTTCGCGCTCGGAGTCACGGATGCTTCGGCCGAGGTCGTCGTCGAGCTCGACCGGCATGTCTGCAACCCGCTTCGACGGCAGGTTCGCTGCGACGTCGAGCTTGCGGCGTCGCACGATACCCATGTTGATGACGGTCTGCCTCGCCTCTGCGAAGAACCCGAAGTCCGCGGGGGTGAGTCCCGTGTCTTCGAGCTTCGCCATGAGTTGCGCCGTCGGCTTCTCGCCGTCGATCCAGCCGAGGTACTGCCAGATGGCTCGGAAGTCGTCGATCGTGTTGATCAGCGGCGTGCCGGTGAGGGCGATCATGAGGGCGTTCCTGTGGGTGGCACGGATGCTGGTGGCCAGCGAGAGAACGTGGCGCGACCTCTGCGACTCCCGGTTTTTGATGAAGTGCGCCTCGTCGACCACCATGCCCTTGAAACCGAGCGTCTTGAGCCAGCCCACGTGACGGTCGAGCACGTCATAGTTCACGATCACGACGTCTGCGTAAGCGTCGAGGTCTTCTCCGGAACCGTGGATGACCGTGGCAGAACGGTTGGGCGTCCAACGCTCGACCTCTCGTGCCCAGTTCATCTTCACCACGTTGGGAACCACGACCAGGAGCGGGTACGAGTTGCTGACCGAGGCGGCCAGGAGCGCCTGCGCCGTCTTGCCCAGGCCGGGCTCGTCAGCAAGCAGGTACGTCCGGTGCCCGTGGCGCGCGCTCGCCACGAACGCGGCCTGGTGGTCGAACAGCGTGAGGCCTTCTGGCACGGCACGGTCTGCTTCTGAGGGCTCGGGGAGCTCCATGCTGGCGACGTTTCCGCCGGATCCGTACTCGAACGCCCGGAACAGCGGCTCAAGCAGCTCCCAGTTCGCCAGCCGCCTGATCGCGGGCTTCGCGGTTACCGCCTGGCTGAAGTCCGGTGCCAGGAACGGGTTGCTCAGTTGGCGGGAGATGACGGACTGCGGAACCACCTGCTTCTCCGCTGCGGGCTCGGGTTCCACCACCTCGGTGGCGATGATCAATTCGTCTGGGCTGAGCTCTGCACCGGATGCGATGAGCATGTCCCTGCGCAGCTTGCGGGCGGCATCCGACACGGATGCGTCCTCGGCGAGCAGGGAGATGAGCGAGGTGTCGCGTGCGGCTGTCTTGGCGAGGATGGTGGCGACCCCGTCGAGTCGCTTGAGGGTTTCAACCCTCTCGGCATCCGTGAGACCAGTGTCTGCCTTGGCCTTGGAACGCTCTTCTCGCATGAGCAGGGCGACGACCTGGAACTTGGTGCGATTGGAGGGCCCGACCTTGCCGCGTTCCGCCGCGGACTCGATCTCACGAACCGCTCGCGCGAGCACGGGAATGATGCCGACATCGTCGCCGGGGCGGGCACGACGGCCGGAGCCCGAGCGAGCGCCGGAACGGCGTTTGGCAGTCTTGCTGCCGTGTGATTGGCCGGAGCGGGCCATGATCCTCCTGAATCAACCGGTGACGCTGCCCACTGGCAACGACAGCGCCGCACCCCCGGTGCGTTCGGCTGCTCGACCGTCGCTGAAACCGGCGGAAGAACTCTGATCGACGACCCCGAACTCGAGCATCGTGTGAACACGGTCGAGATGGTGATGGGAATCGCCGGCGCATCGCCAGTTTAGTGCATCCGATCTGTTTTCGCTGAACGCGCCACCCCGGAACGCTGGGAGCCGCTCATCAATCGGCGGCGCTCAGGTCGCGCTTGGCCGGCCCTTCGAGGCGGTCGCCGGATGCGCTGAACCGGGAACCGTGCAGCGGGCAGTCCCAGCTCTGCTCCGCGTCGTTCCAGGAGAGCACTCCGCCCAGGTGGGGGCACACGGCTGAGACGGATTGCCGCACGCCGCCGACCTGACACACGCCAACGGGGCGCAGTCCCTGGTGACCCACCGCTCCCTGCCCCTCGGCGAGCACGCCGGGCTGCGGGGACGTCAGCGCGCGAGCGTAACCGCGCACCAGGTGGGCGACGACCGCAGCGTTCGCGCCGAGGAAAGAACCGACATCAGCGGGCGTGGTGACCCTGCGACTCAGCGTGCGCGCCCACGGAAGGTGCCCGCCCAGGACCTCCGCTGACAGTGTGAGTGCCGCGGCCACTGCGTGGCACATCCCCCACTTGTCGTAGCCCGTGGCCAAGTACATGCGGCCACCGCCGCGGGGCAGCCAGCCGACGAAGGGCACCCCGCTTGCCGTGTGGTAGTCCTGCGCAGACCACGCGTGTGTGCGCTCAGCACCAGGGAAGTGACGCTCTGCCCAGGCCTGCAGGTCGTCCACGGCGGCTTGCGGCGACCGCGAGCGTCCGACAATGTGACCGTTCCCGCCGACCAGTAGGCGCTCCCCGTCCCCGACGGGGGTTGTGCGCAGCGAGCGGGTGGGGGCATCCACAGACAGATACATGCCCCCTGGAACGTCGCCGGGAACCTTGAAGGCCATCGCATACGAGCGTTGGGGCACAACCTTCGCGAAATACAGGCCCCGGTCGAGAACCGGAATGCCGGTCGCGAGCACGAGCCTTCCCGCCTCGAGCGGGCCCCGGATGGTGGAAATCGAGATCGGCTCCCCCGCCCGCGCGCCGACCAGCGCCGTGTGCTCGAAGATCGACCCGCCGTGAGCGCGCACGTCGCGCGCGAGTTCGGCAAGAACATCCATGGGGTTGACCTGTGCCTGGTTCGGCAGGCGCACCGCACCAAAGGTCGTGAACGGCAACTCGGCCGCTTCGTCCAGCTCGACATCGAGCCCGAGCCGCTTCGCCGCCCGGAACTCCCGCTCGACGGTTTCGACGCCGCCCAGCGCTCCCGCATAGCTGTACGCGTCTCTGCGCTGCACGGGGATGCCGTGGTCGTCGCAATACCGCAGCAACCAGCCCATCCCCTCCCGGTTGGCCTCCACGTACGCCTGCACGACTGCGAGGCTCGTGTGCCTGAGGAGACCGCTCAGTCGCGTGCCCTGCAGCAGGCTCAGTTTGGCCGTGGTGTTGCCCGTTGTCACCGCCCCCACCTCCCGGGCCTCGATCACCGCGACCGACAATCCGGATCGCGCGAACAGCAGGGCCGTCGTGAGCCCCGTGAGCCCTGCCCCTGCAACGACGACATCGAACCGTCTGCCCGGTTCGAACGAGTCGGACACAATGTCGGGCCGCACGTAGCCGGGAGTCTGCTGGCTGCCGTCGTGCCACAGGGACGCCATCGACGAGGTGGTGAGCTGAGCGTGCATGATCGCCTCCACGGCTCACGCTAATGACGCATAAGGGGGCCGACGTGAAAACTCAGCAAGTTTTGCGCCAGAGCGAAGCTCAGGCGTCCCGCACCGGCACCTTCACCAGCACGCCGCTCGCGATCAGCACGAGCGCCGCGACGTAGTTGCTCGCGACCCACCACTGCCCCGAGAGTTCGACGACCCACGCCGGATTCCACACGACGATGATGGGCACCAGGCCGAGCAGCCACCACCAGGCGCGTGCCTGCCAGACGAAAACCGCCACTATGGCGGCCAGGATGCAGACGCCGAACCTGATGAACAGATAGGAATCCGAATCGAGCAGTGCGAACCCGACAAAGAGCACGAGTGCTCCCAGGATGCCGGGAGCGAGCGCCGGTCTCGTGAACGCGGCACGGGGTTGTCGGTTTGCAGGCACCCGCCCAGCGTATTGCACGCCGATAGCCGCCGTGACGGGCATCCTCTAGGCTCGCAGCGTGAGTGACTCCACCCGCCAGTCGACAGGCCAGGTTCCGGCAACGGTCGCAGCCGAGCGTGCCGTCGACAACCTCCGGTCCCTGGTGCGCATCCCCACCGTCTCCCACCCTGACGAGCAGCAGACTCGGTGGGAACACTTCGACCACTACATAGCAGAGCTGTCGCGGTTGTACCCGGCGCTGCATGCTGCGCTGCAACTCGAACGCGTGGCCCGGTACTCCCTCCTGTATCGCTGGCCGGGACGGGAGGGCGGCGCCCCCAGTGTTCTGATGGCGCATTACGACGTCGTCCCTGCTGAAGACGACGGATGGCAGCATCCGCCGTTCTCGGCATCCGTCGTGGGCGAAGGCGAAGACCAGGTGGTGTGGGGCAGGGGGACGCTGGACGACAAGGGCTCAATGGTCGCGATCCTCGAAGCAGTTGAGACCCTGGTTACGGAGGGATTCACACCGCAGCACGACGTCTACCTGAGTTTCGGGCACAACGAGGAGACCGCCGGTGACGGGGCACGCGCCATCGTCTCGCTTCTCGCCGAGCGTGAGATCGCTCCTCGACTGGTTCTCGACGAAGGCGGCGCCGTCGTGCAGGGCATCTTCCCGGGGGTCGACGACCCCATCGCCGTGATCGGCGTCGCCGAGAAGGGCATCATGACCCTGACGATGACGGTGGACCAGCAGGGTGGCCACGCGTCCACGCCGCCCAGGCTGACGGCGACCACGAGGCTCGCCAGGGCCATTGTGAGACTCAGCCGTAAGCCGTTCCCGTCTCGATTCAGCGACGTCAATCTCGAGATGATCCGCACCATCGGAGCCCGCGCTCGGCAGCCGCTCCGGTTCGCGTTCACGAGGCTGGCCCTCACGAAACCCCTGCTCTTGTGGCTGTTCACGCGTCTCGGTGACGAGACGAGCGCCATCGTGCGCACCACGCAGGCTGTGACGCGGCTGAGCGGAAGCCTCGCAAGCAACGCCCTTGCAGAGCGCGCGGTCGCTGAGGTCAACATCCGCGTTGCTGTGGGCTCGTCCGTCGCAGACACTGTCGGGCATGTTCGTCGCGCGGTTCGTGACCCCGGGGTTCAGCTCGACGTTGTGCAACCGTCGGAACCGTCGCCTGTTTCACCCACGACGGGTTGGGCGTGGGAACTACTTCGAGACACCGTGCTTGCCAGCTATCCGGGCACCATCGTCACGCCGTACGTCATGCTCGGGGCCAGCGATAGCAGGCACTACTGCGAGATCAGCGAGCACGTCTACCGGTTCAGCCCGTTTGAGATGTCAGACGAGGAGCGCGGGACTCTCCACGCGGTGAACGAACGCATCCGCGTGGCGACGTTCCTGCGCGGTGTCGGCTTCTTCAACCGGCTGCTGCGCTCCCTCTGAGGTTCTGACGCTCAGGCGGGCCGAGGCAGTTCGTCGCGCCTGATGACGCGCAGGCTCCCCGTCATCGGCGGAAGCTCACGCAACCGGTCGAGCGCCGGAAGCAACTCGTCGACCCAGGCGCGGTAGCCCTCCTCGTTGAGGTGAAGCGAGTCAGGAGAGAACCGCGGGTCGATCGACCCGTCCTCCCTGGCCAGTGCCGGCCACAGGTCGAGGTACTGGGCGTGCAGGGTGTGGCAGAACTGCCTGAGGTGGATGTTGGCATCCGTGATGCTGGCCGCGAACTCCTTCCCGCGAGGGAGGATCGACTGCACCAGCATGCGGGAACCGGGAAGCGCATGGCGGAACTCGACGAGCGCGCTCTGGATGTTACGTACCAGGTGCTCGACGCCACGCCTCAGACCGAGGTCGTTGGTTCCGATGAGCAGCAGGATCTCGTCGGGCTGGGCGGCGATGATGGTGTCGAGCCGATCCAGCAGGTCATCCGTGGTGTCGCCGCTGACTCCGAAGTTGAGCACCGTGTGGTCACCCAGCCACTCATCCCAGGAGCCCTCCTGCACCAGGGAGTCTCCGACAACGGCGATCGTACGTGTCACCGCCTTCACCTCCCCACAACTCACCTGCGGCCCGACTCACCTGCGGCCCGTCGCGACCATGATGCGGTCTGCCGCTGTGAATAGACCGTGTGCAGGTGACAGGTTACGTCCCCGGTGCGGTATCGGCCAGCCATGAGTCGAGGGAACTGGGCTTGTCTGTGATGATCCCGTCGACGCCGAGCGACAGCGCAGACGCCCAGCTCTGCCGTTCGTTGAGCGTGTAGAGCAGGATGCCGAGCCCGGCCCGATGGATTCGCTCAATCACCGCCGGGTCCCGTTCGACTGCCGCCGGCGCCGTCACGACGCCGATGGCGCCGTACTCGAAGATGAGTGCAACTGTGTCGTCGGGCAGGGTCGGGGTGAGCACGAGTCTGGGCAGCTCTGGTGCGGAAGCCTGCAAGGCAACGAGCGTGTCGGTGTCGAAGCTCGCGAACACGACTCTGGCGTGCAGCGAGTGCTCGTGCACGAGCGCTGCCACGGTCGCAACATCCTCCGGCTGCCAGGCACCCTTCAACTCGAGCATGGCCTTCTTGTTCGAATCGGCGAGCGCGACCAGGAACTCTTCGAGTGTGGGGATTCGAAGACCCGCAAACGGGCGGGAGTGCCACGACCCGGCATCCAGCTTCTGCAACTCTGAGAGCGTCATGGAGTCAACCCGCCCAGTGCCGTTCGTGGTTCTGTCAACGGTGGCGTCGTGGATCAGCACGGGCACGCCGTCTGAGGTGAGTCTGATATCGGTCTCGACGTACACCATCGAACCGTCGAGCGCGCTCTGCAGGGCGGGCATGGTGTTCTCTGGGGCGACCGAGCGATCCCCACGGTGTCCGGCGATGAGGGCCGGATCTCCCGGCTGTCTGAGGGTTCCGAACATGGTGGTCGCCTGGCTCTTGTTGGCGGTCGGCCCCAGAACGAGAACGAGTACAAGGGCGAGGGAGACCGCCGAGGCCAGGAGCAGCCGAACGGACGTGGCTGCCTGGGGCGGGTTCGCTGTCGTCATTGACACCGTGCTTCCGTTGGTGAATCATCCGTTTTCACGGAGTTCCGCGGACGCGGTGTCCCTCACTATAGGGCAGGCCGTTACCTTTTTGTTACCAATTTGCTGTACCGCGAACGGGGCACAACGAGAGGAAACAGGTCAGATGAGGCTCTTCGTGTGCCAGACCGTCTTCGTCTCAGTGAAGAAGGTGATGCGCTGCACCGACGGCTCAGGCACCCCAGGCTCTGGCGGAAGCACGCGCTTGAGCGTCTCGGCTGCCGCCTGTTGCAGGTCGACCCACTCCAGAGCGCCAGCACCGGCCAGATCGAGTGCGTTGACGTCAGAGTGGCTGGCCAGCCAGGGCGCGAGCTCCTCGACAGAGCCGGTGAGCACATTGACCACTCCCCCGGGCACATCGCTCGTTGCGACAACCTCGCTCAGGCTGATCGCGCTCAGCGGGGACTTCTCGCTGGCGACCACCACGACGGTGTTACCACTCACGAGCGCGGGAGCCACGACGCTGACCAGGCCGAGAAGCGACGACTCCTGCGGGGCGATAATCCCGACCACCCCGGTTGGTTCCGGCGTCGAGATATTGAAGAACGGCCCGCTGACGGGGTTGCCGTTCCCCGCAACCTGGATGTACTTGTCCGCCCATCCCGCGTACCAGACCCACACGTCGATGGCGGCGTCGGCCTGACGCTCGGCAACGGCGGAGGTCACGCCCTCGGACTGCGAGATCTCGTCGATGAACTGCGCACGCCTGCCCTCCAGGAGCTCGGCGATCCGATAGAGCACCTGACCGCGGTTGTAGCCCGTTGCGCCTGCCCAGCCGGCGACAGCCCCGCGAGCCGCGCGCACGGCGTCACGCGTGTCCTTGCGTGAGGCCTTGGCTGCGTTGGCGAGGAAGGCGCCGGATGACGACACCACGTCATATACGCGCCCGGACTCACTGCGCGGAAACTTTCCGCCGATGAACAGCTTGTAGGTCTTGGGGACTGCGAGGCGGGTCATTTCTTGGCTCCCTTGCCGGTCTTCCTGGCTTTCTTCGCTTCGACGGGCTCAGCGACCGCCTTATCGAGCTCAGGGGCCACACGGCCCGCCGACTGCAGGTAGGCGGCGAGCCCGTGGCGGCCGCCCTCCCTTCCGTAGCCAGACTCTTTGTAACCGCCGAACGGGCTCGCGGGATCGAACCGGTTGAAGGTGTTCGCCCACACGACGCCAGCGCGAAGCTGGTCTGCGACGGCGAGGATCTTGCTGCCCTTGTCGCTCCAGATTCCCGCGGACAGCCCATACGGTGTGTTGTTCGCCTTGGCGATCGCCTCGGCGGGAGTGCGGAACGTCAGCACAGAGAGCACCGGCCCGAAGATCTCGTCTCGCGCGATCCTGTGGCTCGTCGAGACACCTGTGAAGATCGTCGGCGCGAACCAGAAGCCCTTGTCGGGGATGGCGCATTCCGCCGTCCACCTCTCGGCCCCCTCCTGCTCACCGATGTCGCTCAGTTCGCGGATGCGCTCCAGTTGTTCGCGGGAGTTGATGGCACCGATGTCGGTGTTCTTGTCGAGCGGGTCGCCCAGCCTCAGGGTCGAGAGCCTGTACTTGAGCCTGTCGATGACCTCGTCGTGCACATTCTCCTGCACCAGCAGGCGCGAGCCTGCACAGCAGACGTGGCCCTGGTTGAAGAAGATGCCGTTGACAATGCCCTCGATTGCCTGGTCGATGGGCGCATCGTCGAAGACGATGTTTGCGGCCTTGCCGCCCAGCTCGAGGGTGACCTTCTTGGCCGTGCCCGCCGTGGACTTGGCGATCGCCCGCCCGACCGCCGTCGAGCCCGTGAAGGCGACCTTGTTGACATCCGGATGGTTGACGAGCGACGCGCCAGTGTCGCCGGCGCCCGTGATGATGTTGACGACCCCGGCGGGCAGGTCGGCCTGCTGCAGGATCTCGGCGAAGATGAGCGCGCTCAGCGGGGTCGTCTCAGCTGGCTTGATGACGACGGTGTTGCCGGCGGCGAGCGCCGGTGCGATCTTCCACGCCAGCATCAGAAGCGGAAAGTTCCACGGAATCACCTGCGCGGCGACGCCGAGCGCACGCGGGTTCGCCCCCAGTCCCGCGTGGTCGAGCTTGTCGGCCCAGCCCGCGTAGTAGAAGAACCACGCGGCGACGAGTGGAACGTCGACGTCACGGCTCTCTTTGATCGGCTTGCCGTTGTCGAGGCTCTCCGCCACGGCGAGTTCGCGCGAACGCTCCTGCACCAGGCGGGCGATGCGAAAGAGGTACTTGCCCCGATCGGCACCGCTCAGGCGCGACCACACGCCGTCGTAGGCGCTCCTGGCCGCCGAAACGGCGACGTCGACATCGTGCTCGTCTGCGCTCGCCACCTCGGCGATGTGCGACTCGTCTGCGGGTGAGATGGTCTGGAAGGGTGACCCGTGGCCGTCGACGAACTCACCTCCGATGAACAGGCCGTAGCTCTTCTTCAGGTTCAGGATCGCCTTCGACTCGGGGGCCGGGGCGTACTCGAGAAAACTCATGGGTTGCTCCTTGTGGGGGAATTCGAAACGGTGCTGCGCGCCTACTCAATCCGCGGGGGTCAGTCGATGGTCACGTAGTCCGGGCCCGAGTAGTGGCCGGTGGCCACCTTCTGGCGCTGCAGCAGCACGTCATTGAGCAGGCTGGACGCTCCGAACCGGAACAGGTGGGGCTGCAGCCACTCCTCGCCGACGGTCTCTGCGACGGTCACGAGGTACTTGATCGCGTCTTTGGAGGTGCGGATGCCTCCGGCGGGCTTGACCCCGATGCGCTCGCCGGTCAGGCGGTACCAGTCACGCACCACCTGCAGCATGAGCAGGGTCACCGGGAGGGTTGCTGCCGGCGAGACCTTGCCCGTGGAGGTCTTGATGAAGTCTCCCCCAGCGAGGATCGCCAACCAGGACGCCCTGCGAACGTTGTCGTAGGTGTTGAGTTCCCCGGTCTCCAGGATCACCTTGAGGTGGGCGAAGCTGCCGTCCTGCCTGCGGCAGGCATCCTTGACGGCCACGATCTGGTCGAACACCTGCCCATAACGGCCAGACAGGAAGGCTCCGCGGTCGATGACCATGTCGATCTCGTCTGCGCCCGCTGCGACCGCGTCACGCGTGTCTGCCAACTTGACGGCCAGCGATGCGCGCCCGCTCGGGAACGCCGTGGCGACGGCCGCGACGTTGATGCCGCCGTTATCGAGGCCTTTGAGCGGACCGAGGGCCTCAGCAGCGTCTGCAACCATGTCGCCGTACACACAGACGGCGGCGGGCCGCGGGCACGACGGGTCGGACGCATCCGGGTTTACCGCCTTGGCCACGAGAGACCTCACCTTGCCCGGGGTGTCAGCCCCCTCGAGCGTGGTCAGGTCGATGAGGGAGATGACGGTGTCGAGCGCCCAGGCTTTCGAGGTCGTCTTGATGGAGCGGGTTCCCAGACCGGCAGCCCTCGCCTCAAGGCCGACGGCGTCGACTCGGGAGAGCCCGTCGAGATGGAGCCGCAGACTCTTCTCGGTTAGGTCGGCACCGATGAGCTGAATCGCCCGCTCGGCCGGAGCGAGCGTGATCGCCTGCTCTACTGTCATGTCGTGCCCTCCAATGGGGGTGCTGAATCGATCAGTGAGTGCGCCGTCGCCTCGTCCGTGATGACCACGGTGCACAGGCCGGTGGAGACGACCGCACGTGCGACGGGGTGCTTCGCCTCGCCCGCGACGACGAAGATGGATGTTGCTGCCGCCCTCAGCTGGTCGTGCCCGAGGCCAACCGTACGCTGATCGAGCTCAGGGTCAACTATTGAGCCGTCCGCCGCAATGAAGCGGCCGACAACGTCTCCGACAGCCCCCTTGCGTTCGAGCTCCGCGACATCGTCCGGGGTCAGGTAACCGCTGTCGACGAGCACGGAATCACTGGTCGCGACGCCAGCGCTGTACAGGTAGGCGGAGGCCGTGGATGCCAGGGCCAGCACGCCCGCGACCGTGCGGTCTGCTTCGATCGCCTGCTTGGTCTCAAGTCGCTCGAGGATGGCGGGGCTGGGAAGAATGACCGCCTGACCCGATGCCTTCCTGGCAATCGTCATGGCGGTGTCTGCTGCGGTGCCCGCTTTTCGGTTGAGGCTGACGCCTCCGTTGATCTGAACCACCGTCACGCCCTGTGACCAGCCGCCGGGCAGTCGCTCTGCGACCTCGGTGAGGGTTCGACCCCACGACACACCCAGGGTGCGGGGAACGGGGCGCAGGGCGGTGAGGTAGTCGGCAGCAGCGCGGGCGACGTTGGCGTTGACCTCGTCGGCGTCTGCAGCAGGGATGACCACGGCGTCCTTGAGCCCGAACAGCTCGCACAGCTCGCGCTCGAGGCCGAGCCTGCGAGCCCGCGGATGCACGATGTCGATGCGCACGATGCCCCTCTGCCGGGCCTGGGTGAGCAGTCGCCCCGCCTTCCACCTGGTGATGCCCAGAAGGGCGCCGATCTCATCCTGCGTCTTGTTGTCGTCGTAGTAGAGCTCTGCGGCACGAACCATCAGCAGCTCCGTCTCGTCAGACATGACCTCCCCTTTCCCTCACCCATGCTCGCAGCACTTGCATCATCCGGCAACATCTGTTGACCTATCTGCTCATATGAGCAGGAGGCTCCGACGGTACGCTGGCCTGATGAGCCTCGCCCTCGCCGTCGACCTGGGGGGAACCAAGGTCGAAGCAGCACTCGTCGACCACACGGGGAGGCTGCTGCCCGGAAGCAGGATGCGCGACACCACCGGAGCGGAGAAGACGCGGGCAGAGCTCGCGACGGCGGTCAGTGGCGTCGTCGAACGAGCGCTCTCGAAGCTGCCGGAAGGCGCGCAACTGCTCGGTGTCGGCATCGGCGCTGCAGGCCCTGTGACCGAGGATGCCGGGCTCGTCTCGCCGCTCAATCTTCCCGCCTGGCGCTCCTACCCGCTGCGCGACCTGGTCGCAGAACAGGTGCCCCACCATCCCGTGACGCTCAGGATGGACGGCCTGTGCATCACCCTCGCCGAACACTGGGTGGGGGCGGCGCGCGGCTACGAGAACGTGATGGGCATGGTGATCTCGACCGGAATCGGCGGAGGACTCATCCTGCACGGCAACACCGTCTCCGGCCCAACCGGGAACGCCGGGCACATCGGACACGTCGAGGTTGCCGGCTACGACGACCCGTGCGCCTGCGGAGGCACCGGATGCGTAGAGGCCATCGCGTCCGGGCCGAACAGTGTCGCGTGGGCGCGAGCCCAGGGCTGGGAAGGAACGACGGGAGAAGACCTCGCCGCCAGCCACCGAGCCGGTGATCCGGTCGCGCTGCGGGTAGTCGAGAGGGCAGGACGGGCGATCGGGCACGCGATCGCATCCGCAACCGCCCTCGTCGACCTCGAACTGGTGGCGATAGGCGGCGGGTTCTCGCGCGTGGCCCCCGAACTCTTCGACCACATCCGTTCAGCCATCGCCGAACGTCAGGAGTTCTCGTTCGTCACCAAGGTGCTGGTGGTGCCATCCGCCCTGTCGTCAGATGGACCGCTCATCGGCGCTGCGGCACTCGTGCACAGGGCCGACGTGGTGGCCTGAGCCCCGCCTGTTCCGGCTCAGCGGCGGGCGGCGAGCCGCTCCAGCTCGTCTTCGATGAACTTCGGCCTACTCAAGGCGACAGCGGGCCCGATGCAGGCAGCGGTCACGCCGATCAGCATGATGATGGTTGCTGTCCACCCACCGGTCAGGTCGTGCAGGATGCCCACGAGAAGCGGCACCGCCGCTGCGACGGCATAACCGCAGCCCTGCACGAAACCACTCAGCGCGACAGAGCCGTGAAGACCCCGCGAACGCAGGTTGATGAGCACGAGCGAGACGGGGAAGATCAGGTTGCCGAGGCCGACGATCGCCGCCCACACTGCGGGCACTGCGGCGGGCGCGAAGAGGATGCCGAGGTAGCCGACGATGAAGAACACGAGCCCGGCGAGAACCGTCCAGCTGATGTTCTTCATGCGTTCGGCGAGAATCGGAACGATGAGCGCCGTCGGAACACCCATGAGGGTCAGCACGGCGAGTGCGCCGCCCGCTTCGACGGGCGTCAGGCCTGCCAGATCGACCATCATCTCGGGGAACCACGCGGCCGCCGTGTAGAAGTGCACCGACGAGATCGCGAACACGATGGCGAGCGCCCAAGCCATCCCGGAGCGCCACATCTTCGACAGCATCGCGGAATCGATCGACGCCACCTCCGGCGCAGCGTCCGAAGGCGCCCTGTCTCGACGGCGCTGGCCGAGCACGACAATCCACGGAACGAAGCTGAGAACCGCGAGCAGCGACCACATGCCGATCGAGGACTGCCAGCCGATGGCATCCGCCACCGGAGCAGCGAGCGCGGCAGGAAGCGCGGCGCTCACCGCCAGCAGTAATGCGTAGAGCCCGGTGAGCAGCCCGATGCGGTCGGGGAAGTACCGCTTGACCAGCGGAGGCAGCAACACGTTGCCGATGCCTGCTGCGGCGAGGGAGACGATGGTTCCCGCGAGCAGCACGGCGTAGGACGGCGAGACGGCACGGATGACGTGACCGGCAACCATCGCAAGGATCGACAGCAGAACCAACTGTTCGAGGCCGAGGCGCTTCGCCATTGCGGCGCCGAAGAAAGCCGAGAGCGAGAAGGCGACGGCGGGCACGGCTGCGATCACCCCGATAGCGAGCCCACTGAGCGGGATGTCCTGCTCAACGTGGCCGATGATGGGCGAGAAGGCGACGGCGGCCGTGCGCAGATTGATGGCCAACAGCATGATGCCGATGAACGCCATGGTGCGCCCGGCCCACAACGGGAGGGCACGAGTTGCTGGCATTGCTCAAGCCTAGCTGTGAGCGGGGCCGGTCAGTGTGAGCCCAGCACGACCCGTGTCTGCGCGACATCGCGCTGCAACTGGGCAACCAGGTCATCGACAGAATCGAAGGCAACCATCCCGCGCAGCCTCTCAGTGAACGCGACCTCAACCCGCTTGCCGTACAGGTCGAAATCCTGGTCGAGGACGTAGGCCTCGACCTGACGCTCGGGAACGCCCTCGAACGTGGGGTTGTTTCCCACCGAGATCGCCGCGGGGTACGTCTGCCCGTCAACGCTGAGCCTGCCTGCGTACACCCCGTCGGCCGGAATCATCCCCTCGGGAACCGGGCGCAGGTTTGCCGTGGGGAACCCCAGCTCGCGACCGCGCCGCTCGCCGGGAACGACCGTCGACCTCACAGACGGTTCATAGCCGAGCACCTCTGCGGCGAGCCGAACGTCACCCGCCCGGAGCGCCTCGCGAACCCAGCTCGACGACGCCCGGCGCCCCGATTCACCGAGAGCGACGTCGTCGATGAGCTTCACCTCGAAGCCCAGCCGGTCACCCGCAGCGCGCAGGGTGTCCACAGTGCCTGCGGCCTTCGACCCGTAGCGGAAGTCGCCCCCCACGAGCACGAGGCGTGCGTTCAACGCACGCGACAGAATCGCCTCGGCGAACTCGTCGTGGGTCTTCTGGCTGAACGCACGATCGAACGGGATCACCAGGGTCGCGCCAATCCCGGCGGCCTCGAGGCGCTCCAGCTTCTGCTGCGGGCTCTGCAGGTACTCTGGGCACTTCTCCGGAATCAGAACGGCAAGCGGGTTTCGGTCGAAGGTGACCACGGTCGGCACGAGCGAGAGCGAAGCCGCCTCCGTGCGCAGCTGGTCGATCACGGCCCGGTGGCCGGTGTGCACGCCGTCGAACTTGCCGATCGTCACCGCGCTCGGGCCGAAATCTGCGGGCACGTCGCCCACTGAGGTGAAGGTGAGCATCCGCTACCCCTGTGCCAACCGGTCAGAGGCGACCGCCACATCCGCAGCACGGGGGCGCCTGACCCACAACCAGACCATCCCGAGCACGGGCAGCACCAGCGGCACGAACACGTAACCCCGGCCGAAGTGCGACCACACAGAAGCATGCGCGAAGAGCTCAGGATGCGTGAGGCTGAGAGTTCCGACCACCAGCACGCCCAGCAGCTCGAAGCTGATGGTCACCCAAGCGACCAGGTACCAGGCACGACCGGGCACGATGAGGGCCGCCGTCGCCACCAGGTAGACGACAGCGGACACCGCAGAGAGCGAGTACGCGAGCGGAGCCTCATCGAAACGCTCCACGATCTGCACGAACGAACGGGCACTCGCACCGATCGCGAGAACCGCGTAGACGGCGATCAGCAATCGCCCGACGCCTACCGCGCGGGATGAGGGGTTTCTGTCCATCACGACAAGCCTACGGCCTGCTGACTACGCCAATTGGTACAGCCAGATCTCGTTCATGCGATAGACCATGATCGCCACAGAGAGGCTGGCCACCCCGAGGATCACAGTGCTCCAGCGATTGCGCTCCACGAGACCCCAGACGGCGGCCAGCGGCAGAAGCAGAATCGCGCACACGAGGTACAGGTAGAACTCGAGCAGGCTCCCGGACGGATTGTTCCCGAACGCCGGCGCGGCCAGGGAGATCACCAGCTGCACCACGAGCAGAACCTCGACAACCGCTGCTGCGCCCATCGTGAAATCGTCAGGGGCACGACCGAGCAAGCCGACGACGACGCAGAACAGTCCCGCAGCGACGGCGATGCCGACCTGCACGAAACTGAACCACTCGATCACCGCTCGTCCGCCTCTCTCACGTATGCAATCTCACCGGGGCTGGTCTACCGGAAAGTTCACCAAAACCTTGAACTCGGCACCGATGGGCTCGACCAATCCAACCAGACGACCGTCTCCCGCCACCGCAGCGACAGGCCCCTCGACACCGTCGAAGCCGACGACCGCATCACGCCGCAAGCGCCTGCCGTGCTCGAGGTCCGTCGTCTGACGGGGGGTCAGGTTCAATACGGGAAACAGCCTGGCGGCGACCTCGGCGGGCCGCAACAG
>Ga0180215_1001065_pt1 | contig 31297 bp, 10 predicted proteins | sample eDN3rd37CBELigBY_FD_128871 | JGI IMG/M metagenome (GOLD analysis project Ga0180215, IMG submission 128871) | Enriched backyard soil microbial communities from Emeryville, California, USA - eDNA 3rd pass 37_C BE-Lig BY (version 2) (version 2) | ecosystem: Environmental > Terrestrial > Soil >...
CAGTTGTCGAGGATGTGCGCCCGGGTGTTCCAGATCGGCGTTCCGACGGTGGGTGTGGCGCTGTTGTCGGTGCCGCCGCCGAGGGTGTTGATGGTGTACTCGGTCGGACCGTACAGGTTGTAGCCGTACCAGCGTTCGCTGTCGCGCAGACGGTTCCACACGGCTGTCGACACGGCCTCACCACCGAGCAGCACCAGCACGGGCGGGTGGCCGGCCTGCTCGAGCAGACCCTCCTCGAACAGCAGCGCGGCGTAGGTGGGCGTGACGTTGATGACGTCGATGCGGTGGTCGTGGCAGTACCGCACCAGCGAGGTGGCGTCGCGGCGCAGCACCTCGTCGCAGATGTGCACCTCGTGACCCTCGATGAGCCACAACAGTTCTTCCCACGACATGTCGAACGAGAACGAGACGGTGTGGGCGATCTTGAGGCGGCGTCCGTGGGCCCGGGCGATCGTGGGCGCGAAGATCGCCTCGCGGTGGTTGAGGTGCATGTTGGTCAGCCCGCGGTGCGGCGTGACAACGCCTTTGGGCTTTCCGGTCGACCCGGAGGTGTAGATGACGTAGGCGGGTTGGTCGGGGTGCGGGGAGTAGCCGTCCCAGTCCGACCGGGCGCGCGCCAGTTCGTCACATGTGTCGGGTGCGTCGAGGACCGTCAGGGGTGCCGACGCCACCCGTGCGATCCGTTGTGCGGTGGCCCCGGTGACCAGCACGCGCACCGGTTCGGCGTCGCCGAGCATGACTGCGAGGCGCTCGTCCGGGTAGTCCAGCTCCAGCGGCAGGTACGCCGCGCCGGCCCGCAACACCGCGAACAACGCCACCACGGCATCGATCGAGCGTGGAACAGCGAGTGCGACAGTGTCTTCTGGCCCGATTCCGCGGCTGCGCAACACCCACGCCAGCCGGTTGACCCGTGCGAGAAGCTCGGCGTAGTCGACAAATTCGCCGCCACACACCAGGGCCGTGAGGTCGCCGGACTGCACGGCCCGCTCGGCGAGCAGGTCCAGCACCGAGGCGTGCGGTAGATCGTGCTCGGTGGCCGCGTCGCGCGTGCGCTTGTGGTCGGCTTCGGCGGGCAGCGGGAGGGTCAGCGCGGCCGAGGGCCGTTCGACCCCGGTGCCGACCTGGAGCAGTACCTGCCGCAGCCGGTCCAGCAATCCCTGGGCACGGTCACGTTCGACGACGTCGGGCCGGTATTCGAGTTTCATCCACAGGCGCCGGCCGGGGGACGCGACCCACGTGAGTGGATAGTGCGACGCGTCGATCGAATCGTGGCCGACGATGCCGTACTGGGCCTCCATGTCGGTGAACGTGTCGTCGTCGAGGAAGTTCTGCAGCACGTACAGGCTGTCGAACAGAGGTCCGCCGCCGGTCGACACGGCCCGCTGGATGTCGCCGAGCCCCAGGTACTCGTGGTCCATGAGTCGCAGCCGGTCGGACTGCACGGCCCGCATGGTGTCGGCCACGGTGCGGTGCGGTGCGAGGCGGACCCGGGTGGGCACGGTGTTGAGGAACAGCCCGATCACCGAGTCGATACCGTCGAGGTCGGTGGGCCGGCCGGCCACTGTGGAACCGAAAACCACGTCGTCCCTGCCGGTTTCGTAGGCGAGCACCATGGCCAGCGCGGTGCTGATCAGCGCGTTGAGCGTGACGCCGGCCGATCGCGCCGCCGCGGTCAGTGCCGCGGTGTCGGCCTCGCTGAGCAGGAACTCCAGGCGCAGCGCGAGCGTCGGGTCGGTGCCCACGGCGTCGGGTACCAGAAGCGTCGGTGCCTCGAGATCGCGCAACGCCTCGGACCATTCGCGTGCCGACACGTCGCGGTCCTGCCGGGCCAGCCACCGCAGGTAGTCGGTGAAATCGGCGGTCGGCGCGGGCAGTTGGGCGACCGCCCCGCCCCGTGCGGCGGTGTACTCGGCGAACAACTCGCGCAGCAGTTGTTCGCGCGACCAGCCGTCGAGCAGCAGGAAGTGGTAGCTGAAGATCAACCGGTCGCGGTCGGGGGTACGCAGCACCGTCATCCGTGCGAGCGGCGCCGCGGCCAGGTCGAAGGTCTGCTGGCGATCGTCTGCGGTGATCTCCTCGACCCGTCGCTCGACCTGGGTGGCGGGTAGCCCGCCGAGATCGACGACGCGCGGCTCACACACGGGGTCGGCGACGATGGCGGCGACCGGCTGGGGCAGGTCATCGGCCCAGAATGCCGAACGCAGCACGGGATTTCGGGCCATCACCGCCGAGTAGGCCGTCCGCAACGCCGTGGTGTCGACGGGTTCGGCGAAGTCGAAGACGTTCTGCACGATGTACACCGCGGCCGTGGCGTACCGGGCCTGCAGATAGACACCTTCCTGCAGCGGCGACAGCGGCCAGATAGTCTCGACGTTTCCGGGCACCGCGCCGGTGACCCGGTCGATGTGTTCCTGCGTGAGCGTCACCAAGGGCAGGTCCGACGGTGTCAGCGCCGCATCACCACCTGTGGCGAGGCTGCCGAGTTCACGCAGCGCCGCGACCCACAGCTCGCCCAGTTCGGCGACCGAGGGCTCGTCCAGTTCACCGTCGGCGTAGGTCAACGTGGCCCGCAGTCGCGGACCGTCGACGGTGTCGTCACAGATCGCGTTGACCTCCACCAGATACGGCGTGCCGAGGTCGGGGTTGGGCTCGGTGCGCAGGGCATCGACCTCGGGCGCCGAGGCCCAGTCGTCGCAGGCGTCGGCGGCCCACCGCCCGAGGTAGTTGAACAGCAGTTGCGGCGTGCCCAGTCGCGCGAGCACCGCGGACGTGCGTGGGTTGCAGTACCGCAGCTGGCCGAAACCGAGTCCACCGTCAGGTGCCGCGCGCAGGCTCTCCTTGACCGCCTTGAGCGTGTTCAGAAGATCCTCGCCCGGTGCGGGGAGGCGCACCGGCGCGATCGACGTGAACCAGCCGACGGTGCGTGACAGGTCCACGTCGTCGGGCCATCCGTCGCGGCCGTGGCGCTCCAGGGATAGCACCAGCGGCGCGTCGGCTGCCTCGCCACGGGCCGCTCGCCAACGGCTGACCGCCAGATGCAGTGCCGCGACGAGGGTCTCGGTGACATCGGCGTTGGCCGCGGCCGGAACCGTCGTGAGCAGCGGCGCGGTGTCCTCGGTGCTCAGCCGGATCTCGTGGTCGCGGGTCGCCCCGACCGTGAGGGTGACGACGTCGGCCGTCGCGACGAGTTCACCGCCCGGTGCCAGCACCTCGGTCCAGTGCTCGAATTCCGTGAGACGCGACGAGTGCTGCGCGTTCTCGTTGACGGTGCGGGCATACTGCCGCAGCGACGTGGTCACCGGCGCCGGCGCGACGCGTTGACCGGAGAGCGCCTGGCGGTAGGCCTCGGCGAGGTCGTCCAGAAGGATGCGCCATGACACGCCGTCGACCGCGAGGTGGTGCACCACGAGCAGCAGACGTCCCTGCGTGTCGGTGCCGCGGTCGAACCAGACGGCGACCACGACGACGCCGTTCTCGGGGTCCAGTCGATCGGCCGCGGCGTCGGATTCTGTGGCGATCACGGTGCGCAGTTGCTCGTCGTCGAACCCGTGCGCGTCTATCCGCGTGATCGAAACCGGTGCCGCGGCGGTGGTTTCGAGGGACCACAGCATGGGCGCGGGCCGGTGCAGCCGGATCCGCAAAGCGTCGTGGCGTGCGATGACGGCGTTGATCGCGGTCTCGAGCCGGGCGACGGTGGCACCGGCCGGGGTGCGCAGCAGTTCGGATTGGTTGAACCGGGTGACCGTGCCGCCGAGTTCGGCGAGGCGCTGCACGATCGGTGTCAGCATCACCTCGCCGAGGTCGGGTCCGGAATCCTCGTCGGGGGTGGCGACGCTGCCGGTGTCGAGCACCGACGCCAGCGCCGCGGGGGTGCGGTGGACGAACACCTGTTGAGGCGTGATACGCACACCCTCGCGCCGCGCGCGGTTCACGAGTTGGATCGCGATGATGCTGTCGCCGCCCGCGGTGAAGAAGTCGTCCTCCACACCGACTGTGGTGCCGAGGATCTCGGTGCACAATCCCGCGAGCAGGGACGCGTTGCCGGCGCCGGCAACGGGCGCGGGCGCCTGTTCGACAGGTTCGGGATCGGGCAACGCGGCGCGGTCGAGTTTGCCGTTGACGGTGAGCGGCAGGACGTCGAGCCTCAGCAGCACCGAGGGCACCATGTAGTCGGGGAGGAGTTCGGTGAGTGCGCTTCGCAGCGCGCCGAGATCCAGAGCATCGCCCACGACGTACCCGATGAGGCGAGCGCGACCGGTGTCGTCGTGGCGAACGTCGGCCGCGGCGTTGGTGACGCCGGGCAGGGTGACCAGCGCGGCCTCGACCTCACCGAGTTCGATGCGATATCCGCGCACCTTGACCTGCGCGTCGGAGCGGCCCAGGTAGACCAGTTCTCCGGCGTCGGTCCACATGGCGAGATCGCCGCTGCGGTAGAGCCGCTCACCGGCGCCGTCGAACGGGTTGGCGACGAAGCGGGTGGCGGTCAGACCTGGTCGGCCCGTGTAGCCGCGCGCCACCTGCCCGCCTGCGATGTACATCTCGCCGACCACCCCGGCGGGGACCGGCTGAAGGTTGTTGTCCAGCAGGTGGATCCGCAGGCCGGATATCGGCCCGCCGATCACGCTGCCCGCGGCGCCCGTGTCGGCTGCGTCGAGCGCGCGGTGGGACACATGCACGCACGTCTCGGTGATGCCGTACATGTTGACCAGCCGGGGCGAGTGTGATTCGTGGTTGGCGTACCACGGTGCGAGGCGGCGCAGGTCCAGCGCCTCCCCACCGAAGATCACATACCGCAGGGCGAGTTGATGGCGCAGGCGCGCGTCGGCTTCGAGCAGTGGATAGAACGCCGAGGGGGTCTGGTTGAGCACCGTGACGCGCTCGCGTGCAAGCAGGTCGACGAAGCGTTCCGGATCCCGCGCCACGTCGTGTTCGACGACCACCAGGCGACCGCCGTGCAGGAGCGGTCCCCACAGTTCCCACACCGAGAAGTCGAACGCCGCGGAGTGGAACATGGTCCACACGTCGTCGGGGCCGAAGTCGTACAGTCCGGACGTGGTGCCTGCGAACAGCGCAGCGACGTTGCGGTGGGTGACCTCGACGCCTTTGGGCACGCCGGTGGATCCCGACGTGTAGATCACGTAGGCCGCGTGATCGGGGGAAACCGTGGGTGCCTGCGGACGTGCCGGGTTCTGCGCGGCCTCGGCCAGGATCACGTGCGGCACACCGGTGAACCGTTCGGCGGTGTCGGTGAGCAGGCACACCGGGGCCGAGTCGGCCAGGATGTGCTGCACCCTGGCCGCCGGCGCACCGATGTCGATCGGCACATACGTACCGCCTGCCTTGATCACGGCCAGCACGGCGACGATCAGGTCCGCCGACCTCGGCAGGGCAATCGCGACGCGGGATTCGGCGCCGACGCCGCGTTCGGCGAGGGTGGCCGCGACCGCGGCGGCGCGGTCATCGAGTTCGCGGTAGGTGAGCCGGGTGTCGCCGCAGCTCACGGCGACCGCGTCCGGGTACGTCGCGGCGACCTCGGCGAAGGACGCGCCCAGCGTGCGGCCCGGGCCGGGGCGGCTCGCGTGGCCGGCCGTGAACTGCCGTTCGGCGTTGGTGCGCAGGTCGATTCGGCTGACCGGCAGATCGGGAGTCTCGGCGAACGCGGTGAGGATGCGTTCGACACGTTCGGCGTACCGCTCCGCCTGTTCCGGTGTGACGACGCCGGCGTCGTACTTGATCTCGACGGTGAGCTGGTCGTCGGCGTAGGCGACGAACGACACCGGGTAGTGCGGTGAGTCGGTTCCCGTGAATCCGCGGAACGCCACGGCCCGCGGGTCGGTGTGTTCCGCGGACGACGTCGAGGGGAAATTCTCGACGATGACCATGGTGTCGAAGAATTCGCGGACCCCGGCCAGACGCGCGAGCTCGGCGAGGCCCATTTGCTGGGCGTCGAGCAGGGCGCTCTGCTGGTCCTGCAGGTCAATCAGCGCGGATGCGAGGGTCGCGTGCGGCTCCCACGACATCGGCACCGGGATGGTGTTGATGAGCAGGCCCACAATCGATTCGGTGCCCGCGAGGTCGCCCCCGCGGCCCGACACCGTGGACCCGAACACCACGCGATTGCGGCCCAGCAGCCTGCCGAGCATCAGGCCCCACGCACCGTGCAGAACGGTGCCGACCGTGACGCCGTGCACGCGCGCGGCCCGCCCCACGGCCGCGGTGCGAGCGGAATCGAGTCTCCGCACGACGCTGCGGTGTTCACCGACCGGGGCGCCGTCGGGCCGCGGCACAAGAGCGGTCGGTTCGGCGCCGGCCAAGGCCTGCTCCCATGCCTGCCGTGCCGCGCCCCGGTCGCGGTCGGTGACGGTCTCGATGTGGTCGCGAAGCGTCACCGTGATCGGCTGCGGTGCGGACCCCACGCCGATCGCGGCGTTGTAGTGGTCGACGATGTCGCCGAACAGCACCGGGTAGGACCAGCCGTCGGCGATGATGTGGTGCATCGTCTGAACCAGCCGGTGGTCGTCGTCGCCCAGACGCACCAGCGTGTAGCGCACCAGCGGCGCCTCGGCCAGGTTGAACGGCCGCGCGAGCTCCTCTGCGGCAATGCTTTCCAGATCATCCGTGTCGACCACGGTGAGCTGAACCGGGACGTCGGACCAGATCACCTGCGCCACCCGGCCGTCGGTGAGTTCGTTAAAGCTCGCACGCAACGCCTGGTGGCGGCGCATCACGACGGTGAGACTGGTACGCAGCACCTCGGGATCCACCGGGCCGGACAGTTGGGCGATCTGCTGCACGCGGTAGGTGTCGGTCGCAGGATCCCCGAACATGCTGTGGAAGTACATGCCCTCCTGCAGCGGCAGCAGGGGCAGCACCTCCTCGACCTCGCCGAGTCGATCCCAGCCGTCGATGTCGTCCTGGCTGACGGTCACCAGGCCGAAGTCCGACGGGGTGTGGCCCCGCAGGGCATCACAACGGGTCAGCGCGACAAGCACATCGGCCCACATCGAGCCGAGTTCGGCGACGTCGTCGGCGTCGAGCAGTCCACCGGGCCAGGCCAGCGTCATGCTGAGCACCGTGCCGTCGGGCCGCTCCTCGGCCAGGGCGTTGATCTCGAGTGACATGGCCGGGTTGCTCGGATCCACGCCCTCGGTGAGCGCGCCGATTCCCGCGACCGGTCGCCAGTCGTTGCCGCTGCCGCCGGTGAAACGGCCGAGGTAGTTGAACAGGATCTGCGGCGGGGTTCCGTCCAGCGCGCCGTGGAGGTGACGCAGGACGCCGTAGCCGAGCCCGCGGTTGGGTACCGCGCGCAGTTGTTCTTTGACGGCCTTGGCCGCTGCGGCGAGTTCCGCGCCCGCCGACCGCACCGTGTCCCATTCGAGGGGGCCCGGGTCGATGCGCACCGGATAGATGGAGGTGAACCAGCCGACGGTTCGTGAAAGGTCGAGATCGGCTGCCACCAGGTCGGATTCGCGGCCGTGGCCCTCCAGGCTGATCACGGCGGCGGTGTTCTGTGAGTGGCCCCGGTCGGCACGCCACTGTGCCAGCGCCACCGCCAGTCCGGTGAGCAGCACGTCGTTGACACCGCCGTGCATCGCGGCGGGCACCGAGGTCAGCAGGGCCTCGGTGACATCGGACGGCAGGGTGACCTCGTGACTGCGCACGGTGTCCGCGGTGTCGATCGCCGGATCCGGCGGGCGGCTGCCCAGATCCGGATCCGGGGTGGCCAGCACATCGGCCCAGTACTCGCGCTCGTCGTCGAATGTGCGCTGTGCCAGTGCGTTCGCCCACGTGTGAAACGACGTCGGCACGGCGTCGGCCGCCACGTCGCGTCCTGCGGCCAGGTCGTTCCACGCGCGCGAAAGATCCTCGGACAGGATGCGCCACGACACGCCGTCGACCACCAGGTGGTGGATCACGAGCAGCAGTTGCCCGCTCGCCTCCGGGGCGTCGAACCACACCGCGCGTACCATGTTGCCCGCCCGAGGGTCGAGTTCGGCTGCCGCCGCGGCTTTCTCGGCCTCGACACAGTCGCTGGTCAGCGCACCCGACCGGACGGTGAGCCCGATCGCCGCGGTCTGATCGGGAACGGTCAGGGTCCAGCCCGTCGCGGTGGTCACCAGGCGCGCACGCAGCATCGCGTGGGCGTCGACCACGGTCTGCAGCACGCGTTGCACCTCGTGCGCGGTGATCCCGGCCGGCGTGGCCAGCACCATGGCCTGGTAGAAGTTGGTCAGCGGCGTGTTCGCCTGTGCGGTCTCGGCGAGCATGGGGGTCGCGGTGATGGCCCCGGTCCCGGTGTCGGGACCGGACTCCGGGGTCTGCGTGGTGTCGGCACTTGCCGCGAGCGCGGCAATGGTGCGGCGCCGGAACACGTCTCGCGGCGTGATGTTGAGCCCGGCCTTGCGGGCGCGTCCGCACACCGAGATCGATGAGATGCTGTCACCGCCGAGGGTGAAGAAGTCGTCGTCCACGCCGATGCCGTCGATGCCGAGCACCGAGGCCACGATCTCGAGCAGGGTGGCCTCGCGGTCGGTGCGCGGTGTCCGGCCGGTGCCACTGGTCGCGGCGATGGGTTCGGGCAGTGCCGCGACGTCGAGTTTGCCGTTGATGGTCAGCGGCAACGTGTCGACGATGCCGTAGCGGGTCGGGACCATGTAGCCCGGCAGCACGCGCGCCAGGTGGTCGCGGAGTCCCGTGATGAACGCGGCGTCGTCGGCAGGCCACCGGTCCGGGATGACGTAGGCCGCGAGGGTTTTCACGGGCGGATTGGCCCCGGTCGCGCGCGCCACGACCGCGCAGCGTGCGACGCCGTCGGCTCTCGTGAGGACGGATTCGATCTCGCCGAGCTCGACGCGGTAGCCGCGGATCTTCACCTGGTCGTCGACGCGGCCGAGGTAGTCGAGGAGTTCGGCGCTGCCGGGGCGACGGCGCACGAGGTCCCCGGTGCGGTACATGCGCCCACCGGGCACATACGGGTCGGCGACCATGGTGGCCGCGGTCAGACCCGCACGGCGGTGGTATCCGCGCGCCAGGCCGGTGCCTGCGATGTAGAGTTCGCCGACCGCGCCGTCGGGCACGGGTCGCAGCGCCGCGTCGAGGATGTAGCCGCGGGTGTTCCAGATCGGTTGTCCGACAGTCGGAGTTTCGCTGTCGTCGGTGCCGCCGCCCAGGGCGTTGATGGTGTACTCGGTGGGTCCGTACAGGTTGTATCCGGCCGAGTCGGGGTGATCGCGCAGCGCCGACCACACGCCGTCACCGACGGCTTCGCCGCCGAGCAGTACGAGCGGCGGGGTGTGGGCGCCGTCGTCGAGGAGACCGGCGTCGAACAGGTGGTGGGCATACGTCGGCGTGACGTTGATGACGTCGATGCGGTGCCGGTGGCAGTACGCGACCAGTGCCGGTGCGTCCCGGCGCAACTCCTCGTCGCACACATGCACCTGGTGTCCTTCGACCAGCCAGAACAACTCTTCCCACGACATGTCGAACGAGAACGACACGGTGTGGGCGATGCGTAACTGTTCTGCCGAACCGGCCCGGGCCACGGTGGGTGCGAAGATCGCCTCGCGGTGGTTGAAGTACATGTTGGTCAGGCCCGCGTACCCGGTGAGCACACCCTTCGGGCGTCCCGTGGAACCGGACGTGTAGATCAGATACGCCGGGTGGTTCAGGCGCGTGCTGCCGGACGCGAAAGCCCCGAGTTCGCCTGCGGTCAGCGCGTACGCGGGCGTATCGGCGAGTGTGGCAGCGGTTTCCGCGTCGTCGAGCGCGATGACATCGGCTCCACGGGCTCGTGCGTGCCCGATCAGTTCCGTGCGGTCGGTCGTCGTGACGAGCAGCACGGGTTCGGCGTCGTCGATGATCGTGCGGAGGCGGTCGATGGGGAGGTCCAGCTCGAGCGGCAGATAGGCCGCACCTGCGCGCAGCACCGCGAACAGCGCGACCACCATGTCGATCGATCGAGGCAGTGCGAGCGCGACGAACGTCTCGGGCGCCGCGCCTCGTGCGCGCAGATGGCGCGCGAATTGCGAGACGCGGTCGTCGAATTCGCGGTAGGTCACCGACTGCGCGCCGAACACCAGCGCGACGTCGTCGGGATTCTGTTCGGCACGCCGCGCGAGGAGTTCGGCGATCGTGACCGGCTCGAGCGGTCGTTCGGTGGACGACCACCTGCGCTCCAGTTGTGCACGCCGGTCCGCGCCGATCAGGTCGACCGCGCCCACGGCGGTATCGGGTTCCGCGGCGATGGTCCGCAGCACCGTGACGAGCTGTTCGACCATCTCGGTGGCCCTGGCGTCGTCGACCACGCGGTGCTCGAGCTTGATCGTGAGTTCGCGGCCCGGGGTGAGCACCCAGGTGAGCGGGAAATGCGTGGTGTCGTGGTAGTTGACGTCGATGATGCCGTGGCGGGATTCGAGGTCGGTGAAAGTGTCGTCGTCGAGGAAGTTCTGCAGCACCAGCAGCGAGTCGAACAGCGCGCTGCCGGAATCACCTGCGGCGCGCTGGATCTGGCCCAGGCCCAGGTGGTCGTGCCGCATCATCGCCACACGTTGTTCACCGATGGAGGCCATCGCGGCCGCGACCGAACGGGTGGGGGACATGTCAACCCGCACCGGCACGGTGTTGAGGAACAGGCCGATGGTCTCGTCGATCCCGACGAGGTGGCCGGGGCGCCCGGCGACGGTGGTCCCGATCACGACGTCGGTGGTGCCGGCGTGATAGCCGGTCACCAGCGCGACGGCCGCGGTCACCACGGAGTTGAGCGTCGCGCCGTGCGCGGTGGCGCACGTGTGCAGTTGCGTGGTGACGTCCTCGGGCACCCTCACGACGATCCGGCCGGGTTCGGTGCCGGGCCGCGCGTCGGGGTGATCGGGTGACACGCCGCTCGCCAGGGTCGGCTCGGTCAGACCCGCGAGCAGGTCACGCCATGCGTCTGTGGCGCCCGAGGCCTGCGGGTCACCGTCGGTCGCGAGCCACTGCAGGTGGCGCACCACCAGGTCACCGTGCGGTGCGATCGCGCCGTGCTGCGCGTCGGAGTCGTAGAGCGCGAACAGGTCTCGCAGCACCAGTTCGCGCGACCAGCCGTCGAACAGCAGGAAGTGATAGGTGAACAGCATCCGGTCACGTCCGCCCGGTAGCCGGATCACGGTGAGCCGTAGCAGCGGGGGCGTCGCGACGTCGAAGGGCGCGGTGCGGTCGGTGTCGACGATGTGCTGCGCGGCGGCCGGGTCGTCCTGGTCGGTGAGGTCGACGACCGTGAGGTCCGACGGAGGGTCGGTCACCACGACCTGCACGACGGGTGTGGCGTCGGGGGCCGGTTCGGGTTCGGCGTGCTCGACGGTGCGGAACCCGGCCCGCAGTTGCGGGTGACGGCGCAACAGCGCGGTGAATGCCCGCCGCATGGCGTCGACGTCGATGCGGCGGTCGAACTCGAACACGTTTTGCGCGATGTACGTCGGCCCCGCGTCGGCGAGCGTGCTCTGGTAGTACACGCCGAGCTGCAGCGGCGACATGGCCCAGATGTCCTCGACCGGACCGCTTTCCCGGATCCGATCGATGGTCTGCGGCGACAGCCGCACGGTGGCGAACGGTTCGATCGCCGCGTCGTGCGCGAGGGATTCGACGGTGTCGACCAGGGCCGCCACGCCCGCGGCGGTGCGGCCACGGAAGACGTCTTCGGTCGCGATGTGGTACCCGGCGCGGGCGAGCCGGCTGGTGACCCGGATCGCCGAGATGCTGTCACCGCCGACGGCGAAGAAGTCGTCGTCGGCGCCGAGCGGGTCGCGGCCCAGTACACCGGTCATCACGTCGAGCACCGCCCGTTCGACGTCGTTGGTGGGGGTTGTGCCCGTGCTTTCACCGGGGACCAGAAGCGATCGCAGCGCGTTGTTGTCCCGTTTTCCGTTGGGCAGCAGCGGGATCGCGTCCACCGCTCGCAGGCTCGACGGGACCAGGTGCCGGGGCAGTTCGGCGCTCACCGCGGTGAGCAGTTCATCGGCCCCGGGGGCGTCGGACTCCAGCACCACGAACGCAGCGAGTTGCGTTCCCGTGCCGATCACGGCGGCTTCCCGGACATTGGTGTGGCCGGTGAGCACGCCCTCGATCTCGCCGGGTTCGACACGGTGGCCGTTGATCTTGAGCTGATCGTCGGCGCGGCCCGCGAACACCACGCGACCGTCGGGCAGCAACGCGCCGAGGTCACCCGTGCGGTACATCCGCTCACCGCCGGGCGCCGCGACGAACCGTGTCGCGGTCTGCCCGGGCCGGCCCAGGTAACCGCGCGCCAATTGCACACCCGTGACGTAGATCTCGCCGATCACCCCGGCGGGAAGCCGGCGCAGCCGGCTGTCGAGGATCCGGATGCCTGCCCCCGGCACGGCCGCGCCGAGCGTGATGCCCGCGTCATCCTGCACACCGGCGAGCACGTCACCGGCCACCTCGGAGGATCCGTATGAGTTCACGATCTCGGCGGTGGGGCATGCCGTCCGCAGTGCGTGCAGTTGCCGGGGCTCGAGAGCCTCACCGCTGACGATCCAACGGCTCAGCTCCGCAACATCTTCGGTGCGTTCGTCGGCGAGCACCGCGGCCAGTGACGGTACGGCGAGCAGCTGTTCGACGCCGTGCGCGGCCACGAGTTGCGCGAGGCGCCTGCCGTCGCGAGCGGTCTCGTCGCCCGCCAGGACCGTGCGGGCGCCCGCCGCGAGACCGGCGAGCAGTTCGGTGGTGCCGTCGATGAACGACAGCGGGCTCTTCGCGATGCGCGTCGCGGCGGGCCAGGCCTCGACCGACCACGCGAGGCGGTTGGCCAGCGCCGCGTGTGTGCCGATCACGGCCTTGGGTTCACCCGTGGAGCCCGAGGTGTAGAGCACCGACACCGCGTCGGCGCCGTCGACCGGCACCGGCGTGAACGGCGCGGCGGCATGTGTTGCCGTGGTCGAGACGATGATCGTGTCGGCGGGAAGGGCCCCGGACACCACGTGCGCTCCCACACCGTCGGCGATCACCGCGGTGGGGCGCGCATGGCGCAGCATGTACTCGATACGGGTCCGCGGATAGGCGAGGTCGACCGGGAGATACGCCGCGCCCGCGGCGATGATCGCCCAGATCGCGGCCACCAGATCCGCCGAACGCGCGGTCGCGAGCGCCACGATGTCGCCGCGGCGCACACCCGCCTCGGCCAGCGCTGCGGCGAGTTCACCTGCGCGGGCGCCGAGTTGGCCGTAGGTCCACTCGGTCTCGCCGACCACCAGGGCGATATCGTCGCGGTGCTCCGCGATCGCGGCCGCGATCAGATCTGTGACGGTCTGCGGCGCCTGCGTCGGTGGGGCGGTCGCCTGCGGTGCGGGCAGCGCGATGTCGCCGGGGGACACCCCGGGATCGGCTGTGAGCGCCGTCAACACCTCGGTGAACGCGGCGACCGCGGTGTCGGCCAGCACGTCGGAGACGTGCTCGCGGTCGTTGGTGACGGTCACCGTGATGGTGTCGCGCACGCTGATCATGAGCGTCAGCGGGTAATGCGGAGCCTCGATCACGCCGATGTCACCCAATGTCAGGTCGCCGCGCGTATGCGTTGTCGCGCCGAGGTTCTCGATCACGACGAGCGTGTCGAACAGTTCGCCGACCCCCGCGAGGCGGTGCGCCTCGGTCAGCGGCAGGTGATGGTGTTCGAGCAGCGTGGATTCCACGGCAGCGAGGCGCCCCGCGACATCGGCGCCGGTGTCGTCGGCGCTCCAGGCCACGCGCACCGGGACGGTGTTGACCAGCAGGCCGACCATCGACTCGATGCCGTGCACATCTGCGCCACGTCCCGAGACCACAGTGCCGAACACGACGTCGTCGCGTCCGGTGAGCCGCCCCAGTGCGAGCCCCCATGCGGTGTGCAGCAGGGTGCCGACGGTGACCGCAGCACCGTTGGCGGCGTCGGCGACCGCGCTGCGGGACTGCAGGGTCACGGTGCGGGTGCCGAAACCGGAGCCGGTTGTACGGCCACGGGCGCCGTCAGCGGCGGCCAGGCGCGTGGGTTCGGTGATGCCGGCGAGCACAGGCGCCCAGGCCGCACGGTCGGCGTCGGTGTCGCGCTGCTCGAGCCAGTCGACAAAGCGTGCGAATTCCGGTGCGGGACCGTCGAAATCGTCACCTGCGTAGGCCGTGAGCAGATCGTCCAGCACGATGGGCACCGACCACCCGTCGGCGACGATGTGGTGCACGGTCTGGATCATGGTGTGCAGGTCGTCGCGGCGGCGGACCAGCGTGTAACGGGTCAGCGGCGCGGCGGCCAGGTCGAAGCGGCGCTCACGCTCCCAGCGGGCACGTTGCGCGACCACAGTCGACGGATCGGCGGCGTGGCGGGCGTCGAGGACGTCGAAGTCGGGTGCGACCGTCGCGGCGTGCACCGCGACCGGGGTGCCGTCGGACAGCGTCGTGAACACGGCCGACAGCGCACGGTGGCGCGCGGCCACGGATTCGGTTGCGCGCTGGAAGCGTTCGGTGTCCAGCGGGCCGGTGATGTCGACGATCTGCTGCACCACGTAGGGGTCGCGGTCGCGGCTGAAGGTCGAGTGGAAATAGATGCCCTGCTGCGTCGGCGTGAGCGGCAGGAGGTCGGTGAGACCGGGGTAGCGGCGTTCGAGTTCGGCGACGTCGTCCGCCGTGACGCTGACGCGGTCGAAGTCCGATGCACTGTGTCCTCGCACGTCGTCGCTCGAGGCGATCGTGGTGAGCACGTCCGTCCACATGCCGGCCAGCGTGCGCACGTCGACCTCCGCGACGGCGTGGGCAGGCCAACTGAACGTCGCACGGAGCACGGAGCCGTCAGCGGTGGTGACGGCCTCCGCGTTGACCTCGAGCAGACGCGGCAGCGGCATGCCCGGATCGCGGTCCTCGAGCACCGCGGTGGTGTCGTTCGCGAGAGCCCATGGCCGGTCGGCGGTGCCGAAGCGGCCCAGGTAGTTGAACAGCACCTGCGGCGCGGCCTCGAGACCGCTGGTGCCGTCACGCAGATAGCGCAGTGCACCGTAGCTGAACCCGTGCGACGGCACCGACCGAAGCTGATCCTTGACCGAGCGCACCGCCGCACCCAGCTGAGGCCCGCCGGACACGGCTGCCTGCCAGTCGAATTCGGCGTCGCGCAGGGCGACCGGGTACAGCGTGGTGAACCAGCCGACGGTGTTCGACAGGTCGAGGCCTGCCGTGTCCGAGTCGACGAGGTGGCCCTCGCGGCCGTGGCCTTCCATCTCGACCAGCAGGGTGTCGGCACCCACGCCGCGCGTGTGCAGCCACCGGCGCAGCGCCAGGTACAGCGCCGCGACCAGGGCGTCGTTGACGTGGCCGTGGATCCGGTCGGGCACGGTGGTGAGGATCGCGTCGGTGACCGCGGACGGCAGCTCGACGGTCAGCCGGGATTCGGTGGCGACGGTATCGATCGCGGGGTCCAATGCCCGGTCGCCCCACGACGTCTCCGTTGTCGCGCACACCTGCTGCCAGTGCTCTAGATCGGCGTCGTATCCACCGGCGGCCGCGGTGTCGGCGAGGCGCTGTGCCCAGGCCCGCCACGAGGTGTGCGGCGTGGGCAGTTCGACGGGCCGGCCTTCTGCGATAAGCCCGTAGCCGGTGGCGATGTCCTCGGCGAGAATGCGCAGCGAGACGCCGTCGATCACGGTGTGGTCGGCGATCACCACGAGACGGCCGGGCGCGGCCGGGCGCCGGATCCAGCCGAATGCGATCCTGGCGGTGTCGAGGGCAAACACCAGTTGCCGTGCAACCTTTTCGGCCTGTGCAGGGATTCCGTCGGAAGCATCGGCGATCAGCAGCCGGGTCTCCGGCGGCGTACCGGGGATGTCGATGTCCGACGCGGTGCGTCCGGGCGGAGCCCACAGAACGTGGTGGCGCCGCACGGTGGCCGCGATCGCCGCGCGCAGTGTGTTCTCGTCGGCGTCGGCCGGTGTCACGAGCGACATGCCCTGGTGGAATCCGTTCAGCACGGATCCCGCGGTGCCGACCTCGTCGAGCCACCGCAGGATGGGCGTGGGTGTGGCAGCGCCGGTGGGTTCGACGGCCGGACCGGTGTCCCGGACATCGGAGTCGCCGAGCAGGGGCGCCAGTGCCTCGACCGTGCGGTGGGCGAACATGTCGCGCGGTCGCAGGGTGTAGCCCGCGGCGCGCAGCCGGCTCACGACGCGGATCGCGACGATGCTGTCGCCACCGAGGGCGAAGAAGTCCTCGTCGACGCCGACCGCGTCGATGTCGAGCGCGTCGGCGAAGACCTGGCACAGCACGGTCTCGCGCGGTGTGCGGGGCGGCTTGACGGTGCCGCTGCGCTCGAGATCTGGCGCGGGAAGCGCCCGTCGGTCGGTTTTGCCGTTGGCGGTCAGAGGAACCTGATCGAGGGCCACGAAGGCCTTGGGCACCATGTACTCCGGCAGGCGGGTGCGGGCCCAGTCGGCGACCTCCGCGTGCCACGCCGCGTCGTTGCGCACGCCGTCGGCGGCGACCAGGTAGCCCACCAGCACATCCGCACCGCCCTGGCGGTGCACGTCCACGACCGCGTGCCGCACGGCGGGGTGGTCGGCCAGTTGCGACTCGATCTCCTCGAGTTCGACGCGCCTGCCACCGATCTTGACCTGGTTGTCGGCGCGACCCAGGAACTCCAGGCTGCCGTCCTCGGTCCACCGCGCCAGATCGCCTGTGCGGTACATGCGGGATCCGTTGCCGTCGAACGGGTTCGCGACGAAGCGGGATGCGGTCAGTGACGGTGCGTTGACGTAGCCGCGGCCCAGCAGGAATCCGGCTGCGTACAGTTCACCCCCGACGCCGGGTGGCACGGGCTGCAGGTACTCGTCGAGCACGTAGAGCTGCGTGTGTGGATTGGGGCGGCCGATCGAGGTCGCGATGCGTTCGGCGGTGTCGCGGTAGATCACGTGCGAGACGCCGATGGTGGCCTCGGCCGGGCCGTAGCCGTGGTAAAGCGTCGTGGTCAGCTGTTTGCGGAACCGGGCGAACAGACCGGGTGTGAGAACCTCACCGCCGCACCACACATGGCGCAGCGACGCCAGTGAGCTCGGCGCGCCGTCGGCGGTCGCGAGCCGGTCGAGCTCGAGCAACGTGTCGAGCATGGACGACACCAGGTACACGAACGTCACCTGTTCGGTGCGGATCAGCTCGAGCAGGTACTCGGGATCCTTCTCGCCGTCGGGGACCGCGACCACCACGCGTCCGCCACTGACGAGCGGCAACAGGATCTCGTTGACCGAAATGTCGAAGGACAAGGGCGCCTTGAACAGTGACGCGTCGGTGTGGTCGTGCTTGCCGAAGTGCAGGATGTGATCGCGCTGCCACTGCAACCGCTCGGCGATCGCGTCGTGGCGGATCATCGCGCCCTTGGGCTTGCCCGTCGAGCCAGAGGTGAAGATCACGTACGCCAGTTGGGCCGGATGCACGTCGGCCTGCGGCAACACGGGCGACTCGGCCGTGAACTGCCAGGCGCCGAGGTCGACCCGCAATCCCGGCACGCCCCAATCGGATTCGTCTTCGCGGGTGATGAACGTCGCGACCGCGCCGGAGTCGGCGAGGACCTGGCGGCGTCGGTGCGCGGGCCACGAGGGATCGAGGGGTACGAACGCGACACCGGCCATCATCGCGGCGAGCACGCACACGACCATCTCGGCCGACCGCGGGACACCGATCGCCACGATCGGTTCGGGGCCCTCCCCGGCCGCGACGCGCACGGCGTGCGCGAGTTGCGCGACGTGGGTCTCGAGCTGGCGGTAGGTGAGCCGCCGTTCGCCGTCGACCACGGCCACCTCGTCCGGCGTCAGCGCGCACTGGGCGGCGAACAGCGTCGGGACGGTCGATGTGCGCTCCGGCGTGGAGTGGTTGTTCCACAGCTCCAGAAGCTCTGCGATGTCCAGCGAATCCGCGGTCACGTGCGAGCGTCCTCCATGTGCTTCTCGTGATGTCTAGTTGTGCCTGATCCAGGCCTGCCACAGCCGCGCGTAGCGACCGCCGAGGGCGATCAACTCTGCGTGCGTGCCGTTTTCGACGATGCGGCCGTCGGCCATGACCGCGACCTGATCGGCTTGCGCGGCCTGCGTGAGCCGGTGCGCGACGATCAGCGTGGTCCGGCCCGCGGTGGCGGCCGAGGCGGCGTCCTCCAGTTCGGCGGCGTGTGCACTGCCGGCCTCGGCGGTCGCCTCGTCCAGAACGACCACCTCGGGGTCGGCGAGCACCAGGCGGGCCATCGCTACGTGTTGTGCCTGCGCGGCGGTCAACTCGTGGCCGTGCTCGCCGACGACCGTGTCCAGGCCGTCGTCGAGCGCCCGCACCCAGGTGCTCGCGCCCACCGTCTCCAGCGCGGTCCACACGTCGTCGACGGAGGCCTGCGGTGCCACGAGCCGCAGGTCGTCGATGAGCGGCCCGGAGAAGACGTGGACTTCCTGCGTGATCGTGGCAACCCAGCGGCGCAGGTCGGCGATCTCGGTCACGGGGACGCCACCGATGCGCGCATGTCCCGACGTCGGGGTGAGCAGGCCCGCGACGATCGCGGCGAGTGTCGTCTTGCCCGCGCCTGTGGTGCCGACCAGAGCACACCTGGTGCCGGCCGGTACGTGCAGCGAGACACCGTGCAGCACCTCAGGTCCCGTGCCGTAGCCGAACGACACGTTCTCGACGGAGATGTCGGCACCGTGGGGCCTCGACGGCGCAGTTCGCCGTGCGTCCGGGCCGGGGGCGTCCAGGTCGATGACCCCGACCAGGCGCGCCAGGCTTGCCGATGCCGACTGGATCTCGTCGAAGTTGTACATCAGTTCGCCGACGGGGTTGAACAACCGGTGGAACATCAGCGCGGCCGCGGTGACCTGGCCGACGGTGATCTCACCCGAGCGCACCAGCAGGAATCCGACGACCAAAGTGGCGGCCAGGCCGATGAATTCGGCACGGTTGACGCGGCCCACCAGACGTGTGAAGAACGTGAACACCGCGATCGAGATGTCGCGCGCCCGGCCGGAGGCGCGGTCGATGTCGGCGAGGTGCCGGTCGTGGATCTCGTAGGCGTCGATGGTCCGCGCACCCTGGATCGACTCGACCGTGACCTGCGCGCGGTTGGCGATCGCGATCCGTTCGTCGGCGTACATCGGGGCCGATCGTGGCAGATACCAGTGCAGTCCGGCGATGTAGGCCGGGATGGCCAGCGCGCCCGCGAGACCCAGGCGCCAGTCGAGGGTTGTCATCCCGACCAGCGTCACGACGCCGAGGAAGAAACCGTTGAGGATCACCGGTAACACCTGCGCGACCGTGCGGGCCACCACGGCCACATCCGGACCGACCCGAGACAGCAGGTCGCCGCGTCCGCTCTCCTCGATGAGCGTGGCCGGCAGGTTGAGTGCGCGCTCGAGCACTCGCTCACGCAGATCGGCCAGCATCTGCTCACCGAGACGGGAGGTCAGGTAGGTCGACAATCCGGTGCCCAGGCCACCCGCGACGGCAGCCAGCGCGATCACCGTGCCGAGTGCCACGAGACCGCGTGTGCCGTCGCCGTGTTCGACGCGGTCGACGAGCATGCCGAGCAGATAGATGGGCACCACCGAGGCCGCTGCCGCCGCGAGCCCCACGGTCACGACCGCGGCCAGCGCAGTGCGCCGACCACGCAGATCGGCGATCAGCCAGGCACCCGAGCGTCGGGCGGTCGCCACCGGCAGAACCGGAGGCGTGACGGGTTCGTCGGAGATCATCGGGTCACCAGATCCCGGTAGTCGGAGTGGGCGTCGACCAGATCGCGGTGTGTGCCTTCGCTGTCCAGACGCCCGTCGATGACGAGCAGCACCCGGTCGGCCGCGGCGAGCAGGGCCGGACTGCTGGTGAGGACCACCGTTGTGCGTCCCGCGCGCGTGCGCAGCCGGCGTATGCCGTCGGCGATGACCTGCTCGGTGACGGTGTCGATCGCGGTGGTCGGATCGTGCAGCACCAGGACGGCCGGATCGGCCAGCAGCGCACGGGCCAGGGTCCAGCGTTGGCGTTGTCCTCCGGACAGGCTCGCACCGCGCTCCACGACGGCATGGGCGAGACCGTCGGGGTGCAGGTCGACGACGTCGACGGCGCACGACGCCTGTAGTGCGTCGTCGACGGAGACCCGTCCGCGCCGCGGATCGGTTCCTGTGACATTCAGATTGGTTTCCAGCGTCCCGCTGAACAACGAGCTGAGGTGGTGTTCGACGAGCAGGTGTTCGCGGCGCTCTTTCAGCGGGATCTGGTCGAGGCGCCGGCCACCGACCAGCACCGTGCCTTTGTCCTCGGCTCGCTGATATCCGGAGAGCAGATCGATGAGTGCGCCGGCATCGCGGACGTCGCTCGTGAGTACCGCGACGAATTCGCCTGGCTCGACGTCGAACGACAGGTTTTTCAGACCCGCGTGTGTTGCGTTGCGGACCGACAGGCGGGCCGCGGCGTCGCGGGGGTCCGCCGCGAAGACGGGGGAGTGGCGGGTCGGGGCGCTCAGGACGCGAGCGACGCGGTTGGCCGACGCCCGGGCCTCGGCGACCCAACTCGGCACGACCGCCAGCAGCGAGAACGGTTCGATGAGGAACTGGGCGAGGCCGATCACGGTGATCAACTGGCCCACCGTCATCGAACCGCGGATCGCGAAGTAGGCCGCGACCACGGCCACCGCCATCGCGGCGAGTGCCCCGGCCGCCGCCGCAGCGCCCGAGTGGATGCTCTGGATGCGCGCGGCACGCAACGTCGCGGTCAGCGCGCGACGGCTCGCGACACGGTAGCGCGCGGCCGCGTTGGCCTGCGCGCCGATTCCCTGCAACGGCCGCTGTCCGCTGATGAGGTCGGTGGCCAGGGCCGTCGCGCGGCCGATCTCGGCCTGTTGGTCCTCGACCCGGCGCGCGATCATCGGAGCCGTCAATTGCAGGCCGAACACCACGACTGGCACCCCGATCAGGACCATCAGCCCCAGCGGTAGATGGATGCTCAGCAACACCGCGCCGCACACCACGGTGCCCACCACGGCGCCTACGATCCGCGGCACGTAGTCCAGCAGGTAGGAGACCTCGTCGGCGTCGTCCGACGAGATCGACAGTAGTTCACCGACTTTGTAGTCGGTCTCGATACCCAGCGGGTCGAGGATCTTGGCGCTCGACTCGACCCGCAAGAGGTGCGATTCCCGTGCGATGGCGAACATCAGCAGGCGGGCGCCGAATCGGTAGACCACGGTCAACACCACGAAAAGTGCGGCGAGGACGGTGATCCAGCGAAGGATCGCTTCGACGCTGCCGGTCGCGACCGCGCGGTCGACGATGATGCCGATCAGAACCGGTACCGACACCTCGCACAGCTGGTGCAGGGCGATGAGCGTCGTACCGGACGTGAGCCACTTGAGATTTCGGCTCACGGTGCGCCGAAGTACGCGAACCCCGGTCCAGGACAGGTCGGTTCGCGTGGTGTCGGCCATGCTCACGCCAATGTGGCCGTATTGTCGGTGGCTTCGCGCAGCGACTGCGGACGCAGATCGTTCCAGTTCTCGTCGACAAAGCGCAGGGCACTGTCACGATCAGCGCCGCCGACGCCGCCGAACGCGACCGTCCAGCCTGCGGGAACGCCGGCGAACACGGGCCACAGCGAATGTTGGCCCTCGTCGTTGACCAGGACCACGAAGCGGCCGTCGGTGTCGTCAAAAGGATTGGTGGACAAACGTTTCCTTCCCCCGAGATTTTCGGCCACCGTAATACCGCAACGCGGGCCGTGGTGGTCTTCCCCCTGGCTGTCGACTACCGTGCGGAGCACTGGACGTCTCGTAAGCCAACCGGCATGCTATCAAAGGTAAGGCTTACCAATGTGGGGCTCGTTGAAACCGCCCCCGAACCTGCCAGAAAGCTGGGTGTTTCCTGTGCGCGTGGTCATGTTCGGCTACCAGACGTGGGGCCATCGGACCCTGCAGGCGTTGTTGAAATCGCGTCACGAAGTGTGCCTGGTGGTGACTCATCCGACGAGTGACCATGCGTACGAATCGATTTGGGCGGATTCGGTGGAGGACCTGGCGCGCGGCGCGGGAATCGAGGTGCTCCTGGCCAAGCGGCCCACCCCAGAACTCGTCGAACGTGTCAGGGAACTCGCACCGGATGTCGGCGTCGCGAACAATTGGCGTACCCGCCTGCCGCGCGAACTGTTCTCGATTCCCAAATACGGCACCGTCAATTTGCATGATTCGCTACTGCCGAAGTTCACCGGTTTCTCGCCGGTGATCTGGTCGTTGATCAGCGGTGCCGGACAGACCGGGCTCACGGCGCATTTCATGGACGACGAACTCGACACCGGCGACATCCTGCTGCAGCGGTCCGTCGAGATCACCCCGACCAGCACCGGCACCAGCCTGGTGTACGACACGCTCGACCTGATTCCGGATGTGCTCGAGGACGCTCTCGACGCCATCGAGAACGGCACCGCGACGCCGGTTCCGCAGGATCTCTCACAACGAACGTTCTTCCACAAGCGGTCCGATCGCGACAGTTTGGTGGACTGGTCCTGGCCCGCGGCCGACATCGAGCGGTTCATTCGGGCGCTCTCGGACCCCTATCCCAATGCGTACACGTATTTTCGCGGCGAACGGCTACGCCTGATCTCTGCCCACGTCTCGAGATGCACCTACGGTGGCACGCCAGGACGTGTGTTCATCGAAGAGAACGGCGGCATGGTGATCGTCGCGGGCGCCGACGCGTTCCGCGGCAGGTCACCGGGTCTGGTTCTCGACGTGGTGCGCACCGACGACGGCATCGACCACTCGGCACTCGACTACTTCGGGCACGGCGGCGGATACCTGACCGCCACACCGGAATTCGCTACCGTTTGACCACCCGCGCGTGCCGCGACGCCCGCGGCACGATCAGGGGTGTCCCGGTCTGCGGGTCGTCGATGATCTGGCATTCCAGCCCGTAGACGTCGCGCACCAGATCGGCCGACATCACGACGTCGGGATCGCCCTGGGCCACGATGCGGCCCGCCTTCATGACGATCAACTCGTCGGCGTAGCGGCAGGCCTGGTTGAGATCGTGCAGCACCGCCACCACGGTGCGGCCGTGCTCGCGGTTGAGCATCGCGAACAGGTCGAGCAGTTCCACCTGGTGCGCGATGTCCAGATAGGTGGTGGGCTCGTCGAGCAGGATCAGGGGCGTCTGCTGCGCGAGAACCATTGCGACCCAGACGCGCTGGCGTTGCCCGCCCGACAGTTCGTCGACCAGTCGTGCCGACAGTTCGGTGACACCGGTGTGCCGCATGGCGTCGGCGACCGCGGCCGCGTCGTCACGTGACCACTGCCGGAACACCTTCTGATGCGGAAAACGGCCACGCGACACCAGATCTGCCACCGTGATACCCTCGGGCGCGATCGAGGTCTGCGGCAGCAACCCGAGTCGGCGCGCCACGTCCTTGGTGTGCATGGTCGCGATGTCGTGCCCATCGAGGATCACCCGCCCGGCCGACGGTGTGAGCAACCGGGCGAAACCCCGCAACAGTGTGGACTTTCCGCACGCGTTGGGCCCCACTATCGCGGTCACCCGATCGGCAGGCACCTGGACCGTCAGACCGTCGATGATGGTCCGGTCGTCGTACCCGATCGAGACGTCGACGGCCCCCAACCGGTCGGGCACCGCGTTCTCTGGCGTGTGAGTCATATGTTCTTTCACCGACGTGCCTGTGTGACAAGGAGATATACCAGGTAGATCCCGCCCAGCGATACGGTGACCGCGCCCACCGGTAGTTCGTTGGCCGTGAACAGATGCTGGGCCACGAGGTCGCTCGCGAGCAGCAGCACGGCGCCCATCGCGGCCGCGGGGACGAGTGCGACGCCGGGACTCGCGGTGAGTCGCCGTGCCAGTTGCGGGGCGGCCAGCGCCACGAAGGAGATCGGCCCGGCCGCCGCGCAGGCCAACGCCACGAGCGCGACGCCGGCGACCAGATAGGACAGGCGGACCCGTTCCGGGTTGACGCCGAGCCCACCTGCCGCGTCGTCACCCATCTGCAGAACGGGTAACTGCGGGCCCATCGCGAGCAGTGCGACCGTCACGACGGCAAGACACACCGTCATCGGGACGACCTGGGACCAGGTGAGGCCGTTGAGGGTGCCCTGCTGCCACACCGAGGCCGTGACCGCGGTGTGGTGATCGAGCTTGATGACGATCCACTGGTTGACCGAACTCAGTACGGCGCCCACGCCGATGCCGACCACGATGAGGCGGTAACCGGCCAGTCCGTTGCGGTACGACAGTGCGTACACCGCAGCGGCGGTGATCAACCCACCGACCAGCGCGCCGCCCGCCACGGCGTAGTACCCGCCGTGTTGCCCTCCGGTCCCCAGCCCCGCCAGCGCGACGAGCGCTCCGGTGTAGGCCCCGGCGTTCACACCGATGATGTCCGGACTGCCCAACGGGTTTCGCGTCAGCGCCTGGAAGATCGCACCGGAAACCCCGAGCGCCGCACCGATCAGCAGCGCCATGAGCATGCGCGGCATGCGCCACTCGAGCACCACCACACGGTCGAACGTGGTGTTCGTGCCGACCAGCACACGCAGCACGTCGACAGGTGTGATGGGGTACTTGCCGATCCCGATCGCCAGAACCGCGGCCACGAAGGCACCCACCAGCAGTGCGACGACCGCGATCACCGCACGCCACGACATGCGCGCCGACGCGCTGCCGACGCGAACCACGCACTGGCGCTTCCCGAAATCGATGACGGTCATGCGCGGTCCGCCTTCGAACGCCTGATGAGCCAGATGAGTACGGGGGCGCCGAGAAACGCGGTGACGATGCCCGCGGGCAGTTCCGACGGCCGGATGACGACCCGGCCGACGATGTCGGCGGCCAGGATCAGACTGGGCGCGACCACCGTCGCGTACGCCAGGACCCACCGCCAGTCCGGGCCGGTGAGCCGCCGCACCGCGTGCGGCACCATCAAGCCGACGAAGCCGATCGGCCCGGCGCCTGCCGTCGCCGCACCGGCCAGGAGCGTCACCGCCGTCAGGCTGAGCACCTGGGTACGAACGACGTTGCTGCCCATGCTCTTCGCAAGATCGTCGCCAAGCGCGGTGATGTTCAGCGAGCGCGACACCACGAGGCACAACACGGCGCCGACCGCGATGAACGGTGCGATCGCGCCGGCCACCTCAAGCGGTCTCCCGTCGAGCGCGCCGGCATCCCAGAAGCGCATGTTGTCGAACGCCCGCGGATTCTGCAGTCTGATGACGAATCCGAAACCGTCCATCACGGCACCGATCGCCACCCCCGCGAGCAGCACGCGGACCGGTGTGACGGTGGCCCGTCCGGTCATGCCGATCAGGTACACCATGAGCATCGCGAAAAGCGCTCCGAGAAAAGCGAATCCGATGTACGTCCAGATTCCGCTGAACCCGAGGAACGCGATGGCCGCGACGACGAACAGCGCCGCACCCGAGTTGATGCCGAGGATCTCGGAATCGGCGAGCGGGTTACGTCCCACGGCCTGGATCAGGGTGCCCGAGAGTCCGAGGGCCAGGCCGACCAGCAGACCCAGCACCGTACGCGGGATCCGCAGGTCGTGGACGATCCACTGGTCGCCGATGTCGCGGTAGTCGGTGACGGCCTGCCAGACCGTGGACAACGAGACGTTCTGCGTGCCGATCGCGAGGCTCGCGATGCACATCGCGACCAGAACGACTGTCGCGACGGCCAGTCCGACAGCCCGGTGGTTACGCGCGGCGCGCGGCGGTGCGAGCGGTGCCTGCGTGATCACCTATCACAGACCGATTCGCTCGCAGGCCTCGTCGAACTCCTCGAAAGCCACTTTGTCCCCCTTGCCTTCGGCGAGTGCACGCTCGTACACCGCCAACACATCCGATTCCACCAGAGCGAATGCGGCATCCCAGGTCTCGGAGTCGAACCTCCAGTAACCCGTGATGTCGAGTTGTTCGTTCTGGTACCCCAGCCCCCTGAGATACTTCCTGACCGCGCGCGACTCTGCGGCTTCACCCGCGAACCAGCAGTAGCCGCGATCCCGCGGCAGGGCCAGCTCACGCACCAGCGTGGCCAGTTCGCTCGGCGCGTTGCCGTTACCCGTCCCGATCGACGTGACCAACCGCGCCTGCGGATGCGCCGGCAGGTAGTCGAGATCCTGCGCGTCGGCGACCTCGGCGATCACCGTCACGGGGACTTCCGGAGACAACTCTTCGAGGATGCGCGCGGTGGCCGGCAGCCCGGACAGGTCGGTGATCAACAGCTGCCACTGCGCGGCCGGGTCCGGGCGGTACCACGAGCGTGCGTGGTCGAGGCCGACGCGGTCACCGGGCCGGGTTCGCGCCGCCCAGTCGGTCCCCACACCGCGGGCGTGCAGCACCACGTCGAGGTCGAGCAGATCGCCGCGCTGGCGGCGTACGGAGTAGTTGCGGCCCTCGTCGGTGCCCGGCATGTACACGGCCACCGCGGAATCTGCGGCCTGCGGCACGTCGAGGGAAGGAGGATCTTCGACCTGAAGGGTGATCCGGACCATCCGGGGGTTGAGCGCCTTGGTCTCGATGACGGACGCATACGAGAAGCTCACACAGCTGAGGGTAACCTAACCAACTTTGGGAGATTCTCTTGATTGTGGAGCCTAGGAGATTCGAACTCCTGACATCTGCCTTGCAAAGGCAGCGCTCTACCAACTGAGCTAAGGCCCCTAGCCGGTGTCAGGTCGGTTCAACCGGCCTGATGCCAAACCTCTTGGCCGTGTCGTGATCGCCAGACGATCACCGCCACAGCCGCCACAACAGCCAACACCACAAACCGCATGGCACATCCTTTCGGTGATCACCGGCAGACCGGCGTCGTGGGCCTAGGAGGACTCGAACCTCCGACCTCTTCGTTATCAGCGAAGCGCTCTAACCGCCTGAGCTATAGGCCCGAATAGTGGATCAACCGAGCAGCGAGATTACCCCACTGAGGGGCGGTTCTCCAAAACGGTTCAATCCCGATCCGCCAACGTCACTTCGATACCCCCGACGAGATCTGTCGTGAGGTTGTAGATGAACGCGCCGACGGTCGCCATCGCGCTGAGAACCACGATGTTGACCAGGCCGATGAGGGCCGCGCCGCCGAAGATCGTGCCGCTGGAGACCAGCTCACCGCCCGAACTGCCGCTCGCGCTCGTCAGCAGGTCGCCGACATTGCTGTTGAGCTTGCTCCACACGCCCATGCCGCCGAGCACCAAGTACAGGAACGCCACGGCGATCATCCATACGAAGAACAGCACGACCGAGAGCACCAGTGAGACCTTCAGCACGGTCCACGGATCCACCCGGCGGATCTGCATGCTGGCGCGCACCGGTCCCGACGGCTGCGGCCGGTTGGCCACCTGGATGCGGGTGGTGGGCGCCGACGCCCGGGGCGCGTCGGTCCCGGTCTTGCGCTGCGGTGAGCGGGGGACCGGGCCCGAGAGGTCCGGCAACTCGCTCGCGTAGGCCTCGGTGCGATGTTCAGGCCGCGGCTCCTGGCGGGTCTCGCGGGGCTCGGGCCTCGGCGCGGGACGGGGCTGCTGCTCGGTGTCGCCGAGCGGCTGACCAGGTTGCTGAGCGGTACGGGACACCCCGCGCTGCCACGGGGGCACGTCACCGGAATCGGTGATGTGCCCCGTGGCCCGCGTCGAGTTGCTGCTGAGGGCTCCGCTGTCGCCGCCCGGACCCGTGCCGTTGGTGGCGCCCGGCCGGTCCCCCGCGCGCGGGTATCCCGGCTCGTTGGGTGAACTCACCTACAGCTCCTTAGCTCGGGCCGAGGACCTTTCGGGGACCTCAGCGTTTCCATCACGCCTCGGGTGACTCGGCGGTGTCCGCGTCGGATTCGCTGATCGACTCGGCCGCCTCGTCCTCGTCCGCGTTGCGGGCGATGGCAATCAGTGTGTCGCCCTCGGCCAGGTTCATCAAGCGAACGCCCTTGGTCTGGCGACCGGCCTTGCGGACCTGACGTGCGGCAGTGCGGATGACACCACCTGTGGACGTGATCGCGTACAGCTCGGTGTCGTCGTCGACGATCAACGCTCCGACCAGACTGCCACGTTTGCGGTCGTACTGGATCGTCAGGATGCCCTTGCCGCCGCGGCCCTGCACCGAGTACTCGTCGATCGAGGTGCGCTTGGCGTAGCCACCCGATGTCGCGACCAGCAGATACGTATCGGGCCGGACGACGTTGAGCGACAGCAGGCGGTCGTCCTCGTTGAACCGCATGCCCTGCACACCGGAGGTGGCGCGACCCATGGGCCGCAGCGCCTCGTCGGTCGCCGAGAAGCGGATCGACTGGCCGTTGGCACTCACCAGGAGCAGGTCGTCCTCTGCCGAGCACAGCACTGCACCGACCAGTTCGTCGCCTTCACGCAGGTTGATCGCGACGATGCCGCCGGAGCGGTTGGAGTCGAAGTCGGACAGCTTGGACTTCTTCACCAGACCGTTGCGGGTCGCGAGCACCAGGTAGGGCGCATCCTCGTAGCTCTTGATCTGGATGACCTGCGCGATGCGCTCCTCGGGCTGGAATGCCAGGAGGTTCGCGACGTGCTGGCCACGCGCGGTGCGGGACGCCTCGGGCAACTCGTACGCCTTCGCCCGGTACACGCGACCCTGTGTGGTGAAGAACAGGATCCAGTCGTGCGTCGAGCAGACGAAGAAGTGGTTGACCATGTCGTCCTGCTTGAGGCCGGCACCCTGCACACCTTTGCCGCCGCGTTTCTGGCTGCGGTACAGGTCGGTCTTGGTGCGTTTGGCGTAGCCGGTCTCGGTGATGGTGACCACCACGTCTTCGCGGGCGATGAGGTCCTCGTCGCTGACCTCGCCGTCGGCTGGCACGATGCGGGTCCGACGCGCGTCGCCGTGCTTGTCGACGATCTCCCTGAGCTCGTCACGCACGATCCCGCGCTGCCGCTCGGGCTTGGCGAGAATGTCCTCGAGGTCGGCGATCTCGGCCTCGATCTTGGCGAGGTCGTCGACGATCTTCTGCCGCTCGAGGGCTGCGAGCCTGCGCAGCTGCATGTCGAGGATCGCCTGGGCCTGGATGTCGTCGATGTCGAGCAGCTCGATCAGGCCGGCACGCGCGATGTCGACGGTCTGCGACGCCCGGATCAACGCGATGACCTCGTCGAGGGCATCGAGTGCCTTGACCAGACCACGCAGGATGTGGGCCCGTTCGTTGGCCTTGCGCAGCCGGTACCGGGTGCGCCGCACGATGACATCGAGTTGGTGGTCGACGTACAGGCGGATCAGCTGATCCAGGCGCAGCGTGCGCGGCACACCGTCGACGATCGACAGCATGTTGGCGCCGAAGCTGGTCTGCAGCTGGGTGTGCTTGTAGAGGTTGTTCAGCACCACCTTGGCGACCGCATCGCGCTTGAGCTCCACGACAATTCGCAGGCCCACACGGTCACTGGACTGGTCCTCGATGTTGGAGATGCCCGCGAGCTTGCCGTCGCGCACCTGCTCGGCGATCGAGGTGATGAAGTTGTCGTGGTTGACCTGGTAGGGCAGCTCGGTGATGACGATGCTGGTCCGTCCCCGGCTGTCCTCCTCGATCTCGACGACGCCACGCATCTTGATCGACCCGCGGCCGGTCTTGTACGTGTCCTCGATGCCCTGGGTGCCCACGATCAGGCCGGACGTGGGGAAGTCGGGTCCCTTGACCCGCTCCATCACGGCCTCGCAGGTGGCTTCCTCGTCGGCCTCGTAATTCTCCAGGCACCAGTACACGGCCTCCGCGAGCTCGCCGAGGTTGTGCGGCGGGATGTTGGTGGCCATGCCCACGGCGATACCGCCCGAACCGTTGGCCAACAGGTTGGGGAACCGGCTCGGCAGAACCGTGGGCTCCTGCACCCGTCCGTCGTAGTTCGGGATGAAATCGACTGTCTCCTCGTCGATTTCACGCAACATCTCCATCGCCAACGGAGTGAGTCGCGCTTCGGTGTAACGCATGGCCGCCGGCGGATCGTTACCCGGCGAGCCGAAGTTGCCCTGCCCGTCCACCAGCGGGTAGCGCAACGACCACGGCTGGGCCATGCGGACCAGGGTGTCGTAGATCGAGGCGTCGCCGTGCGGATGGTAGTTACCCATCGTCTCGGCAACGGAGCGCGCGGATTTGGCGTGGCTGCGATCCGGACGGAAGCCCGAGTCGTACATCGCGTACAGCACGCGGCGGTGCACGGGCTTGAGACCGTCGCGCACCTCGGGCAGCGCGCGGCCCACGATCACGCTCATGGCGTAGTCGATGTAGCTGCGCTGCATCTCCTGCTGGATGTCGACCGGTTCGATCCGGTCGTGCGCCTCGCCTTCCGGCGGCAGCGTCGTATCAGTCATGAATCAATCCTCGATTGTCGGATCGCGGGTTAAACATCCAGGAAGCGAACGTCTTTGGCGTTGCGCGTGATGAAGCTACGGCGCGCCTCGACGTCTTCGCCCATGAGGATGGAGAACAGTTCGTCGGCCGCGGCGGCGTCGTCGAGGGTGACCTGGCGCAGCACCCGCACCGACGGATCCATCGTGGTCTCCCACAACTCCTTGGCGTCCATCTCACCGAGACCCTTGTAGCGCTGGATACCGTCGTCGACGTTGATCTTCTTGCCCGCCGCGCGCCCGGCCTCCAACAACCCGTCACGCTCACGATCCGAATACGCGAACTCCGGCTCACTGCGCTGCCACTTGAGCTTGTACAACGGCGGCTGCGCCAAGAAGATGTGCCCGTTTTCCACCAACGGCTTCATGAACCGGAACAACAACGTCAACAGCAGCGTCGAGATGTGCTGGCCGTCCACATCCGCATCCGCCATCAGCACGATCTTGTGATACCGCAGCTTGGAGATGTCGAACTCGTCGTGGATACCGGTGCCCAGCGCGGTGATGATCGACTGCACCTCGGTGTTCTTCAGCACCCGGTCGATGCGGGCCTTCTCGACGTTGATGATCTTGCCGCGCAACGGCAGGATCGCCTGGAACATCGAATCCCGGCCGCTCTTGGCCGAACCACCCGCGGAGTCACCCTCCACCACATACAGCTCGGACTTGCTCGGATCCGTCGAACGGCAGTCGGCCAGCTTGCCCGGCAGCCCACCGATGTCGGTCGCGCTCTTGCGCCGCACCAACTCACGCGCCTTACGCGCCGCGATCCGCGCCTGCGCCGACGAAACCGCTTTGTTGACCACGGTTTTCGCTTCGGCGGGGTTGGCCTCGAACCAGTGCTGCAGCTGCTCGTTGCAGATCTTCTGGACGAACGACTTGACCTCGGTGTTGCCCAGCTTGGTCTTGGTCTGGCCCTCGAACTGCGGTTCGGCG
>Ga0180215_1001066_pt1 | contig 31294 bp, 27 predicted proteins | sample eDN3rd37CBELigBY_FD_128871 | JGI IMG/M metagenome (GOLD analysis project Ga0180215, IMG submission 128871) | Enriched backyard soil microbial communities from Emeryville, California, USA - eDNA 3rd pass 37_C BE-Lig BY (version 2) (version 2) | ecosystem: Environmental > Terrestrial > Soil >...
ACCTCCCTCGGCCTGGGGATCAGCTCGAGGGTGATCTCCGTGATCACCGCGAGGGTCCCCTCGCTGCCGACGAGGAGACCGGTGAGGTCGTAGCCCGCGACCCCCTTGATGGTGCGGGTGCCGGTGGAGATCAGCTCGCCGGAGGGGAGGACCGCCTCCAGCCCCAGGACGTAGTCCCCCGTGACGCCATATTTCAGGGCCCTGGGCCCGCCGGCGTTCGCAGCGACGTTGCCGCCGATGGAGCAGGTCTTCCAGGAGTTGGGATCCGGTGGGTAGAAGAGCCCCTCCTCCTCGGCGGCGGCCATCACCTCGGCCGTCCCGCAGCCCGGCTGTACCACCAGGGTGAGATCCTCGACGCTCAAGGAGATCAGCCGGTTCATCCGCTCCAAAGAGAGCGCGATCCCCCCCTCGATGGGCAGCGATCCACCGCTCTTTCCCGTGCGAGCGGCGCAGGGGGTGACCGGGATCCGATGCTCGGTGGCGTAGCGCATCACCGCCTGCACGTCCTCCCGGGAGCGGGCGAAGACCACCACCTCCGGCGGATGGCTCCCCATCCCCGACTCATCCCGGGCGTAGCCCGCGAGGGTCTCCGGATCCCAGGCCTTCACCTGCTCCTCGCCGAGGAGCTCTCTCAATGCTTCGAAGGTCGACACGTTCTCTCTCGCTCCTTCAGGGTGGACCCTCCCTCCCAAGGGAGGCCTCGGATCGTCAGATCGTCTGCCTCGGCGTGCCGGGCTCCGGCCGCCGCGAAACCGACTGGGACCGCTGGGCCCGTGATTCAGTGCGAGGCGCCGATCCGCCGGACGAAGCGCTCACGAAGATCCGCGCGGTCCGCGAAGTCGCCGCAGAAGGCCTCGGTGAAGGCACGCGCTGACGATCGCCGCTCCCCGCGGGTGGTCATGCAGGTCTGCTCCGCCTCGAGGACCACCGCGGCCCCGGCGGAGCCGAGCTCGAAGCGGATCGCCTCCGCCACCTCCCTGGCGAGGGTCTCCTGGAGGATCAGCCTGTGGGCGAAGGCGTCCACCAGCCGGGCCAGCCGCGAGAAGCCGACGATCTTGCCGGCGGGGAGGTAGGCCACGTGGGCCACCCCGCGATAGGGCAGCAAGTGATGCGGGCACATCGATTGGAAGTCGATCGAAGTCACCACCACCATCTCATCCGCCGCAGGCTGGCGCTCCTCGTAGAAGTCGCCGAGCACCTCGCGCGGATCCAGATCGTAGCCGTCGAGGAACTCCTCCGCCCAGGCCTTGGCCACGCGGCGGGGCGTCTCCCGCACGTTGGGATCGTCGAGGTCCACCCCGCAGCCTTCCAGGAAGAGGCGCATCCCCGCCGCCATCTTCTCCAGGTCGGGGGCGCGCAGCCGCTGGGTCTCTCCGGGGGCGCGGCGCCGCTTCTCGTCGTCAGCCTTCATCGCTGTCGCCACGGTAGACCACCGAGTACTCCGGCGTCTCGAAGAGGACGAGCTCCTTCAGCCCCGGGATCTTCGGGCTGAGTTCGTTCCAGATCCACACGATGATGTTCTCGGCGGTGGGGTTCTCGAGAAAATCATTCAAGGTGTGGTGATCGCAGCGATCGAGGGCGTAGTCCCAGACCTGCTTCCGCAGCTCCTCGAAGTCCATCACCATCCCAGTGGCGGGAACGACCTCGCGCTCCACGGAGACCAGGAGCTTGTAGTTGTGGCCGTGCATGCGAAAGCACGGTCCCTCGTAGAATGGGAGGCGGTGGGCGGCCGAGAAGAGGAACTCGACGCGAAGCTCGACCTTGGGCATGTCTTCACTCACTCAGATGGTGGATCCGGCGTGGGCGCCACTTGGTCGCGAGCCCGTCGCTCGACGCGCGCCTGCGCCAAGTGGTGGTAGCGAAACCCCGGCCCCGACGCAACGCCTTCCATCTCCGAGGGTCTCCCTGCCCATCGCGGGCAGGGAGACGAGCTCGGTCATTGCATCATCGGATGGGCGTCGGGGAGCGGCTCCCGCGACTCGAAGCCCTCCTCCACCTCGTGGAAGTATTCGACGGCGGGCTCGCCGTATTGCCACGAGAGGAGGACCACCCTGCCGTCGAGGACCGAGGGGAAGTCCACCATCGCCGGGTCGATCTCCTGGATGATCACCCCATGTGCGACCACCGACTCCAGGGCCTGGCCCAGGTCGAGGATCATGGTCTGCAGCCGATCCACCCTCGCCTCCTCGCCCTCTGGGACCGGCTCCTCTCCCCGGAGGATCCCCGCCACCCGGACGGGGTCCCCATCGGCGAGGTCGCCCAGCAGATCCTCCACCTTCGACCGGACCCGCGAGATCGTGGCGAAGGAGAGCTGGAGGGTCGGGACCAGATCATTGGCCTCGTTCTGTGAGAACAGGCGGGACGGAATGGCGCCCGTAACCTCCTCCATGGCAGCTCCTTTCGGAAAAGAGCGCGAGGCCTTCGGCGGCCCCACGCCATGCTCCCCGAAAGATAAGCCCGATGGGAGGCCCCGATAAGAGGGCCGCTCGGCGGGGCTGGCGGCTGCCCGCCCCCTCCCCCACGGCAGGGATCCGGCGCCCTCGCTCCTGGGTCAGTCCTGGCGGATCCGGAGGGTGATGTAGCCGTCGCCGTAGTGGACGCCTTGGGAGTGGACGACGTCGACGAACCGGTCCGGATCGGTGTAGCTGCTGCCTCCGCCCCCCGCACCGAAGGCGGAGCCTCCGCCGCCGCCGTAGTACCCTCCCCCGCCGGGAGATCCCGGGTTGCCCGCCGAGTTTCCGGAGTCTCCTCCTTGCCCGAGGGTGCCGGGGCTCCCACAGCTCGGCTCGTCCCACCAGCAACCCTTCGCGCCGCCTTCGCTCTGGCTTCCACCCTTCCCGCTCATCCCAGCCGAGGGACCGATGACTTCGAATCCGCCGGCCTGGCCGACGAGCCCGCCGCCGTGACCTCCACGGGCGGGGTCCGAATACTCGGCGAGACCGCCGCCGCCTCCGCCGGCCACGACGATTCGGGCCTCGAGCGCGAGCGAGTCGAGGCGGATGTCGCTGGCACCTCCACCTCCGCCGCAGCGCACGCCCGGGTGTTGGGCCGGGCCGCTTCCCCCGCCGTTCCAACCACCAGCGCAAGAGTAGGCGGTCCCGGCTGCTGCACCTTGGCCGCCGACGAAGAGCCCGAGGACCTCCCCAGGAGCGACGGCGAAGCCCCCTTGGACCCTGCCGCCCAAGCCAGCCGTCTCACCACCTGGGTGGGTGATCGATGGGCCGCCCGAGGCAGCCACCACGTCCACCTCGACGAAGCCGGCGCCGGTCGGGACCATGAAGAAGTCATCCTCGCCCGTGTACTCGAAGTGGAGGTCGAAGCTCTCGAAGGCAGGCAGGGGGGTCACGGCAGGGCTGGGCTGCGAGATGCCGGAGCGGCCGTGGTCGTTGATCGCGACCACGCGGAAGGCATGCTCCTCGTGGTTCTCCAGGCCATCGATGATCACGCTGGTGAACGGCGTGGCGGCGAGCAGGACGCCTTCCGAGGAGTAGATCTCGTATTGGGTCATGGGGGGACCGCCGTTGCCGATCCCGTGGCCGTAGTAGACCAGGACCGCTCCGTCTCCTGGCGCTGCGCGGACCACCGCCGGTGGTTCCGGGAGGACGAGGCATGCGTCGCTCTCGGGGCTGAGCGCGAACCCGGGGTTGCACTCCAGACAGATCGAGTCGGACGAGGTGGTGCAACGAAGGTTGCCCGTGCGGCAGGCTGGGATGCCGATGCAGTTGGAGAGGACCTCCGGCACGCCGAGGGTGTAGATATCGCCGGGTTCGCAGGGCTTCTGCAGAAACTGCTCCAGGTCGGGCTCGCGGCAGGCCGTGCGGACCGTGTCCGTTCCTGCCGAGTAGACGGTGCCTGCGCTGCAGATGGCGGAGACGTACTCCCCCGCTGCAGGCGGGGTGCAGCCGGTGACGACGGTGTCGGCGCCGGGAGAGGCAGGGGTTCCTTGGGCGCATGGAGTCTCTACCCACTCGCCGTACGACGGGGTCGAGCAGCTCAGGATCTGGGTGTCCTTCCCCGCTTCGGTCATGGAGCCGTTGTCGCATGCGCCGGCGACGTACTGACCGTAAAATGGATAGGAGCAGCTCATGTGGACCGTGTCTGCACCGAGCGTGTTCGAGCTGCCGGCCATGCAAGTCGCGCTGATGTAGGAGCCTGATCGCGGGCCGGCGCAGCTCGCGGTGACCGTATCCGACCCCGTCGCGTCCATGCTGCCCGTCTCGCAGGTGGCGCTGACGTACTGTCCGCTCTCCGGCTCGGAGCAGATCACCGCCACCGTGTCGCTCCCCAGACGATCCGTGTCGCCGGACGAGCAGGGATCCTCGACGAAATGGCCCGGGGCAGGCTCGGAGCAGCTCGCGATGGTCGTGTCGGCGCCGAGGGAGCCCGGATCGCCGGAGGCGCAGGTGCCGGCGGTGTACTCTCCCGCTGCAGGTGCCGAGCAAGAGGCGATCGAGGTGTCGACGCCGACGCCGGCCCAGCTGCCGCTCTCACAGATGGCGGTGACGAACTGCCCGGGTCCGGGAGCACCGCAGGGGGCGAGGGACGTATCCGATCCTGCGCTCGCCCAGCTCCCGCTCTCGCAGGTGGCGATCACGTGCTCGCCCGACCCTGGGTCGGTGCAGGCGCTCCGGACGGTATCCGCTCCAAGGAGCGTCGAGGCGCCGCTCTCGCAGGCGACGACGACGAACTGACCGGCAGGCGGCTGGGTGCAGGCGCTCCTCACCGTGTCGGAGCCGAGGCCGGCGGAGCTGCCGCTCACGCAGGTGGCGGTGACGTACTCGCCTGGGACCGGCTCGGCGCAGACCTCGCGGATCGTGTCGGCGCCGAGGGCCGCCGAGCTCCCGCTCGCACAGGTCGCGGCCACGAACTCCCCGGCGCCAGGCTCGGCGCAGCTCGCGCGGACGGTGTCGGCGCCGAGGCTCGCCGAGGTCCCGCTCACGCAGATGGAAGAGACGTACTCTCCAAGTGACGGCTCGGCGCAGGAGGCGGTCACCGTATCGGAGCCGAGGGCAGCGTGGCTGCCGCCTTCGCAAGTGGAAGAGACGAACTCCCCCGGCGCAGGCTCGGCGCAGGAGGCGGTCACCGTATCGGAGCCGAGGGCACCGTGGCTGCCGCCTTCGCAAGTGGAAGTGACGAACGCTCCCGCAGCAGGCTCGGCGCAGGAGGTGAACACCGTGTCGGAGCCGAGCGCAGCGTGGCTGCCGCCTTCGCAGGTCGAGGTGACGAACGCTCCCGCAGCAGGCTCGGCGCAGGACGAGAGGATGGTGTCTGCGCCGAGGCGATCCCAATCTCCGGCCTCACAGACCCCTGCGACGTATTGGTTCGAGCCCGGCTGGGCGCACTGGGTGTGGCCGGTGTCCACGCCCGGCGCGGACCAGCTCCCGGCGACGCAGGTGGCGCTGACGAACGCCCCGGGGGCTCCCCGGCCGCAGCCGGCCAGTCGGGTGTCGGCCCCGAGGGCCGCCATGGATCCGGGTTCGCAGGCATGGGTGACGAACGCACCCGGCGTGGGCTCGGAGCAGGTCTCACGGATCGTGTCGGATCCAGCGACGCCCCAGGAGCCGCTGACGCAGGCGGCGGTCACGTACTCGCCGAGGCCCGGATCGGCGCAGCCTGCCAGGACGGTGTCGGCGCCAAGCTGGTCCCAGCCGCCGCCCACGCAGGTGGTCGCGACGAACTCGCCTGGACCTGGCACGGCGCAGCTCGTGAAGGCCGTGTCCGATCCGAGCGTGTCCGGGGCGCCGGCCTCGCAGAGCGAGGTGACGAACTCGCCCGCCTCGGGCAGCGCGCAGGAGGCAAGGAGCGTGTCCGAGCCGGGCTCGTCGGCGGATCCCGCCTCGCAGGTCGCCGCGACGAGCTCCCCGGGCTCCGGCTGGGCACAGGCGACGAGGACGGTGTCCGCGCCAGGGACGGCTGCGGAGCCGGCCTCGCACGCTGCCCGGGCGAACTCCCCTGCGGCTGGCTCGGAGCATGTGTCGATGACCGTGTCGGCGCCAGGATCCAGCGGGGTCCCGGCCGCGCAGGCAGCCTCGACGTACTTGCCTGCAGCGGGCTCGGAGCAGCGCCCGAGGATCGTGTCCGAACCGGGGCTGGCCCAGCTCCCTCCCACACAGGCCTCCTCGACGAAGGCGCCTGCTCCGGGCCGGGTGCACTTGCGGATCTTGGTGTCCTTCCCTGCCTCCGTGACGCTCCCGGGCTCACAGGGGGAGACGACGAAGCTCCCCGGCGCTGGCTCGGAGCAGCTCACGATGTAGGCGTCGCTCGCGGGGGTATCCGCCGTGCCCGGAGCGCAGGGCGCGGCGACGAACTCGCCCTCCGCCGGGATCGAGCAGGGGCGGCAGTCGCCGGGGGCGGGACAGAAGTGGCCCACCGGGGGCGCCTCGTCATCGAGGCCGGGGCCCGGGCCTGGGTCCGGGGGCCCCTTACCGCTTCCGTCGGATCCGGGATCCGAACCACAGCCGAGGAGCGGGAGGGAGAAAACAGAGAGCAAGCTCAGGAGACGTACGCCGCGAAAAACTGAGAACAACATGCGGCGACTCTCTTCACCTGAGGTGTCTTGTCAAGATTTCGGCCTCCATCGTCGATCGAGAGGCGCTCTCCATCGAGCGCGATCTTTGCCCAGCGGAGCCCGCGACGCGTCCCGCCCGCCATCAGACGGCGTAGCCCATCATCCCCGACTTCAACGGCGCGTCGGGATCGAGCATCACGTTGACGCAGGCCACCTTCCCCGACGCCAGCGCCCGCTGCAGCGCGGGGCGGATCTCGTCGGGATCTTCGACCAGCTCACCATGGCCGCCGAAGGCCTCCACCACCTTGTCGTAGCGGGTGGGCGCCAGGAGCGTCGCCGGGCTCTTCTCCTCGCCGAAGAGCGCCACCTGCGGCAGGCGGATCTGCCCCCACGCCGCGTCGTTGCCCACCACGATCACCATCGGGAGCTGGAAGCGGACCTCGGTCTCGAAGTCGAAGCCGTTGAGGCCGAAGGAGCCGTCGCCCTGGATCACGAAGACCGGCTTCTGCGGATGGAGGAGCTTGGCGGCGATCGCGAAGGGCGCGCCTACGCCCAGGCAGCCCAGGGGCCCGGGATCGAGCCAGCGTCCCGGTCGATCGAGGCGGATCGTCTTCGCCGCCATCGCCACGTAGTTGCCTCCGTCGGCGACGAAGATCGGATCCCGCCCCTCCGCCCCGGCAAAGTCGGAGAGCTCCTTCGCCAGGCGCGAGTGGTGGATGGGTCGGGCCCCGTCCGACTCGTGGCCGGCGAGTTTCTGGAGCCGCTGGTCCTCCTTCGCCCGCAGGTTCTCCAGCCACGCGCCCCTGTCGGCGCGGGGGCCCAGCCCCTTGGCGATGGCGCCGAGGGCGAGCCTCGCGTCCGCCTGGATCCCGATCTCCACCTTGCGGTTTCTGCCGAGCTCCGTAGGGTCGACGTCGATCTGAATCAAGGTGGCGTCCTGTCGAAATGCCTCGCCGTAGCCCACGCGAAAGTCCAGCGGCGTCCCCACGATCAGCACCACGTCCGCTTCGGAGAGCGCGTCCTTGCGGCTGTGCTGGAAGAAGCAGCGGTGATCCGGAGGCAGGGCGCCGCGGCCCGCGCCGTTCAGATAGACCGGCAGGTTCGCCGCATCCGCGAGGGCCACCAGGGCCTCTGCGGCGTCGTCCCACCAGATCGAGGATCCCGCCAGTACCGCCGGGCGGTCGGCGCCCTCCAGGGCCTCCACCGCCTTGGCGAGGTAGGCAGGATCGGGGGCGGGCCTCGCCTTGCTGCGGTAGTGGCTGGGGATCGGGGGATCCTCGACCCCGTTGGAGAGGACGTCCCAGGCGAGCTCCAGGAAGACCGGCCCCGGCCTCCCCGAGAGCATGGTCCGAAACGCCTTCGCGAAGTAGCTGGGGATGAGCTCCGGGGCCGGGACCCGCTCGGCCCACTTGGTGATCCGCAGGAAGAGATCGACCTGCTCCATCTCCTGCAGCGCGCCGCGGCTCTGGTTGAAGGAAGGCGCCGCCCCGCCCAGAAGGAGGAGGGGAACGTTCGCCGCGTAGGCGTTGGCGACGCCGGTCACCGCGTCGGTCACGCCCGGGCCGGCGGTGACCACCGCCACGCCGGGGCCCCGGGTGAGGCGGGCGTAGGCGTCGGCAGCGTGGGCCGCCGCCTGCTCGTGCCGCATGTCGATCACCTGGATCCCCTCCTCCACGCAGCCTGCGTAGATCGGCGCCACGTGGAGGCCCGACAAGGTGAAGACATGTCTCACATTTTCCTGGGCGAGCATCTTCGCGACCAGGCTCCCACCGTTGACGATCCCCATGGACGACCTCCGAGCGATCTCGCGCCTCATACTCCATGTAGCAGCCGAGCCGACTCGAGCGCACCCCGTCTCGCGGTGTCGAGGTCGCGAGCGCCTGCAAGCTGCCGGCCCGCCAGCTTGCGTAAGATGCTCGCAACCGGCCCCTCGCGCCACCTGCCAGGGTCGAATCCTCAACAGGTGATCCGCGTTCAAAGGTCTGCAATTTCCTTGCTCCCAGCACAGCCCCCGCTAGAATCGTCCAAATTCTCCATCCCTGCGAAGACCACCCATGGACACCGGACCCAACACCGATCCCAAGGAGCGGGACGCGCGCGCCCTCCCGGCTCCCCCTGCCGCGCTCTGGACCCTCGCGATCCTCTTCACCACCTCCGCGATCTGGGCGATCCTCAACTCGTAGGAGCGGGCGGCGGCGACCTTCGGTCCGCCCTCCCCTTCGATCGACCCAGGCTCGAAGAGATGGCAGCGGGGCACGAGGGCCCTACAATCTCGGCCTGAGGCGACCCCGCCCGCGCGAACAGCGCTGCCTCTCCTCCCCGCGGTACCACGGAGCCTGCGTTGCCTTCCGCACCGCACCCACTCACGCAGCTCCTCCTCGGCCTGGAGACCTGGTCGCGGGAGCGCCTCGCGGACGCCTTCGCCGAGCGCGCTCGCACCCTCGGCCTGATCTACCTGGCCCCGGAGGGCCCCAAGCCCATCCCGGTGGTCTTCCCCCCGATCATCGAAGCCCGCCAGCGCACCGAGGCGCGAGCGGCGCTCGCCAGGGAGGTCACCGCTGCCGTCGCCTCTGCGGCGCGGCGGATCCTGGACGGCGCCCTGGGCGAGGGCCTCGCGGACGAGCTCCTGGCGGAGCTGGCCCCGATCGAGCGGGAGATCGTGTCGTCCCGCTATGCGAGCCTCGATCGCCTGGCCACGGTGCGGGCCGATCTCTTCGAGGACGCCAGCGGCAACGACCGCCTCCTCGAGCTGAACTCGACCATCCCGGCGATGCAGGCCTACTCCGACATCGCCGCCCAGGCCTTCGTCGAGGCGACCCTCGAGATCCTCGGTGGCGACGGAGCGGAGGGGGCGAGAGAGATCCTCGCCCTCAACGGATCGAACAGCGACGACCTCCTCCGCTCCCTCCTCGCCTGCTACAGGGCCGAAGGGGGCGCGGCGCCGACGCCCAGCATCGCGCTGGTCCATCGCCCCGGGGACTCCCAGCTCTTCGAGCTACGCTTCCTGGCGGAGCGCTTTCGCGCATCGGGGCATCGGGCCGAGACCGTCGAGGTCGGCTCCATCCGGCTGGAGGAGGATGGCGCAGCCGCCGTGGTCGAGTCCGGCTTCCGCCCCGACATCCTCTATCGACACGTCTTCGCCACCCGCGTGGACCCGCGCTCCGACTTCGCCGCGATCCTGCGGGCCCCCGAGGGGCACGGGCTCTTCAACCAGGTGGCCCCCCACCTGGAGCAGAAGGGGATCCTCGCCGAGGTCTCGGTGGCGGCGGCGGACCCGGACCGCAGCAAGCACCTCGGGATCAGCCCGCACCAGGCCGCCCTCATCCGCAGGCACGTCCCCTGGACCCGCCGGCTGCGCCCGGGCACCTCCACCGATCCCCGGGGTGCGCCGCTGCCCGAGCTCATCGACTTCGCGATCCGAGGGCAGGCAGGCCTGGTCCTCAAGCGGAGCTGGGACTTCGGCGGCAAGGGGGTCTTCCTCGGCGCCGAGTATGGAGACGCCTCCTCGCTTGCCCGCGCGGCGACGCGCTTCCAGGAACGCCGCCTGTCCTCGCGGGTGCCGGATCCCCTGGAGGCCCTCTCCCACCCAGGCGGCGGGCTTCACGCCTCCGACCCCCTGGACTGGGCGGGGCTGGTGGATGCCTGCGTCCAGGAGCGAGGCTGGATCGTCCAGGAGCGGGTGCCCCTGGAGCAGCGGCGGGTCCTCCTCGCCGGAGGCGCCGGGGCGGTGCCCGGCGAGGTCTTCATCGACATCTCCTCGTTCACCAACCTCGGGGGAGCCATCGAAGCCGCTGCCGCACCGAGGGGCGGCGTCTGCAGGGCGTCCAGCTCCGCCATCGTCAACATCCAGAGCGGCGGCGGCGTGGTCCCGCTCCTCTCGAGGGAAGCTGCCGATCTCCTCGTGTCCCGCCTCTCCCGCCGCCCCTGATCCCGCCGCCCCTGAGCGGGACGGCTCCTCCTCCCCGTCGTTCAGATTCCATCACCTTCGTCCGGGGCACCCTTTACGGACGGTAGGAGTCGCGCCAGACTCACCGATCCACTCGCGAAGGAGCCGGTCATGGAAGGGAAGGATTCGAGGTCCCCGCTGGATCTCACCCAGGGTGTGAGGCTGGAGGAGTTCCCAGACGGCGAGCCGGTCCTCTGTGACGGCGGAGGCGAATCCGTCGTCGTGGTCCGCCGCGGCGACGAGCTCTTCGCCACCGGCGCGAGCTGCAGCCACTACGGCGGCCCCTTGGCGAAGGGGGTGGTGGTCGGCGACACCATCCGCTGCCCCTGGCACCACGCCTGCTTCGATCTGCGCACGGGCCTCGCGGTCGGGGCCCCTGCCATCGACCCGATCCCCGCCTACCAGCTGGAGCAGATGGGCGGCCTGGTGCGCCTGGGCCAGCCGAAGGATTCGCCCAAGTCCGATGCCCCGCGCACCTCGCCCTCCTCCGTGGTGATCGTCGGCGCCGGCGCCGCAGGCACCGCCTGCGCCTGGATGCTGCGGCAGGAGGGCTATCAAGGTCCGATCCTCCTGATCGGCGACGAGGCGCCCGGGCCGGTGGATCGCCCCAACCTCTCCAAGGATTACCTGGCGGGAGAGGCGCCGGAGGAGTGGCTCCCGCTCCGCACCCCCGAGAGCCTCGCGCAGAACGGGATCGAGCTCATGCTCGGCGACGAGGTGCGCGCCTGCGACGTCCCGACCAAGCGCGTGGAGCTCGCGAGCGGCAAGCAGATCAGCTACGGCGCGCTGGTCCTCGCCACCGGCGCCTCCCCCCGGCGGCTCTCCATCGTCGGAGCCGAGAAGGCCCTCACCCTGCGCACCCTCGCAGACACCCGGGCGATCATCGCCAAGGCGGAGGGGGCCAGGCAGGCGGTGGTGATCGGCGCGAGCTTCATCGGCCTCGAGGTGGCCGCGAGCCTGCGCAAGCGCGGCCTGGAGGTGCGGGTGGTGGGCCCCGAGGAGGTCCCCCTGGCCCGGATCCTCGGTCCAGAGCTCGGCCGCTTCGTCCAGAATCTCCACGAAGCCCAGGGCGTCCGCTTCCACCTGGGCCGGAGCCCGGGCCGGATCACGGAGGAGGCGGTGGTCCTGGACGACGGGACCACGCTAGCTGCACAGCTCGTGGTGATGGGAGTGGGGGTCCGCCCCCGCACCGGCCTCGCGGAGGCCATGGCGCTGGAGGTGGACGACGGCGTGGTGGTGGACGAGAACCTCCAGACCTCTGCCGCCAACGTCTACGCCGCAGGCGACATCGCCCGGCTCCCCTACGGCGGCGAATCGATCCGCATCGAACATTGGGTGGTGGCGGAGCGCCACGGCCAGGCGATCGCCCGCAACATCCTGGGCAAGGGAAGGCCCTTCCGGGAGCCGCCCTTCTTCTGGAGCCGCCACTACGATCTCTCGATCGCCTGCGTCGGAAACCTGCGCGGCTGGGATCGGGTCGATCTCCACGGCGCCCTCGACGACCGGCGCGCCTTCGCCGCCTATCGGAAGGACGGCAGGGTCCGCGCCGTCGCGGCGATCGGCATGGGGAAGCTCGCGCTGCGTGCGGAGGAGCTCCTCGCGAGAGGAGAGCAGGAGGAATTGGAGACACTCCTGGCCACCGCGAGATAAATCGAGACATCGGGCGCCGCTGGCGGTCGCCCCTTCGAGCCATCCGGTGGAGGTCTACTCCTTCTTCTGCCCAAGCACGGGGAGGATCGACGCGGTCTTCTTGGGGGAGAGCTTCATCAAGAGCCGCTCCACGGGCCTGCCACCCACCAGATGCTCCTCCACGATCTCGTCGACGTCCGCCGGGGTGGCCTTGGCGTACCAGACGCCCTCCGGGTAGACGACGATGCTGGGGCCCTGGAAGCAGGCGTCCAGGCAGCCGGAGCCGCTGATCCGGATCTCCTTCTTCAGCCCGCGCTCCTCGATCGCCTTCTTCAGCGCTGCGCGAACCTCCTCCGCACCTTGGTGGCCGCAGGAGGGCTTGAGCGCCCCGGGCGGGCGGGCGTTGACGCAGACGAAGACATGGCGCTGGAAGGGAGGTGGCATGGGGCCTGGATAACAGCAGGCGGTCGGCCGTGCCACCCGGAGGAGCTTTTCCGGGGGAGGGCTGCGGTCCCCTGCCGAGCGACCAGCGAGAGGGGTGCCATACATGTAGTGTCATGGCAGGTCCCAAGTGTGTGATTTCACGGCCAATCCTCAGGAAAACCACAGCCGCTTGTGGTATACTCGAACCGTGACCACAACATATCGTAGCGAGAGGCCTTGACGCCCCAAGCTCCGTTTTGCTTCTATGGTTCCTTTCTGGCCACCACCGATACCCACAAGGAGCTGCCCGTGCGCACGACGCCGAGGAACGCAAAGAAGACGGAGAAAGGTACGGCCCGCGAGCCGGATCGCGGACTGAAGATCGAGCGCTACTTCACCAGCCCGGGGATCGACCCGGCGGAGGAGCTCGCCTGGGAGCTGCGCTCCGCGACGATCACCGACGAGACCGGAAAGGTGATCTTCGAGCAGAAGGACATCGAGGTCCCCAAGTCCTGGAGCGCCCTGGCCACGAACGTGGTCTCGTCCAAGTACTTCCGCGGCCCGCTCGGACCGGAGCGCGAGCGCTCGGTGAAGCAGCTCGTGGGTCGGGTGGTCACGACCCTCGGCAAGTGGGGACGGGACGGCGGTTACTTCGCCACCGAGGAGGACGCCCAGACCTTCGAGGCCGAGCTCTCCCACCTGCTCTATCGGCAGAAGATGGCGTTCAACTCCCCCGTCTGGTTCAACGTCGGCGTCGAGGCCGAGCCCCAGTGCTCCGCCTGCTTCATCAACAGCGTCCAGGACTCGATGGAGTCGATCCTCGGCCTGGCCAAGACCGAGGGCATGCTCTTCAAGCACGGCTCCGGCACCGGCACCAACCTCTCCCCGATCCGCAGCTCCAAGGAGATGCTCGCGGGTGGCGGCACCGCCTCCGGCCCGGTCTCCTTCATGAAGGGCTTCGACGCCTTCGCCGGCGTGATCAAGTCGGGTGGCAAGACCCGCCGCGCCGCCAAGATGGTGATGCTCGACGCGGATCATCCCGACATTCAGGAGTTCATCCACTGCAAGGCCAAAGAGGAGAAGAAGGCCTGGGCGCTGATCGAGCAGGGATACGATCCCTCCTTCACCGGCGAGGCCTACGGCTCGGTGTTCTTCCAGAACTCGAACAACTCGTGGCGGGTCTCCGACGAGTTCATGCGCGCCGTGATCCTCGACGGCGACTGGACCACCCGCGCCGTTCGGGACGGCAAGCCGGTGGAGACCTTCCGGGCCAAGCAGCTCTTCCGCGAGATCGCCGAGGCGGCGCACCTCTGCGGCGATCCGGGGCTCCAGTACGACACCACGATCAACGCGTGGCACACCAGCCCGAACAGCGGCAGGATCAACGCCTCCAACCCCTGCTCCGAGTACATGTACCTCGATGACTCTGCGTGCAACCTCGCGTCGCTCAACCTGATGCACTTCCGCGACGCAGAGGGCGAGTTCGACATCCCGGCCTTCAAGAAGGCGGTGGAGATCACGATCCTCGCCCAGGAGATCATGGTCGACAACGCCAAGTACCCCACCGAGCTCATCGCCGAGAACTCCCACAAGTTCCGGCCGCTGGGGCTGGGCTACGCCAACCTCGGCGCGCTCCTGATGGATCGCGGTCTCCCCTACGACAGCGACGAGGGCAGGGCCTACGCCGGCGCGATCACCGCCATCATGTGCGGCCACGCCTACGCCACCTCCGCCAAGATCGCGGCGGACCACGGCGGCCCCTTCGCCGGCTACCCGGAGAACCGGGACCCGTTCCTGGGCGTAATGCGCAAGCATCGCCGCGCCGTCGACGACGTGGTCCTCCCCTCCCTCGTCCCCGCGCCGATGGTGGAGGCTGCCGTCGACACCTGGGACAAGGCGATCCAGCTCGGCACGGTCCACGGCTACCGCAACGGTCAGGTCACCGTGCTGGCACCCACCGGCACCATCGCCTTCATGATGGATTGTGACACCACCGGCATCGAGCCCGACATCGCCCTGGTCAAGTACAAGAAGCTGGTGGGCGGCGGCATGCTCAAGATCGTCAACAACACGGTCCCCTCCGCCCTCGCTCGCCTCGGCTACGACGATCGGACGACCAGCTCGATCGTCCAGTACATCGACGAGCACGACACCATCGAGGGGGCCCCCGGCCTCAAGGCGGAGCACCTGCCCGTCTTCGACTGCGCCTTCAAGCCCGCCAACGGGACCCGCTCCATCCACTGGCTCGGCCACGTGAAGATGATGGCTGCCTGCCAGCCCTTCCTCTCCGGCGCGATCTCCAAGACGGTGAACCTCCCCAACGAGGCGACGGTCGAGGATCTCGAGCAGGCCTACATGGAGGCGTGGAAGCTCGGCCTCAAGGCGATCGCCGTCTACCGCGATGGCTGCAAGCGCTCCCAGCCGCTCAACACCAAGAACCTTAAGGACCTCGGCAAGGAGGCCGGCAAGTTCGCGCAGCGCCACAAGCTGCCCGACGAGCGCGCCGCCATCACCCACAAGTTCTCGATCGGCGGCCACGAGGGCTACCTCACCGTGGGCCTCTACGAGGACGGCTCCCCGGGCGAGCTCTTCGTGGTGATGGCCAAGGAGGGCTCGGTGGTCTCCGGGCTCATGGACTCCTTCGCCACCGCCATCTCCCTCGCCCTCCAGTACGGCGTCCCGCTCCAGGTGCTGGCAGACAAGTTCAGCCACACCCGCTTCGAGCCGTCGGGCTTCACGGGCAACCCCTCGATCCCCATCGCCAAGTCGATCACCGACTACATCTTCCGCTGGCTCTCCCTGAAGTTCCTCCCCTCGGAGAACGCCCCGGCAGAGGTCGGCGCAGAGGCTGCCGCACCTGCGGCTGCCGCCCCCGCCAAGGCAGAGCCCGCGCCTGCGGCTTCGCCCAATCCCTCTCCGGCGCAGGGCAACAGCGCGGTGGCTCTGAGCTCGGAGGCCCTGACCTCCATGTTCCTCAACCAGGCGGACGCCCCGCCCTGCTCGGTCTGCGGCAGCATCACCGTGCGCAACGGTGCCTGCTACAAGTGCCTCAACTGCGGCGCCACCACCGGCTGCAGCTGATCCCTGACGCGAGCTGAATCGATCGAAGGGGTGCAGACGTCACGGTCTGCACCCCTTCTTTGGTTCGGAGGTACTTGAATCTCGCCTGGGCCAGTTCCCCTGCGGGAGGTCAAAGGACCTCGACCCGGACCTTGGCGAGGCCCTGCTCCACGATCCCCAGCTCTCTGGCGAGGCTCGCCGAGAGATCGACCACCCGGCCCTTCACGAAGGGGCCGCGGTCGTTGACCCGGCACACCACCGATCGGCCGCTCTTCAGATCGGTGATCCGCAGCATGGTGCCGAAGCGGTGGGTGCGGTGGGCGCAGGTCGCCCTCGCGCCGCGGTAGGGCTCGCCGCTCGCGGTGGATCGTCCCTCGAGGCTCGCGGCGTAGTAGGACGCGATCCCCTCCTCGGCCCGGGAGGGCCGCTGCCGCGACGAGACCTCGGAGGCCTTCGCCGTAGCGCAGCCGCTCAGCAGCACCGCCAGCGCTGCCGTCGAGGAGAGCCCGAGCAGCCGGAGCGAGTTCATCGGGCGGCTCCGAAGAGCATCTGCTCCAGCTCGACCCGCGATCTTCCGTGGCGGGCCTCGAGCTCTCCCCAGATCAGAGAAAGGAGCCTGCCGCCCGGAGGACGAAGGTGGTCTCGAAGGAGCGCCGCCTGTTCGTGGGCGGCGAGCTGCGGACGGTGGACGCGGAGGCCACGGATTCGACGGAGCCGCGCGAGGCCCCGGTCGAACTCTTCCACCACCTCGCCGGTGATCCCGCCGCCAGGCGGCAGGCGGCGGGCGAGCCAGCGCTTCAGCATCAGGGCGTCACGCAGGGTCTGGTGAAAGTCGAGGACCAGAGCGAGCCACTGGCCAGGCTGCGGCGCCTCTCCCCCGCGCTCCAGTCGGTCGATCGCCTCCTCGACCCGCTCGGCCCGCGCCGCGAGCTGCGCCGACTCCAAGGTGTCGAGCTCCCGCAGGGCGCCAGGGAACTCCCGCGCCACCCGGCGGAAGAGGCGCTTGCGCTCCCGTGACTCTGCCGCCTCGAAGGAGGCGGCCCCACCTGCCTCCACCGCTTCTCTTCGGGACCGCAGCCTCGTCAGCAGGCGATATTTCCAGAGGAGACGCTCGAGGGGGCGCGCTCCGCTCTCCACCCGCCCCGAGCGGCCGGGTGACGTCGACGCGTCCTCGACCCGCCGCCCCGAGGTCGAGCTCGATTCCTGCGTGAGGGGCCCTGGCTCCTCCAGCCGCATCAGAGCCTGCCGCTCGCGGCGAGGATCGCGTCGGGGAAGAAGCGCATGGTCCGCACGCCGAGGATCCCGGCGTTCGGCCTGCGGAAGGCCTCGTCCACCACCAGGCCCAGCTCTTCGAAGACGAGGTTCTTCCCGACCAGCTCGCGCTGCAGATCCTCGAGGACGAAGGAGGGCGCGATGAAGTCTCCGCGCAGGCGCACCTCCGTGATCGGCTCGAGGGGCCTTCGCACCAGCGCCTCGGCGAAGCCGATGGGGATGTCGGTGACGCCGCTGTCCTCCAGCCCCTCCTCCTCCTCCAGCGCCATAGGGAAGAGCGCAGCCTCGGGGACAGGCGCCGAAGCGTCCGCCCGCTCGATGGTGCAGCCGAGCGCCCGCTGGTACCCCGTGATCACGGCCTCCGCGATCTCGTCGAAGGAGTGAGGTCGGGACCAGAGCTCCGAGAGGGTGCCGAAGGGCGGGCCATCTGCCCTGGGATCCCCGTGCTCGGGATAGCCTCGCAGCGCCGAGGGAAGCTCGAGAGAGCGGCTCACCGCGACGATGGCCTCGAAGATCCCTGCACCGGCAGGAGAGCCGTCCTGCGAGACGGCGGCGATCTGCCTGCCCTCCGCCGAGATGAAGTCCCTGCCGAAGTAGTGGGCGCCGCTGCCGGCCCCGACCAGGGCGAGGCCCACGTTGAGACCGCGGATGTAGCGGTTGATCAGCTTGGTGGGACCGATGGGCGCCTGCAGGAGGGAGCCCAGCTCCGGGACCGCCAGGAGGATCCCGACCTGGCCCTCGCCCACCCGAAACGCCCTGCCGCCCCCCAGCCGGCGGGAGATGGGCAGCCCGGCCTCCTGTACCTGGATCAGCTCCAGCGCCGAGGAGGCCCGCTGGTGGCGGCCCAGGAGCACGCTCTCGCCGCTCAGGGCGGCGATGACGAGGCGGGGGGTCCGATCGCTCTCCACCTGCGCGAGGAGCCCCGCACCGACCCTGCCGAAGCGGTCGGGGGTGCAGGAGCCCAAGAGCTGCACGGTGAGAGATTCGGACACCAGAGGTACAGACCCCTACTTCCTGCGGAAGCGAGACGGATAGTCCGTCCCGAACTGCGTCTCCGGATGGAGCTTGACCGCGCGGGCGATCAGCGTCTCCTCCGTCTCCACGTTGTTCGGGTCCGGGACGCAGCAGTCCACCGGGCACACCGCGGCGCAGGCCTCCTCGTCATGGAAGCCGACACACTCGGTGCAGAGCTTGGGGTCGATGACGAAGATGTCCTCCCCCTGCGAGATCGCCGCGTTCGGGCACTCCGGTTCACAAGCGCCGCAGTTGATGCATTCCTCGGTGATCATCGTGGCCATTGCTTAAAAACTCCTTCTCGAGGGCCCGAGCGATCGAGCCGCGTACTCCTGCGGGCTGCGTCGAAGAGTCCGCACCCACTCCAAGTCCAAGGCGTCGGGCCCTGACGTCGTCGCGGTGTTGTTAACGAAATCCGGTGACAGTAGCAAGCCTTCCCCCCTCCCCTCGAAGATGGGTCCAGCGGGCCGCTGTGGAAACTCGACAGCCGGGAAGGCCCTCCGACCGGCAGCCCGGAGAGCTTCTTTGACCGTGTCGACGCGTCGCTTGGTAGACTGCTCGCCACGATGAGCCAGCCACCGGACGATGGGCCGCGCCCTCCCCCGCTCCCGGGGCGCAGGACGCCAGCAGAGCCAAGCGCGCCTCCCTTTCCGGAGACCCCCACCCGGCCCGAGTGGGAGGTGCCGGACCAGGGGGCGGCCTCTTCGCCCGACGCTCCCGACAAGGTCGTGGCCAGCTCGCACGTCGCCCCCGACGAAGTCGCCCTGCCCGGTCTCGACGCCGACGCCTCCTACCGCACCGTCGAAGCCCCTCCTCCCCTCGCGGCGCCTCCACCCGGGCCTTCGCCCTTCGGCGACGCCGCGTACCAAGGCGTAGACCCCGCGCTCCTCGAAGCGCCTCCCCCCGGGCCCCCAGCGGCCCCGCCCCGGCCGCCCTTCGACAACGGCACCGCGCACCAAGGCCTAGACCCCGCGCGCCTCGAAGCGCCTCCCGGGCCCCCAGCGGCACCGCCCCCGCCGCCCTTCGACAGCGACGCGGACCAGCGCTTCGCAACGGGCTCCATGCCCGTCGACAGCGCCCCCGCCGCCCTGCGGCTGGCCCCTGCGGCCGAGCCTCCCGTCACCGACGGCGCAGCGAGTCCCGCTGGCGCTGGCGAGCTGGCGCCCCTTTCTGCGGAGGACGATCCGGACGAGGGGCCCCAGGTACCGAGGCCGGTCGAGACCACGATCACGGCACGAAGAGCCCCTGCCGCGAGCGGAGCGGCGGCTCCCTCCACCCTGGCGACCCAGGTGTCGGCCCTGCGGGCTCGGATCAACCTCTTCGGCGAGGCGGTCTACGTCCGGCTGCGCTGGCACCTGCGGGAGCTGGTCGACGACCTGCGCACGCGGGACCGCTTCTTTCGCTGGAAGGCCGCCATCGTCGCGGGCTGGATCGCGCTCTCCGTGGTCTCGCTGGGGGTGGCCCGCTCCGGCGACGCCCCCGCTCCAGGGGAGAACCGCCTCAAGGCCTACGTGGTGATCCGCCCGACGACCATGGGCTGGGGCCTCCTGGTGCACAACCAGTCGAGGAAGCCCTGGCGTGGGGTGGAGATCCGACTGGATGGCTACACCTACCGGGCCAGCTCCGTGGCCGCAGGCGAGCAGCTCATCCTCGGCCCGTTCCAGTTCGAGCGGGATGGAGCGCCGCTGCCGGGGGAGCACGTCCCCCGCGCCGTCGAGATCGCGGCGGACCAGGGGACGATGCTGCTCAGCCTCGGCGACGAGATGCCATGAAAAAACCCGGGAGCCAATAGGCTTCCGGGTTTTTTCATTCTGCGATCTTCGTTGGAGCGGGTGATGGGATTCGAACCCACGACTCCGACCTTGGCAAGGTCGTACTCTACCACTGAGTTACACCCGCATACACACGCAGCCTCGCTTCAACCAACCGCGCGTCCTTGCGAACGGCGCCGTATATAGGGCCTCCGACCCGGCGCGGTCAACCTAAATTCGAGCCAAGCAGAAACGGATGTGAAGAAAGCGCTCAAGCCGCGCCTCCTCCACCTTGCGCGCGGGCTGCCCGCTCCTTCTCTGCGACGGACCGCAAAAAATCCGCGAAGTACTGCAGGGCGGAGTAGACCGACGGGATCAGCGAGATCGCGAGGACCCACTCGCCGATGAGCTGGAAATCGAATGGATAGCTGCTCCAGAAGATCAGGTTGATCGGGTACTCGTAGTGGACCAGCACCCCGATGATGCCGCTGAGCTGCAGGGCCGTCTTCCACTTCCCACCCTGCCCCGCCGCGATCACCATCCCCTCGCCCACCGCGATCTGCCGAAGCCCCGAGACGATCAGCTCGCGAGAGAGCAGGACGATCACGAGCCACGCCTCGATCCGGCCCATCTGCGCGAGCATCACCAGGGCCGCCGTGACGATCAGCTTGTCGGCGAGCGGATCCATGAACTTGCCCACCACGCTGACCTGGTTCATCCGGCGCGCGAGCCAGCCGTCGAGGAGGTCGGAGATCGCCGCCCCGGCGAAGAGCGCAGCCGCCACGAAGGACGAGAAGGGATCCCCGCGGGAGATGAACCAGAGGAAGATCGGGATCACCACGATCCGCAGATAGGTGATCATGTTGGGGAGGTTGACTAGCTCGTCGCGAAGCGGCGTCTTTCCCTGAACCTTTTTTGCGACCATGGCGGGCACGCTACCATCGCGGGACCCGGCAGGCGCTCAAAATGTCCGCGGATCCACTGAAGGAAACACCGCCGCGGAGCAGTGGGACCTTCGGCGCGCGCCTCGCGCGAGGTGGCCCCTTCGCTTGCTCGCCTCCAGGTGAGAGCCCCAGAAGGCTCAGCTCAAGAGGAGCACGTCCCCTTCGCCGGTCAGCTCCACCCAGGCCCCCTCGCTGCCGGGGAACATCGCGATGAGGCGCGGCGTCAGCGGCCCGGTCCAGGCCGCCAGCCCCTCCAGCGGGACCCGAAGGCTCTCGTTCCCGAAGATCGGCTCGCTGCGCAGGGTGCGCGAGGTCACGAGCAGCAGGTGCCCCTGGCCACGCAGGCGGACCAGAGGCAGGTCGAGGCCCTGTCCCGGCACGCGACCGTTCTCCACGTCGACGCTCTCCTCGAAGGCGAAGAGCCGCTCCTCGACCACGTAGGCGTCCTCCTCGAGCCGCACCGCCGAGAAGACCCGCTCCACCCCGCCGTGGTTGGCCGCGATCAGGAGCTGCCCGCCGCCGGAGGCGTGCCACATCTGCCTGGTTCCGCTGCCGAAGGGGCGATCGATCAGCCTGCCGCCGAAGCGCTTCTGCATCGGCCGCCAGCTCGTGTCGCCCCGGGCCGCGATCAGGCCGTCGACCCGGGTGTGGATCCCGGCGGAGAAGTCCACCGAGCAGACGTCCTTGTCGATGGCGAAGGGTGCGCCCCTCGGCCAGAAGAGCCGGTTCTCCCGGGTCAGCTCGGCCATGCTGGGGACCTCGGCGGCAGGCTCCTGCCCCTCCTCCCCGCTGGGCGGGGTCTCCCCGACCAGCTCCGGCCGCTTCATGAAGGGCTCGGTCGGGACCTTCCGCTGGGCGGGGTCCTCCTTCGCCCACAGTGCCGCGAGGGCCCGCTCCATCTCCCGGGCCTTGGCGGCGGAGCCCGCCTGCACGAAGGCCTCCCGGGCCTTCTCGTAGTTCCCGCTCTGGGCGTAGGCCAGCCCCAGGTAGTTCTGCGCCCGCCGGTGCTCGGGGGCGAGGCCCGTGGCCACCTCCAGGGTGCGGATCGCCGCGTCGTGCTGGCCGCTCTTGAGCTGGACCAACCCCAGGTTCACGTGGAGGGTCACGTCGAAGGGGTTCTCCCGGACCAGATCCCGGTAGACCTCCTCGGCCCGATCCAGCTTCCCCAGCTTGAAGAGGCAGAGGGCCAGGAGCCCCCGGGCCTTCGCATCCTTGGGGTGGAGCGCGACCGCCTGCTCCATCTCCACCAGCGCGGCTTCCACGTCGCCAGCCGCCAGGTGGTCGCTTCCCAGATGGAGCCTGCGGACGAACTCGCCGTCGACACCTTGGACCGGACCGCCGGGCGATCCTCCTTCGGAGGCTCCGTGTCGCACCGGCGCCGCGGCGCTCTCTCCTCGCACTGCACCCATCTCGCTCACGTCCCGTCCTGGGCTCGGTATAGCTCGTAGAGCTCGAGGACCCGCTTCACATAGATCTGCGTCTCGGTGATTCGAGGGATCCCCCCAGCCCGCTGCACCGCTCCCGGGCCCGCGTTGTAGGCGGCGATCACCTTCACCAGATCCCCGTCGAACATGTTCGTCAGCACGCGGAGGTAGCGGACCCCGCCATGGATGTTCTCCCTGGGATCGAAGGCGTCGTCCACGTACATCGAGACGGCGGTCGCCGGCATCAGCTGCATCAGCCCCATCGCCCCTGCGTGGGAGACCGCCTCGGGGTTGAAGTTGGACTCTGCGGCGGCGATGGCCCGCGCGAAGGCGAAGGGGATCCGGTACCGCTCGCAGGCCTCCCGCAGCAGGTCGTCGTAGGCGTCGGTGACCCGGGGACGGAAGGGACGCGCCTTTTGTGCGGTCTTCGGCGGATCCGCCTTCCCCTCCAGGATCACCCGCACCCCGCCATCCTTCGTCTTCTTGAGCTTCGCCGGGCTGCGGTCGTTGGGGCTCACGTTGCTGTAGTGCACCACGCCGTCCTTATCGACCCACCGACGGATCGAGTCCGAGCGAGCGGCCAGGGGAGCGGCGAGCAGGATGCCGAGGCTGAGAGCGAGGAAGGTGCGCAGCATGATCGATCCGGGCGAAACTATCACGTCAGGCAGTGGGGACAAAGATTCGGCCCCTGCTCTTCCGGCTTCGCCCCGTCCGCCTCGAAGAGGGGGCACCTCGCCCACGCGGGCCCTGCGGAAGGAGCGCAGGCGAGCGGGGCGTGTGCAACCCTTGCGGGGCAACGCGGCCCCGGCTACGTTCGGGAACCCGGAGCGGCTCCTCGCGCCGGCTGATTGAAGGGACGGGATCCAGCCTGCTAGGGGCACGGCCGCTCCTTCCGACGAGAAGGACAGAAGAACTTAGATGGCCGAGCGCTTCGACTCTCTGGTGATTGGCGGCGGCGTCGCCGGGCTGACCTACGCCCTGAAGGCGGCGAAGTGGGGCACGGTGGCCGTGCTCACCAAGAGAAACCGCGACGACAGCAACACCAAGTGGGCACAGGGCGGGATCGCCGCGGTGATCGATCCCGAGGACACCTTCGAGGCCCACGTGGAGGACACCCTCCGGGCGGGCGCCGGGCTCTGCCATCGGGACGCCGTCGAGCTCTGCGTGCGGGAGGCGCCGGGGCGGATCCAGGAGCTGATCGACCTGGGGATCAACTTCTCGCACAAACTGCACGGCGAGCTCGACCTCACCCGGGAGGGGGGCCACAGCGCCAGGCGGGTGGTCCACGCCAAGGATCTCACCGGCCGGGAGCTGGAGCGGGGCCTGCTCAGCGCCTGCGAGGCGGAGCCCAACATCACCTTCTTCGATCACCACACCGCGATCGATCTGATCCTCTCGGCGCGGGCGGGGCAGCCGGGCCCCAACCGCGCGCTGGGCGCCTGGGTCCTCGAAGAGAAGACGGGCCACGCCCGCACCTTTCTGGCCAAGGTCACGGTCCTCGCCACCGGCGGCGCTGGAAAGGTCTACCTCTACACCACCAACCCCGACGTCGCGACCGGTGACGGCCTCGCCATGGCCTGGCGGGCAGGTGCGGTGGTGGCGAACATGGAGTTCTATCAGTTTCACCCCACGTGTCTCTTTCATCCACAAGCGAAGAGCTTCCTGATCTCCGAGGCCCTGCGGGGGGAAGGCGCGATCCTGCGCCGGCGCGACGGCGCCTCCTTCATGGACGACTACCACCCGATGGCGTCCCTCGCCCCTCGCGACGTGGTCGCCAGGGCGATCGACGCCGAGATGAAGCGCACCGGCGACGAGTGCGTCTACCTCGACATCACCCACCTGCCGCGGCCCTTCCTCCTCGACCGCTTCCCCCACATCTACGCCACCTGCAAGGAGTTCGGGATCGACATGGCCTCCGAGGGGATCCCGGTGGTCCCCGCCGCCCACTACCAATGCGGCGGCGTCCTCGTGGATCTGGATGGGCGCACCTCCGTCTCCAACCTCCTCGCCGTGGGCGAGGTGAGCTCCACCGGCCTCCATGGCGCGAACCGCCTCGCCTCCAACTCCCTCCTCGAGGGCCTCGTCTTCGGCGCCAAGGCAGCGGACACGGGGCGGGTCCTGGCGCTCGAGGCCAAGGAGCCGCCGGCGGTCTCCGACTGGGACGAGGGCTCCGCCGCCCACTCGGACGAGGCGGTGGTCGTCAGCCACAACTGGGACGAGATCCGCCGCCTGATGTGGAACTACGTCGGGATCGTCCGGACCACCAAGCGGCTCCAGCGCGCCAAAGCCCGCCTCGACATGCTCCGGGAGGAGATCCGCCTCTACTACTGGGAGAACAAGCTCACCCGCGACTTCATCGAGCTGCGAAACATCGCCGACGTCGCCCACATGGTGGTGCGCTGCGCCCTCGAGCGGCGCGAGAGCCGGGGCCTCCACTTCACCACCGATTACCCCGAGCGCGACGACGACTTCCTGCGAGACACCGTGATCTCGCGAAACGGCTGAGCGCTCCTCGCCCACTGGCGACGTGGCCCGCGCCCGTGAAAAGATCGTCCCGACGGGGACGGGGAAGCCCTTCGCCCAGCCCGCGCTTCACCCGAGCGCGCGCCCATCCATTTGCTCACCTTCGGCCCGAGCGAGCTCGTGAAAGATCCGCGTGCGCTTCAGTCGCCGTTCGCCGCCGTGCCCACCCTGCCTTCCTCCTTCAGCCTCCAATGGGGCTCGGAGCGGGCCACCGCCGAGATCAGGCGGAGCCGCAGGCGCTCGGTCCCGGCGGGTAGGAGCGCCTCGCCCTCCTCGTCCGTGGCGGCGAAGCGGATCTTGTAGGTGGTGGCGAAGCGACTGATGAAGGGATAGAGGGCGATCAGGTTGGCGTCGGGCTGGAAGACCCGCTCGATCGAGAGGGGGAGGAAGACGGCGCCGCCCGGAGCCAGCAGCTCCACCCGCCAGATCGAGTCCTTCGCCGCCAGATCGTTCCAGGCGCGCCTCGCCGTGTAGAGGCTGAGCAGAAAGTCGAGATAGAGCCCCTGCTCCTCTTCGGAGCAGGCCAGGAGCTCGTCCTTCTCCTCCTGCGACAGGCCCCGCATCTGGGCGATCGCCCCTGCCTGCTCGAGCTGGAGCGCCGGCGAGAGCCAGGTGATCGCCAAAAAGGCACGCAGGTCGAGGCCGACGTAGAGCGACTCGTACCAGGTGGTCCGGTCCAGCTCGGCGTAGTAGGCGGGGGCCTCGATCCGGGGCGGACTGGCCCAACCCCGGCTCCGGAAGCCGACCGGCGTACAGGAGAACGAGACGAGGATGGCAGAGAACGCCAGCGTCACCCCCGCGAGCCGGAGGGCGCGGGGCGCCGACGCCGATCCCTCGGGCCCCTTTCGCGATCGCCGGCCTTCTCGTTCGAAGCCCACGAAGGGAGCCCCCTACGACCTGGGAGCTTCCCCCTGCAGCGCAGATCGCGCGGCGGGCTCGTCTCCGCTGCCGCCTTCAGCCCTCCTCGCCCATGAAGTCGGTGCGGGTGAAGAGGGCGTCCAGCCGATATCCCTTCGCCTCGATCGCCTCGCGTCCACCTTCGAGGCGATCGACCAGCGCCCAGATTCCGGCCACCTCCAGGCCTGCCTCCTCCGCCTTCTCGCAGGCCTGGAGACCGGATCCGCCCGTGGTGACCACGTCCTCGACGATGGCCACTCGGGTCCCGGGCTGCAAAGGGGGTCCCTCAATCCACCGCCCCGTGCCGTGTCCCTTGACCTCCTTGCGAACCAGGAAGCCCTGCAACGGGCGAGCGGCGAGCCAGCTCGCCATCGACACCGCCGACACGATCGGATCGGCGCCCATGGTCAGCCCGCCGACGGCCCCCACCCCCGGATCCTGCCGGGCGATGCGCTCCAGGACGAGGCGCCCCACCAGCCAATGTCCCTCCGCGGTGAGGCTGACCCGCTTGCAGTCCACGTAGAAGTTCGAGGTCCGCCCCGAGGCGAGCGTCACCTGCCTCCTGGCGAAGGCATGGTCCGTGAGGAGCGAGAGGAGGCGGCTGCGGTCGTGGTCCAGGAGGGTCGTCACTTGTCTTCTCCAGAGGGTCGGTTGAGCCAGCTCCCGAGCCGGCTGTAGTAGAGGAGCTGGTCGCTGAGGATGCCGCGCAGATCCGACGGCACCTCCACCCAATGATCGACCAGCGTCGAGAAATCCTGGGTGATCTCCGAGAGGCGCTCTGCCATGTCTCGGGCGAGCCCGTCCACCGTCATCTCCAGCGGCAGCGCCGGCTGCGGCGCGTCGGCACCCACCACCCAGTCCCCACCGAGGGGGGGCGCGAGCGGCGCCTCTGCTGGCGGCCGCGGCAGCGGCGCCGCCTCGGCGGAGGGCTTCACCCCCTGGGCCCCGGATGGAAGCAGCGGCTGCGCTGCGGCGGCGGGCGAATGGGGCGCAGGCGTCGGCCCTGCCGACCCGGCGCCGGAGTCGGCGGCAGCGGCGTGGTCGGAGGCCACGCCCCTGCCGGCAACTGCATCCCGGTCAGAACCTGCGCCACGGTCGGCGCCGGCATCTCGGTCGGCATCTCGGTCGGCAGCCGCGGCAGAGTCGGCAGCCGAAGGCTGGTCGGCACGTGCGGCGCGGTCGGCAGCCGCGGCAGAGTCGGCACCCGTAGGCTGATCGGCACCTGCGGCGCGGTCGGCAGCCGCGGCAGCGTCGGCAGCCGTAGGCTGGTCGGCACCTGCGGCGCGGTCGGCAGCCGCGTCGCGGTCTGCAACAGCGGGATGGCCGAGAGCCGCGTCCCGGGCGGGACCTCCCGCAAGGTCTACATCTGCGGCGGGGGCGACGGGTGCAGTCCCAGGGGGCCCGACCTTCGTGAGGGCGTCGAGGGTGATGATCGCCCCGTCCTCGTCGTCGTCGTCGAGGGCGTCCTCATCGACGATGGAGCGGTCCGGCGGTGCCTCGCCCCGGAGCTGCGCCGCCAGATCCTCCAGGCGATTGGTGGCGCGCTCGATGGCCCTGGCGATCAGCTCCTGCAGCGCGGGGGTGCTCCAGCCCATCGCGGCGTATCGCTCGTGGAGCTCACGCAGCTCCTCCACCTCGAGGGAGCGGCTGTCGATCCCGTCGGCGGCAGCGATGAGCGCCGCGACCTCGTCCGGCACCTGCCCGTGGCTGCGGATCAGGACCCGATTCCGATGGAGGAGACGCAGGGCCCGCAGCCGACGAAAGCCGGTCAGCGGCTGGAGGGCTCCGTCCTTCTCCCGCACCTCGATCGGAAAGAGCTGCCCGACCTGGGCGATCGATTGGGCGAGGGACGAGATCTCTCCAGGCTGCCGAAGGCGGAAGGTCTCGTCATCGCTCAGCTCTGCGAGCGAGACGTAGGCAAGCTCTCGGGGAGGCTGAGGCGGGGACACCATGGGAGCGCGCATCCTTCGTCATCTCTCCTGGCTGGGGACGATCCGCTTGCGGCGGTCGCCAAAGGTCAAGGCCGATGGGGGCAGAGGCGGCTTTCCCCGCGGATCCGGTGCATCGAAGGCGAGGTCCCTCGGCTGGGCCGGGAGGTCGTCGGGCTGTCCCTGTGGCGCCGCAGCGACGCCCTCACCCGCCGCACCGACGGAGGCTGGACCCGCCTCCACCGCGGCGACGGCGCCGGCCCGGACGGGCACCTCGTCCGCCGCATGTCCCCCGCCGAGCTCCACCCGCCCCCGCACCATCGCGCCCTCGGCGATGATCAGGCGGGGGGCCCGCAGATCGCCCTCGATCCGCGCCTCCCCGAGGAGTTCCACGGACTCCGACGCCTTGAGGTTCCCTTCGACCGAGCCGCCGATCACCGCGCGCTGCACCCGCACGTCCGCCGTGAGCGTGCCGCCCGCCTCCAAGCGGAGGCTCCCCTCCAGCTCGATCGTCCCCTCGATCCGCCCGGCCACGACGAGATCCCCCGCCCCCTCGATCGCGCCGCGCAGGGTCAGGCCCGCGGGAATCACTCCTGGTGAAATCGTTTTCATCTAATGAACTCTCCGTGCCGAAGGAGCTGCCGACGAGGCGAGGCGCGCGGCGCCGGTCGACACTTCTATCAGCTTCGCGCGAGCAACCACTGCTCCAGATCGGTGAAGACCAGCTCCCGCGTCTCCTCCACCTCGTGGAAGAGCTCGTGCCTGGCCCCCGGATACTCGATCAGGTTCTTGTCGATCCCGCCGAGCGCGTCGAAGAAGGCGCGCCCCGCAGCAGGCGCCGCGATGGGATCTTCCTCCGGGAGGAGCACGAGGGAGGGAGCGGCGATCGAGGGCGCCTGGAGGAGCGCCAGCTCCTGGGCCTGGTTGCTCTGCGTGAACCAGCGGGGTGTCGCCAGGGGGCGCAGGTGGGGATCGGCCTCGCTCGCTTCCTGCCAGGCCCTGTCCCGTGTGAGGTGGGCCGGCGTGATCCCGCTCGGCACCGGCATCCAGGGGAGGACCCGTCCCAGCGCCAGCGCCGACCAGATCTTCAGGCGCGACGGCTCCATTGCGAGCCCCACGTAGGGCGAGGCGAAGACCAGGCCCGCAGGAGGACGCATCCCGGACTGGAGCGTCCGCGCCAGCACCAGGCCCCCATGGGAGTGCCCGATCAGAAAGAGGCGCCGATCCGCAGCCTGCGCGCGGATCCGCTCGACGAAGACCTCGACGTCCCCGATGTACTCCTCGAACCGCCAGACGTAGCCCCGCCGTCCCTGGGCTCGCCCGTGCCCGCGGTAATCCAGGGCGTGGGTGGCGAACCCCGCAGCGGCGAGCCTGTCGAAGAGCTCCCGGTAGCGATTCGAGTGATCGCCGTAGCCGTGGATGAAGCCCACCTCGGCCCGCGGCTCCCGAGGGATCAGCGACTGCGCGTAGAGACGGGTGCCGTCCCGCGCCGGAAAGTAGGCTTCGTTGTGGAAGATGGACGGGTCCAAAGCGGCCGCAGGCTATTCCACGCCGATCGCTTCGTAAACCGGGACCTTCACCGCAGGGGCCAGGGTGGCCATCCGCAGCGAGCGCAGCTCGCTCTCCACCGAGGCGCGCAGCTCCTCATCCGGCGCGGACTCCAGGGCCTCGATGGCCCGCTTCATCTCGAGCTCCGCCTGATCCAGATCACCGAGGCGGGCGTAGATCTGCCCCAACGCCAAGCGGAGCTCCGCCGAGTCGAAGTCGTACGCCGCTGCCTGCCGTAGCTCCCGGAGGGCGCGCCGGAGGTCTCCCGATGCCTCTGCCAGCCGGGCTCGCAGGTAGTGTCGATAGGCAAAAGGGCTGGAGAAGCGGGACGAGCCGCCCCCCAACATCGCGTCCTCCATCGCCTCGCGATCGGCTGCAGGCCTCGCTGCCCCGGCGGCGAACCCCACCTCCTCCATCGCCTCGCGATCCGCCGCTGGCCTCGCAGCGTCCCGATCCGAGGCGATCGTCGCCCTCGCCTCGATCTCTTCGACGGCCCCGTTGGCCGCGGCGCTCTGGGCCTGGACCGTCGTCGAGAAGAGTCCCAGCGCGAGCATGGCTGGCAAGGATCGCAGCATCGTCACCCAATCGCTCCTTGGCCGGCGCGAGTCCGCGGCAGCGGTGAAGCCGGGCGCTGCCGGCTCCCGGGCGCTGCGCGGGGACGTCACCCGACGCCAACGGTTCGCAACAGGAGAATCCTATCCCCTGGGGTGCAGGGGAGGCCATAGCCTATCACAGGGCCGTGCGAACGCTCGATTCGGGTGATCCCGGATCGGGAGAGGGCCGCGCCAGCGGCGCAGCGGCCCCTATCGTCCGGCGGCGGCGAGGGGGAGCCGGTGGCCCAAGAGGCGCGCGATGGCCCCCAGGAGGACCTCCGCCCGGTAGGGCTTCACCACGTGGGCGTCGAAGCCCGACTCCTCCACCCGCTTCACGGTTGCCTCGTCCGCGAGCCCCGTACAGGCCACCACCGGCGTCTCGGCGGTCTCCGGCTTCGAGCGCAGGAGCTCCAAGGCGGCGAAGCCGTCCATGTCCGGCATCACCAGGTCGAGGACCACCAGGTTGGGACGGAAGGTGGCGAGGGTGAGCCCCGCCTCGAAGCCGCTCGCTGCCAGCTCCACCTGGTAGCCAGCCCCGCTCAGCACCGCCTGCAGGAGCTCCCGCTCGTCCGGATCGTCATCGACCACCAGGATCCGGGTCGGACCGTGGTCCTCCTGGAGCTCCTCCGGGATGGGGATCTGGTACTTCTCCAGGAAGTCGAGGAGGTCTTCGCGCGCGATCCGGCGATGGCCTCCCGGCGTCTTGTGCGCCTTGAGGCGGTTCGCCTTGACCCAGTTGACGATGGTGGGCAAGGAGACGCCGAGCAATCTGCTCGCCTCGAACGTCGTGAAAAATCTCGCCATGCGAAGCCTTCTCTGCTCCCCCAAGTATAAAAATAAAGAATGGATCAAGCGTAAGGGTCGCTGAGCCGATCCGTCAAGATTTTGGAGAATTCCGCCAATTATGGGCGGTTCGCGCGGCCCAGAGCAGGGCCTCGTGGTTCCCGGCCGGACCGAGGATCGGAGAGTCCACGATCCCCTTCACCTCGAGGCCCAGGGACTCGCAGACCGCTGCGATGCGATCGATCGCCTCCTGCCGCTTCGCGGGATCCCGCACCACCCCGCCCTTCCCAACGTCCTGGGGACCCACCTCGAACTGCGGCTTGACCAGCATCACCATCTCGCCCCCCGGGCGGAGGAGCTGGGTCGCGGCGGGCAGGACCAGGGCCAGCGAGATGAAGGAGAGGTCCATCACCGCCAGGTCGAAGGCCTCCGCTCCCAGGAGCTCGAGGGTCACGTGGCGCGCGTTCTGCCGCTCGAAGAGGTGGACCCGGGGGTCCTGCCGCAGCTTCTCGTGGATCTGGCCGTAGCCCACGTCCACGGCCCAGACCGCCACCGCTCCCCGCTGCAGGAGCAGATCGGTGAAGCCGCCGGTGGAGGCCCCCAGGTCGACGCAGCGCGTGCCCCGGGGGTCGATCCCGAACTCGTCCAGGGCGCCCTCCAGCTTGAGCGCCCCGCGGGAGACGTAGCGCAGCCCCTCCCCCTTGAGTCGGATCGGAAGCGAAACATCCACGAGCTGGCCTGGCTTGTCGATCCGATGATCCCCGGCCAGGACCTCGCCCGCCATCACCAGCGCCTGGGCGCGGGCGCGGCTCTCGGCGAAGCCGCGCTCCATCAAGAGCCTGTCGATGCGTTCCTTCTTCGCCATGCGCCTCTTGCCAATCCGCGCCTCCGGCTGCGTCCCCGCCGAAGCGAAGACGCCCGGCCCGCGAGGTCCGCGGGGGCTCTCAGCCCGCCTGCGCGCCGCGCTTCAGGGTGGAGATCCCCAGGACCTTCCGCGCAGCGGCGGCGATGCCGACGGCGTCGATCCCGAAGCGGGCCTTCTGCTTCTCCG
>Ga0180215_1001067_pt1 | contig 31292 bp, 27 predicted proteins | sample eDN3rd37CBELigBY_FD_128871 | JGI IMG/M metagenome (GOLD analysis project Ga0180215, IMG submission 128871) | Enriched backyard soil microbial communities from Emeryville, California, USA - eDNA 3rd pass 37_C BE-Lig BY (version 2) (version 2) | ecosystem: Environmental > Terrestrial > Soil >...
AGCGCGTTCGGGTCGCGGTCATGGTCATGCGCATAGAGGTGCTCCATCAGTTCCGTCGGCGGGATCACCCGCCCCGCATGGTGCATGAGGTAGTTCAGACAGCGGTATTCCAACGGCGAGAGGTTGACGGGCACCTCGTCGACCGTCACCCGCATCTTGCGGGTGTCGAGCGCGACCGGCCCTGAGATAAAGATCGGTGCGGACCGGCCGGCGGCGCGGCGCAGCAGCGCGCGCACCCGGGCCAGCAGTTCCTCCATGGCGAACGGCTTGGCAAGATAGTCGTCGGCGCCGGCATCGATGCCCTCGACCCGCTCCGCCCAGGCGCCGCGCGCGGTGAGGATCAGGACGGGAAGGTCGCGTCCGGCCGCGCGCCACCGCCGCAGCACGGCAAGTCCGTCCATCTTCGGCAGGCCGAGATCGAGGATGGCGAGATCATAGTCTTCCGTGTCGCCGCGGAACCAGGCGTCTTCGCCATCCCCCGCCTGATCGACGGCATAGCCAGCATTTTCAAGAACAGCCGCAACCTTGCGGGAGATGCGGGGATCGTCCTCGACGAGCAGGATGCGCATCAGTGACCCTCCCGCTTGAGGATCTGCGCGGTGGCGGCATCGACATAGACCTCCCACAGGCGCCCGGCCGGATCGATCACCTTGAACTCGTAGACCCAGCGCTCGCGCTTGCGCTCGAACTCCACGCCGACGACCTCGCCGCCGAGGTCTGAGCGGACCCGTGTCAGGATCTCTGCCAGCGCAAGTGCTTCGCCGCTCTGGACAGCGCGGCGGGCCTGGTCATAGTCGCGGTCCGCTCTGGCGACAGGCGGCAGCAGGGCTGCGGCGAGGCCGAGGACGATCATGGCGCGGCGGGTCTTGCTCATGGGGCGAGGATGCTCCCGCGCACCTGACAATTCGCTGACATGGATCAACAGCCGGCCGAAAGCGGCAGGTCCCTAATGTGGCTCCCATCGATCCGGATACGCCGTTCGGATCGGGACAACAGGAGACCGACATGCGCACGATCATCATGACGTCAGCCCTTCTCGCCGCAGGCCTTGCAACCCCGGCCCTGGCGGATGGACCCGACAGCCGCTGCGCTCCCCGTGCCGCCGGGCGCGTCGTCGCGACAAGCGAGATGAGCAGGAAACTCGAAGACCTCGGCTACCGTGTCGACCGGATCAAGGCAGAGGATGGCTGCTATGAGATCCAGGCGGTCAATAATAGCGGCTTCCCGATCAAGGCCGTCTACACCCAGGCCACGGCCGAACTCATCCGGGCGCAGCTTCGCTGAGCGGAAACACGAATCGGATATCGAACGAAGAAACAGGAGATCCAATCATGGCCACGAAGAAAAAGCTTGCCGCCGCCGTGCTCGTACTCGGCCTGGGAGCCGGGCTGACCGGAGGTCTTTCTGCGACTGCTCTGCATGGCCACGACGGGCAGGGGGCACCCGCCATGGAGCTGCGGCTCAACAACGGCCGGAAGTGGCAGACGGACGCGCTCCTCAGGGTGGGGATGAGCGAGATTCGAGACGTGATGCATGCCTCCCTGCCAGCGATCCACTCGGGCCAATACAGCGCGGCCGACTTGTCCACGCTCGGTGACTGGGTGCAGGAGAGGGTCGACGTCGTGGTAGCGAACTGCAAACTGCCCGAGGAGGCGGACGTCCAACTCCATGTCGCACTGGCGCAGATCCTCGACGGCATCGATACGATGAAGGAGGAGGGCGGGCAGGAACTGGGCGCAGCAGCCATCGTGCAGGCGCTGAACGCCTATGGCGACCACTTCGATCATCCAGGCTGGAAGCCGCTGGAGGATTGATCACGGGGCGTCGCTGAGGAGATCGGGGCAGTCCTCGGTTGACCCTGATCAATGACATGAAACGGGGGGGGAGAATGTCTGCTGCGTGGGAACTCGAAAGCAGATAGGGACTGGCTGCCCTGAAGGAGCGCCCGATGGGGCACATCAAGATTGCATTCTGGGGCTCCTTGGCCCTGCTCGCCGGCCTCTGGTTTCTCGCCGATCCGGTTGCCCTGCTGGCCAACGGTTTCTTCGCCCTGCGCGGGTCGATGGTCCAGCTCAGCGGCATTCTGGCCATGGGCTGCATGAGTCTGGCAATGGTCCTCGCCCTGCGCCCGCGCTGGCCCGAGCGCTGGCTCGGCGGCCTCGACAAGATGTACCGCCTGCACAAGTGGTTCGGCATCGGCGGCCTTGTCCTGGCAATCGTGCATTGGCTGTGGTCGCAGGGTCCCAAATGGGCCGTCGGGTTCGGCTGGCTGGAGCGGCCGGCCCGGGGAGCGAGGCCTGCCGTGGACAATGCGCTCCAGCAGTTCCTGCTGACGCAGCGCGGCGCCGCGGAGGGCATCGGCGAGTGGGCGTTTTATGCCGCCATGCTGCTCATCATTGTGGCGCTGGTGCGCTGGATTCCCTATCGGCTGTTCTACAAGACCCACCGCCTGATCGCGGTCGCCTATCTGGTCCTGGTCTTCCATGCGGTCGTGCTGATCCAGTTCGATTATTGGATGACGCCGCTGGGTGTGCTCATGGCCGCGATGCTGGCCTGGGGAACGGTCGCGGCCGTGCTGGTCCTGTTTCGCCGCGTCGGAGCCGGCCGTAAGGTCGAGGGACGGATCGCAAGCCTGCATTATTATCCGGAGCTGCGCGTCCTGGAGGGCGTCTTCGACCTCTCGGCCGGCTGGCCACCGGGCTGGCCAGGGCATACCGCCGGGCAGTTCGCCTTCGTGACCTCGGATACTTCCGAGGGACCTCACCCGTTCACCATCGCTTCCGCCTGGAACCCGGCCGTGCATCGGCTTACCTTCATCGCCAAGGAACTCGGCGATTTCACCCGCACCCTGCAAGAGACGGCGTATGTCGGCCAGCCCGTGGTGGTGGAGGGGCCTTACGGCTGCTTCACCTTTGACGACCACGCTCCACGGCAGATCTGGGTGGGCGGCGGGATTGGCATCACGCCTTTCATCGCCCGCATGAAACAGATCGCCCGGGAGCGGCAGGCGGCGGCGGGCACGTCCGCACGGCAGGAGATTCACCTGTTCCATTCGACGGCCGAGTACAGCGAGGAGGCTATCGCCAAGCTGACGGCCGACGCGGCCGCTGCTGGCGTCCACCTGCACGTCCTCCACGACAAGCGCGACGGCCGCCTGACCGGCGAGCGCATCCGTGCCGAGGTGCCGGGCTGGAGCGAGGCCAGCATCTGGTTCTGCGGACCGCCCGGATTCGGAGAGGCGCTGCGGCGGGATTTTGCGAGCCACGGGCTGAAAGTGGACCAGTACTTCCACCAGGAACTCTTCGCCATGCGTTGAGCCGGTCCTTTGAGCGGATCTTAACCGCAGAGCAGATCGAAGCAGCGTATCCTCCCTGGAGCCGGACACCCATTTCCCTCGCTTCAGAACGCTCTCGGGGGATCCTTTGCTGTGGAGGGCTCCCATCCAGCGGTGAGGCGGCCCACCATGTCTTGGAATGCGACTTAATGGTCGGGATCCTTCGCGAAGGGCCATTATGGCGAGCGGTCATGAGCACCGCTCCAACAGGTCGAACACATGGCCGCACCGACCCACCTTGCAGACGCGTTCAACAAAAACCCTTGCCAACAAGGAGCCGTCCACACATGGCGCAAGTCGGACCCTGGCATTCTCAAAACGCGATTTAGATTTGTTGCTCAAACGAAAGCGCGAGTTTGCTCCGCGTTGGGTGGACAAACACGGAGAAGCGATTCTGGTCGGTTTCTATCGCAAGGTCCGTTGCGGCGACCAGATCCGAGCTGAAGGCAACCATTTCGAAATGCGGGCCGAATGTGGGTTGAGCTCGCCGCAAGTACCGATTTACGAAGTTTTACAGCTACTTATTCTGGCGATTGGCGGTGAGGGTGGGATTCGAACCCACGGAACCCTTGCGGGTTCGCTGGTTTTCAAGACCAGAGCCTTAAACCACTCGGCCACCTCACCAAACTTAGTCTCAGCCTTAGGGCAAATTTAAAAGGGTTTTCAAGACCGCTGCCTTAAACCACTCGGCCACCCCGCCGGAGACGCGCCGGAGCCCGTAAGGGCTTGGCTCCAAGGTTCTCTAAGACTGCAACCCCGCCGCCGTCAACTTGAATGGGAGAAACCGGTCGACGAGGCAGTGCGCGCCGCCCCGGGCACCTTGTTCGCCAAGCCTCGCCTTGCCCCGTCCGTGATCCGCGGGGTGCTCCAGGAATACTCGGTGTTTCGGGCCACGATAAGAAATTGATGGGCCATAGGGAGGATCGCTACTTGTATTATCCAAGGACAATCAGCTTAAAAAGCTGAAGCGTGAGGAACTCGATATTCAAGACTATTCCGTTGCGGAAGGCCTATATATCGTCAAATCTTCCTGAACGGAAGGTACTGCTGCGGCGCGAGGGCACTATTAACAAATCAGTATCTTTTCAATTGACAAGCGGGGCCGTTTAACGGTTTTTTAGGGCGACAAAAGCACTTTGGTTGGCTGTCCGGGGGCGAGTTCTGGCGCCGCCATGCGCAGTGCGAAAAAGGGGATGCGAAACACCATGCATTGTGATCGCGCTGAAGCGAAAGGTGGCCGGGTGGGGCTTCGATCCCTCGACGGCAAAGCGCTCATCCGGGTTGCGGGCGTCACGGCGATCGCACTGACGGTCGCCAATTGCTCCTCGAATGTTCGGGGCGGGATTGATCCCAAATACGGCGTCGCGCCGAGCCCGAAGGTCGTGGCCGACGGCCAGCCGATTCCCAAGGGCGGCGGACGCAGCATGGTGGGTAAGCCCTATGTGGTTGCCGGCCGGACCTATGTGCCGACCGAAACGCCCCGGCCCGTCGAAGGGCTCGCGTCCTGGTACGGCTCCAATTTCCATGGCCGCATGACCGCCAACGGCGAGATCTTCGACCGCGATTCGATCGCCGCTGCCCATACGACCATGCCGCTTCCCAGCTACGCGCGGGTCACGAATCTCCAGAACGGGCATTCCATGATCGTTCGCGTGAATGACCGGGGGCCGTTCCACGGCAACCGGGTCATCGACGTGTCCGAGCGTGCCGCGGCGGCCCTCGGCTTCCACCGTCAGGGGACCGCGCGCGTCCGTGTCGAGTATGTCGGCCGCGCGTCGACCAATGGCAGCGACGACCGGATTCTGCTCGCCAGCCTTCGTACCGATGGCCAGCCCGCGGCCCTGACGAACGCGGCTCCGACCATGATCGCCCAGGCGACCCCGCGTCCAGCCAATGCGCCGCGGCAGACAATCGGCATCAGCGCCTACGAACCCGAGGACGAACTCCAGGCCACGCCTGCCGCTCCCCGGCAATTCGCCTCGTCCACGCTTCCCATCCGGGGCGGCGTGCCCTTGCCGCCCGAGCGTCCCTTCGACCTGGGCACGATCCCCGGCGCGAGCAGCCCTGGCATGTCCCTGAGCTCTGCGGCGCCGAAGGCGCTTCCGCCGTCGCGCCCGGTCGTGGCCGGCCTCTATTATGCCCCGCCGGAGCCTGCTCGCGGCGGATTCCAGAAGAGCAGCAGCTTCAGCAACCTGGATCAGTCGAAGTTCGTTCTTCGCTGACAATCGAGGGCGAGAGGCGGGAAGGGACCCGCCTCCAACTCTGCCGTGTGCGGACGCACAGCTTATCTTAACGTAACGTTGATTTGCCATTGACGCGCTACAGATTCAGGCTCTCCTAACGGAAGAGTTTGGATCCCTTATGATGCGTCAGTTGATGTCCGCCCGCTTGCTCTCGGTTGCCTTTCTGTTCCTTGCAGCGCTGGCTGCAACCTGGGTTGTTCCGCCTGAGGCGCAGGCACAGGCATTCCAGACCAGCGCTCCCACGGCAATCCTCATAGACGCCGACAGCCATGCCGTTCTCTATGAGAAGAACGCCGACGAGCTGACGGCCCCGGCCAGCATGGCCAAGACCATGACGGCGGAGATCGTCTTCAACGAGTTGAAGAGCGGGCGCCTTTCCTTCGACAGCACGTTCACGATTTCCGAGAACGCGTGGCGCCGGGGTGGGGCAGGGTCGGGCGGCTCCTCCATGTTCGCCCAGGTTCACAGCACGATCCGCCTGGAGGACCTGCTGCGGGGCCTCATCATCCAGTCCGGGAACGACGCGGCCATCGCCCTCGCCGAGGGTATCGCCGGCACGGAGGAGAACTTCGCCAGGCTCATGAACGAGCGTGCGCGCGCCATCGGCCTGACCAAATCGACGTTCCGCAATGCGACCGGATATGGCCATCCGGAGCAGAAGGTGACCGTGCGGGACCTGGCGAAGCTCGCCATTCATATCGTCGAAACCTATCCCGATCTCTACAAGCTCTTCGGGGAGCGCGAGTTCACCTGGAACAAGATTCGCCAGCAGAACCGGAATCCCCTGCTGGCCATGGATATCGGCGCGGATGGGCTGAAGACCGGCAATATCGATGAATCCGGCTATGGCCTGATCGGATCCGCCGTGCAGAACGGGCAGCGTCTGGTCGTCGTGGTCAATGGGCTGAAGACCGCCAGGGATCGGGCCAATGAGGCGCGAAAGCTCCTGGATTGGGGCTTCAGGGCATTCGAATCCCGCGAACTCTTCGCCGAAGGTCAGGTCGTGGGCGAGGCGCAGGTCTTCGGCGGCAGCAAGCGCTCCCTGCCGCTTGTGTCCATGAAGCCAATTCGTGTACTGGTGCCCCGTGGAGACGGCGAGCGGGTGACGGCTCGCATCATCTACACCGGTCCCTTGACGGCTCCTATCCAGAAGGGGGCCGAAGTGGCCCGGCTTCAGGTCAATCGTGGTGAGATGCAGGCGCTCGAAATGCCGCTTTATGCCAATGAGGATATCCAGGAAGGCACCCTGAGCCAGCGCGCTCTGGATGGGCTGCTGGAATTCGGAACGGGCTGGGTGCGGCGCGCCTTTTCGAGTGTCATCGAAAGAATTTGATGGCAGGTCGGTTCATTACCTTCGAAGGAGGGGAGGGCGCAGGCAAGTCGACCCAGATCGCAAGGCTCAAGGCCCGGCTGGAGCAGCTTGGTCACCCGGCGCTCGTCACCCGGGAGCCTGGCGGCTCGCCTCTGGCGGAGGAGATCCGCGCCTTCATTCTGGAAGGCCATGCCAAACCTCTGGGACCTTTCGCCGAGGCCCTGCTGTTTGCCGCCGCCCGCATCGATCATCTCGACAAAACCATCGTGCCTGCCCTCAAGGAGGGCAAGACCGTCCTCTGCGATCGCTTTGCCGATTCCACCCGCGCCTATCAGGGCTCCTCGGGCATGGTCGCCCCCTCCCTGATCGACGATCTCGAACGGGTGGCCCTGGCAGGCACCAGGCCTGACCTGACGTTCATTCTGGACCTGCCGGCCGAAGTGGGACTGGCCCGCGCCGGAGCGAGGCGAGCCCGAAAGGGCGAAGGCGCGGACCGGTTCGAGGACGAGGACATCGCCTTTCACCAATCCCTGCGCCAAGCCTTCCTGGCGATTGCCAAGGCCGCTCCTCAGCGCTGCGCCGTCATCAATGCCGATCAGCCGGCGGACGAGGTCGAGGCGGCGATCTGGGCGACCTTGCGCGAGCGGATTCCCGCTTTGACCGAACGCGCCGAAAGGCCCCTCGATGTCGCGTGACGCACAGGAAGCTGTGGAACCCGATCAGTTCGACGGGGCGCCGCACCCCCGAGATCAATTCGCCTTTTTCGGGCATCGGGAAGGCGAGGGGGCCTTCATCGAAGGCCTGCGCAGCGGACGGCTCCATCATGCCTGGCTCATCGGCGGCCCGCAGGGGATCGGCAAGGCGACCCTGGCGTACCGGCTCGCCCGGGCCGTACTCTCTCCGCAAAAGGCGAAGGATCCCTCGCTCGACAATCTCGACGTCTCGCCCGATGCGGGGGTGGCCCGGCAGGTCTCGGCCCTGTCGCATCCCAACCTTTCCGTCCTCCGGCGGGCCCCGGCCACGGACAAGAAGGCCGCCTCGACGACCATTCCGGTGGATGCCGTCCGCAAGGCCCTGAACATGTTCGGCTCCACGGCCGCCGATGGAGGCTACCGGGTCTGCATCGTCGACAGCGCCGAGGACCTGACGGTTTCGAGCGCCAATGCGCTCCTGAAAGTGATCGAGGAGCCTCCACCGCGCTCCCTGTTCCTCATCGTCAGCCATGCCCCTCAACGGGTCCTGCCGACCATCCGCTCCCGTTGCCGGCGCCTGCTCCTGCGGCCCCTGGACCATGACCAGATCAGGGCCGCCATTCGTTCCCTTGGAGCCCCATGGACGGAGGTGCCGGACGAATTGCTCGATCAGGCCCTGCCCTACGGCGAGGGCTCGGTCCGGCGGACCCTCGAATTGCTGGATGCGGACAAGTTCGCCTTCATCGAGCAGGTCACGCGACTCCTCGACGGGCTGCCGCGGACCGATGCCAAGCAGATCTACGCACTGGCGGAGGCGCTCTCGAAGCGGGATGCGGAGGACAGCTACGAGCTCGCCCTGGAAACGATCGAGCGCTGGGTTTCGGCGAAGCTGTACGAGCATGCCGCCTTGGGGCCGGCACGCCTTGCGCCTTTGGTAGAGGTATGTGAGAAGATGGCCCGGACGGCTCGCGAGATCGACGTGTTCAACCTCGACCGGCGGCCATTCATCCTGACGCTGTTCGACGACCTAGCTCACGCGGTTCGGCGGGCAACGTGATCACGCGTCGGGTCCGTTTACGAGATTTCAGAGTTTTCAAGGTTTCGTCATGGCCGTAAAGCAGAAATTCTATATCACGACGGCGATCTCGTATCCGAATGGCGCGCCGCATATCGGCCATGCCTACGAGGTTGTCGCATCCGATGCGATCGCCCGCTTCAAGCGCATCGACGGCTATGACGTGTTCTTCATGACGGGCACGGACGAGCACGGTCTCAAGATCCAGCAGACGGCCGACCGGAACAACACGACGCCCAAGGCCTTCGTCGACGAGATGGCCGCGAAATTCCGCGCCATGGCGGACCGGCTGGACTGCTCCTACGACCGCTTCATCCGCACCACCGATGCGGACCACCTGCCCTCGACCCAGGAGCTGTGGCGCCGGATGCAGGAGAAGGGTGACATCTACCTCTCCAAGTATTCCGGCTGGTACTCGGTGCGTGACGAGGCCTATTACGACGAAAGCGAGCTCACGAAGCAGCCCGACGGCAGCTGGCGCGCCCCCACGGGCACGCCGGTCGAGTGGATCGAGGAGGAGAGCTACTTCTTCCGCCTGTCCGCCTACCAGGACCGCCTGCTGGCGCATTATGCGGCCAATCCGGACTTCATCGGGCCGGACACCCGCCGCAACGAGATCACCAGCTTCGTCCGCTCCGGCCTGCAGGACCTTTCGATCAGCCGCACCACCTTCAACTGGGGCCTGCCGGTCCCGGGCGATCCGAAGCACGTGATGTATGTGTGGATCGACGCGCTCAACAATTATCTGACCGGCTGCGGCTTCCCGAACGAGAACGATCCGCGCTGGCATTACTGGCCCGCCGATGTGCACATCATCGGCAAGGACATCGTTCGGTTCCACACGGTCTATTGGCCGGCCTTCCTCATGTCGGCGGATCTGCCCTTGCCCAAGCGCGTGTTCGGCCACGGCTTCCTGCTCAACAAGGGCGAGAAGATGTCGAAATCGGTGGGCAACGTGGTCGATCCCTTCGACCTCGCGGACACCTACGGCGTCGATCAGATCCGTTATTTCTTCATGCGCGAGGTGCCGTTCGGCCAGGACGGCAACTACTCGCATGAGGCGATCGTCAACCGCATCAACGCGGATCTGGCGAACGATCTCGGCAATCTGGCTCAGCGCTCGCTGTCGATGATCGCGAAGAACTGTGGCGCCGCCGTGCCGGAGCCCGGTGCGTTCGCGCAGGCCGACCAGGACATCCTCTGGCTCGCGGACGCGCTGCCGGAGAAGGCGAGGGCGAGCATGAAGGATTTTGCCGTCCATACCACCCTCGCCGAGATCTGGGCCGTGGTGGCCGAGGCGAACCGCTATTTCGCGTCCCAGGAGCCCTGGGTGCTGCGCAAGAGCGATCCGGCCCGCATGAACACGGTGCTCTACGTCACCGCGGAGGTCCTGAGGGCCGTCGGCATCCTGGCCCAGCCCTTCGTGCCCACGGCCGCGGCCAAGCTTCTCGATCTTTTGTCCGTTGCTCCCGAGAACCGGGTTCTGGCGGCCGTGGGACCCGAGCACCGCCTGGCGGCGGGCACGCCCCTGCCGCAACCGGCGCCGATTTTCCCGCGTTATGTGGAGGCGGAAGAATCGTGACGCTTCCGCTTTGACAGGCCCGGTCGGGCCTTCAGCGGAAGTGTAAGATGTACTCGACGTTCATGTTCGCAACCGGGATCGAGAACAGCATCCCGACCATCAACGACGGCCGCACACGCATCGATCAGATGGAGAAGTGCGGCCATTACGAACATTGGATGACCGACTTCGACCTTCTGGACGAGCTGGAAATCCGAACCCTGCGCTATGGGCCTCCCCTGCACAGGACCTTCCTCGGCCACGGGCGCTACGACTGGTCCTTTGCCGACATGACCTTCGGGGAACTCGAGCGCCGCAACATCATCCCGATCGCGGACCTGTGCCATTTCGGCGTCCCAGACTGGATCGGCAATTTCCAGAATCCCGATTTTCCAAGACTTTTCGCAAGTTACGCCGAAGCCTTTGCGAAACGCTTCCCCTGGGTGCAGCTCTACACGCCGATCAACGAGATGTTCGTCTGCGCCACTTTCTCGGCGGCCTATGGGTGGTGGAACGAGCAGTTGAGGAGTGACAGGGCCTTCGTCACGGCTCTGAAGCACATCGTGAAAGCCAACGTTCTCGCCATGGAGTGCATCCTCAAGGTCCGCCCCGATGCGCTTTTCATCCAAAGCGAGTCCTCGGAATATTTCCATGCGGAAAATCCCGCCGCCATCAAGCCCGCCGAGATCATGAATGCGCGGCGGTTCCTGTCCCTCGACCTCAATTACGGACGCCGCGTCGACTCGGAGATGTACGAATTCATGATGGACAACGGGATGACCCGGGACGAGTACCATTTCTTTCTCAACCGCTCGTCGCTACGCCATCACTGCATCATGGGAAACGATTACTACGTCACCAATGAGCACCGGGTGAAGGAGGACGGATCGTCGATGGCCGCCGGCGACGTGTTCGGCTATGACGAGATCACGCGCCAGTATTATGAACGCTACCGGCTGCCCGTCATGCATACCGAAACGAACCTGATGGAGGGCCCGACCGGCGAAGAGGCCGTCAATTGGCTCTGGAAGCAATGGGCCAATGTTCTTAGGGTCCGTAACACCGGCGTGCCGATCGTCGGCTTCACCTGGTACTCCCTGACCGACCAGATGGACTGGGACGTTGCCCTGCGTGAAGAGAACAACCGCGTCACGCCTGTCGGGCTCTATGATCTCGATCGGAACATGCGCCCCGTCGGACGCTGCTACAAGCAGCTGATCCACGATTGGTGCGACGTGCTTCCGGCTCAGAGCGTATGCCTGACAGTGCCGGTCATCTGGCCGCACGACAAGAACGAGCTCACCGTCCGCAGGCATCAGGAGCGGCTCCGGCAAATGCGGCACAAGGAAGCCCGCGAGGACGACGAGCCTGCGGCGACGACCCAGGAGGTCCGTCGCTAGACGAACCCGGCATTCCGATCTATGCACCTCACACAGTTAACAGCCTCGGAGGAGGGCGCTTTCACCGATGTTGGTCGACAGCCATTGCCATCTGGACTTCCCGGATCTTCAGACCCGCCTGCCCGCGATTCTGGAGGCGGCTCAGGCCGCCGGCGTCCACCGACTGGTGACGATCTCGACCCATGTCGCCCGCTTCGAGACCTACAGGTCTCTGGCAGAGGCGCATGGCAACGTCTTTTTCAGCATCGGAACCCACCCGCATAACGCCGCCGAGGAACCGGATGTGCCGGCCGAGCGCCTGGTGGAGTTCTCCGCTCATCCGCGATGCATCGCCATCGGAGAAGCGGGCCTCGACTATCACTACGACAAGAGCCCCAGGGATGTGCAGCGGACGGTCTTCCGGACCCATATCGAAGCCGCGCGAGAGAGCGGCTTACCTTTGGTCATCCATGCACGAAGCGCGGACGAGGACATGATCGAGATCCTGTCCGACGAGATGAGGCGAGGGCGGTTCGACGCGATTCTGCACTGTTTCTCGTCGGGGGAGAAGCTGGCTCGGATCGGCGTCGAGCTTGGGCTCCATGTCTCCTTTTCGGGCATTCTGACATTCAAGAACTCGGAGGACATCCGACGGATCGCGGCCGGTGTCCCTCATGACCGGCTTCTCGTCGAGACGGATGCGCCCTACCTCGCTCCCGTGCCGTTTCGCGGCAAGACCAACGAACCGGCCTATGTGGCCCACACGGCGCATGTGCTGGCCGAGGTCATCGGTGTGACGGACCAGGAGATTGCCCGGATCACGACCGACAATTTCTACCGCTTGTTTTCCAAGGCCGCACAGGCCGATCAATGGCAGGCGCGGGCGTCATGACGTTGAAATTAACCATCCTGGGCTGCGGTTCTTCGGCGGGGGTTCCGCGTGTGGGTGTCGGCTGGGGCGCATGTGATCCGGATAATCCGAAGAACCGGCGCAGGCGCTGCTCGGTTCTCGTCGAGAAAACCACGGCGGATGCCACAACCAGCGTCCTGGTGGACACGACGCCGGATTGCCGTGACCAGCTGCTCGGGGCCGATGTGAGGCGCCTGGACGCGGTCCTGTATACGCATGAGCATGCAGATCATATCCACGGCATCGACGACCTGCGTCCGCTGGCGATCGTCATGCACAAGCGCATCCCGGTCTATGCCGACCGGATGACCGCCGAGCTGCTTATGATGCGGTTCGGTTATTGCTTCGAGACGCCGGCCGGCAGCGGCTATCCGCCCATCCTCGAAATGCGCCATCTGGCGCCGGGTATCATGACCCGTGTGGCCGGGCCGGGCGGCGCGCTGGAGGCGATGCCGTTCAGGATGATCCATGGGGACATCGAGGCCTTGGGCTTCCGGTTCGGAAACGTCGCCTATGCGCCGGACGTGAGTTCGATGCCCCAGGAGAGCCTGAGATACCTCGAAGACCTCGAGGTGCTGATCATCGACGCCTTGCGCTACACGCCGCATCCGACGCATTTCTCGGTGGCCGAGGCCCTGGAGCTGATCGGGAAGGTCAGGCCGCGACGCGCCATCCTCACGAACCTGCATACGGATCTGGATTACGAGACCCTGCGCGGGGAACTGCCGCCGCACATCGAGCCGGCCTATGACGGGCTGCAGGTCGAGATATCGTAGCTTATGCCGAGCGGCTGCTTTGCGGCTGCTTTCGGTGTGGGCCATCTATGAGACGTCCAGGAACCCTGAGGACCTATCAGCATAAGTTCCATAATATATCTTATGCGAAATAGATACAGGGGTGAAAGGGGAAGCCTTGAACCTGCTCCCTCTTTCAGTCCCATGGCGGTGTCTAGCGACCGGCCGTTTCGTCGACGGCTGTCCAGGTATGGGTGATCTTGGCGGTCGCTCCCAGCATGATGGAAGCTGAGCAATATTTCTCCTTGGAGAGTTCGATGGCCCGCTCGACCTTCGCGGGCGCCAGATTGCGGCCCCTGACCCGGTAATCGACATGGATCGTCGTGAAGACCTTGGGATCCGTCTCAGCGCGCTCGCCGCTCACCTCGACCTCGCAATCGGTCACGTCCTCGCGCCCCTTGCGCAGGATCTGGACGACGTCGAAGGCCGTGCAGCCGCCCAGGCCAATGAGCAGCATCTCCATGGGCCGGATGCCCAGGTTGCGGCCGCCATATTCCGGCGCTCCGTCCATGACGACGGTGTGCCCGCTGCCGGATTCCCCGACAAACATCATTCCATCGACGAGCTTAACCCGAGCCTTCATGTTTTTCGCCTCCTGATCATCTGGCACTTTGATCATCTTTTGTCCTGATTCCCCACATGAATCGGGCTATGAAGCCCACGGAAAAACGAGGAAATCCCGGATGAAGCCTTCTTCTGACATCGCGCGGCTCCTGGAGATCATGGCGGCCTTGCGGACCCCTGAGACGGGCTGCCCCTGGGATCTGGATCAGGATTTCGCATCCATCGCTCCTTACACGCTCGAAGAAGCCTATGAGGTGGTGGATGCCATCGAGCGCGGCGATCTGGCGGATCTCAGGGACGAGTTGGGTGATCTGCTGCTCCAGGTCGTCTTCCATGCCCGGATGGCGGAAGAAGCGGGGGCCTTTGCCTTTCCGGACGTGGTGGAGGCCATCACCCGCAAGCTCATCCGCCGCCATCCGCATGTGTTCGGAGAAGCCAAGGACCTGTCGCCCGAGCAGGTCAAAAGTCTCTGGGACGAGATCAAGCGGCAGGAAAAGGCAGAGCGGCGGCTGACGCGCGAGACGATGGGGTTGTCGCCGGAGGCACACGAGGCCGGTTTCCTCGGTGGCATTCCGATCGCCCTGCCCGCCTTGACCCGCGCTCAAAAGCTCACCGCCAAAGCAGCGAAGGTCGGATTCGACTGGCCCGATGCCGAACAGGTTATCGACAAGATCCATGAGGAACTGGAAGAGGTTAAGGAGGCATCTTCAACCGGAGAACGAGATCGCATCGAGGATGAGATCGGCGACCTCCTGTTCTCGGTGACCAATCTCGCCCGGCATTTCGGCATCGATCCGGAGACGGCCCTGCGGCGAACCAACGCCAAATTCGAACGCCGCTTCGGGGCTGTCGAGGGCGCTCTGATGAAGCAGGGGCGGCAGCTGAGCGAAGCCTCCCTCGAAGAGATGGAAGAGCTTTGGGTCCAGGCCAAGCTCGCCGAGCGAGACGCCTAGATCACCCGGGCGTTAGGGAAACGGTTCAGGAACCTGGGCTCCTTGCCCTGCACCAGCCGGACCTGGAGGAGGGTGTGTCCGTTCTCCACGGTTCTCCGCTCGAGGATCTCCGTATTCTCATGGAGCCATGCGAGGCCCTGTCCGTCCTCTGGAGGGACATCGACCTCGTAGCTCCGCCGACCCATGGCGAGGTGCTGCTCGATGGTTTCGAGGAGTTCGGGCACCCCCTCCCCGGTCAGGGCCGAGATCAGGATCGGTCGCCGCTCGGCGCCGGTCCGATGAGACGCCGTTGCGAGCCGCTCGCGGTCTTCCGCCGAGAGCAGATCCGCCTTGTTCCAGACTTCGATGACCCTCCGAGTGTCGTCGGGATCGATACCGAGCTCCCGCAGGACCACTGCCACGTCGCCGGCCTGCGCCTCCGTCTCGCCGTGAGAAACGTCCCTGACATGGAGGAGGATATCGGCCTCGACCACGTCCTCGAGGGTCGCGCGGAAGGCTGCGACGAGCATGGTCGGCAGGTCGGAAATGAAGCCGACCGTATCGGACAGAATCGCCTTCTCGCCATGCGGAAGATCAATGGCACGGGTTGTCGGATCGAGGGTGGCGAACAGCATGTTCTCTGCCAGCACCTCGGCGCGCGTCATGCGGTTGAAGAGGGTCGACTTGCCGGCGTTGGTGTAGCCCACGAGGGCCACGATCGGATAAGGCACCCTCCTCCGGCTCGTCCGATGCAGGGAGCGGGTCTTGACCACGCTTTCGAGATCCCGCTCGATCCGGGTCATCCGTTCCTGGATCAGCCGGCGGTCCGCCTCGATCTGGGTCTCGCCCGGGCCGCCCAGGAAGCCGAAGCCGCCGCGCTGGCGCTCCAGGTGGGTCCACGAACGGACCAGCCGCCCCTTCTGATAAGACAGGTGCGCGAGCTCGACCTGAAGGGTGCCCTCCTTGGTGCGGGCGCGCCGTCCGAAGATTTCGAGGATCAGCCCGGTCCGGTCGATGACCTTGGCCCCCCAGGCCTTTTCGAGATTGCGCTGCTGCACGGGGCTGAGCGCGCAATCCATGACCACGAGACCGATCTCCTCGGCCCGGATCAGGGCAGCCAGCTCATCCACCTTGCCGCTTCCGATATAGGTGGCCGGCCGGGGCGAGGAGAGCGGCGCGATGAGCGAGCTGACCACGGTCAGGTCGATGGCCTGCGCAAGCCCCGAGGCCTCGTCCAGGCGGGCTTCGGGAGGACGAGGGTTGGAAGTCTCGGAATCCGCATTGCCGGAGGACGCCCGGCGTTTCCGGGTCAGATATGGCCCGACGACGAGCGTCCGCGTGCCGACCGCGACCTCCTTCTCAGGCTCGGCCAGCTCTGCGAGACGATGTTCCCCCGGAGTGCGCGGTTCAGTCACCTCAAGCCTTTTCGCCAGTCTCGTCGATCTGATCGAACAATTGGACGGGCTGTCCGGGCATGATGGTGGAAATAGCGTGTTTGTAAACCAGCTGGGAGTGACCGTCTCTGCGCAGGAGAACGCAGAAATTATCGAACCAGGTAACGACTCCCTGAAGTTTCACGCCGTTCACCAGGAATATCGTCAGGGGAATTTTCTGCTTCCGGACATAGTTGAGAAACGTGTCCTGCAGATTCTGCGCGCGATCGCCCGCCATTGAAGTTGCCTCGCCAGCCCATTGCCGCCGGTCTTGGCTATTGGGCCGCCTGTATATGGTTGTCCGCTATCGTGCGGTCGTCGACCGGCACGCCTATTACAGGGCGAAGTTGACCATTCGGCAAGAGGGTCTCTATCGATCTACCCACTCAGGAGCATATTTTCCCGTGGATGAACGCCGCAGGAGGCAAATTGCTCCTGCGGCTCAAGGCCCTAGCCGAGGGAAACAATCACTCCTGACTGCCGATTCCCAGCGACTTCAGCTTGCGGTGGAGCGCCGACCGCTCCATCCCGATGAATTCCGCCGTACGGGAGATATTGCCGCTGAAACGGGCGATCTGGGCCAGAAGGTATTCCCGCTCGAAGATCTCCCGCGCCTCACGCAACGGCAAGCTCATGAGTTTCTCGCCCCCTGCCCCGCCCGGGGTCGTCGGCACGAGCGTCCCGATCTCGGACGGGAGCATGTCCGCCGTGACCTCGGCCTCCGGATCGCCGGAGCTCAGAATCATCAGGCGTTCGACGTTGTTGCGCAACTGGCGGACATTGCCCGGCCAATCGTGAGACTGAAGGACCGCCATGGCGTCCTCCGCGATCCTGCGCCTGGGAAGGCCCGTGGTAGAGGAGATCTGATCCATGAAGAACTCGATGAGTTCCGGCACGTCCTCCCGCCTCTCGGCCAAGGACGGAACCCGAATGGGAATGACGCCAAGCCTGTGGAACAGGTCTTCCCGGAAGTTCCCGGCCGCGATCTCCGCCGGCAGGTCGCGGCTCGAGGAGGAGATGATCCGTACGTCCACATGCACCCGCGTCGTGCCGCCGACGCGCTGGAAGTTCTGGTCCACGAGAACCCGGAGAATCCGGTTCTGCGTTTCCCGCGGCATGTCGGCGATCTCGTCGATGTAGAGCGTACCGCCATGGGCCTCCTCGAGGGCACCGACACGGCGGCCGCCGCCCTCCCCGCCCTCGATGCCGAAAAGTTCGGCCTCCATGGTCTCCGGGGTGATGTTGGCGGCCGTCAGTACGACGAACGGACCATTGGCCCGCGCGGACATGCCGTGAATGGTGCGGGCCGTCAGCTCCTTGCCGGAGCCGGGAGCCCCCGTGATCAGGATCCGCGCATTCGTCGGTGCTGCCCGCTCCACCGCCTGCCGCAACTGGTTGATGACGATGGATTTGCCCGCGATTCGGCTCGCCTGGATCGAGCGGGAGCGCAGGTCACGCACCTCCCGCTTGAGGCGGGAGGCTTCGAGGGCCCGTTCGGCGACCAGGACGAGCCGGTCCGCCTTGAAGGGCTTCTCGATGAAGTCGTAAGCCCCGGCCTTGATGGCCGAAACGGCGGTTTCGATGTTGCCGTGGCCCGAAATCATCACGATGGGCAGGTCCGGATGCTGGGCCTTGACGATCTCCAGCACCTGGAGGCCGTCCAGGCGGCTGCCCTGCAGCCAGATGTCGAGAAAAACGAGATGCGGCCGCCGCGCCTCGATGGACGCCAGTGCCTCGTCGGAGGTTCCGGCCGTGCGGGTCCGGTGGCCCTCATCCTCAAGAATGCCGGCCACCAGCTCGCGAATGTCGACTTCGTCATCGACGACGAGAATATCAGCGCTCATAGGCTTGCTCTGTGAGTTTCGTTGCGTTCGGAGGCGGCAGGCGTCTCTTCCTCCGCAACCAGCTTCGTTTTGGGGATCCACATGCGCACTTGGCCACCCCGCCCTGCGGGATTGTCGACGAGGTCCATGCCTCCCCCATGGTCTTCCAGGATTTTCGCGACGATCGGCAGCCCCAGTCCCGTGCCGCCTTCCCGGGTGGTCATATAAGGCTCGAGCAACCGCTGCCGGCCTTCCACGGGAAAGCCTTTGCCGTTGTCGGTGACCGCCAGGATCAGGTAATCGGGATGCGTATCGTCCAATGTCACCGTGATCCGAGGCTGTCCACGCTCGTCTTCCGGCACCGCCGCAATGGCCTCCGTAGCATTCTTGACGATGTTCGTCACCGCCTGCGAGATCAGCCGCCGGTCGAAGGGCGCGATCACCTGCCCTTCGGGAAATTGATCGACGAACTCGATTTCGGGATGCGCGATCCGCATCATGAAGACCACTTGGCGGATCGTTTCGGATAGATCCTCCTGTCCGATGGTGGGCTTCGGCATGCGGGCGAAGGATGAGAACTCGTCGACCATCCGCTTGATGTCGTCGACCTGCCGCACGATCGTGTCGGTGCACTGGTCGAAGACCTCCCGGTCCGTGGTGATCACCTTGCCGTATTTCCTGCGGATGCGCTCGGCTGACAGTTGGATGGGAGTCAGCGGATTCTTGATCTCATGCGCGATCCGTCGCGCCACGTCGGCCCAGGCCGAGGTGCGCTGCGCCACCACGAGATCCGTGATGTCGTCGAGCGTGACGACGAGTTCCCGCTTGTCGTTCCGGGTCTGCTCGCTGGTGACGCGGACGTTGATGGTCCGCTCCCTTCCCTTGCGGGAGATCTGGATCTGATCCTGCATCAGGCGCTGGCGCCCCTGGATCATCTCGACGACGAGCCGATTGACCTCCGGCAGGACCTCGGTGATGGGGCGGCCGACTAGGTTCTCGCGCGGGGTCTGCAGCAGGGCCTCGGTGGAGGGGTTGACGATGGTGATCGTGCCTCGCGCGTTGATGCCGATCACGCCTGCGGACACACCGGCCAGGACGGCCTCCGTGAAGCGCCGCCTGCTGTCGATCAGCTCGCTCGCGGCCGTGAGACCGTCATGCTGCCGGCGCAGTTCGGACGTCATCTTATTGAAGGTCTCGCCCAGGTGGCCCAGGTCCCCCTCGCTGCGCTTGACCGGGACCTGAACATAAAAGTTTCCGGTCGCCACCTGATCGGTCGCATGGATGAGGCGTCGGATCGGGGCGACAAGGCGGTTGGCAAAGTTCAATCCGAACCAGATCGCGGAGAGGAGCACCGTCAGCGCGATGAGGGTGAACATGGACGCGAAGGCGAACTGAATGCCGGCCTTCTTCTGGTCGAAGGCCTCGTAATAGGCGACACCGGCCTCGGCGATGGGCGGAAACTCGATGGCGCCCGGGTCCACTTCCCGGGCGATATAGAGAATGCGCCCTTTGTGAGCCTCGAGCTTGAGGACCGAAACGACGATGTTTCCTGTCCGCGGGAACAGGCACCATGGCTCCTGGCTGTTGGCGTCCCTCAGGTCCGCGGCCGTCGGTTCGGGAATGCCTTCGAGCTTCTTGGACTCGATCTTCTCAACGACCGTGCCGTCCGGCTCCAGGATCATGGCCAGGGGAAAGCCCAGGGCGACCGAGCGGTAATTCATGTATTCGTGGAAGAGCCTTCGATCCGCATCGTACATGACCTTCGCGCGGTTCAGGTCGACCGCCATCAGGTTCGTTTCCCGGGCGAGCATCCGGCACTGCATCTCCCGGTAGGCCCGGGCGATCTCGACCGTGTTGTACATGAGCTCCCGGATCTTGCCCGTGAACCATGGGTCGAGGCCACGCTCCAGGGTGACCGTCGCCACGCCTGCCACGAGGATCGCCGGGAGAACGGCGACGAGGCTGAACAATCCGACGACGCGGACGTGAAGGCCCGCAGCAGCGGCCCCCGCCCGGTGCTCGCCGATGAGTTTCTTCGCCTGCCAGGCAACGATGCCGAGAAGCAGGGTGATCAGGAGCCCGTTGATGACGAACATCCCGATGACCACGTTGTTCGTCGGCAGGATCGGGGTTGCGCCGGACAGCACGAGAAAGGTCGTCAGGGCGGATCCCAGGGCGGCGAGCACGGCCGCATAGCCCAGCCAGCTCAGCCTGCCCTGTGCCGGTTCCGCTCCATGGCGCTGATCGTGAATGGTCTGCTCGGTCAAGACGTGAGGCCCCGCAAAACCGGGTGCCTTCTCCGCAGCACCCATTGGAGGGTGATGCACCAACACAACACTGTGGTCAAATTATTACAGGTCCGCCCGATCATGAGCGATGGGATCGGACCACCATCAGCTCCAGATCGCGTACCTTCTTACGCAAGGTATTGCGGTTGACCCCCAGGAGTTCGGCGGCGCGGATCTGGTTTCCCCTGGTGGCCGCCAGGGCGGCTCCGATCAGCGGTCCTTCGATCTCCCGCAAGATTCGATGGTAAAGGCCAGGGGGCGGCAGGCTGTCCCGGAAGCCCGAAAAATATTCGGCGAGGTGGCGTTCGACGGCCTCCGACAGCCCCTCGGAGCTTTGCTGAGGCTGGGAGGTCGCCTTGCCGGCCGGCTGAGGAGGCGTAAGGGGCTGGGAATCAAGCTCCGCATCGATGATGGCGCCCGTGATCGTGTCCTGCGGATAGAGCGCAGCCAGGCGCCGAACGAGATTTTCGAGCTCGCGCACATTTCCCGGCCAACGGTAGCGCTTCAGCCGGTCCATGGCTTCCGCGTCGAGGTGTTTGCGGGAAAGCCCCTCCTTTTCCACCAGCGTGAAGAAGTGACGGGTCAGATCGGGGATATCCTCCACCCTCTCGCGGAGCGGCGGCAGGCGCAGGGGAACGACATTGAGGCGGAAATAGAGGTCCTCGCGGAAGAGGCCCTGCTGGATGAGAACCCGCAGGTCCTTGTTCGTCGCCGCGACGATGCGGACATTCGTCTTGATCGGCACCCTGCCGCCGACCGTGGTGTATTCCCCCTGCTGAAGAACCCGGAGGAGACGTGTCTGTGCCTCCATGGGCATGTCGCCGATCTCGTCCAGGAAGAGCGTGCCGCCCTCGGCCTGTTCGAAGCGCCCCGTATTGCGCGCGGAGGCCCCCGTGAAGGCCCCCTTCTCGTGGCCGAAAAGTTCGGATTCGATGAGTTCGCGCGGAATCGCCGCCATGTTCACCGCCACGAACGGTCCTTGGCGCCGCTTGCCGTAATCGTGCAGGGCTTTCGCGACGAGTTCCTTTCCGGTGCCGGACTCCCCCGTGATCATCACCGTGAGATCGGTCGGCATTAGGCGGGCCAGGGCCCGATAGATCTCCTGCATGGCGGGAGAGCGCCCGACCAGGGGAATATCCTCGTTCTCGACCGGGTTGACGCTGGATATGGCCGCCCGCGGACGTGAGAGGGCGCGCCCGACCACCGCAACCAGCTCCTTGAGATCGAAAGGCTTCGGCAGATATTCGTAGGCGCCGCGCTCCGAAGCCTTGATGGCCGTCATGAACGTGTTCTGGGCGCTCATCACGATGATGGGGAGTTCCGGCCGCAGCTTCTTGATGCGCGGGAGAAGGTCGAAGGCATTCTCGTCAGGCATCATCACGTCGGTAATGACGATGTCGCCCTCACCCTGGGCGACCCAGCGCCAGAGCGTCGCGGCGTTGCTGGTCGAGCGGACCTCGTATCCAGCCCTGGACAGGGCCTGGTTCAGAACGGTCCTGATGGCAGCGTCATCGTCGGCGAGAAGGATTTGCCCGCTTGGCATGTCTTGGCCTCACATATCGTCATCGCTGCCCGGGGTGGCGCGGTACATGGGTAGAAGGATTCGGAAGGTCGTCCGCCGCGGCGCTGGCTCGCATTCGATGATGCCGCCGTGATCGCCGACGATCTTCGCCACCAGGGCCAGGCCCAGGCCACTGCCCTGGACCTTCGTGGTGACGAAGGGGTCGAAAAGATCGCTCATGAGTTCCGGAGGGATTCCGGGACCGTTGTCGCTGACGCTCAGCTCGATGGGCAGGCTCACGCGCTCCTGCGTGCCGGGCACCTGCAAGCGGACGCCGGTGCGGAATGCGGTCGACAGGGTAATCTCCCCATCCGTGGCATCGATCCCGATGGCTTCGGCGGCATTTTTCACCAGGTTCAGGATGACCTGGATCAGCTGATCCCTGTGCCCCAGTACAGGAGGCAAGGAAGGGTCGTAGTTCTCGACGAAACGGATGTGACGGGCGAAACCGGACTGAGCCAGGCGCTTCACGTGATCGAGGACGCCATGAATGTTCACGGGACCGCGCTCGGCAGGACGCTCCTCTCCGAAGAGCTCCATGCGCTCGACGAGTTTCACGATCCTGTCCGTCTCGTCGCAGATCAGACGGGTCAGGAGCCTGTCGTTCTCGTCCGCCGATTGCTCGAGGAGCTGCGCCGCGCCCCGGATGCCCGAGAGCGGGTTCTTGATCTCATGGGCCAGCAGCGCGCCGAGCGCCGTGATCGATCGGGCCGCTCCCCGATGCGTAAGCTGCCGGTTCATCTTGTCGGCGATGGTGCGCTCCTGAAGCATCACCACCACGTTGTCGCTGTCATTGCCCAAAGGCGTCGCGAAAACGTCCACGATCCGCTCCGACCCCAGGCGAGGGCTGGCAATATCGACCCGGTGCTCGCTGACGCTCGCCCCTCTTTGCCGGACGTCCTCTACGAGCGACAGGACAGGCGAGCCGAAAGGCAGCAGATCCGTGAGCTTCTGGCGCTGCATCATGCGGAGGCTCACTTCGAAGAACGCCTCGGCGGCAGCGTTCGCATGGACGATGCTGTACTCCTGTCCGATCGTCAGCACTGGCAAGGGCAGTGCGTTCATGATGAGATCATTGATCGCGACCGTCATGCCGCTTCCCGGGTCTGATGGATGTAGAGGGAGCGCAACAGCGCCATGACCGCGACGGGATCGTCCGATGTCACCAAGCCGGTGCGGACATTCCGTGCCACGTGGAAACCGGATTCGGCGGCCGCATCGGCATAGGCCGCCAGATGCTTGCGGGCATGCCGAATGCCGACCTTCGGGCCATAGAGCGAAAGCAGCCCGTCATAATGCTCGAGCGCCAGTTCCGTCTTCTCGGCCGGAGTCGGTTCGGGAAGCGTCCGTCCCTGGAGCGCAGCGCCAATCTGGCCGACGACCCACGGCCGGCCAACGGCCGATCGGCCAATCATGACCGCTCGCGCTTGCGAAAGGGCGAGGCATTTGCGGGCATCCTCAAGCGAGCCGATGTCGCCATTGGCGATCACCGGAATGCTGACGGCCTGCGCAACCGGGGCAATGGCCCGCCAGTCGGCCTGCCCCTTGTAGAACTGCTGCCGTGTCCGCCCGTGGACCGTGACCGCCTTGACCCCGAGGGCCTCGGCCCGCCGCGCAAGCTCCGGAGCGTTCAGGCAATCATGGTCCCATCCCAGCCGCATCTTCACGGTGACAGGCACGGAAACGGCCTGGACGGTCGCCTCGATCAGGCGGCATGCATGGTCCAGGTCGCGCATCAGGGCGGAACCGGAATAGCCTCCGATGACACGCTTGGCGGGGCAGCCCATGTTGATGTCGATGATCCTGGCCCCCGCAGCCTCGGCGACCTTCGCGCCGTCGGCCATCCAGCGGGTCTCGCATCCGGCCAGCTGGACGACATGAGGCTCGATTCCCGCGCCTTCGGCCCGCAGAATCGCCTCCTCCGAGCCCTGGACGAGTTCGTCGGACGCGACCATCTCAGAGACGACGAGGCCCGCTCCCAGACGCTTAGCGATGCGCCGGAAGACGACATCGGTGACGCCGGAGAGCGGCGCAAGGACGGCCGGGATATCGACGCCGATCGGCCCGACCCTCATGCTTTCGCCTATTTTTTCATCATGTTCCATTGTGCCTAATTACTAGCCATTACGGGGCCGAGCGCAAGCCCCGGATGTGAGATATTTGCCTTATTTTCAAGTCCCGCTTAGGACAGCGCGTGTCGTGGAGAAGCCAGTTGATGTCAATCGCTGCCCTCATCGTTGCTGCAGGACGTGGATCGAGAGCCGGTGAGGGAGTACCCATGCAGTACCGCCTCCTGGGCGGGAAATCGGTCCTGGTCCGCACACTGGACGTGTTCCTCCGCCGCCCAGTGATCGAGAAGACGCTCGTCGTGATCCACCCGGACGATCAGGGCCTTTACGACCGAGCGATTGCCACGCTTCCCGCGGAGCTTTCCGGGCGTCTGCTCCCGGTCGCCTATGGGGGAGATACACGGCAGCTTTCCGTTCGCAATGGTCTGGAGGCGCTGTCGGAATTCTTTCCCGAGCGCGTCCTGATCCACGATGCCGCCCGTCCCTTCGTGACCGAATCCTTGGTCGGACGCGCTCTCGAAGCGGCCCTGATGTGGGAGGCGTCCGTGCCGGGGATCGCCGTGACCGACACGATCAAGGTGACCGGCCCCCGAAGCGAGGTCGTATCCACGCCGGATCGGGTCAGCCTCAGGGCGGTTCAGACGCCGCAGGCCTTCGGTTTCAGGTCCCTGCTCACAGCCCACCGCGAGGCCGCCTCTGCCGGTCGCCGAAATTTCACGGATGATGGCGCACTGGCGGAGTGGGCAGGGATCCCGGTGCATGTCTTCGAGGGCGATCCCCTCAATATCAAGCTCACCCACGACTCCGACTTCGAGGAGGCTGAGAGGCGATTGAGAGGATTGGCGATGAACTATGTGACGCGGTTCGGCACCGGATTCGACGTCCACGCGTTCGGTGACGGCGATCATGTCTGGCTCGGCGGGGTCAAGATACCCCACGACCGGGGGGTGATCGCTCACTCGGACGGCGACGTGATCCTCCACGCCCTCACGGACGCCCTGCTGGGCGCCATCGCGGACGGCGATATCGGCACCCATTTCCCGCCGAGCGATCCGCAATGGCGCGGGGCCTCGTCGGAACGATTCCTGAGCCACGCTGCGGCCCTGGTGAGAGCCCAGGACGGCTTGATCGATCATCTCGATGCGACCCTTCTTTGCGAGAGGCCCCGCCTCGGACCTTACCGCGAGGCGATGCGCCAGCGCATCGCGGAGATCGCCGGATTGAGGCTCGATCAGGTCTCGCTGAAGGCCACGACCACGGAGAAGCTCGGCTTCACCGGCCGGGGTGAAGGCATAGCCGCTCAGGCTGCGGCGACAATTCGTCTGCCGGAGGTCTCCCGATGACACCTGAATTGAAGCAGCGGGCGGCGGCTCTCCTCAAAGCCTATGAACGGGCAGGCCTGAAGATCGCCACGGCGGAATCCTGCACGGGCGGACTTATGGCCGCGCTCCTGACGGAGATCGCGGGCTCCTCCGCCGTCGTGGAACGTGGGTTCGTGACCTACTCCAACGAGGCGAAGACTGAGCTGATCGGCGTTCCGGCCGATCTCATCGCGGCTCACGGGGCGGTCAGCGAGCCGGTGGCCCGCGCCATGGCCGAAGGAGCCCTGGCCCATTCCCGCGCCGACGTGGCTGTCGGCATCACGGGAATTGCCGGACCTGGCGGCGGAACGCCCACGAAGCCGGTTGGCCTCGTGCATTTCGGCTTGGCCCGGGCGGGATTTGCCACGATTCACCTGGAGCGCCGCTACGGGGATCGAGGGAGGGAAATTGTCCGCCGGAGCGCCGTCGAGGACGCATTGGCCCTCCTCGAGCGCGCCCTCGCCCTCTGAGATTCGTCAGGCCGCGAAAACCGTATTCGCCCGCTGCTCGAATGCATCGGTGAACTTCCGGAAGGCCTTGTCGAAGACGCTGCCCATGAGGAGGCCGAGTGCGAAGCTCTTGAACTCGTAATTGATATAGAATTCCACTTCGCAGCCCCCCGGCGTCTCCCGGAAGACCCAGCGGTTCTCGAGATACTTGAACGGCCCGTCCACGTACTCGACCTGGATGCGAAGGCGCGGCTCGTCGAGGGTGACCCGCGTGGTGAAGCTCTCCTGGATCGCCTTGTATCCCACGCTCATGGTGGCGACGAGCGTCTCCACCCCCTCCCCACTCTGCACGCGGCGCATGATGCGCAGGTCTTCGCAAAGCGGCAGGAATTCCGGATAGCGCTCCACATCCGCCACCAGTGCGAACATCTGGGCCGGCTTGTGCTTGACGTTTCTCGTCATGCGGAAGGTCGGCATGGCTCAGGCGGCCTCCTTGGCAAGTGTCTTGGCAAGTGTCAGATCGGACCCAAGGGCGGGGATTTCGGAACGGGAGCGCAGTACGAAGACCCGCTGATCGGGCCGCAGGCGCTCCAGCATCCGGGCTGTCTTGGGGCGCATCCTATCCGGATAGGACCAGGTCCAGCGCATGAAGGACCAATCGAACTTTTCCGTGCAATCGGGCCCCAGATCAGGGCGAACGCGGCCATAATTCTTCGCCACGCGCCAGAGCACGGAACGCATGCAGCGCCAGCGAGGGAGGTCGAGCCAGACGATATCGGTGGCGCGGGGCATGCGGATATCGAAGGTGCTGGCGTAGTTGCCGTCCATGATCCAGGCCGGCCGGGCGGCGAGCGCCCTCACCCGATCCCGCCACTCCTCACGGGGCGGGGTGGCCCAGCCGGGGCCGAAATATTCCCGGTCGAGATGGATCAACGGCAGACCGAGATGCTCACTAAGGTAGCGGGCCAAGGTGCTCTTGCCCGCACCCGGGCTGCCAATGACGAGAATGCGCTGCATGCCCCATCCGAAATTTTAGCGCATCGTGCGGAAAGCCGGGGCTGGCTTTCCGCACGATGCGTTCAATAAAGAGTGGAAGCACCGGATTGGATCCCAAAAGCGGATTTCACTTTCGGGCCCGGTGCTCTAGCCGAGCTTGGCGAGACGGGCCGCCTTGAGCTTGGCAAAATCCTCGCCCGCGTGATGCGAGGAGCGCGTCAGCGGCGTAGAGGAAACAAGAAGAAAACCCTTCGCATAGGCGGTGGTTTCAAACGCCTTGAATTCGTCCGGCGTGACGAAGCGAATGACCGGATGGTGCTTCTTCGTCGGCTGGAGGTACTGACCGATGGTCATGAAATCCACATCCGCCGAGCGCAAATCGTCCATGAGCTGGAGAACCTCGTTCCGCTCCTCTCCGAGGCCGACCATGATGCCGGACTTGGTGAAGATGGTGGGATCGAGCTCCTTCACCTGCTGGAGCAGCCGGATGGAGTGGAAATAGCGCGCGCCGGGGCGGACTTTCAGATATTTCGACGGAACGGTCTCGAGATTGTGGTTGAACACGTCGGGCTTGGCCCTGACGACGACCTCGAGCGCGCCCGGCTTGCGCAGGAAATCGGGGGTCAAGATCTCGATCGTGGTCTTCGGAGAGCGGGCGCGGATGGCGTGGATCACGTCCGCGAAATGCTGCGCGCCGCCATCGGCCAGGTCGTCGCGGTCCACCGAGGTGATGACCACATGCTCGAGGCCCAGCTTCTCGACGGCTTTCGCCACGTTTTCGGGCTCATGCGGATCGAGGGCTTCCGGCAGGCCGGTCTTGACGTTGCAGAAGGCGCAGGCCCTGGTGCAGGTGTCACCCATGATCATGAAGGTGGCGTGCTTCTTTTCCCAGCATTCGCCGATATTGGGGCAGCCAGCCTCCTCGCAGACCGTCACGAGCTTGTTTTCCCGCACGATGCGATTGGTCTCGGCCCATTTGGGCGAGCCGGGAGCCTTCACGCGGATCCAGTCGGGCTTGCGCTGCTGAACGGGCTGATCCGGCCGGTGCGCCTTTTCCGGGTGACGGGGTCGGTTGTCCTTGTTCAGAAGGTCGAGAACGACGGCCATGCAGCTTGAACCTTGTGAGCGAAGGGACCCTGCCCTTCCGGGGTGTCGGCCTGATTTAAGGCTTTTGAGGCATCTTCGCAAATGCTCAGATTCAAGGGCTCCTGCCCGGAAACGGCATGGCCGGGCGGCGCCGAGCAGGCCGGCCCAGCCTTTCCCCTGCTTCCCCGGATCCGGGCAGCGCGGCGCGTTGAGGGCCGGTTCCCTCGCCTCGCCCGCCTAGTCCGTGGTCACGGCCGTTTCCACGTCGGAGGGGTCGATCTCCCGGTTGAGGCCGGCATGGAGCATTTCGCGATCGAGCTCGCCCTCCCACCAGGCCACCACGATCGTGGCGACGCCGTTGCCGGTGATGTTGGTGAGCGCCCTCACCTCGCTCATGAACTTGTCGATGCCGAGGACGATGGCCATGCCGGGCACGAGGGCCGGATTCACGACCGCAAGCGTGGCGGCCAGCGTGATGAATCCAGCGCCGGTAACTCCGCTTGCGCCTTTCGATGTCAGCAACGCCACAAGAAGAATCGTGAGCTGCTGGCCGAAGGTGAGGTCGATATTGAGCGCCTGCGCGATGAACAGGGTCGCGAGCGTCATGTAGATGTTCGTGCCGTCGAGATTGAAGGAATACCCGGTCGGCACGACGAGGCCGACGACAGACTTGGAGCAGCCAAGACGCTCGAGCTTCTCCATGAGCTGCGGCAGAGCGCTTTCCGACGAGCTGGTTCCCAGCACGATCAGAAGCTCGTCCTTGATGTACCCGATGAACTTGAAGATGGAGAAGCCTACGATCCGCGCAACGATGCCCAGGACCAGGAAAACGAACAGAGCTGCCGTCGCGTAGAAAGTGACGATCAGGCCGAACAGGTTGCCGAGGGCGGAGGGCCCGTAGCGGCCGATCGTATAGGCCATGGCCCCGAAGGCCCCGATGGGCGCCGCCTTCATGACGATGGCGATGACGCCGAAGACGGCATGTGCCGAATCATCGATGAAACTGCGGAGATTGGCCGCCCGGTCCCCCAGCGCGAGCAGCGCAAATCCGAAAAGAATGGCGAACAGCAGCACCTGCAGGATGTCGCCTTGCGCGAAGGCGCCGACGACGCTGTCCGGAATGATATGGAGAATGAAGTCGACCGGTCTCTGCTCGGCCGCCTGTTTCGCGTAAGTGGCGACGGCGTTCGGGTCCGGCGTTCCGGAAAATCCCGCTCCGGGCCTCACGAGGTTGCCGACGATCAGGCCTATGATGAGCGCGAAGGTGGAGATCACCTCGAAATAGACCAATGCCTTGATGCCGACGCGTCCCACCTTCTTCGCATCCTGGATATGGGCGATGCCCGACACGACGGTGCAGAAGATGATGGGCGCAATGACCATCTTGATGAGCTTGATGAAGCCGTCCCCGAGCGCCTTGATCCAGTCGTTCTTGGCGACATCCGGCGCGAGCCAGCCGACGAGAATGCCAAGAAAAATGGCGATCAGTACCTGGATGTAGAGCACCTTGTACCATGGCTTGCGGGCGCGGGTGGAAGTAACTCCATGCTCTGCAGTAGCCGGAACAGTCGTCATGGCGTTTGACCCAGGCCTCGACGATTTGCAGGCCTGCCTCTCATTGGGCGGGCATCCCCGGACGGGCAGTCACCACAAGGCCTACCGACCGCATGCACCGCGACCCTCTGGCTTTTAACTCCTCAGGCAGCGCAAGGTCCCCAAGGAATGGCCAGGGATATGGCGGCGATCACATCGCGCTTGTCGGGCAATGGCGGATCTGGTCCGCTGTGGGTGGGGTTTCCGTCAGGATCGCAGGACAGGCATCCCACAGGCTTGTGGTGGATGGCTCTGTCATCCGTCGGGGCAGGTGTTAGACCGCCCGTACAGCTTGGGACGACCAGCCGCTACTCGCACGGATACGCCCCTGCACGCCTGGCCCCCTATGTCGAGCCGCTGGTTCCGGCGGATCTTGCGGGAACCCGAATAAGGCCTTGAGAATGCGGACGCTCGGCCATGCCGAGGAAAGATCCGCAACGGCCGCTACAAGGATTGCTCCTTGCCCGAAAGGTGTGTCTCTGAGATGTGAGGGCGAAGGGGCGGACGCGCGCATCCGCCCCCTCCCCGTCAGATGTGGATGGCGCGCCCGTAGGCGTCCATGACGGCTTCATGCATGGTCTCGGAGATCGTCGGGTGCGGGAAGACCGCGTGGATCAGCTCCTCCTCCGTCGTCTCCAGATTCATGGCGATCACGAAGCCCTGGATCATTTCGGTCACTTCCGCGCCGACCATGTGCGCGCCCAGGAGCTGGCCGGTCTTCTTGTCGAAGATCGTCTTCACCATGCCGTCCGGCTCGCCGAGCGCGATGGCCTTGCCGTTGCCCACGAAGGGGAAGCGGCCGACGCGGATGTCGTAGCCCTGCTCCTTGGCCTTGGCCTCGGTAAGGCCCACGGAGGCGACCTGCGGGTTGCAATAGGTGCAGCCGGGGATCTTGGCCTTGTCCATGGCGTGCGTGTGCAGGCCCTTGATGGTCTCGACGCAGGTCACGCCCTCGTGCTCGGCCTTGTGCGCCAGCATGGGCGCGCCGGCCACGTCGCCGATGGCATAGATGCCGGGCACGTTGGTGCGGCCCAGGCCGTCGGTGACGATGACGCCGCGCTCGATTTTGACGCCGATCTTTTCGAGACCCAGATTCTCGATGTTGCCGACGACTCCGACCGCCGAGATCATCCGCTCGGCCGTGATCGTCTGCGTGCCGCCCTTACCGTCGTCGATGGTGGCGGTGACCGAATTCGCGCCCTTCTCCACCTTCGTGACCTTGGCGCCGGTCAGGATCTTCATGCCCTGCTTCTCGAAGCGCTTGCGGGCCAGGCCTGCGATCTCCGCGTCCTCGACCGGCATGATCTGCGGCATCACCTCGACCACGGTCACCTCGGCGCCCATGGTGCGGTAGAAGGAGGCGAACTCGATCCCGATGGCGCCCGAGCCCATGACCAGCAGCGACTTCGGCATGGAGGGCGGCACCATGGCCTCGAAATAGGTCCAGATGAGCTTGCCGTCCGGCTCGATGCCGGGCAGCGCGCGCGGGCGGGCGCCCGTGGCGACGATGATGTGCTTCGCCTGGTATGTGCCGGGCTCGAGCACGCCCTTCGGCACCGGATGCTGCGGCTGCATGGCCGGCTTCTTCGGCCCCGACACCACGACCTCGCCCGGCTTGGAGATCGTCGCCTCGCCCCAGATCACGTCGACTTTGTTCTTCTTGAGCAGCATGCCGACGCCGCCATTGAGGCGACCCGACACCCCGCGGGAGCGCTGCACGATGGCGGCCGCGTCGAAGCCGACGCCCTGGGTGGACAGGCCGTAATCCTTGGCATGCTCCATGTAGTGGTAAATTTCCGCCGAGCGCAGCAGCGCCTTCGTGGGAATGCAGCCCCAG